>Ga0209777_10002517_pt1 | contig 23931 bp, 22 predicted proteins | sample FrelakmetHBP12HB_FD_187147 | JGI IMG/M metagenome (GOLD analysis project Ga0209777, IMG submission 187147) | Freshwater lake sediment microbial communities from the University of Notre Dame, USA, for methane emissions studies -HBP12 HB (SPAdes)... | ecosystem: Environmental > Aquatic >... | reverse complement strand
AACCGTCCTTCCTCCGTCCAAAGCTCCCCAATGGGCGATCGCATCGATGCCCAGGGCCAGTCCGCTGACGATGACGATCCCCCGCGAGGCCAGGTCCGCAGCCAGCCGCTCGGCCACGGCCCGCCCTGCTGTCGGCCGTTGCGACTGCCGTGCGCCCGCGCTTCAGGAGCGCTGGGCGAGGAAGGCGTCGAGCAGCTCGAGCCCCGCCTCGCTGAGCATGCTCTCGGGGTGGAACTGCACGCCCCAGGCAGGCTGGCTCACCTGCGAGACGGCCATGACCACGCCGTCGTCTGTCCAGGCGTCCACAGCGAGCTCGGCGGGCAGGTCGGTGAGACAGAGCGAGTGGTAGCGCGTGCAGAGGACCGGGCTGGCGAGGCCGGCGAACAGTCCGCGCCCCGTGTGGTGCACGGCGTGGGCCTCGCCGTGCACCGGCCGCGGGGCGCGCTCGAGCCGGGCGCCGAGGTGCACTCCAAGCGCCTGGTGGCCGAGGCACACGCCCAAGAACGGCAGGCCGCGCGCCAGCGCGGCGCCGACCCAGTCGAGCGCCTTGCCGGACGTGTGCGGGTCGCCGGGGCCGGGCCCGAGCACCAGATGGGTCGCCGCGGCCATGGCGGCGCCTGCGCCGCCACCCTGCCGCGGCGTCTCACGGTGATCCACGACCTCGACCTCGGCGCCGAGCATGCGCAGGTAGTTGACGATGTTGAAGCTGAAGGAGTCGTGGCACTCGATGAACAGCACCTGGGCTGTGCGGCGCCGCCGCGGCCGCGGCGGCGCCCACGCGTAGTCGCGCACCGGCGCCGCCGGCTCGCTGCCGCGCACGCCCTTGCCGAGCACGTGCAGGAGGGCCTCGGCCTTGTGGCGCGTCTCCATGTACTCGGCCGCTGGGTCGCTGCCGATGACGATGCCGCCGCCGGCCGAGATGTAGCCGGTGCCGGCGGCCAGCGTGAGGCTGCGGATGAGGATGTTGAAGTCGCTGCCGTGGCCGGAGACATAGCCCAGCGAGCCGGTGTAGGGACCCCGCGGCACCGGCTCCAGACGCGAGATCTCGGCCATCACGCTCTCCTTTGGAGCGCCGGTGATGGTGCCGCCGGGGAAGATGGCGCGCACCACATCGGCGAGGTGCGCGTCGCTGCGTCCGCGCACCTCGCTCACCAGATGCATCACGTGGCTGTAGCGCTCCACGGTGAAGGCCTCGCTCACCTCAACGCTGCCGGCCTCGCATACGCGCGAGAGGTCGTTGCGGAGCAGGTCGACGAGCATCACGTGCTCGGCCTGCTCCTTGACGTTGCCGCGCAACTCGACTTCCAAGGCAGCGTCTTCGCCCGCGTCGCGGCCCCGCGGCCGGGTACCGGCGATGGGCCGTGCCGTCAGCGTGCCGTCGCGGAACGAGAAGAGTCGCTCCGGGCTGCCCGAGACCACGGCCCAGCGAGCGCCCGAACCGCCGTCCCCAAGTGTGCTGGATGCACCGCCCGCAGGTGCGCCGGTCTCGCCGCTCTCCATCAGACCCATGAAGGGGCTCGGGTTGGTGCGCCGCAGGCGGCCGTAGTAGGCGAGCGGGTCGAGGCCGCGAGCGGCGAAGCTGAAGCGGTGCGAGAGGTTCACCTGGTAGACCCAACCGGCGCGGATGCGCTCTTGCACGTCTTCCACGCCGGCCACGAACTCGTCGTGCGGGTAGTCGCTGCGCAGCTCGATTTCCGGCAGCGGCGCGTCGGCGAGGTCCTCGCCGGGTTTCGCCTCACCTGCGGCCGCCAGCCCGGCGCATGCCTCGCTCGCCGCGGCATCCTCGCCCGCGGCGTCTTGCGGCCGGTGGACTAGCCGCCCGTCCTCCCACAGGTAGCCGTCGGGGTAGAGGTAGAGGGCGGCCTCCGGCAGGCCCGCCATCGGGGCGTTGGTGGGCAGCCCCAGGTGGGGGGCGAACTCGTAGGTGAAGAAGCCGATCCAGGCGGGGAAGAAGTCAGCGCGCGCCGGCAGTTCGAGGCGGGCGAGGATGTCCTGTGCCGCGCCCGCCTCACGCCCGTCCTCGTAGAGCCGGCCGTCCCACACCTCCAGCTGGCGCGCCGGGTCGAGGCCCAGCACGGTCCGGCGCGCGAACGCTGTGCGCGAACCCAGCGACTCGAGCAGCGCCGGCCGCAGACCACGCTCGCGCAGCTCGCGATACAGGTGGAGCGCCCCCGGCTCACCCATGCATGTCCGACCTCGCTCACAGCGATCGTCTGTGTCCGCAGAGGTAGGGTGGCCGCGGGAGAGGGCCTAGAGCTTGCCTCCAGGGTCGACGGGCTCTCCCCGTCGTGGGCCGGATTGTAGGCGATGCCTTACGGGGTGTCCACGGCGCCACCCCGCCCCACGCGCGGCGGCAGCAGCTGCCGGTCTAGCGCCGCCGCCGGCTCTCGCGATACGCGGTCACGGAGGAAGCGACCAAGCCGCGCAGTGCTCCACGCCGGCGACCGCGCTCCTGCGCCCGGTCGCCGCTGTCCACGGCCCAGACGACGGCTTGGAGCAGTGGCCAGCGCAGCGGCTCCGGGGGAAGCTGGGAGAGTGGCGGGCCCACGACCGGCAGCCGGGACCACTCGTCATCGGCGTGCAGCACCAGGGAGGCCAGGGTCTTGCCGCCCAGCTTGGTGGCCGCCAGGCCGTGCCCGGAGAAGCCCAGGCCGGCGTGCACGTTGCCCGTCGCGTTCGTGGCGAAGAAGGGGACGAAGGCGGCGGTCAGATCCATCGGCCCGCTCCACGCCTGGGCGAAGCGCACGCCGCGGAGCTGCGGGAACAGCCAAGTGAGGCCGTTGGCGGCCACGGCAGCCTTCTTCGCCGAGGTCAGCACGGTGCCGCGGATGCGGTCGGCGTAGGCCACACCGACGCTGCCGCCGCCGATGGCGATGCGGCCGTCGTCGGTGCGCCGCAGGTAGTAGAAGTTCTCCCGTGAGTCGCCGATGCCGGCATAGCTGGTCCAGCCGATCTCCTCGAGCCGGTCGGGTATCGGCTCGGTGATGACCATGTAGTCCGTGGCCACGAAGAACGCCCGGCTGAACTGCGGCTGCGAGACCGCCCAGGCGCCCATGGCGATGACGACCTGGTCCGCGCGCACCACGCCGCGCGGCGTCCTGACGCTCGCCGGCACGCCCGGCTGTAGTTCCAGCATGGGCGTGCCCTCGAAGATGCGCACGCCGCGCTCGAGCAGCACACGCCGCAGCTCGCGGGCCAGCCGCGCCGGCTGCACTACCGCCAGGTCGCCGACGAAGGCGCCGCCGCAGAAGCGGGGCGAAGCGGCGATGCCCTGAGCGGCCGCGGCATCGACTGGCTTCATCTTGTCGGCCAGTCCGTGCGCGGCCAGCCGGCCCATCGCCTCGTAGTTGGGGCCCGCTTGCCACTTCTCGGCTTGCGCGAAGAGTACGCCATCGCGATGGTAGTCGATGTTCGCCTTGTGGCGGGCGGTCCACTGCTCCACTTCGTCGAGCTGGTCGGCGAGGAGGGTCGCGTAGTGGATCCCCTCGGCCTCGCCGAAGAAGCGGCAGAGGGCGTTGATGTCGTGCCAGGAGCCGGAGAACATGCCGCCGTTGGCCCCGCTGCCGCCGCTGCCGCAGATGTCGGCCTCCAACAAGACGATCTGCAGCGAGGGCTCCCGCTCGGTGAGCTCGTAGGCGGTCCACAGGCCGGCGAAGCCGCCGCCGACGATGCAGACGTCGGCGGCGAGGTTCTCCGTCAAGCCGGGGCAGGAGTCGCCGGGGTCCGTGCGCAGGGCTTCGTCGAGCCAGTAGCTGCGGCTGCTCACCCGCAGCCCGGATATGTCCGTCGCCGGTCCGCTCACACCCGGTGCCTCCTTCTGATCTTCCGTAGTCTAGCGGTGGACCCTGAACGTACCTGCCGCCAAGGTGTGGTAGGCGTCGTCGCGCAGCAGGTACACGCTGTACTTGCCCGCAGGCAGCGGCCAGCCGGTCTTGCCGCCCCAGGCGTGTTTGTTGAACGTAGCTGAGCCGTCGATCGAGGCGTTGGTGTAGAGGTACAGGATGTACCAGGCGACGTTCGGGTCGGCGCCGGCTTTGTAGATGCCTACCCAGTCCCAGCGGTTGCCGGGCGCGTCCTGCCACGTGACCGCGATGGGGTCACCGACCTTGTACATGTGCTTGACCGTAGCGATCTGCGGTTTGGCGCCCACCGCCTTGACCCAGAAGGGGATGCGGGCCAGCACGGCGTCCGACCCGTCGAGCAGCAGAGCCTCGTAGGCGCCCGGCGCGAGGCCGGTGGTCGCGAACGTGAGCGTGCCGTCGGTGGGCGACCCGGCGCCGGTCGTCTGCTCGGCGATGGCGCTGGCCGGGTCGCCGCCCGCCGGCACGATCGCCACCTGCTCGCCGGTAGCGCCCGGCGAGTGGAACGTCACTTTCAGATCCTGGCCGACGGCCACGAGCCGCTGGTCGACCGCCACCAGCACAGGCGGCGTGGCCGGCGTGACCGAGAAGGTGCTGACGACGGCGCGGTGGTCGGAAGGCCAGGGCGTGACCGACACCTTGACCGCCGGGTTGCTCTTCTCGCCGACGATGCGGCTGGCCGTGGCCGTGGCCGCGCCAGCCGCGTATACGAAGTCGATGCGATCCTGCGGGTCGCGCGGCCCCGGGTTCCAGCCTGACACGTGCGGCCGCGGCGCCCACCACGTGAGGCCAGGGGTCTTCACCGGGTTCGGGTAGACCTCGCGGAAGGAGTCGCGGAAGCCGGCGGCCTCCACGGCCACGCTCACCGGCCACTTGACCGCGTACCTCACGTACTTGCGCGTTCCCACGGTGGCCTCGGTCCAGTCTCGGTACGACGGGGAGTTGAAGTCGCCGGTGAGGAACACCGGTATATCGGCCGCGGCAAGGCCGGGAAGCGCCGCGAGCTGGTCCTGGATGGCGGGCAGACGCACCCGGCGCTCCAGGGCCAGCACCTGTGCCCGCGTCTTGCCGTTGCGGACCCAGTTGGGGCCGTAGGGTGCTGATGGCAAGTGCACGTTCTCCATGGCCACCACGCGGCCGGGAGCCAACTGGACGAAGGTGTAGACGCCGTTGCCACCGGGCGGGTCGACGAGCGGGTAGCGGGAGACGATCTGCAGGCGGGTGTCGAAGTAGGGCCAGCCGAGCAGCCGGGCGAGGCGCGGTATGTGGCCACATGCCTCTTCGATGCCCGCCACGTCGGCGCCGGACTTCTTGATCGCCTGCACGACCTTGGCGAAGCTGACCTGCGTGCCCCCGTCTTCGATGTTGAAGACCATCACCTTGAGGGACACGGGGGCGACGGGCTTCGGCACCGCGTTTCCCTTGCTGCTGCCCCAGCCGGCGGACGCCGCCACCAGCAGCGCGATCCCAACGGCGCAGAAGAGCGCGGCGCGCCCGGCACGAACACGTAGCATCTTCATCATCGACCTGCCTCTCTTGTGCACGACTGCCTGCTCGGACGATACGGAGGCGGCGCTCCGATGTAAAGCAGGGGGCGCTGCCGCAACCGCCGTCGCGGCCTTCCCCCGCGCCCCGACTTCGCATAGCATCGGGGCATCATGGTCAAGCCTGAACCGAAGCATCATCCCAACAAGCGAGACCTGATCGACGCTGCCGGCGCCGCCACTACCGTGGACGCGGCCGCTGTCGAGCAACGTCTGCAGGCGGGCACCTTCTTCTGGCTCGACCTCACGGGCCCCGTCGAGGACGACCTGGCCCTGCTGCGCGACGTCTTCCACTTCCATCCGCTGGCTCTCGAGGACGCCGAGCACTTCGGCCAGCGGCCCAAGCTGGACGAGTACGAGGACTTCAGCTTCCTCGTCGTCTACGGGGCCTCGGCCGAAGCGGCCCATCCGGTAGAGGTGCACTGCTTCCTCTCGTCGCACTTCCTGGTCACCGTGCACCGCACCGACGTGCCCGCCTTCGACTGGATCCGCGGCCGTTACGCGCGCGAGCCGGTCAAGACCGAGGACGCCGCGCTGCTCTTGTTCCAGATCGTCGACGCCCTGGTGGACAGCTTCTTCCCCATGCTGAGCGAGCTCGACGACCGCATCGACGCCCTCGAGGACGCGGTGATCAAGAAGCCCGACGACAAGCAGTTGCAGGAGATCTTCGCCATGAAGCGCACGCTCGTCGTGCAGCGCAAGGTGGTCACACCGCAGCGCGACGTGTTCGCCAGGCTCTCCTCCGGCGTGGTGGAGCTGCCGGGGATGAGCGCCGAGTCGCAGCGCTACTTCGCCAACGTCTACGACCACCTGGTGCGCATCAGCGATCTGGTGGACACCTACCGCGACCTGCTGACCGGTGCCATGGACGTGTACCTGAGCACCGTGTCGAACCGCCTCAACGACGTGATGAAGAGACTCACCATCGTGGCCACCATCTTCATGCCGCTCGGTTGGCTCACGGGCTTCTTCGGCCAGAACTTCGCCTTCCTGGTGGGACACATCCAAGGCTGGGAGTCGTTCGTCTTCTTCGGCCTCGGCAGCGAGCTCGTCGTGGTGGTCCTGATGCTCATTTTGTTCCGGCGCCGCGGCTGGTTGTAAACGGCCGCGCCGGCCTCAAGATTTCCATTCCGTGGCGATATGTGCCAGACTGTGCCACCTGCTTCGCGTCGGCTACGCTGTCGCGAGCGGGGCTTTATACACGAGCGCGCATCGTTGCTTCGCCAGTTGCCACGGACACGCTCATCATTTTGAGGAGTCACTGTGGCTCAAGGCAAAGTAAAGTGGTTCAACCTGCAAAAAGGCTATGGCTTCATTGAGCAGGAAGAGGGCAAGGACGTGTTCGTGCACGTCGCCGAGCTCGCTCCGGGCGTCGGCACCTTGTCCGAGGGCCAGGCTGTCGAGTTCGACGTCACTGAGGGCCAGAAGGGCCCGCAGGCCGTCAACGTCAAGCCTGTCTAAGGAACCACGCTCGACTGCGCAGCCCTCGCACACGCGATAGCACAACGGTCGAACACCAGCGCCCCCGCCCGGCGAAAGCCGAGCGGGGGCGCTTCTTGTTGTATGACTGCCGCAAAGGCAGGTCGACTGGTGACGCGCCCGCTTCAGTGACCATGCTCAGATAAGTATTCCCGGTCGGGTGGGTCAAGTTTGAGCGGGTATTGGCGTTGCAGAACGGCTGCTCATGGGGTTGACTTGTGAGGAGCCGTGCGGCGTCGGTAGCGTAGAGTTGGGGCCGCTGCACATGTAGATTCGCAAGGCTCCGGGCTGGAGGCGCCGAGGCCGTCCGAGGGACGATGACGGCCTTCGAGCCCGCCGGTCCGAATCGCGAGTGTTTCAATGGGAGTGAGGCAACGATGCGTGTTCTGCAGCTAGGAGTAGGTTCGGTCGGCGAGGTCACCGCACGTACCATGGCGACCGAGCCCGAGGTGACCAAGATCGTGCTCGCCGACATAGACGAGGCGAGGCTTGCCCAGGTGGCTCCCAAGCTGCCTGCCGGCAAGGTCGAGACGATGCAGCTCGACGTGCACGACAAGAATGCGCTCGTCAAGGCGCTGGCCGACGTCGACCTGGTGGTCAACGGCCTCATCCCGGAGGTCAACCCCGACCTCATGGCGGCCTGCCTCGAGGCCAACACCAATTACCTCGACATGGCGGCCGCCGGTCCGCGCGACATCGTGGGCACGGCAGATGTGGACGAGGAGCTCGCCCTCGACGGCGCGTTCAAGAAGAAGGGCCTGACGGCGCTCGCTTTCTGCGGCATCGACCCAGGTGCCAGCGACGTCTTCGCACGTGCCCTCTACGACCAGTTCGACACGGTGGAGAGACTGACCGTCCTGGACGGCGACAACTCCAGCGCCGAGGGCGTCGATTTCGCCCCCAGCTTCTCGCCGACCACGATGGTGGAGGAGTGCCTCATCCTGCCGCCGCACGCTTTCGAGAACGGCAAGATCATCCGCCGCCAGTCGCTCTCCAAGTCCGGCGATTTCGAGTTCCCGGCGCCGGTGGGCAAGCTCAAGGTCTGGAACGTCGACCACGAAGAGTCGCAGCTCATGCCACTGTTCCTGGCGGACAAAGGCCTGCGCAGGGCCGACTTCTTCATCGCCCTGGACGACGCCTGGGTCAACCTGCTGCTCACCTGGCGCAAGCTCGGCTTTGACCACAACAAGGAGATCGAGTTCGGCGGCGCCCGGTTCCGGCCGCTCGACCTGCTCGTCTCGCGTCTTCCCAAGTCCGTCGACCTTATCGGCAAGATGCACGGGTCTGTGTGCGTGGGCACGCTCGCCGAGGGCACCATCGGCGGCCGGCGCGTGCGCCGCTTCATGTACCAGATCACCTCGCACGACGACGCGTTCACCAAGTTCGGCGTGCAGGGCACCGGCTTCCAGACCGGCGTGCCGGCGGCGTGCGCTGGGCTCCTGTTGGCCAAGGGGATCGTGACGACGAAGGGCGTGCTCGCGCCCGAGCAGCTCGACCCGCAGCCTTTCCTCGAGCTCATGACCAAGCACGGCACACCGTGGGGCGTGGTCGACCTGCCCGCGGACGAAGAGCTGCCTATGTAAAGGGGGGCGCATGGCCGAAGCCCGCTTCCAGTATCTGACCGACGCCGACAAGCAGGCGCTGCACGAGCAGACCGTGACCGTGCTCGAGAAGGTCGGGGTCGCCTTCAACCTGCCGGCGGCGATCGATCTGCTTGCCGAGGCCGGCGCGCAGGTCGATCGCGCCAAGCTCACGGCCCGCATCCCGCGGGAGCTGATCGAGGCGGCGCTGAAGACCGCGCCCCGCCGGGTGCTTCTGGCGGCGCGCGACCCCGCCTGCGACGTGGTGCTCGGCGAGGGCTACGTCTCGGTCTGTAGCGACGGCACGGCTACGTACATGGTGGACGACCTGACGGGCGAGCGCCGCCCCGGGTCGGCCGCGGACCTGCACAGGGTCATGCGACTGCTCGACGCCTTGCCCGAGGCCGACTACGTGTGGCCGTCCATCTCGGCCCGCGACCTGGACCCGGTGACGGCCAACCTCGAGATCGAGTACATCTCGCTCAGCGAGTGCGCCAAGCACCTGCAGGACGAGGTGCGCGGCCCCGAGTTCGTGGCCCCCCTGGTGGCCATGCTCGAGGCCGTCGCCGGCGCCTCGCTCAAGGAGCGGCCGATCTTCTCGGCCATCAACTGCACCGTCGCCCCCCTGCAGCACGACCCGGCGATGACCGAGGCGAGCATGGAGCTTGCCAAGAAGGGCGTGCCGATCTTCGTGATGCCCATGCCGATGATCGGCACCACCGGTCCCGCGAGTGTCATGGGCACCTGCGTCATCACCATGGCCGAGATCCTCTCAGCAGTGGTGCTCCTGCAGCTCGCGGCGCCGGGCTGCGCCGTGGTCGCCGCTCCGGAGCCGGCAGTGGCCGACATGCGCAGCGGCCTGTACGTGTGCGGTGCGCCGGAGGAGACGCTCATGAACCTGGCGTGCCTGGAGATGGCCGTCTTCTACGGGCTGCCCTGCCAGGCCGGCGGGCTGGGTGGCGACGGCAGGTACCCGGATTATCAGGCGGGATCCGAGGGAGGAACGGCGATCCTCGCCGCGCTGGCCGGCGCCGACTCGCTGGTCGGCTTCGGCGGGCTCGACGGCGCCACGTGCTACAGCCTGGCCGAGGCGGTGCTCGACAACGACGCCACCGGCGCCATGCGACGTCTGCTCGGCGTGCACGCCGTGGACGAGCAGACGTCGCTCATCGACGAGATCCTCGCCGTGGGCATCGGCGGCCACTACCTCGGCCGCCGCTCGACGCGCGAGCTGGGCCGCTCCGGGCTGCTCTGGGAGCCGGGGATCTTCCGGCGCGGGCGGCCCGTAGGCGAGCCCGCGCAGCTCGTGCGCGAAGCGGCGGCCAGAGCGGACGAGATCCTCGCCAGTCACGTTCCGGCGCCGCTCGCCGAGGACGTTGCGCGCTACGCCGAGCAGGTCATCGCCGACTTCGCGGCGGGCGCCTCGCGGCGCCCACCGGCGTAGGCCGATGGGCGCGTCGCGTCGCTACCCTCAGGCGTGCCGTTACCCGCAGGCTCGGCTCGGCGCGGCGTCCTCTCGACGGAGCGCGCGCACCAAGCCTGTGAAGCCAGCCACCTTCTCGTCGAACTGCTGCCAGTCGATAGAGTAGTAGGTGCGCGCACCTTCGCCGCGCAGGCGCACGAAGCCGGTGTCGCGCAGGATCGCGAGATGGTGCGAGATCAACGGTTGGCTCATCTTCACATGAGCCGTGATCTCGCACACGCAGACCTCCCCGGCCATGAGCTGCTCCATGATGCGCGCCCGCGTGCCGTTGCAGAAGGCCTTGAAGAACGGCGTGAACTCGGCGAGGGACGCCGCCGGCCGGCTGTTGGCAGACTGACTCATCCTGCACCTCCATCGTCCATTGGGGATCGGCCTCCGGCGGCCACCGTCGCCAGGGCGTCGTCGCGGAAGTAGCGCCGCCGGAAGTACAGCGCCACGTTGACCAGCGCGATCAGCACCGGCACCTCGACGAGCGGCCCGATGACGGCGGCGAACGCCACGCCGGAGCCGATGCCGAACACGGCCACGGCCACGGCGATGGCCAGCTCGAAGTTGTTGCTGGCGGCCGTGAACGAGAGGGTGGCCGTCTTGGCATAGTCGGCGCCGATCTTGCGTCCAAGGTAGAAGCTCACGAAGAACATGATGAGGAAGTACAGGAGCAGCGGGATGGCCACCCTCACCACGTCGAGCGGCAACTGCACGATCACCTTGCCCTTGAGGCTGAACATGACGAGGATGGTGAACAAGAGGGCGACCAGCGTCACTGGGCTGATGCGCGGTATGAAGCGCGCCTCGTACCACTCCCGGCCTTTGGTCCTCAGAGCCATGAAGCGCGTGAGCATGCCGGCCAAGAAGGGGACGCCGAGGTAGATGAACACGCTCTTGGCGATCTGGGCGATGTGCACGTCCACGACGCTGCCCTTGAGACCGAAGAGGGGCGGCAGCTTGGTGACGAACAGCCAGGCGTAGACGCTGTAGAAGAGTACTTGGAACACGCTGTTGAAGGCCACGAGCCCGGCGGCGTACTCGCTGTCCCCGCCGGCGAGCTGGTTCCAGACGATGACCATGGCGATGCAGCGCGCCAGACCCATCATGATGAGGCCCACCATGTACTCCGGCTTGTCGTGCAGCAGCAGGATGGCGAGGAAGAACATGAGCGTCGGCCCTATGACCCAGTTCTGCACCAGCGAGAGGCCAAGTACCTTGAAGTCGCGGAACACGTCGCCCAGCTCCTCGTAGCGCACCTTGGCCAGGGGCGGGTACATCATGAGGATGAGGCCGATGGCGATGGGCACGTTGGTGGTGCCCGAGTTGAAGCGGTCGATGAACGCGGGCACGCCCTTGACCGCCCAGCCCACGAACACGCCCACGGCCATAGCGAGGAAGATCCATGCCGTGAGGTAGCGGTCGAGGAACGAGAGTCGTCGCGTGGCTGTGGGCGTCATGGGTTCTCCTTGGCCTAGGCCGCGGATGATTTGCTCGGTGACTCGAGATTACATTGACACTCGTTTATGGTCAACATACATTGATGTAAGGGTGGACCGACAGGAGGAGTGCGGATGAAGCGATTGACGCCGAGCGGGCCCATCGCCGTGTTCTCGGACGTGCACGGCAACCTGCCCGGGCTCGAGGCGATCCTCGCCGACGTGCAGCGACGCGGGGTGCGCGATGTGCTGTGCCTGGGCGACCTCGTCGGCTACGGTCCGTTCCCCAACGAGGTCGCCCAGCTCGTGCGCGAGCGTGGCATCCCCACTGTGATGGGCAACTACGACCAGGGGATCGGCTTCGCGACCGGCGACTGCGGCTGCATCTACAAGACCGACGAGCAGCGCGCCGAGGGTGCCGCCTCTCTGGCATGGACCACAGCGGCCGTCAGCGAGGACACGCGAGCCTTCTTGCGCACGCTCGAGGATCGGTTCGTGCTCGAGACGGCGGCCGGCGAGCTGTTGGCCGTGCACGGCAGTCCGCGGCGCATCAACGAGTACCTGTTCGAGGACCGGTCGGAGTCGGCGATGGCGAGGATGGCCGCGCAGGATCCGTACCGGGCCATCCTCTTCGGTCACACCCACATCCCGTACGTGCGCGAGGTGCGCGGCACGGCGTTCGTCAACGTAGGTAGCGGCGGGCGGCCGCGGGATGGCGACTGGCGCGTGTGCTACGCGCTGATCGACCCGGAGCTCTCGAGTTCCACGGAGCTCGTGGTCGAGTTCGTGCGCGTGGAGTACGACTTCGCGCGGCTGACCGCGGCCCTCAGCGCCACCTCGCTCACCACCGCGTTCACAGCGCCCGCCGGAGCCTGAGTGGCCCTGCGTGTGCTCAGGCTCCGGCGGGCAAGGCCGCACCGTTCTTCTCTAGCAACAGCTAGGCGCGGGCTGCACTACGTTGACGCACTGCAGCGCGTGGCCGGGCTGAGCCGCCGGCACGCACGCGGCAGTGCGGCGGAAGAGTCTGACGCGCGGCCGAGCGGTACCGACTGCCGCGCGGATCTTGGCCTCGCGCTCGGCCCGGCGCGTCGCATTCTCCAGTCGCTGCCTGGCGTAGTCCACTCCGAGTAGCGAGAACATCGTGACCTCCTCGTCCCGTGGTCCCTCGTTTACCTCTACAGTCGCGGCTTGGTGGCGCGCACGAACCCGCTGATCAGGCGCACGCCCTCAGGCAGCCCGCCACCACTGCAACAGCCGCCCACCTTGTGGTCGTAGACGGCCGTGACCTCGATCGATCCCTCCGCGAAGCCGGCCTTGCGAAGCCGATCCAAGTAGTCGTGCTCCTCGAGGGCGCCGGCGATGCAGCCGGACCAGGCCTTGACGTCCGTCTTGACGCTCTCCGGTACGAGGGAGAGGTCGCCCTGGAAGACCATGTCCGAGACGGCCAGGCGTCCGCCGGGCTTGAGCACGCGGAACGCCTCGGCGAACACCCGGTCCTTGTCTAGCGAGAGGTTGATCACGCAGTTGCTGATGATCACGTCGACCGAGTCGTCGGGCAGCGGCACGTTCTCGATCTCGCCCTTCAGGAACTCGACGTTCTCGACCCCGGCCTGGCGCTGGTTCTCGCGCGCCAAGGCGAGCATCTCGTCGGTCATGTCGAGGCCGTAGGCCTTGCCCGCGGGCCCCACGCGGCGCGCCGAAAGTAGCACGTCGATGCCACCGCCACTGCCCAGGTCGAGCACCACGTCGCCGGGCTGGAGCCGGGCCATAGCCGTCGGGTTGCCGCAGCCCAGGCTTGCCAGCACGGCGGGGGCGGGCAGCTCACCGACCTCGTCGACGGCGTAGAGCCCGCGGGCCAGCTCGTCCTGAGGGACTGCCTCGGCGCCCGAGGAGCCGCAGCAGCTTGCCGGCGCCGCGGCTGCTTTGGCGCGTTCGGCATAGTGCTCCCTGATCTGGTCTTTGAGATCCGGGCCTGTTCCCGCATCGTCCATCGTCGTCCCTTCGTCCGCCTCACATCAACTTCTTCTGGTATGATGGTACATCAAGAGATGTTGCTGTCAACACCAAATCAAGAGATGTTGTGCTAACATGACGATGGATGGCGATGAAGACGACCCCGAAGACACCTGAGGAGAACGCGGCGAGGTCCGCCGCGACCAGCCGCTGCCAATTGCCGGACGACTCTCAGCTGGCGCACCTGGCGGCCCTCGCCAAGGCGCTGGCCGACCCCATCCGCCTGCGCATGCTCGGCCTCATGGCGGAGGGCCGCGGCTGTTGCGGCCTACCCGACCCGGCCTCGCGCGGCGTGCCGGGCGCCACCGACCCGGAGGGCATCTGCGTCTGCGAGTTCCAGGAGCGCTTCGGCCTGGGGCAATCCAAGACCTCGTATCACCTGCGCGTCTTGAGGGACGCCGGTCTAGTCACCGAGGAGACGCGCGGCAAGTGGACGTTCTACGAGCTCGATCGCGAGGCCGCAGAGCAGGCCCTGCAGCAGTTCCGCGAGACGCTGAAGCCCTCAGCGAGCGCCACCGCGTAGACAGGGCGGGCTCGCTGAGGGCTTCGAGCGGGCTCAGGCTGGGTCAGAACGTCTGCGGGCGCAGGCCCAGCGTCACTTGTACGTCCTTGGTCGATAAACCGCTGATGACGGTCAGGGTGACGGTGTCCCCCGGCTTGTGCGTGGTGATCGCGGCTTGGAGCTCGTCCATGCTGTTGAGCTTCTGGCCGTCGATGGCGGTGATGATATCGCCGCCGACCACCCACTGCTGGTTCTGAAGTGTCACCTGAGTGTTGCCGCCGGTGATGCCCGCCTTGGCCGCAGGGCTGCCGGCCATGACCTTGGCGACGAGCACGCCCTCGGTGGTCTTCAGGTTGAGTGCCTTGGCCAAGTCGGGCGTGAGCGTTTGGCCATCGATACCCAGGTAGGCGTACTTCACGGTGCCGGTCTTCTCGAGCTGGGTCATGGCGTTGGCCGCGGCGTTGATCGGCACGGCGAAACCGAGCCCCTGGTTGCCGCCTGACTGCGAGGCGATCTGCTCGTTGATGCCGATCACCTTGCCGGACGAATCGATGAGAGGACCGCCGGAGTTGCCCTCGTTGATGGCCGCGTCGGTCTGGATGCCGTCGGAGATCGTCGAGCCGTTGGGTGACTGCAGGTTCCGGTCGGTGGCGGAGACGATGCCCGATGTGAGCGTGAAATCGAAGCCGAGCGGGTTACCGATGGCGACGACGGACTCGCCCACCTGCACCTTGCTGGAATCGCCCAGGACGAGGGGATCGAGCTTGCCGACCTTGCTGGGGTCGATCTTGAGCACAGCGACGTCGCTGGTCTGATCGACGCCGACCACCTTGGCGGCGATGGTCGTGGTCTGCGAGCCGCTGCCCTTGAACACCACGCTCACCGAGTTGGCGGCCTGCCCGTTGTTGGTGACCACGTGGGCGTTGGTGAGGATGTAGCCGTCGTTCGAAACGACGAACCCTGAGCCCAGTGCTTGCGACGAAGATGACGGGATCTCGCCGAAGAAGCCCTGGCTGGCCGCCACGTGGTAGGTGGCGAGCACCTCGACCACCCCGGCGGAGTACTTCTGGTAGATCGCGCTGGGGGTCAGCGACCCGCTGCTGGAGAGCGCGGCCGTGGTCATCGACGAGGAGGCCGACGCCCCAGGCTCCACGACGGTCGTCTTCTGGGTCTTCACAGGAAGGACTCCGAAGAGCACAAGGAGTGCCAAGAGCACTAGGATGGTGACTCCGCCGGAGAGGAAGACCCCGACGCCTGATCGCAACTTCTTCATGACTGACCTCCGGTCGTTCATGCTCTGGTTCGTCCCGGCTGCCGCCTCAGCGGCGCGCGCCGGCGAGTGCACGCTTGATGCAGACAGTTGTATCCTGCTGGCCTATGGAACCCCTGAGCCGTAGCTTGGAGTCCGCTGAGACTTCTTTCCCCGGCACGCACGCAGAGATGTATGGTCCAATGCACAGTCCGCGCACAGCTCGTGCACAGAGGTCTCGCAGGCAGCCTCGGTACACTGGCGTCGTTGGAGGGAGGGAGCAGGAGTCATGCCCGAGAGCACACGTGTCCTCGTCGTGGACGACGAGAAGAGCTTGACCGATCTCATCGCGCTGGCTTTGCGCTATGAGCAGTTCGACGTGAGCATCGCCCACACGGGCCGCGAAGCTCTCGCCGCCGTGCCGGTGTTTCACCCCGACCTCGTCGTGTTGGACATCATGCTCCCCGATCTGGACGGCTTCGAAGTCGCTCGCCGCCTGGCGGTCGAGTCGCCTTCCACGCCGCTTCTCTTTCTCACGGCGCGCGACGGCACCGAGGACAAGATCCGTGGGCTGACCATCGGTGGCGACGACTACATGACCAAGCCGTTCAGCCTCGAGGAGCTCGTCGCTCGCATCCGCGCCATCCTGCGCCGCACGCAGAAGACCGAGGCGGCCGCCGAGCGCCTCGTGTTCGCCGACCTGGAGATCAACGAGGACACCTACGAGGTGCGCCGCGGCGGTGCGCCCGTCGAGCTGACGGCCACGGAGTACAAGCTGCTTCGCTACTTGATGCTCAATCCGCGGCGCGTGCTCTCCAAGGCGCAGATCCTCGACCGCGTGTGGAACTACGACTTCGGCGGCAACGCGAACGTGGTGGAGATCTACATCAGCTATCTGCGCAAGAAGGTCGATTCGCTGGGACCGCCGCTGATCCACACGGTGCGCGGGTTCGGGTACTGCCTGCGCGAGACGCAGGACTAGGTCGTGTCGCTGCGGCTCCGCCTGTTGCTTGCGCTCGTCGCGCTGGTCGCCGTCGGCCTGTTCGTGGCCGACGGCGTCACCTACGTGTCTCTGCGTTCGTTCCTCGTCACGCGGGTCGATCAGCAGCTCGCGGGGGCGAGGATCCCCGTCCTGCATGCCCTCGCCTCGTCAGGGGCCAACCTTCCGGGTGCCGTGCCCGAGGAGCCGGCAGCGGCGCCCTTACTCCCCCCGGGGACGTACGGGGCGGTCCTGAACCAATCCGGTCAGACGGTGAGCGAGGTCGCCTTCGCGTACGGCGGTTCCACGTCTCCGGCTCCGTCGCTGCCGGCTGGGCTGGCGGCGGCGGTCGCCAAGGGCGGCGCAGACCGGCTCTTCTCGGCGCCCGCCTCCGGCAAGTCGCCGCTGCACTACCGGGTGCTGGCGACGCAGATCCAGGGGGCACCCTTCGCGCTCGTCGTGGCCATCCCTCTGACCGAGGTGTCGCAGACGCTGGACCGGCTGCTCAGACAGGAGTTGCTGGTCACCGGCGGTGTCCTTCTCGGTCTTGCACTGCTCGCCTGGTGGATCGTCCGCCGCGAGATGCGCCCGCTCGAGGATATGGCAGAGACGGCGGGGGCGATCGCCGCCGGCGACCTGACGCAGCGCGTCGAGCGTGCCGAGACGCGCACCGAGGTAGGGCGCCTGGGGCTGGCCCTGAACGCCATGCTCGGCCAGATCGAGCAGGCCTTCGCCAGGCGCAAGGCGTCTGAAGACGCGTTGCGCCGCTTCCTGGCTCAGGCCTCGCACGAGCTGCGCACGCCGCTTACTTCGATCCGCGGCTACGCGGAGCTCTTCCGCCGGGGCGCCAAGGACCGGCCCGAGGACCTGGAGCTCGCGATGCGGCGCATCGAGCAGGAGGCGGCGCGCATGGGCATGCTCGTCGAAGAGCTGTTGCTGCTCGCGCGGCTTGACGAGGGGCTGCCGTTGGACAAGGCGCCGGTCGATCTGGCCCAGGTGGCCACCGACGCCGTCGCGGACGCGCGCATCGCCGATCCGGGGCGAGAGGTCGCCGTCGAGGCGGCTGAACCTGTGATCGTGCTCGGTGACGAGTCCCGCTTGCGGCAGATCGCGGCCAACCTGGTCATGAACGCCTTGCAGCACGCGGGGCCGCAGGCGCGCGTGGACGTACGAGCGCGAGCGCAGAATGAGTGGGCCCTGCTCGAGGTGGAAGACGACGGCGTGGGCATGCCCCCCGAGGTCGCCGACCGTGTGTTCGAACCGTTCTTCCGGGCAACGGACGACACGGGAGACTCGGGCGCCGGCGCCATGGCTACAACCGGGCTGGGGCTGGCCATCGCGGCCGGCATCGCCGAGGCGCACGGTGGGTCGATCAGGCTCGAGACGGCGCCCGGCCGGGGAGCGTCTTTTTGCTTGCAGCTTCCTCTCGCTCCCAGCGACGGATCGCAGGGCGAGCAGGCTGTGGCCGGCTCGTGATCAACAGTTCTTTCTCAGCGCCGCCTCAGCGGGCGCCAAGGTAGGTCTGCCAAGCTGCTTCTTTCATGTCTCGTGAGATAAGGGAGAGGTGCACCATGAGTAGATGGACCCGCGCCGTGACTGCCGTTGTGGCGGTGCTGCTCGTTGCAACGGGGATCCTCGCGTTGGCCGGCTGCGGAGGGAAGTCATCGACAGCCGGCCGGCGGAACCGCCCAGGATCCAACGGTCAGTGGGGCGGCATGGGAACAGTTCTCGCCAGACAGCTCGGTCCGTTGGTCCAGAAGGGCACCATCACCAGTGACCAGGAGAAGGCGGTCGTGACTGCGTTTGAGACCATGATCGCCAGCCGGATGCAGGGTGGTCAGCCGCCCTACCAAGGCGGCCAGTCACCCTACCAAGGCGGTCAGTCCCCCGCCCCCGGTAGTCAGCAGCAACGGCCGCAGCGCGGCGCGATGTTCACGAGCGTGTTGGCGTCGCTGGTGAAGAACGGCACGATCACAAGTGCGCAGTCCAAGGCGGTCAGCCAGGCGCTCATGAGTGGCCGGCAGGGTTACACGACGCCCTCCGGCGCTCCGCCCGCTCAGTCCTTCTGAGCGCTCTCGACCACGACTCGGTGTGCGGCTGCTTCGGCGCTGATCACGGCGCCGTCCTCGAGAAGGAACCGGCGCGATGCCGGCGCGGCCACCTGGGTGTCGTGAGTCACCACGATGATCGTCTGCCCGCGACTCTGCCACAGTCCCTGGAGCAGCGCGATGATCTCGTCGCGCGTGCGCTCGTCGAGGTTACCCGTGGGCTCGTCGGCCAGGATCACGCGCGGCGAGCGCACGAGCGCCCGGGCGATGGCGACACGCTGTTGCTCGCCGCCCGAGAGTTCCGCCGGCAGATGCTTGCCGCGATCCGCCAGGCCGAGCTCCGCCAGTGCCGCCTGGGCCTTCGCGGCTCGCTCCGCCGATGGTAGGTGCAGGGGGACGAGAGCCGTCTCTACGTTCTCCTGAGCCGTCAGGGTCGGGATCAGGTTGAACGCCTGGAAGATGAACCCAAAGGCGCGGCTGCGCAGCTTGGTCAGCTCGCTCTCCTTCATGCTGGCCAGGTCGTCCCCGTCGAAGAGCACCGAGCCCGACGTAGGCCGGTCCAGCGCGCCCAGCATCTGCAGGAGCGTCGTCTTGCCCGAGCCGGTGGCGCCCTGGATGGCCACGAACTCGCCCTGGTCTATCGAGAGGTCGACGTCGCGCAGCGCCGCCACCTTCTTCTTCGACTGTGCGTATCGTTTGGACACGCCGTGAAGCTCGTAGAGCATTGGTCCTCCGTCTGATCGATGGGTGGCCGGCGAAGGCCTCAGTCGACTCGCCGCAAGGCGTCGGCAGGGCTCAGGCGGGCGGCGCGCCAGCCTCCGAGCCCGCCGGCGATGAGACCGCCGGCGACTGCCAGAGCTATGGCTACGGCCAGCAGGTCAACACTGATGGGGGCGTGGAGGTACACCGTCACGGTGTGGGAGAACCCGCGGAATGCACCGCCGGGTCCTCCGCTCGCACCGCTCGCACCGGGTGCGCCACCGAAGAAGCTGCCGGTGCGCGACGTGGGCAGACCAGCGGCGCCGACGGTCGCCTGCAGGCTGGGCGAGAACGCGCCGATGAGCCGTGTAGCCGCGTAGCCGAGGGCGACGCCGATGGCGCCGCCGACGAGGCCTTGCACAAGAGCCTCGCCCAGCACCTGAGAGACGATGCGGCGGCTCTTCCAGCCGATCGCCTTGAGCGTCCCGAACTCACGCACGCGGCGAGACACGGTCGAGAGCGTGAGGAGGCTGGCGACGGCGATGGCGGCGATGAGAGCCGCGATGGCCAGCCACCTGCCGAGCTGGTTGGCGAGCTTGGAGGCGCTGCTGAGCGAGCCGCTCACCTGATTGGCCAGATCCTGAGCGGTCGTCACCGTCACGCCGCTGACCGCCGCCTTGATCTCCTTCTTGACCTGAGCGATCTGGGTCGAGCTCGTGGCCTTCACGTAGATCTGGTTGACCTTCCCCTTGGCGTCGGCGAGCTCTTGCGCTCGCTGGAGCGGGGTATAGACGTTGGCCTCGGCTGAGGCCGACTTGCTGATGCCGATGACCTTGTACTTGACGCCGCCGAGCGTGACCGTGTCGCCTACCGCAAGCGAGTTCTGCTTGGCATAGCCGGAGTCCACGACAACGACTTTGGCGTCCGTCTCGCTTGCCGTGAACGTGCGGCCACTGGTGATGGTGGCGGAGCTGAGTGGTCCGATAGCCTGGTCGGTGACGTTCACGCCGGCGATGGACAAGGCGTTGATCTTGATCGGTGGCTGCGTGACCTTCGCCGAGCCGGACGAGCTGCCGGAGCTGGACGAGTTGCCATAGCCGCCACCGAAGGACCCACCGCCGGCAAACTTGGCGAAGTTGCCGGTGATGTGGATGGACGAGAGCGTCAAGCCTCCCACAGCTGAGTCGACGCCTTTGAGACCGGCGATGGTGGTCACCTTGCTGTCGGCCACGAGAGCCAGGCCCGGAGTGCTGTTCACCCGGTCGCGCGAGAAGTGCTGTCCCTGCTGCTGATCCCCCGGGTTCAGGCCGAACCGGAACGGTCCTCCCGTTCCTCTGGCGGCGTTCTGGGTCACCGTCATGTCGGTGCCCACGCCGTAGAGTGAGTGGAGCACCTGACTCTGCGCATCGCGGACGCCGCCGGCCGCCGCCGAGACCGTGACGACCAGGGCGATGCCCAGCGCCAGCCCCAGCGACGTGAGAATAGCCTGGCGGTGCCGCCGGCGAAGCTCCCGGTACAGGTACGTGAAGAACAAGGCGCCCTCCAAGGCTCGCTTTCCGTTAGCGCAGAGCAGCCTATCCCTTTCCGTTGAGAGGGACTTGTGGGTCGCCTGAACATAAGCTGAGAATCGAGGATGCTTGACCTAGTGTGCGGCAGGCCACGGGGGAGCATAGTGTAGAGGAGGCGTCGTTCACCTAGGGCGAATCCAGACGAGGAGGCATCCCATGTATCGCTTGACCACTCGCCACGTGTGGGCGGCGGTGGCGTCCGCCGCCGCCGTGCTTGGCGTCGTCCTCGTGGCCGTCGCCGCGCCGCCGACGAAGGCAAGCTCGGCGCCTACGCCCAGGGCCTCAGCCACGCCGCCGCTGCGCGTGCTCATTAGGGGCGGCAGCACCACGCTCGTGACGGACCCCGCCCAGTCGGAGGTCCTGTTCTTGGGCGGAGCGGCGCCGCTCGCGCTGGCGCCGGCGGGGCTCCAGCTGACGGACGACGCCTTCCGCTTCTCGTTCCCGATCGGGAACGGCAACCTGAACCCGGTGTCGCTGCACGGTACCATCGGTCACCGCGGCGGGTTCGAGTTCTGGGGACGCGAGACCATGAGCGCCTGGACGGAACTCTCCTTCACCAAGCTGCGCGTCACACTCGACGCCACCTCAGTCGTGAACGCCGTCTTCAACGGGAACCAGGGGCGGCACAGGATCATGAGCCTCGACTTGACCCACAAACACGTCGTCACGTTCAACAAGGGCGGGCACGCCTGGATGCGCATCTCGCACATCGGGGCCACCATGAGCGACTGGCTGGTGGACCAGCTCACGGCGGCCTTCGGCGGCTACCACCCGGCTACGCACAAACTGGGCACGATCACCATCGCCGCGCGTCTGAGTTAGCCGCCGCCCAGCTGTCCGGCGTCGGGGGGTTCAGTGGACTCGGTCAGTCAGGGGCAGGGTCGGGCGCAGCTGTTGCGCTCGGGAGGCGGCTTGCCCCGGTGCTTTGTTCACGCTTGCGCAACTTGGGATCGATCACCTCGTCGAAGGCCGTGCCGATCAGGTTGAAAGCCAGCACGATAAGGACCACCGCTAGGCCTGGCGCGAACAGGTAAGCGGTCGCGGTGGGGATCTCGGTGGCGCCTGTGTCGAAGACGTGCTCCAACATGGTTCCCCAACTGAAGTTGAGCGGGTCGCCGAGGCCGAGGAACGAGAGCGTGGTCTCGGAGAACACGGCGATAGCCACGGTGAGAACGGCGTTGGCGAAGATCAGCGGCATGACGTTAGGAAGAATGTGCTTGCGCATGATGTGCGCATCGCCCGAGCCGATGGCGCGGGCGCGCTCCACGAAGGGTTCCTCCTTCACCGAGAGCACCTGGGCGCGCACGAGGCGCGCCGTTCCCGCCCAACTCGTGAAAGCGATGATGAGGATGATGATGGCATAGTTCTGGCCCCAGGCAGCGGCTAGGACCATCGCGAAAGGAAGCCAAGGGAGCACCAGGAAGACATCGGTGATGCGCATGCCGAACTCGCCGATCCAGCCCGCGTAGTAACCGGTGAAGATGCCCGCACCAGCACCGACCACCGTAGTGATTATGGTGGCCAGGATCCCCACGAAGAGCGAGATGCGCGAACTCCACACGAATTCCGCAAAGACCGAGAGGCCCTGTTCGTCGCTGCCGAACCAGAGCAGGTAGTTGTGGAAGCTGGGCGGCGCGAAAGCAGAGGGCGTGACCGAGGCGTTGGGACTCAGCCAAGCGTGGTTCACGAGGAAGGGCGCCAGGAGCGCCATGGCAGCGAAGAACACCAGAATGGCGAGACCCACGATCCCCTGCCAGTTGGCCCGATAGATACGCCAGGTCTCACGTGTGTTCCAGACCATGAGTTCGGCTCGCTCGCCATTGGCAGCGCCCCAAGACCAGACAAGAACCGCGGCCAAGACCACAAACACAGTCTGGAAGAGCCATGAGTAGCTGCTTCCACGCCCGCCCAAGGCGAACTGTGTGAACCCCATTTGGGCGAACCCCCAGATGAAGGCAAGGATCCCCATAGCGAGGATGATCACCTGCATGCGGGGACTCTTCTTGCGCGCGCGCAGCCCAAGACCACCGATAACGATGAGGGCGGCGGCGGCGAGCCAGAGCGTCCATCCTGGGTAGCAGGCTATCCGCTTGTCAACAAACCCCCCCATGACATTGGCGAGCCCGCTCGACACGGGGCGGTCCTTGGGGAACAGAAGCAGCTCAAGCAGAAGCCAGATGAATGGCGTCCAAATGAAGATCCAAAGCTTCAGTCGGGGAGGAATCTGGTCGTTGTTCATGCCTTCACCCTGGGATCGAGGTAGTAGTACATGACGTCAGCGACGAGATTGCAGAGGATCACCGCCACGCTGGCGAGCAAGAAGACCGCCTGCATGACGGGGTAGTCGCGCTGCAGCATGGAGGTGTAGGAGAGCAGGCCGAGGCCAGGCCAGTTGAACACTGTCTCTACGAGGATGGCGCCCGAAAGGATAAAACCGAAGTTCATCATCACGAGGGTGACAGAGGGCAACATGGCATTGGGTGCCACATGGCTCCACAAGACACGCGTGTCCGAGGCGCCCTTGGCGCGCGCAGTGAGTGTGAAGTCCTCTTTCATGACGCTGATGATCGAGCTGCGCATGATGAGTTCGTACTCAGCCGCGTAGGTGATGGCAAACGAGAAGGCTGGCAAGAAGAGGTGACGGAGGAAGGCGCCGGCCTTGCTTATGAAGCTGGTGTACGTGACACCCACCTCCATCATGCGACCACTGGGGAACCAACCTAACTTGACCGAGAAGTAGAGGATAAAGAGCATCGAGACCCAGAACGTGGGCATGGAGTAGAGGATCATGCCGAGATTGGTGGCCGTGATGTCGAATGTGCTGTTGCGCCGCCAGCCGGCGAACACCCCAACGATGATACCGATGATGGTGGCGAAGAGGGTGCCGGTGCCGACCAACACCAAAGTCGGCACGATAGCCCGACCGACGACCTGAGTGACGGGTTCCTTTTGCGCGTAAGAGTCACCAAAGTGGCCCTCGACCGTGTCGACCCAGTAGTAGCCGAATTGTTCCCAGAGCGGTCTGTCGAGATGGAACACCTTCTTCTGCTGCGCGAGGGCTTTGGCTGTGAAGTGACCCTTTGGCAGGAGAAGACGCGCCGGGTTGCCCGGAAGGATGCGGAAGAGCATGAAGTTGAAGCAAGCCACCAGGATGATGGTGAGAAGCGTATTGAGGACCTTCTTGGTGAAGTAGCGCCGCTTATCCATGTCTCAGGCTCCGCTTGGTCTGTTTACACAACTCGGTACGCTTGCACAGCGTGCCGGCAGAAGGCGTTCCCGGTCCGAGAGATAACCTGGCCGCTGGCCGGCGGACACGATCTCCCTTTCGGATGAGCCGGCGGCCGATGAGCGCGTTCAGGCTTCATCCACGACTCGCCGCCGCCGCCGCCGCACGACCACGAAAGCGATACTCCCCGCGACGATGACGACGACCACCACAACGACGATCAGCGTTGTGCTTGAGCTGCTGCCTTTTGTGGCGGCCGTGCCCGCGGGACGAAGAT
>Ga0209777_10002516_pt1 | contig 23934 bp, 17 predicted proteins | sample FrelakmetHBP12HB_FD_187147 | JGI IMG/M metagenome (GOLD analysis project Ga0209777, IMG submission 187147) | Freshwater lake sediment microbial communities from the University of Notre Dame, USA, for methane emissions studies -HBP12 HB (SPAdes)... | ecosystem: Environmental > Aquatic >... | reverse complement strand
GTACGAATTGGGGACTTAGTCGGCTGGTTCCGGCTTCGCTGGTTTAGGCGTGAGGAGTCTGTGGTACCGTAATAAGAAAATACGCCCAGGAGGAGTTGAACCCCCAACCTTCTGATCCGTAGTCAGACGCTCTATCCAATTGAGCTATGGGCGCATTAGGCAACCGCACTATACGGGGCGCTGCCGGAAATTGTCAAGCGATTTTTCGATGCCGCAATATCGGCTTGACCAGTCAGTTGGGTAGTTCGGTGGGCTGTGGCAATTTTTCCCAGCCCAAAATCGCCCGCTCGCGAAGTTTTGCGCTCCGCATCAGTGTACCGTCGCTCTCGTCCTGAACGACTACCAGCGGGATATGGAGTTCGTCGACAGAATGCATCCCGCGGTCTTCGTAGGCGACAATGCGCCAGTGTGAACCCGGTTTAAGGTGCAAGAACAACATCTCGACCACCTTTCTCTTGTCCTGTCTGGAAGTTTCTTGGTCTCTCCAACTGTAGTACGCAGATAGCGGCACCGCGTTCGAAAGAAAACGGGGGCGACCTCAAGATTGTTGCAGAAATGCAGCGGCGCATAGATTCGGTCGGCAGACGGCAGCGGCGCCTCGAGTTTTGGGGACTTGGCGAATGTGAAATGCCTCATCCCATGAAAAGGCATACCGACGATTCGAGTCGAATGGTGGGTTGGACGTTTCTGTCCGACAATCGGTACCACGATAACGATCGGACACAAGTGTGGAAGTACCATCCCACTTCCAAGTGATAGCGTGATTGGATTTCCCCTCGACAATTTCAGTTCTGACATTCGCAGTGATGACATCGATGTGAACATGCGTGTCTCGATGTCTTCACATGAGGGAGAGGTCATCGATGAATAGGTGTCGATGACACTTGACCGATGCACTTTTTTCATCTCAAAATCTAACGTCGTACGATGCGCGGTCGATAAAACTAATGACGAGTTGATCTCGATGAGGAGGTCATCGCAAAAAAAAGGTTACATTCTTGAGTATGACTAAAAGTTTTTTGTTGATTTTATTTTTGCAAAAGGTGATCTCTGATTCTGTAGATATGTTCTGGCAAACGATGATGACAAGAGCTTGCGATGCAAGAAAAACAAACACTGACGTGTTGCTTAGTTCTTCTCACCATCAGGGATGTACGCGACAGTAGTTGAGTACCTCATAAACCCTAAACACATTCCAAAGGAGTTGGTCATGCCAGCTAAGAAGAAACCAGCAGCGAAGAAGCCGGCCGCCAAGAAGCCAGCCAAGAAGACCGCCAAGAAGAAATAACGTAGCGGTTCAAATCTTGTGGGGACTGTGAATGTGTCAGTCGGCTTGATCAGGGAATGATCGTCACTGAACCAGGACATCACAAATTGATTTCTACAGTCTCCGGTCTGCGAACTTTCCAACGACCCGTGTCAAACTTGACACGGGTCGTTGCTTTGAGGGACAGAAACATTCTCGCGAATCACCACTTGACCCAATTTCCCCCGTGTCATACCATACATCACCCAGCACATGCATGAGGGCGACCAGAATCCATGCTCATATTTGACAGTCAATGCCGACCGATAGACTTGCTTCCGCCCGTCCGCAAATGCGTTATCCTCAACTCGCGACAGTCGAAACGTCCGTGTAACCGCGACGACTGGGTGACGGCAACGGCACAGGCTGTCGATTGCGTCGTCCGACAGGGATTGATCGTCATTACCTCTACCGGATTGAATACCTGGGAACTGACTGCTCATTTGGTGAACATCGGAAGAGGTCGACAGATTATTGTCCTTCCCCCGATGGACGAGGAGTCGATACCATCGGTGATCACTCAAACCATTAACGATTTCAAGCTCGACCCGACGCTCTGCCTATTTATGGCGCCGAGTTCAGTCACAGTACGCGGCCAGAGCGCGAAAGATTTCTGGCCAGAGCGTGATCTTCTGGCTGTTGACCTTGCTGATGTGGTTTTACCTTTGTCAATTCGCCCCGGCGGCAATTTCGACAGATTTCTGAATCAGGCCGCGACAGCGGGAAAAGAAATCTGCAACGATTTCCGTGTCGACTACCGCCGTCCGGTCGATCGTGTACGATACGATTTTGAAGGTTGTACCCTCAATCCGGCCCTTGATGATCCGAACTGGCGGTACGTCATCCATTGGACTCGGTCATCGCACGAGCCCTATCCTGCAGAGACCCGATTCGAATACTACCGCGACATTCTCGCGTCAGACACCTACTGTCGGTCGGCTTACCATACACTGGCGCGAATCGCCACCGACGGGTCAGTCCGAAGCACCAACAGGTTTATCCGTGGCGGCCACCAAGTCGTGTCGTTCTCGGCGCTCGAACCGCGTGAAGCTGTCAAATTGATGCGTTGGCGGCGGCGATATGTTTGTTACAGTTTCGAGCCTTATGGAGTGGCAATCCGGACGGCTACCGCTATCGCGGCGGGATTGCGCCCGGTTCTCTACGGTGATGACGACCTGTATTCCCCACTTGCTGATAGCGACCGGCCCTTTTTCCAGAGTCGCGGTTCGGAAGTCTCCGATTGGCGTCCCGAGGCAGAGTGGCGGTGCCTCGGCGACCTGAATCTCCAGCGTCTGCCTGCCGACGGAATCAAGCTGATCACCTTTACCCGTCAAGAGGCTGACACACTACGGCGGTTGACGAATCACGAAGTAATTCCGCTGATATTGGCCTGATGTGATGCAATCGGGGGCACGATGTATTGCGAAAGGAGTCTCCGACCTCCAGCGACGGGCAATGTGCGTGGACTTGCCGGATTCATCACGGGTGGACGCTGTCCACTCCGACGGTCCTTCGCTCCGCTTCGTAGCGGCGCACGGGGTGCGCCCTATTCCTATTCTGTTCGAGTTCTACTTACATCCCGCGCACGGCGCCGATCCACCGGAGAAGATGTAAGCAATCAGATAGACTGCGTCCGAAATGTTGATGTCACCGCTACAGTCAGCGTCTCCTGCTACCAGCGGATTGGGTGCTGCTCCTCCGGAGAAGATGTATGCGACGAGGAATACGGCGTCAGCGATATTGATCGTCCCTTCGCCATCGGCATCACCACACAGGTAGTCAGGCACCCAACTCAACTTGGTCACAAAGGCATCACCTGAGCCTCCACCGTATGTGCTGTGGTATGCATTCTGAGTCGGGAAGTCAGAAGACCCAGTCTCGCCCGTCACATAGGCATTGCCGCTGCCATCAACCGCGATGCCGTATCCTTCGTCGAAGTCTCCCCCGCCGAGGTAGGTACTGTAGATCAGCACGCTCCCAGAACTGGAGAGCTTGGTAACAAAAGCATCCTCGCCGCCTTGATCTGTCTGATAAGGATTCAAAGTCGGGAAGTCGGAAGAATAAGCGGTGCCCGTCACATAGGCATTACCGCTGCCATCGACCGCGATGCCACATCCATAATCGGAGCTTCCCCCGCCGAGATAGGTGCTGTAGATCAGACTGCTGCCAGTGCCGGAGAGCTTGGTCACAAAAGCATCTTCGGCGCCTTGATCCGTTTGGTAGGGATTCAAAGTCGGGAAGTTGGAAGAAGAAGTCTGGCCCGTCACATAGGCATTGCCGCTGCCATCGACTGCGATGCCGAGTCCAATATCGTAGCTTCCCCCGCCGAGGTAGGTGCTGTAGATCAGGTTGTTGCCAGAACTGGAGAGCTTCGCTACAAACACATCTTGGTTGCCCTGATACGTCTGATAGGGATTCAAAGTCGGGAAGTTGGAAGAAGAAGTCACGCCAGTCACAAACGCATTGCCGCTGTCATCGACTGCGATGCCGTATCCGCGATCGGTGTCTTCCCCGCCGAGGTAGGTGCTGTAAATCAAAGTGCCAGAGGTGGAAAACTTCGCCACAAAGGCATCAGAGTAGAGTTGATCCGTCTGATAGGGATTCAAAGTCGGAAAGTCGGAAGACCCAGTCTCGCCCGTCACATAGGCCTGACCGCGGCCATCAACCGCGATGCCGTTGCCGAAATCGTCGCTTCCACCACCGAGGTACGTGCTGTAGATCAGGCTGTCACCGGAACTGGAGAGCTTGGTCACAAAAGCATCATAGTAGCCGCCTTGGAACGTCGACTGGTAGGGATTCAAAATCGGGAAATCAGAAGACGCGGTAATGCCAGTCACATAGGCATTGCCACTGCTATCGACTGCGATGCCGTATCCATAATCGTCGCCTCCCCCCCCGAGGTAGGTGCTGTAGATCAGATTGTTTCCGGCACTGTTTAACTTTGTCACAAAAGCATCCCAGCCGCCTGGATATGACTGATAGGGATTCAAGGTCGGGAAGTCGGGAGAAACAGTCTGGCCCGTCACATAGGCATTGTCGTTGCTATCGACCGCGATGGCGTATCCCCAATCCCAGCTTCCCCCGCCGACGTAGGTGCTGTAGGACAGCCCGACTGAGAGCGTACCCAGCGCCTGTCGACTTGCATTCTCGGCTTCAAATCCAATCGTCCTTTCTGATAATTGCGAGAAGATGGCGGTGCCCGACAAAACGCCATCAGTAGGAGGCTTAATCGACGCGATCATGTCGCCCCATTTGGTTCGCACGATCATCCTGCCGTCAGCATCAATTGAAGTCTTTTCAGCGCCTTCGTAGGTAACCTTGATCTGTGCGATATCCACACCCGGCGCAACGATAAACTCGTACGCCGCCTGAGCATTACCATCGCCGGAGTATTTCAAATCAATGCCGGGATAGATGTCCTTCAGCGTGATGGCTTCGTAGTTGGGTACATCGGTACGCCATTTGGATGGCTCGTTCCCGATGAAGTAGTTGCATCTGTATTCCATCTGGCCTTCGGCGACAACTTCAGGATTAGGATTCGCGCCGAGAAATTTGGCGGTGAGTACGAGTTGGTCGACCGAGTCTTTCTCGTACCCGTCGCCCGGTAGGATAGGCATTCCTGCCTGTCCTGGGTCAGACAAGAATGTCCGACCTACCGAACCTGGATTCCCGCCCGTCAGAGCCGGGTCGTGACCTTCGCGGGAATGACCAGCAACGCGTCGGGTGAATTGGTAGGTGACGCCTGCTTTCGTGAACCACATCGTGGCCCCACTGGCGTTGGCACGGAACAGAACTTTCTCATCCCACTGCCCCATGTTCTTGGTGAATGACAATGGCATCTGGTTCATTTTCTGAATCGCGGTGGATGAATTCGGAGTTGTCGTTGCCATCAGGGTAGAAACCACAAGCAACGAAAAGACTGTCAGAATCAAGGCTTTCTTGCAGAACATGTCAACCTCCCAAAGGTTCACCGGTAAGACGGTGGACAGTATAATCAGGTATCAAGATAGCAAATCTGGTCGCCTTTGTCAAGACAATCCGGCTGGTCGGACGATGTTTCTGGGCACTCAGGCGTTGTCCGAACATCCGAGCGTGCTCGATTGGGCGCACGCCGTGCGTCGCTACGAAACCGAGAAAAGACCGTAGGGGTGGACGGCGTCCACCCGTGATGAATCCGGCAGCATAGGATGCTGAGAGTTAGAATTGCATCCGATCAAATGTATCTTTGCTACGCGGCATTATTGGCGAGTTCTGCTGATAGTCCTGCTTGTCTTTCTGCTGGTTATAAATGCGCATACGGACGGTAAAGTCCTGACAGGCCTGGCACCGGCTGATGTTGTGCGCCTTGTCTTTGGGTACGCGCCGCGTTCGCTTGTGGTTAGGTGAAAGTACCTGCTTGCCGACTATTTCATATCCCTGCGAGTGATCCTTGTCATTGTGCCACTTGACACCTTGTACTACGCGGCTGTTGCTTTCGTCATAAATCGTGGCGCCCGGGCATTCGATCACAACGTGGTCGTTGGAATCGTGGTATTCCTTGGAGGCGCTTGTAAAGAAGTTGTAGTAGTCGCCATACTTCTCGTTACAGGGAAGACACAGGTAGACCCCTTTGAATTCTCGCATGGTTTTCCCGCAAATATGGCATCGTTCCGCATTCGCCAGCATGATCACTCACTTGCTCTTGGTGTCGTTCCTGCCGAGGATGAACTGCGGTAGGTCGATAAACCGACAACTGTCACCGACCAGCACGATTCTGCAGGTCGGGCAATGCCACTTGCCGACGTCTTTGATCAATCGACAGCCGCAGAGCGGGCAATGTGTTTTTCTGTTTCTTCGCCACGGTCGCATAGTTCCACCCCATGATTTCTGCCAAAAAAGCTATCTGCCTTGGTCGGTCAGCCGACCCCGTTATCCCTTGAGCAAGAGTATTCCCGAGAAGAGAGCTGCCGTGACCGGGAGGATGTGATAGAACGAAAATGGCATCAGCCAAGCGCCGACGAATGCCACTGCCAGGGCCGGTATGGCCACGCAGCGGATGACATCGAACGACAGCTTGACCATGCGCCACAACGCTAACACAGCAAGAATCCCCAGTGTCAGGTATAGCGCCAGCGCGCCGGTCATGCCCAATCCGGCGACCAGTTCGCCATGGACACTGACAACCTTCTCCGTCAATCCCCCTGTCAAGGATTGCAGCCCCGCCTCCAGCGTTTTCCACCCCATCAGCATTGCGCTTCCCCTCAGGTCGTGATGGTTTCGTCGATCGGTTCAATAGTCAGCGAGGATTCCCCGACCCGCTGCAGACCGATCATCCTGCGCGTAAGGAAGTTTTGCGATGTAATCCACTTCTGTGACATCTCCAGCACTTCCTCCTGCTGGACTTCGGAAATCCAATCGATCACCACGGAGTCGTAGTGTTCGTCGTCAACCGTCAGATCATCCATCGTCAGCGTGAATTTCACTTTCATCGCAGCTCCCTCCTGCTTCATGCTTCTGGGGCTTGTTCTTGCAGACTGTCTGCCAAGTACGGGCAAACATTTTGGGGCGGGATAGGGCGTTGGCTGGCAAGAGGATAATGCTGGTGATGCGAAGTGAAACAGGCCCAAATGGCCGATGGAGCGTGTGGAATTGTGGGAATCATCCCACACCAGTCGGACAATCCCCTTCAGTATCATTCGGATAGGTCGTATATTCAGTGCGATGCAGCAGTCTTGGCGAAACCTCTACAAGGTCTCTGACCTCTTCTTCTGCCCTCACCGGCTCCATAAGCATCATGAATCCGGCACATCGGTGTGGCATGTGGTCAAGTACAAGGAGTGCTATCCTAATGGCTGCGTGTCATTCGCTTGGAAATGCCGCAAATTTGATGACGGCCACAAATGCCCTCGCGGCAAAAGACATGTTGGCAAAGACTGTTTCTCCTGCCCTGTTTTCTATGATCTGAAACAGACCTACACCCCGGAACTGAAAGCTGAATTGACGGATTATGGGCGTTTCCGAAAGGATTTCGCGGAATTCGAGGAGTGGGTACAGGAGATTTCGAACAAGCGAATCGAAGTGCGCGGTAAGATCAAGTCGATAAATCCGCTCCTTACGAACCATGGCAACAATGGCGCACTGCGAATTGCCTGTCGGGGCGCGCTGCTGTATATGGTCGATGGCATCTTTGGTTATGACCTCTTTCGAGACCCGTTCTACGCTCGGCTCTCTTTCGATGTCTATGACCGTGCGGAATTGGCCGTCGGGGATGTGATCGATATGAAGGGAGAGTTGGAAATCGACCGTGGACGGTTCGTCTTCGGGAAAGTCGGCAATATCGACATCGTCCTAAGTGAGAACGGCGAGACGATTCCTTCCAGTCAACTCAAACAGGCCAAGTTCACTGGCACTGTCATTGACGGCCAACCTGCCAAATGCCTGCGCTGCCCTCACGGCCTCTTAATCGACTCCAGCCAGAGCGACGGCCGTTCGTCACTGCGCCGCTTGCTTTACTGCACCAATGGCGTCGCGGACTATCTTTTCTGTCCATACAACGTCTAAGGGACCGCCACGAAGTACCCCAAGTCATTGAAAATTGATGGGGAGTTCTGTCGTCCGGAAATTAGACGTCGGAGCAGGCAACGAACTACCATTACTCCTTCTTGCAGGCGAAGGCGAGATGTCGACCTGTTGAATCGTATTGCTACTAACAGAGTGTCTCCTATCCGCAATGAAGAAAACAGTTGACTTTCGCAACATTAGCGTCTATACTTATAAAGTCGCTCAAAGTCTACGCACTTTTGACATTACTCGGTAGCAGTTATCGTTTTTCCACCTGCATAGACATAGGAGGTATCTCTATGAACGCACGCTGGTTTGTGTTGGGAGTTATGTTAGCGCTTTTGGTGATCCCGCAGACTTCGGGGTTCGCATACAGCGGTGATGTCACTATCAAGATCAATGGCGGCAATGTTGCTTACATCGGCGAACTGAACAAACTGGAGCTCTGGATCACTAATGATGTTAGCCTGGGCGGAATGCTTCTGTCGTTTCGTACTGACTGGCAGGTTGCTCCTAGTTGGACCAAACCATATGGCAACCGCCCGAGCGCTCCAGGAGTCCAGGAATATGGCAACGCCGTCGGCGCCTTCGACTGGGACCTTCGTCTTGACCACTACGACGATGGCGTCTCTCCAGATTCGATACTTCTGCTAGCCGCTGCTGCCAACAAGTCTCTGCCGGCCCATGCAGTCAGCACCAAGCTGTATGATTTCGAGTTCTACATCGACCCTTCGCAGCCTGAGATGGCTGACGGTCTCTGCATCGACAACATCTTACGCTCGCAGTATAACGGTTGGGAATTCAACGACGATCAATTGTTGACCTCTTTCGCGCCCGCATTTCAGGGAAATCCGAACACGGACATTGCCACACCTGATGCGCCACCGGTTTGCTTTGATGTCGTGCAACGCCACTATGTCAAGGGCGACGCCGATTCTAGCGGCTCGATAAATATCTCGGATGCCGTCTATCTGATCCGGTTCATCTTTAGTGGGGGACCGAGACCTGTGCCGTTCGCCGCTGGCGACGTCAACTGCGATCAGAGCGTGGATATCTCCGATGTCGTGTATCTGCTTGTTTGGATCTTCGGAGGCGGCCCGGCTCCCTGTTAGACTCGACTGAGGACTAACTACGCGTAGAAGTCCCTTGCCCAGCGCACCGTTGGGCAACTCTCCCAATAGCGGTAGCTCGTGATCGCCCGTCGAAAACGCTTTCGCAAGTTTTTCTTACTGCCTGCTGTCCAAGGTGTATTATGTTGGACACGACCGTGCACAGCGAAGTCGACATACAGGAACAGGAACTGATCCGCAAGGTCGCGGCTGGCGAGCGCACTGCCTTTAAGCAGTTATTTGACATGCACTCACCGCGTGTTCATAACCTGCTTCTGCGCTTGGTGGGCAATCGCGATGATGCCGAGGAATTGACCCAGGACGTCTTCCTGTCGCTTTGGAAGCACGCCGAATCTCTGCGTGGTGAAAGCAAGCTGTCGACTTGGTTGTATCGTGTTGCCGTCAATAAAGCAATCAACTTCAAGAAACGTAGCGGACTGTTCTTTCAGATCAAGCAACTCTTTTCTCTGGAGACGGACGACGAATCGATTATCGACCGACTCCCGGCTGCGGCTGCCGACAGCCCCGACCGACAACTTGAGATGCGGGAAGCTCAAATCCAGCTTGCCGACTTGCTGGGTCTTCTGCCCCACCGTCAACGAGAGGTCTATTTGCTCCACAAGCTGGAGGGGTTGAGTTACAATGACATAGCCGAGGAACTGCACGTAACCCTGGGCACAATCGAATCCCTAATGCACCGCGCCAAGGAAAACCTACAGAAAGTGATGCTCAAGAAAGTCAGAAAATCCGCAAGTAAGAATAGACCACCGATGTCACAATGAGCGAAGGTTGGAATAAGCAAGTGATTAAATGTACTGACATTGAACAGAATCTGATTGACCTGCTGGATGGGTCGATTGACAGCTTGCGCCGGGCGGACTTGGAGTCGCATCTGAAAGACTGCCCGACCTGCCGACAACTGCTTGCCACCTATCAACCGCTGTTTGACCGGTTTACGAATCGTGCCACGGCCGAGTTGCCGCGCGAACTCTGGTACAAACTGCAAGACAAGCTTAACCGCATGGAAGAAAACCGGCCGTCTCGACTCCGCCTGCCCGTGCAATGGCGGCCGGTTATCTCCTTATCGATAAAATCATTTGGATTGGTTGTCGCGGTCGTCGCTGGCATCTTTCTGGGTCACGTTCCGACGGATTCCCAGAAGCTGTCTGAGACTGAAATCATCGACTACTATGCGTCGTCGCTGACACAATCGTCGGTAAACTCGGCTGTAGATGCCATCTACCAAATCGATTCGACGGGGGAGAACGGACAATGAAAGAACGCACTCTGATCTATCTGGTCATTGTCTTGGTGGTTATCAATGTCGCAGCGCTCGGAACAATAATCTTTCAACGTCTGGCGAACCCCTTCTGGGGTGGTCGTCACTCTGAAGAGATGGGAATCCCTCCGGAGCTCTCCAAGGGTTTCCGGTTGAATCCAACACAGCGCGAAGCCCTGAAGGAATCTCGTCGGCGTGTCGACAGTCTGATCGCACCGATACATGCCGATATTGGGCAAAAGCGGCAAGAGTTGCTGAAAGAAATGGATAGTAGTCTGCCGGATACGGCACAGATCGACCGGCTCGTTACCGAGATTGGTGCACTGCAAGTCACGATAGAGAAGACTCTGATCCATGGCTTTCTCGAGAATAGCAAGACCTTTTCTCCCGAGCAGCGCGATGCTTTCTTGAACATGATCAATAGACGAGCCAAGTGGCAGGACAAGCCGATGATGGGGCCGGGACAGGGGTTTGGCCCCCGTGGCAACCGCGATGGCGAGTGAAATGATAAGAAATGAGAACGCCTGTAGTTTGCGCGCAAGCACAGGCAGGAGATAGATTATGACAGACGAAAGGAGCACAAAATGAAACGGAGACTATTACTCACCTTGGCATTGCTAGGTCTACTGGTGATCGCCTATACGCCGGCTTTTGCTCAGGCGCCGGACGATAGTGAGTTCGATGAAGAAGCCATTGTCGCGGGCAATATGGGGCCTGATGGCGGAGACTTTGATATCAATGAAGAAATGATTCTTGCCGATGATATGGGGCCCGGAATGGGTATGGGCATGCAAGGTCACGGTGGTGGTTTGGCGGCGATTGCGGATGATCTGGAGCTGACCAAAGATCAGCGCAAACAGCTTGAAGACCTCACCGTCAACTTCCGCAAGGAAGTCATCCCGATGCGCGCACAGATGCAGGTCATGCATATTGATCTGCAGCAGTTGATTCGCTCCGATGCCAAGCGCACCGAAATTGATGCCAAGATCGATCAAATTGGTAAGCTCCGGACCGACCTACAAAAGAGGTCCGTCGGTTTGCGACTGGCCATGCGTGGTGTGCTGACCCCGGAACAGCGCGACAAATGGGATACCCGTCCTCGCATGATGGGCAAGGGCGAGGGAGGCCCGCTGAAAGACATGATAATCAAGAGAATGCAAAATCGTGGTGGCAGAGGCAAGGGACTTTAGCAATCTTGCACTGACACCGGGATTCCTCCCTGTTAGCACGGGAGCGCAGATTGCTGCGCTCCCTTTTCATTTCCAGCAACTCGGTTTTGGGGGTTAGCTACTCATCTTTCTGTAGAACACTGCCTTGGTGACCTCAGCGCTGACAATGTAGAGCAATACTAGTCCACCCATCATCAGGAGAAAGGGCACCGGCAGCGGGGCAAAACCGAATAGCTTGCCGAGATCCGTATAGGGGAAAGCGATCGTTATCGCTACTAGCACCAATGTCGCCATCAGTAGGTATTTGCCCGGTCGGCTGCGCAGAAAACCGCGACGAGTTCGCACTACCAGGACGATAATTGCCGCCGACACTACTGACTCCATGAACCAGCCGGCGCGGAATTGATCGGTCCCGGCGTGTAATACGAGCAGCAAGATACCGAAGGTCAGATAGTCAAATATCGAGCTTAGCAGACCAAAAGTAATCATGAAATTGCGAATAAAGCGCAGGTTCCAGCGTTGCGGTCGTTCGACCATTTCCGGATCGACATTGTCAGTCGCGACCGTCATCTCGGGAAAATCGGTGAGCAGATTCGTCAGCAATATCTGTTTCGGCAACAACGGCAGGAACGACATAAAGAGTGAGGCGCCCGCCATGCTGAACATATTGCCGAAATTGGCGCTGGTCGCCATGAAAACATACTTCATGGTGTTGGCAAATGTTCGCCTCCCTTCGCGTACACCCTGTATCAAGACTTCCAGTCCGGTTTCCAGCAGCACAATATCCGCGGCGGCTTTGGCGACATCGACGGCGGTGTTGACTGAAATACCGACGTCGGCGGCGTGCAATGCCGAGGCGTCATTGATGCCATCGCCCAGGAAACCAACTACCCGACCTGATTTCTTAAATGCCAGAATGATCCGTTCCTTCTGGTTGGGTTCAACTTCAGCAAAGACGTCTATATCGTGAACCAACAACGTAAGCGCTTCGTCAGTCATAACACGCAAATCGGCGCCCGTAACAATCTCTGGATTTTCCATTCCGGCCTGGCGACTCACATTGCCTGCCACCAGCTCATTGTCGCCGGTAATGATCTTAACATCCACTCCCAGATCACGTAACTCCTTAAGCGTGCCGGCAACTCCCGCCTTCGGTGGGTCGTGGAGAACGAGTATGCCGAGAAACGTCATCTCCGCCTCGTCCGACTTATCGATGCTTGCGGTCTCGCCCAGATTGCGATACGCAATGCCGATTGTCCGGTACCCCTGAGCGCTGTAGTCCTGATACAGCTTGTCGATGCTGGCGCGCATCGTGTTCAAGTCGATCGATTCCTGTTCGCGGCTCTCGACTCTGGTGCAAACCGAGAGCACGTTATTCAAGGCGCCTTTGGTCAGCAGCAGATTGACGCGTCCGTCGGCAACCATCACGCTCAGCCTCTTGCGGATGAAGTCGTATGGGATCTCATCAAGCTTCCTAAAACGTTGGATGTTGAATTGTCCCGAACTTTTGATTGCGCTGTCAATCGGGTTGGTGAAACCGCTTTGCATGGCAGCGTTAACGTACGCATAGAGCATAGCCTTGTCGCTGGGCTCGCCGTAGGCATCAACGGCGGAAAGGATCTTCACTACACCTTCGGTCAGCGTGCCGGTTTTGTCGGCACAGAGCACATTCATACTGCCGAAGTTTTCCAATGATGCCAGTCGCCTGACAATCACCTTTTTGTCGGCGAGTTTCTTGGAGCCGCGCGCGAGATTGATTGTAATGATCGCCGGCAGCAATTGTGGCGTTAGACCGACAGCCAGTGCCATAGCGAACATGAAGGAATCCAGAATCGGGCGGCGGAAGTAAACATTAAACGCGAAGATGATGATCACGAGCAGCAGGGTCACTTCCATTAGCAGATAGCCGAAGCGACGAATACCGCGCTCGAAATCGGTTTCCGGTGGCCGAAGTCGTAACTGCTCGGAAATCCTGCCAAATTCAGTCTGTCGGCCAGTGTTGACGACTACAGCTCTACCCGAACCGCTGATAACATGTGTACCCATGAACAGCGTATTGACGCGCTTGGCCAAGGGTGCATCGACGGGTACCGGACCGACTACTTTGTCCACAGGGTAACTTTCACCGGTCAACGCCGCCTCATCGACAAACAAGTCGTTCAGTTCCAGAAGCAGACAGTCTCCGGGAACGATGCTGCCGGCTGACAAGACCACTATGTCGCCGGGGACCACATTCGCAACTGCGATTTCCTTTGCCGACCCGTCGCGAATTATCGTCGCCCTGGTCTGCACTATCGAAAGTAGCTTGCCTACTAAATTCGCCGCACCTTTTTCCTGCCACAGACCCAGCAAGCCGCTGATCAGAACGATCACGACAATGATTACCGCATCCGTGTTATCGTGGAGGAAGTATGACAGAATTGCCGCAGCCAGCAGGATCAGAATGATCGGGCTCTTGAATTGGGCGGTCAGTAGGGTAAAAGTGTCAGTCCTTTTTTCCGGTCTAAGCAGATTGGCGCCGTAACGCTTCAACCGCTCCGCTGCTTCGAGGGCGGTTAGACCTGTCGACGCCGACTGGAGAGCTTCAAGCAGCGTCCCGCCGTCACAGTTCCAAAACGTATCGGATCTCGTGCTCATTTTTCGTCCCTTCGACCGAACATGCGCCAAATAGGTTTATACTCGATTCAGCGATGATCGTTTATTCAAAATTGGCTGTCGATCAAGCAGTTGTCAAGTTTGAATGGCATAAATCGTCCTTTACGACATATCTGCTGCGATATTTCTGGAAACTTTTTTATCCACGAATTGTTACTCTGAGTACGTTTATGAAATTGAAAACTAGACAAAGGCAAGAATCTCAAATCGCATACACCAAGGAGGAATCGTGATCAAGAACCTAATCGCCACTATTGTGGCAATCGCCATCGCCGTACCGTCGTTGTCTGCGGCCACGTGGGAAATCGACAAGGTCCATTCCTCTGTCGGATTTGTGGTCCGGCATCTGGTAGTCACCAAGGTAATGGGCAAATTCGACGACTTCAGCGGAATTATCAGCTTCGATGGTAAGGATTTCGCCGCCGCGACGGTGATCGTCTCCATCAATCCGGCAAGCATTAACACCGGCAACATTAATCGTGACAAACACCTCAAATCCCCAGATTTTTTCGCAGCCGACTCGCTTTCGCAGATGGGCTTCAAATCCAAGAAAGTCATCGCTGGAAAAGATGGCGCCTTCCAGATCGTCGGCGACTTGACCATGCGTGGCGTGACGAAGGAAGTCACCTTGGACGCCGTTTTCAACGGAACCGTGAAAGGCATGCAGGGTGAAACCCGCGCCGGATTCTCCGCGACTACGACGATCAACCGTCAGGACTGGGGTGTTTCCTGGAGCAAGACGCTTGATTCCGGCGGACTGGCTGTTGGCAATGACGTCAATATTGTGCTCGAAGTCGAAGCGGTCCAGAAACCATAATAACTCGCCGATTGCCTCCTATTCGGGAATTCCCGCAAGCGCGGGAATGACATGCTGCAAGCACCGTCAGCGAGCCATAGCGGCCCCCTGGCGGCGCTTGTCTTCCTATATAACGTAGCAGACCCGCATCAAATCCGCCGCGCATTCCCATTGCTTCGCTGTGGCAACCTAATTATACTTTCTCGCGTAGGTAAGAATATACGTTTGCTATACCAGATACATAAGGAGTACTCCCGATGCCACAGAAACCGGAACAGGCACTAAAAGAACTCAAAGAGACCGTGAATGAAGCCGCGCTTCTCGGATCAGCCGCGGCGCTGCTCGGTTGGGATGAGCGCACCTACATGCCGCACGGCGGTTCGGCACACCGCGCCAATCAATTGGCGCTGTTGGCCGGCATGGTACATGACAAAGCCACGTCACCTCGTGTCGGCGAATTGATTGGCGCGATCGAGGGTTCAGCGCTTACCAAGGATCCACTTTCGGTCAATGCCGTCAACATCCGTGAATTGAGACGCTTCTACAACAAACAGACCAAGGTTCCCAAGAAGCTGGTAGAGGCAATTGCGCATGCCGAAACCACCGGCCAAGGCATTTGGGTGGAAGCCCGCAAGAAGTCCGATTTCAAGATGTTTTACCCCTCGCTGGAAAAGATGATCGACCTCAAGAAGCAATATGCCGAGGCCGTTGGCTATGAAGACATCGTTTACGATGCGCTGCTCGATGATTACGAACCGCATGCGTCAACCAAGTCGGTCACCAAAGTGCTCGGCAAGTTCCGCGAGGAGTTAGTGCCGTTTGTCGCCAAGATCACCGGCTCTCCCAAGAAACCGAACACCTCGATTATCGAGCGAGACTACCCCGTCGAAAAACAGCGCCTTTTCGGAGAGCTGGCGGCGGCGATGATCGGTTTTGACTTCAAGGCCGGTCGCCTCGACACTACTGCGCATCCCTTCTGCACCGGCATCGGTCCCGGTGATTGCCGCATCACGACCCGCTTCAACCCTAAACACCTCGGACAGGCGCTCTTTGGCATCCTGCATGAAGCCGGCCACGGAATCTACGATCAAGGTCTACCGGAAGAACACTGGGGTATGCCGATGGGGGATGCAGTCAGTCTTGGCATCCACGAGTCACAATCGCGCATGTGGGAGAACATGGTCGGTCGCTCGAAGCCGTTTTGGGAATTCTTCTTTCCGTTGGCGCAGCAGACATTCCATGAGTCGCTTGTTGGCGTGAAGTTTGACGATTTCTTTTTTGCCGTCAATGATGTCCGCCCTTCATACGTCCGCGTCGAAGCTGACGAAGTGACTTACAATCTCCACATCCTGCTCCGCTTCGAAATTGAACAGGCAATTTTCAACGGCGACGTCAAAACCAAGGACATTCCCAAGGTCTGGAACGACAAGTTCAAGAGCTATTTCGGCATTGTTCCGACCAATGACGCTGAGGGCTGTCTGCAGGATATTCACTGGGCTGCCGGTCTCTTCGGTTATTTCGCGACTTATTCGCTCGGCAATCTCTATGCAGCGCAGTTCTTCGCCAAAGCCAAAGAGGATTTGGGCGATCTCGACGCGCAATTTGCCGCCGGGAAATTCCGGCCGCTACGTGACTGGCTCCGCAAGAACATCCACAGTCAGGGTCGCCGTTATCGCGCCGAGGAACTTGTCAAGAACGTTACCGGCAAGCCGCTTGATCACAAACCGCTTATGAAGTACCTCTCCGGCAAGTTTGCACCGCTGTATGGCGTAAAGTAAGCAAACTTCGCTCATTTCGAATCCCTAAGGGCGGCTCGCCGAGTCGCCCTTTCTTGTTTCGTGAACATGTTTAAGCCAAACGAAAAACCCCCGAGCTTTCGCTCGGGGGTCTTTCATTCAAGTTATCGGGTAAGAAGATTACTTCAGCAGCGTCATCTTCTTGGTGTCGGTGAAGTCACCGGCCGTCAACTTGTAGAAGTAGACGCCCGAGGCAACCGAAGTACCGCCGTCGGTATCGGCTTGCCACTTAATCGTGTAGCTACCCGCAGCCTGATAGCCGCTCACCAACGTCTTGATCTTATCACCAAGAATGTTGTAGATCGACAATTCAACGTGACCACTCTGAGCGACAACGTAGTCGATCGCGGTCTCAGGGTTGAACGGGTTCGGGTAGTTCTGTTTCAGCGTGAAGGACGTCGGCAGATTACCGTTGTTCTTGTTCGCTGTCGTCAGCTCGCTGATGCGGATGCGGTCGCCGTTGTCGGTCCAGGTAACCGTCTGTTCGGCAACTTCGCCATTGACTTTCAGCCTAATGACGCTGCCGGACGATTTGCCAACTGCATCACCGGTCAAAGTCTCGGTGCCGTAAACCGGCATAAATCCGAACCTACCGGCACTACGAGCCACACTCTCACCAATCAACACGCCGGAGGCATCGTAGGCCTCGATCACAGAGCCAACCGGAAGAGTCTCGCCGTTCAGCTTGACATTGAAGCCGTACAGGTTGACCCAAGTGTTGGACTGCAACGTACGCGGTGTGAAGTCTGACTTGTGAATCGAAGGCGTGATCTTCGCAAGAATCGGACCCGGGTAAACCAGCGTCGCGGCGCCCGTGGTCTTGATCCAGTAGCCAAAGTCGCGTTGCATCTCGTCGAGATTGCCAAACTGCGGATAGGCCGGATCGTAGGTCAAAGCCCCCTGATCGTAACCTAACACAACCACAACTTCATCAAAAATCGAAGCCAAAGCCACTGGGACAGTGAACGGAACTGTCGGCAGATAGCTGACCAAATTCCAGTTCTGTTCCAGATCGATCGGAGTGGAAGCAGCCACCATCGGACCCTCCACGCACAGCGTGGCTTCCGCGGTCATGCGGAACCAGAAACCATGATAATGATCCGCAAACAGCAGCGTTGAAAACTCCGGCAGCTTCGGATCGTAGGTTTGCGCACCCTGCTCGAAGCTCAGGATCACGTCGACCTTGTCCATCACGTCCTTCGCCAGGACCATGATACTATCATTCGGCGTGTCGATGTTCCACGAAACCAGGTTCCAACCCTGCTTGAGGATCAGGCAATGAGTCGGCGGAACCGGAATGACGTCGAAGCAAGCTTCGTAATGGTCGCCATTCGTGCCCCAGTGAACCGCACCGTTCGCCATGGTGGCAACGTAGCCATCCACCTTGACCGTGATCAAGTCTTCCGGCACGCAACCTTCGTCCACGTTCGGCGTGTACGGATCATCGCGGTATACCGGCATAAAACCGTAAGTACCGGCTTGCGACACTATCCACTGACCGCAAAGAACACCCTGCGGATCGTAGGCCTCAATCACGCTACCCGGGAGCACCGGACTACCGTTGAAGAGAGCATTAAGATTACAGTAGAGATTGACCCACTCGTTAGTCGGAGTAACGTGGCCCGAAATCGGCTTCAGCGTCAACACCAGATCGGTGGACGGAAATTCGGCTTCCACATAGTCCGGATAGTAGCCGGGCATGTAGGCACGTACCGAAAACTCACTGTTCTTGATGGAGGGGCAGAATTCGTAGGCGCCCCCCGGACCGGAAGTCGTCGTGGCAATCGGGTTTCCACTTGGTGGAAAACCGCCATACAGCTCTACTGTCGCACCCACGATCGGATCATGATTGGCGTTGATGATTGCGCCGCTAATGCAGTATGTCGGTGCACACTCGACCATGATCGAGCCGGCAGCAAACTGCGGATAGATCACTTGAGCCAGCGAATCGACGAACAACACCTCTCCGCCTGGAGCGATATATTGACTGTCAATCGCCACCGTCACCGGACAGTTCTGACCGGCTGTGAACCACATGGTTGCCCATAGGCCACTACCCGGCATTAGAAACTGCTCCGGTGGTTTTGTCGCCACGCCCATAAGGAGCGTCCGGTTGACGGCATTAATGGCCGCAAACTTCCAATTGACATAATCAATTCGCGAACCTTCGAAGCTTACCGAGTCGAGTGTTACGTCGCCGGAATTCCAATGCAGTCCAACCGACATTCCGCCGAGTGGTTCGTTGTTATTGAAGTGGACAGGTACCGCAACCGTACCTCCGGCTAACACGTTAGCGTGCGCAACGCGGATCGAGTCGGCCGATGGCGGTTTCGGAGTCACGGTCAGGTTAATAGTAACCTCTGTTCCCAGAGTCTTTTTCTTGTCCGCCACGAACGTCACATGAGCAACGTAGGTGTTCGGAGCCAGAGCCGCGGTGGTGTACTTTAGATACAACCGCGAGCCCGGTGTTTCACCGGCATTCACTGAACCCTGATTAGGATCCGGAGTCACCCAAGGTTGATCGGACGAAGCCAACCAAACCAGATTGCCGCAAGGAGCGCCGTTCGTAACCCAGAGGGAATCGTTGAACAGATTCTGTCCGGCTTCAACATGAACGTTAAACACTTGCTGGCTGACAACCGGGATCGGAGTCTCCGTGCACGGGTTGACGATGAGCCAAACCTTCGTGCTGTGCGGACCACTTCTCTTGGGCAATTCACTTGCCGTGATCGTAAGTTCGTAAAGGCCGGCAGGTGTGCTGACACCGGTATGGCCGCCCAGAGTCGTGCTACCCGGAACCGTTACCGAACCGGAACCGAAACCAAGAACAGTACCGGCAGGAACACCGAGCACGCTCAGGGAAACAGGGAAGTTGTAGCCATCGATCGCAGTCAGATCGACAACGTATAAAACGGAATCAGAGATACCCGCGGTCGTATGGATCGTATCCGGATTAGCCTCAATTGCAAAGTCCTGATTAAGTCCCACCTTCACCTCGACGGTGAACGTGCAAGTGTCTTTCAGGCCATGCGCGTCGGTGGCAATCACCTCTACCGGAGTCACACCCAGCGGGAATAAAGAACCGGAAGCTGGAGTCGCGACAAAGGTCACGCCTGGGCAATTGTCGGTCGCAGTTGGAGCGAAATTGACGATCTTCCCCGTCTCGCCAGAAATCACAGATTCTACGATATTGGTCGGGCAGGTAATCTTGGGTTTCTGAGTGTCATTAACAGTTACAGTAAATGAGCAGTTATTCAGGTTGCCGTGGGCATCAGTGGCAACCGCCGTCACTGTTGTGACACCGATTGGGAAGAACGAACCGGAAGGGGGAGTCGCAACGACCGTGGCACCCGGGCATTGGTCAGTTGTAGAGACAGAGAAGTTCACCACCGCGCCACACAAATCGGCGTCATTGCCCTTAACAATATTGGCCGGGCAAGTGATGGTCGGTACTTGTGTGTCATTAACAGTTACGGTAAATGAACAACTGTCTTTATTGCCGGCGGCGTCAGTGGCCTTAGACCACACAGTGGTAACACCGATGGGGAAGAACGAACCGGAAGGCGGAGATGACACAATCGTCGGGCTCGCCGTGCAGAAATCGGTCGCGCCGACTGAGAAAGTGACGACCGCGCCGCACAAATCGACGTCATTGCCCTTAACAATATTGCCCGGGCAAGTGATGGTCGGCTTTTGCGTGTCATTTACAGTTACAGTGAAATGACAGGTATCCGCATTACCGGAAGCGTCGGTCGCCGTAGCAGTGACATTAGTAACGCCAACCAGAAGAAACGTTCCGGACGGTGGAGTTACCACAATAATCGGGGCTGCATCACACGCATCAGTAGCTGTCACCGTGTAGTTCACAGTCGCGCCGCACAGACCCACATCATTAACTTTGAAAATATTGCCCGGACAAACCAGAGTCGGTTTGGTCTTGTCCAGAACATGTACGGTCGCCTGACAAGTGGCAAAAAGGCCGCCGTTGTCAGTCACAGTCAAAGTAACCAAAGTGTTTCCCAGTCCATACGGACCGGCAGGAACCTGACTCAAGGAAATGACATCGCTGGCGTCAGGATCGTTGGAACCATTATCAATCGAAGCGCTTGCATGGCAGGTACCGTCGGCATTGACGGTCACGTCGTGGCATAGCGCATTCGGAGGATGGTTGGTTGCAGCGGGACCGAAGCAAACGGGACCAACACCCGGATCCCCTGTGCTGACGGTCGGTGCACCCTGGAAGTCCGGATGAGTAACGCCGTTGATAGTACCCGCGTCCATTATCCATGCGCCTGCCGGCGGAACGAAGATCGGCTTCACGCAAAACAAACCCGGGGCCTGACCCGCCGGAATGCGAATCTTCACGCTGTACGCGAGGGTTGAAGTGGCGTGAGCTAAAATATTCTTCGTCCCGGTCCCGATGTCAACGCCACCAAAGAAGATGGTGTCTCTGGTAGACTTCTCTCGGTCGAATTGCAAGCCGCCTAACCCGAAAGAGTTTTTGAAGCTGTTGGTGGTGCCGTGCTCATTCAGGAGGGTGCTGTCAAATGTCTGAACACCGTTGGAATCCTCTTCGTACGGAATGTTGCCGTAGCCCTTAACAAGGGTGTAAGGAAGGCCGTGGTTCGACAGCTCGAAACCAAGCGACATACCTTTGATTTTCGCCGAGTTGGTGATCCAGAACTCGAGGGTGTTGTCCGCTCCGGCGATCATCTGGATAGAACCATTCGGCAAAGCGCCATTGACTCTCACTGTGACGTCGGCCGTAAGCGCAAACGCGCTCGCTGTGAGAAGAAGCGCAAATACCAACATCGCCAACAAAAGTACTTTAGATAGTCTGGTCATAATGGAGTACCTCCTACATGTGTTTGTAACCATTCGCTGGAAGTCATTATGCAAACGACATGCTAAATCTCAGTCAGTCCGGTCTGTGGGGTGAACCATTTCTGAACAGGTGACAATGCCTTCAATGACAACGTTTTTGCCACGCCGGGACAAGCCCAGCGTCTGTATTGGTGGGGAGGCGCTTTTGGAATTAGCGTGAATTGCTTTGCACTTATACTGCAAGCCGCACTTGGCAGCATCCGTTTGCGCTTGCGTACATGAGTCGCGTTGGTTATCTATCCATCTCAAACGCGTTCAACTTAGTCTGTGGAATGAAGGATAGAAGTATGAGACCCAAATTGATCGTTCAGATTACTCTGGCCATGTTGGTGGCTTTCCCGTTGTTGCTCTCCTGCGGACAAAAACAGGCCGACAACCAGAACAGCGCTACTGGTGGTAGCCAGCAAGCGGCTGCAACCTCCGGCTCAACGCAGCAGGCTACTGCACAAACCCCGAAGATTGCGGCCACCGAACCGGCGGCAGCCGGCTTTGCGGGAGTTGAAAAGCAGTTGATCGACACCTTGTTAGTGATGTGGGGTGCCAAAGGGCACCTGACCTCCATCGACCAAGCCGCCAAGATGCTTGGTGTTAATGTCAGCGACAGCGTACGCGCGGACATGTTAAAGAAGCTTGATGGCAATCTGACGATGTCGGAAAAGCTCAGCCGCTATCGCCCGGCTACATTCGTGCTGACTAACCGAGAAAAGTTGATTGCGCAATACATCATAAGCAGTGAGAAGAAGAACTCGGAATTTCCGCCCATCAAGCAGATTGCAGCCGATCTCAAGATTGCCGAACCGGAGCTGAAGAACCGTCTCAAGTTCCTCGCCGACATCGGACTATTGTATGACCTTGGCCAATCCGATGCCACGAACAAGCTCGAGTACAGCTTTGGTGGTAATCTGGTTGACTTCACTTTTGATATGGGTTTGCGCTATCACGTCTTCTATGTCGACAACAAACTACCATTTAATGTTGGTTGTGCCAAGGAGGCGCTGTATCTCATCTCCACTGAATTCGCCAAGAACAAAGTTCGTTACGAGACGAATGACCTCTTGACGCTGGCGCCCGTTGTGGTCGTGTTTGACCAAGGGCGGGTCACGTCGATCGCACCCCCGGAGGCGAAGCTGGTTGAGGGTGGATCATGTGGCCACAACAACTTGTTTGTATCACAGCAAAATGGCGAAAATTGGACGAACGCTCAGCCGCGGTTGGCGCAACCGCAGATTCCCCCCGTCTATCATATTCGCGAGCGTCTGGCGCAAATCGCCGAGCAAAGCAAGCAGCAGAATAGCGGCGGGAAGTAAGCTCCTCCACTCAACCGGCAGGTCCTACCTTCGATGAAATGGGACGCGTGACTTCAAAGTATGAACAACCTTTGACCGAAGCCATTATCGATCAAAGTTTCGCTCAACTCAACACGCTCCAGCGCCGATAATAGCCAATACAGGAGGGTGGGCTATTATCTGGAGAGAAGGGAGCAATACTTGCCCAAGGATCGCGTTATCATCAAGTGCCTTTACGTCGATGTTTGCTATCTTGCAGAGGCGCTACGGTGTTACGGGTACAAACTCGATTGTGCACTGTATGCGAAGACCAACAAAGGCTCAGTTACAGAAGAGGATTTCCACAAAGCCATCAATGAGCTAATCAACACGACTAAGGCAAAGCACGTGCAGGTGTAAAGCAAGGATCAGAGATGTTTGATCTGAGGGACGCAGGATACCCCGGCTCCTCGCAGCGAAGCGAGCGGAAAAGCACTCCGCCAGCCTTGATCACAGGCTCCCTGAGAAATTATATTTTGCCGCAGCGGAAAGATTTTCTCAGAAACTGATACCACCTTCCCTGTTCGCAATTTCCACGCAGTTGTAAATCATTATTACAGATTCACTTACAGCATTTATTGGCCTGCCCGAAAAGTTGGCAATGCTCTTGCAATATGGCAACGTCGGAAGTGGAATTATGTTAATCAAAGGCATACAGAAAATCGCAACGTCCATGGTTCCGCGCTTGCGGCTGCAAGAGGTTGTAGCAAACAACCTCGCCAACGCCGAGACTGCGGGATTCAAAAAGGACTCCATCTTCCTTCGTTACGTCAAAGAACAGCAGGGAATTAATGGCAAGCTAACCCCGTCCTGGGAGACGCGCATGATTGACAAGCTTTACACTGACTATACGGAGGGGGCGCTTGATCCCACCGGTCGTGACCTCGATTTCGCCATACAGGGAGACGGCTTCTTTGCCGTGCAGACTCCCAATGGTGAAGCGTACACTCGCAACGGATCATTCAGCATCTCACCTTCCGGCCAACTGGTTACCTCCGACAATTATCCTGTCCTGACCGATGGCGGTCCGCTTACGGTTCAAGGTGGAAAGCTGACCATCACGAACACCGGACAG
>Ga0209777_10002515_pt1 | contig 23935 bp, 15 predicted proteins | sample FrelakmetHBP12HB_FD_187147 | JGI IMG/M metagenome (GOLD analysis project Ga0209777, IMG submission 187147) | Freshwater lake sediment microbial communities from the University of Notre Dame, USA, for methane emissions studies -HBP12 HB (SPAdes)... | ecosystem: Environmental > Aquatic >... | reverse complement strand
ATTTGGGTATTGGCAGTAGGAACAGGTGACCCAGGTTGGGATAAATTAAATCCTCCTCCAGCAACAGCTACGCAACAATATCTTGAATCAGAATTAGCTAGAAAAAGGTTTGCAAACGTTAATTTTGTTAAAACAGATGGATCTGGTTTGCCTGCAAGTGTTATAACTAATATACTAGATTTTCAAACAGTTTATTCAGAGTCTGAAGCCGTTGGGCCTCTTATGGAGTTAGGTATGTTTGGTGGTGGTACTGGTGTAGAAGATATTGAAATAACTGCAAACTCAGGAACGCTAATAAATTATAGAACAATAGCGGTGATCAATAAGCCTAACACCGCCACGATGTCCATCATATTTAGAATAACGACTTAGATAATTTCACTTAATTTAGGCAAATTAGCATCTTTATTAGAAATAATGGGGTTTTCAATTCCCCAATTAATGTTTATATCGGGGTCATTCCAAATAATTCCACCATCACAATCTTTGTCATATTCTTCAGTACATTTATAAACAATTTCTGCTGTATCACTTAAAGTTAAGAATGCATGCCCGTGCCCTTGAGGAACCCATAACATTTGTTTATTTTCTTCGGAAAGTTCTACACCTACCCATTTTTTAAAAGTAGGGGAATAATCTATTAAATCTACTGCCACATCAAAAATTTTACCTTTAATACACCTAACTAATTTTCCTTGAGCTTTGGGGCTTTTCTGAAAATGAATACCTCTTAAAACATTTTTTATAGAAAAAGATTGATTATCTTGTCGAAACCATTCGAGATAAATTTGGGTTATATTATCAGTAAATTCCTTAAGTTTAAATGTTTCAAAAAAGAAACCTCTAGTATCTTTAATAACTTGGGGAGTAATTAAAAATACTCCTTTAATTTCTAATTCTTTATAAATAGCTGGCATTATATCTCCTATTTATTTCCTGTTGACCCAAACCCACCAGAACCTCTATTTGTTTCTGATAATTCTGAAACTTCAACTGCTGGCCATAAACATACTGGGGCAATTACTGCTTGTGCAATTTTATCTCCACGTTTAACTAAAAAATTTTCTTTGCCTTCATTTCTTAAAATTACTTTTACCTCACCTCGAAAAATCGAATCTACACTACCAGGAGAATTTGAAATTGTTATGCTATTTTTTATAGCCAGACCACTTCTAGGTCTTATTTGTATTTCAAAATAAGGGGGGACTTCCATTGCCCAGCCAGTTGGAATAAGCCTAGCTTCTCCAGAAGGTATATTAATTTCTTCAGTGCTGTATAAATCTAATCCTGAATCTTCAAAATTAGCTCTTTTAGGTAAAACTGCATTTTCAGATAATCTTTTAACCTTTAGAACACTCATAAAATCCCCCAAAAAGTATAATAATTATTTTAATATTTTTAAGAAATAATATCAATATTAATTTGATTTTTTTCCGTATAAGAGATCTGCTGGGCCAGGAATTTTAAATTCTTTTTCATAAAGCATATCTGCGCCAGTTCTATTCTGGAATATTATAGTTATTGTCCAGTAAGAAACATCAATATCGTATTGTGGTGTTATTTCAATACTTAATGTTTGTAAGAAAGACTCTCTGTCACTAACAATTTGATATTGGGATTGTTGTATTTGTATATCTAAATATTTTTCTAAATATCTTGTAATTTCTTGTATTATTAATCCTTTTATTGTTTCTACATTATAAATTTTTGAACCTACCATTTGATAAATTTTAGTTCCTATCCATGTATGAAAAGGATTACTTCCTAATTCAGTAGCAAGTCCTTTTTTTACTTCTTGTAATAGTTTTTCTTCATTTTCAACCATCACAGGTTTGCCTAATTTACTGTAGGACACATCATTTAAAATACTTAATCCTATGCATTTAGGACAATATTTAGGCTGCACTTGATATGTGATATAATAATAATCATTGTTTGATTTTCTTGGATATTTTAATACTATTTTAGATTTTTTAGTAAACCTTGAACTTAAATCTTCTTCTATTGCCCAACCATTCTTAGGGTCATCTTTTTTCATTAAACAGTCATTAATATATAAAGTTACATTACTTGAAGCTAAAGTTCTTGGGATTAATATTGTTTTTAAATCATCTTGAATTTGTACTTGTTCCTCAAGTATTTGATGATCACAAATTTTTTCTATTTTTAAATCTCTAGACATAATTCCTCTACTAAGACATAAATTAATTTATTATTAGGTTTGTCTTTTTACCTTTGTTGTAGAAGGGTTTTCAGTAATAAGATCTTCATAAATCTCAATTGTCCTTGAATTTACAATACCTTTAACTGTTTTTGTTCCATTATTTTTACCTTCTGAAAATACAAGTTTATCTCCTTCTTTAACTGCTGGCGCAATATTTTCAAAAGAAACAGTTTTTGACCCTTGATTTATACTTAAAACTAAATAAGTTACTACCCCACTTGTAGATACTTCTCTCCCATAATCTTTTTTAATAGTTCTTATACCAGGTTGAACATCTGCTGGGTCTAAATCTCCAACTCTTTGAATTTCAGAAAAATCTTTTAAATTAAATCTTGATTTTATTCTATTAACATAATCTAAGTAAGTGTCTTTCTTATCTTCTAAAAAAAGTATTTCATTATTCATTTGTTCTAATAAATCCCTTATTCTTTTAACTTTAAATTCATTTCTTTCCCTTTTATGTTTTATTGTATCTAAAAAAGTTTTCTTTAAGGCATCTACATCTCCCGCATTAAGAGAATCAACGGCCGCTCTTTTTCCTGCTACATTATTTCTAGGTGCTTCTATCCAGTCAGCATCAGGTTGGTCAGAAGACTTATATTCAGATCTTAATTTTAAATCTGCTGTTTTAAATTTATCCATTAATTCATAAAATCTATTTTTTTCTTTTATTAAATGATTTATTCTATATTCAATTTTTAAAATTTCTACATTTATAAATTCTTCAAATTCTTGAAATTGTTCAAGTGATTTAATTGTTCCTAAAAAATTAAAAGCCATAAAATATCCTTAAGTAATTTTTTGCATAAACCAAGTTAAAGCTCTTGCTGTTTTAGCATTTGAATATAAGAAAACAATACCTCCAGCATAATCAGTATTATGTGGTGCGTTTGTTGCTGAAGATAAAGCTTCTATAAAATAATCATTTCCGCCTTTTTTTGCTGGAATAGTTAAAGTATAAAAACCACCTTTTAAATTAAGAATTTCTGCAGCCTGTTTAACCAAATCTTGTACTTCTTTTGCAATTTCAGATAAAGCATCTATTTTTGTTTGAAGTAAATCAATAAAATCAGTTAAAGAATTAGTCGCAGATTCTAAACCTGATAAAAATCCTTTCATTACATTTTCGATATAACGAAGCATATCATTAAGAATTGGGAATAAATCACCTAATCTTATGCTGTACCAATCTGGAGGTGTCCCGCTTAATGAACCAGCTATAGATTCATAATTAGAATAACCTTCTGTTATTTTTTCACTGCCCTTGGTATCAGAAAAACCTAATGTTTTATTTCCTTTTAAAATTTTTAAATAAGATCCTTCATAAATATTTGGATTTTGATCTTCTTCTAGTTTTATTCTATTTTTTGAGTCTACATATACTTTTAATCCGCCTGTTTGAGATCTTATTAATGAAGCAACTTCTTCTGCGTATATTTCTATATAATCATAATATTCTGGTGTTTTAAAATTTATATTTGGTTTAAAAAAAGTTTTTCCACTTGTTTTTCCGAAACCCCCTTGACTTTTTACAAAACTTCTAGCAAAAGTTACTGTTTGTTTTAATGAAATACTTGGTAATCCAATAACATTTGTAATATTTGCTCCTTTTCCTACCTGTATTTCTAAAACATTATCATCTTTAACAAAAACAAATGGACCAAATATTCCGCCTGATTCTGTTCCCAATAAGGTTGCTCTAGTTGTATCTTGTTCTTTTTTTGCCCAGTATTTAACAATTAAACTTTTTTTAGGCATAGAAGAAAGCCAAAATATTCCTTGTTCATAAACATTAGATGTTGATGTTGGAGGTGTTATTTTTGCCCCATCTGCCGTAACAACCATATCCTTTGGTGTACTAGCAATTAAACCTGTATCTTTATCATAGATACTTTTTGAAACTTTATATTGATAATCTTTTCCATTTATTTCAGAACTCAAATTTTCTGTAATTAATTCTAACTCTGGCATTGAAGGTGTTGCCACAACTTCATGACTTTCACCCTTCATATTTGTTCCTATAAATGTTGGAACAACTTTATAGTAATAAGTTTGTCCATTAACTAAATCTTTTTCTGTGCTTCCAGATACGACAAGAACAGCTTCTGTCATAGCATTTAAAATACTAGTTGCTCCGTTTAATACTTTTTCAACAGTACTGTCTGTTTGTTTTTCATAGGGTGTTTTTTTACCATCAATAAATTTAAATTCTTTAAATATTTGATAATCATTTAGTGTTCCAATTAAATCATAGGTAGTTAAGGTTTCTCCTGTTTCATTACTTACAACTAAATCAGTTGTGTAAGGAGTCTCCCCTTTTCTATTAGAATTACTTTTTGTTGTTTGTGTTTTAGGTTTACCTCCAGAAGTTTTTGACCTATATATTTCATAAGCACCTGGTCTTAATCCTTCAGGACTTTGCCAAGTTATTACATTTCTTCTATTCTGACCAACAGCCTGTAAATTTTGTGGGGCACTTAAGCCAAAATTTAAAATCTTTTTATCTACAAATTTAACAAGAGAATTTATAGCATTTAAAAAATTATTTATACCAGAACCACTATCTACAGCGATAATAAACCCACCTATTGTTTCATTTGAGGTTATTTGTGGTCTATGGGAATCTTGTGAGTCAAAAAAACTAGCTACAACTTTAGAAATAAATCCATCAAAACCACCCTCAAAAAATGAAAGAATACTTTGATTAGGATCTTTAAAATCTGAAGGTTTTGGAAGAGTAGATAATATATATATTCCTTCACAATTTATTATATCATTTATTAATTTTGTTACTTCATTAATAAAATATTGAATAGCTATTCTTAAAGCTGTTAACCAGCCAAGTGCAAAGTCTTTTATAAAAGCTTTAACTATACTAAGAAGAGAACTTACCGCAGCTAATCCTGATATAACAGGCCCAAAAATAGCATCTATGGTATTCATTATACTGTTTACTTCATCTGGAGTCAGTGTTGGGTTAGTTAAAGATTTCCACTTAAGTCCTCCAGCAGGAGGTTCAGGATAATCTCCACCATTTGGGTCATTATATGTTACTACAATATCTAAAGGATCCGATTGACCTCCAAATTTATCCAGTGTTATTAAAGAAACATTATTTTCCCCACCAGATAAATTTTGTAGGGTATATGCCCACCCCCCACCTTTACTAAAAGCTGGGTCACCGTTTACTTCTACTTCTGTACCATCTAAACTATATGTTCCTGATAGATCTATAAAATCTGTTTCTACTATTAAATTTTTTGTACTAAGTATTGGTGAATATATTTTATAATTTACAACTAATTCAGAAATATCGGTTAATTTATAAAAAGGATTTAAAGAACTAATTTTTATTGTTGAGATATTTTCTAATACATCAAAAGAAAAATTCCATCCTGAAATACCATAAGAATAATTAGCAGATGAAACAACAAATTTATCTAAATTTAATTGTGAAACTACCGTATTAATTTGAATTTTATAAGAACCTAATAAAACCATGCCAGAAGGAGTTTCAAAAGCAATTCTTTTTGTAGCTATAGTATTTATTTTATCAACAATTTCTTTTCTTGTATAATCTGTTTCTAACTGGAAAATAAAACTAGCTGTTTTTCCATCAACTAATATATCAACAAAATTTTCTATTTCTTCTGTATATCTTATAGGTTCTGAAAAAAATGTTTCTAATGAGAAATAATATTCTCCTTCTTCAAAACCTAAGTTTTCATTAGCTGAAGAATTAAATATTTTTACATATTTTCCCTTAAAGTACATAATAAGATTATCTTCATAAACTACTTTGTCAGGAAAATATGAATTTATTTCATAGATAATATCTAATACGCTAATACTTAATCCTGTTGTTAAAACAATAGTTTTTTCAAAATTATCAACAGTTATATGTAAAACATTATTAGTGGGAGATATATCAAAGGAAGAAGTAGATTTTAAAGAATATAAAACAACATCTTGAAAATCATTGTTTGAGTAAAAAACTTTTAAAGATTCTGGTGAACATGTTCCTGCAAAATCTATCTTTAAAATATTTGAAGTATATTCTGGTCTTTCTTTTTTATCATATATTTTAATTTTATCGCCAATTTCCCAAGAATTTGAAAAAGAATCTGTTTCTATATAAGTGTTTTCAACAAACAATACATTTTTTATTTCGTTTTGATTTAAACCGTTAACTGATAGAACAACATCTTCTGGAACAACACCATCCCCTAAAAAATTTCCTGATAATGTTTCAAATTTTTCTGAAGTACCCCCAGAAGTAGCAGTATCGTCTGTTAAAATTTTAGGAGTCCCTGGATTAATTATTGTTGGAGGAGGCATTTTATAAGCTATTACTAATTCTACCTCTTCACTAAAATCTCCTAAATCATCATAGGTCTGTATTTTAAATATTTCTGATTCAGACATTAAAATAAAATCATAATGCCAGTCTATATATCCAGAAGGAACATAACCACTTACAAAACCACTTACAAAAAAACCACCTGTGGGACTATATATAAAACCTGAAGTAGAAGCATCCCCTGATCCTGATAAATGGACATTGATAGAGCTTACTGGTAAAGTTAAAGAATAAACAACAGGGTCATTCATTACTATCCTGCTTTCATTATTTCTAATAATTTTTTTGCTTTTTCTAATTTTTCCATTGTTCTTTTCTTTTCTTCTTCAATAACCAATAATAAATAATTAGCTATAGGGAGTATTTGTTCTGCTATCCCAAGTCTCTGTTGTTTTTCCCATTTAATTTCATTATCTTTTTCATTTTCAGCCATATTTTCCTCAATATTATTAAGTTATTAAAAATTTTGCATAGTATTTAGAATATTTGTGTTATTAATTGCTTCTCTTTGTCTTTTAGCTTCCTGATTAATTGCTATTTTTTCATTTGCATAATAACCATTTTCTCTGTGTGTTAAAATAATTAACCAGTCATATCTAGGTTCAAATAAAGATTCTGATGTTAATATTGATATAATTTCACTATCCCTAGAAATTATACCATTTACTCTAGTGGTTATATCAGTTTTTCTTAAATTAAGAACTGTTATTCTATTATTTAAAGTTGTGTTAGAATTTATAGAATCAAAAACATGTCCATTTGATTCAGATTTTAAATCATCAAAAGAATTACTTATTGAAGTCATTGTTGTGGTAATACTTATAAAATTTATTGCTTTATCTTTTTCTGTTTTTGATAATGGAAAAGAAATATCAAAAGGAGGGAGCCATTCCTCCATTTGACCAGTTAATTGAATGATTTGGGTATTATGTTCAGTTATTTCGGTGTTTCTTTGACTATCCTCACTTACAATATTTAAATGTACAGAAAAACTTCCAGGAACAGTTCCTCCACTATAGGAATAACCCCCTGTCCATAAAACACTTCTACTTCTAATTGCCGCCTCACTTCCTGTACCAAATCCTACATTTGGTGCATCAGAAACTATATAGCAACATTGTACTAACCCACTTGAATTTGCAGTTAAAACAACGTGAGCGCCTGAAACTGAAGCTGGGTTTACAGTATAACCAAAAGATGAATTTACAGCACTATTTATTTGTGAAGCAATATAGTAGGCTGATTGAGGAATATAAATAGTTGGTGGGGGAGGAGATGGGTTTACTACTTGATTAGGAGAAAATGAAACAGAAACAGTTCTTTGCTGTAATCCAGGATTTTTTGTTTCTACATAAAGTGACATTGTTTCTACTGATATAAAATTAAAACTACCAGAACTTGATAATGTATGATTAGTTATACTTCTTCCTAATAAAGTATTTAATTTTGAAATTTCAGAATTTATATAACTAGTTTCTGAATTTAAGGGTGTCTGCATGTTTGAGGATGCCCACCCATGTGTTGAACTTCCAGCATCATTTTTATTTAAACCATCAAGAGCAGGAACTCTTAAAGGTTCAACTTTTTGTTCTTCTGGTCTAGTATCAGGAATAGGGAATAATCTTGTTGGGGGAATATTTGCACTATTTTCAACATCTGCTTGTGTTACTCTTCCATTTTCTGCACCGACAGTATATCCAGATAACCAATATCTTTCTGTTTCAAAATAATTTAATCTATTATCAAAATAACTATACCAAGCTTGAGATAAATTAATTTTATCTTGTATATCACCTAAATTATATTGATATGAACTACTTCCACTATCTTCATTTTTCGTAACTGGTATTTCTCCTGTTGGAAATCCTGAAGAACTAGAATTAGCAATTTGTTGATTTTTTTCAGTTAATTCTTTTTTAAAACTACTCATAAATGTTGAGGCATGTAAAACATGTATATAAAAATCATCTGGATTATCTGCCTCAAAACTTATTTTTATATTAGTTCCTTTTACTAAATAATCATAATAAGTATATGTTGCTAAAACAGATGTATTATTATCAATAAATCTTTTAGCTGTGTAAGTAATTGTATAATTATCCCCATTCAGCATTGGTTGAATTAATTCAATAGACCCTGAGTCTGTTATTGTAAAATCTTTTTCAAGTTCCAATATTTGTGTTTCATTCTTTTTTAATATTAAAGTTTCTGATAAAACAGGTAAATATTGTGTTTGTAATAAATTATCACCTTCTTTAAAAACTGGATACGCCGTGTTTTCAATTAGAGTATCAGGATAAATTGATGACGTAATTTTTGTATCTAGGGTTACTTCAGTTACCCCATCGGATAAAGTAGAATTTTTTATTTTATAAAAGTTTAATCCATCTATTTTTATTAAAACATCTGTTTTTAAAATAGAAGTAACATCCCCAATAAATTTAATTACATTTGAATTTTGAGGAACTTCTAATTTAGAAAAACTACAAATGTCTAAAGGTATAGGATTTATTGTCGTATACATATCTGGGTCAACGTAAGTTATCATAAACTTACTTGTTATTTTTATGTAACTATCGGGTAAATTAGTATCTTCTGCGTCTTTTTCAAAACCAAAAGTTCTATTTGCTGTTCCATTTCCTATTTTTATTTTTGTGCTTGCTTTTAATTTAATTTTCTCCATTCCATTTAAATTAATAACTTCAGAAGTATTTGGATAAATTTCATTAATTTTTAAAACTATATCTAATATAGGTATATTTACACCAGCAGTAAAAGTAACTGTATTTTCAGAACCGTCATCAACAGTAAAATTAAAAATATCATTTGAGCCTTTTAATATAGTGTAAGGCCCTATATAAGATCCAATTAAATTAGCGTTTGTTTCTAAAGAAGTATTAGCAACTTGATAATATTCATTTCCAATATTTATTATTGTTCCAGATTTATATCTTGAAGTTACATCATTATTTTTTATAATAATAATATTTCCATCTTGTGGTGCTGTAAACCCAGTTATTTTCATTGGAGGATTAATTACTGAAAGAGCTTGTTCTCCTCCTTTTGCTCCAGAACCAGATACCGCTTGATTATTACTAAAACCCAATATAGTATTTGCACTACCATCTTTAATAAGTATTGAAGATAATGGTCCGCTTGTTTTTGTTTTAATGAATAATTTATTATTATTATTATTATAAGCAATAAAATCTTGACCTGAACCATTTAAAAGATCAACAATTTCTGAAGTAATTACTCCGCTTCCTACAGGTAATGTAAAAATTTGGTCTGCCTGATTATTAACAGAGAGTATAAAAATTTTGGTTGCATTTATAATATTATAAGGTCCTTCAACTGAACCTTGTATCTCGGCTGGATTTCCTAAAATTATTTCATTTAGAATAACACCTAAATCTGAACTAGTATAATCAGCACTAAAAATATGACTAGGAAAAGCTGATGTGGCCAGGGTTATCCAGCCACCTTGTGGGTTTACTGTATAATCAGTTTCTTCTACTAATAAATTTCCATTATCATATATTTTATAACTTGGAGGAAATAAAGAATTGTCTAGTTTTAATACTCCACTTAATAACTGCTCATCAACTATTTTAGTTATAAAATTAACTGTACCACTTGTATCTAAAAGATAATCTATATTTTTTGTTTTTAAATTACTGTTTTCTAATAATTCAAAATTGTCTAAATTTATACCTAAAAAAGAATTACCTGTTGCTTTACTAGACGCACTAACTTGTACTGTGTCCGTTAACATTGCTGGTGTTACATCTTCATTTGGAACATAAGTTAAGAAACTAATTGTTCCATTTCCTTCTCCTTTGGAAGCTTGTAAATAGGTATAACCAAAAACACTATTAATTGAACCATCCTCAATCCTTATTTGGTTATAAAATGTTCCTCTTACTGTTATTAATGAAAAATAATCTTTGTTTTTATCTAAATCTCTATAAGAATAAGCTATAAAATTAACTGATGCTTGATTAACAACATTAGCTATTTCTTGAGCTGTTTTTAAACCTTCTGGTATAATAAATTCTTGTATTAGATCATTATTAATTCTTACTTTTAAAATATTATTGCTGGCTGGAATATAGTAAGGTGACTCAATAGTTGCTTTTATTTCTGCTGATGTACCATATCCAACCTGATAATCTTTATTTTCTACTTTAGGAACTTGATTTATTTTTAAGACTAATGTTCCTGTTTTTAATATTGGTGCTGCTGGAAAAGCTATTTGAGCTGTTGGAGAATCTAAAGATTGTACTAATTCTACATCATTAAAAAAAACTTTTCTGCTTAAATCATTAGATGCAGAATCTATTGCTGGAAAAAATTTTATTTGTACACCCTCAAATCCTATATTAGCAACACCAAGAGAATCTACAGCCACATCTATTGCGTCATAAATATAACCTGTATCTATCATCCACTTGCTGTTTTCGTTACTGTATATAAAATTATTTTTTTTCCATGAAACTGAACAGTTTCCTAATTTTCCCCCATTACATACATCAATCAAATATTCTGTTTCAACATTATACATTACTGTATAATCAGCATTATTTATATCTGTTAATGTTGTTCCTTTTAAAAAACATAAATCAACATCATTTGTTAATAAAGTTGCTTGATAATTTGTATGCTGTGTGTTTATTTCATCTACAAGTGATTTAATTGTTTTTCCTATAATAGCTATTTCAAGATTATCTGAATGATTCTGTGTTTCATTAATTAAAGTTAAAAATTTTTCTCCTGTTATAGAAAGTAAAGCTGATGTCGCTGTTCCTACATATTTAATTGTAAAAGCAGTTAATAAAGAAAAAGTGCCCTGGTCTGTAGGCGGTAATGTGGATATTGCATTAATTGGGCTTACCCTTGGTTTTCTAATAATAAAATATCCTAAATTTAAAGGCATATTTTTTAACTTACCTTTCCAATTCCAACACCGCCACTAGGAATAGGTACACCTAATACTGTGGGTGCTGGAGCACCAGCAATAGCGACTTGTACTATTGCCGTAGCCATTATATTATTACACAGAGCCGTACAGAAAGCTTTTACTAAAGGTATTAATTGTGGACCTTTTATATTTTTAGATGCCATTTTAGCCACAACTAATGCAATCATTGTTGTGGGTATTAATCCAGATACTTTTCCTATTCCTGTTCCTAAAGCTACTGTGGTGTGTACTGTAGAAACTTGGTTCATAGTATTAAAATGCATTACAGCAGCCTTACATAATGCTTCCATTAAATCTTTTGACTTAATTCCTATAATACCCCCTCCAGCCATTAAAGGAAGAGCCATTCCTAATAAAGACATTGGCATTAATCCTGACATTTTTCCTATTCCTGTTCCTACAGTCAGAACCCCAATATCAACAGTTTGTACTATATTCATTGCTTTAAAAGAAGTCACTACTCCTTCTCCCAGAGCAGCACAAAAAGGAGGAATCATTGTTCCCCTTAATCCTTTTGATAAACATTGAGCTAACATTAATTTTCCTAACATACTTCCATTAAGAGCCATAAAATTCCTTAGAAAAATTTATGGGTTCTTTTCCATCTTCAATTAATTTTTTATCATAAGCTTGCGCAGCTTCTTCTTTAGTTTTAAAAGATCCTATATTTTTTTCTTTATATCTAGAAAAAAATTTAGATCTTGTTTTACTAATTCCAGTATAACCAAGAGTATTATTTAATCTTTTTCTATTATAAATTTTATAAAATTCTTCTTTTAAATTTAAATTTTTATATTTTTCTTTATCAAAGTTTAAATAAGCATATTCTCCTCTATAATATAAAACAAAAATATCATGAGCAATAGCTGCTTCTATTTCAGTATTAAAAAATTTACAAATTAATGCTTTTTTCTTTTTTCTTTTTTCATAAATTGTAAGTCTCCATTTTTTTAATTTTTTACAAAAAGAAACACATTTATAAATAGAAGAAGTAGGTATATTCATTTTTTTTGTATTAGCAGAATTTTGTCTATGAGTTATTGCTCTTAAATTACTTCTTCTGAAATCTAGTCTATCTCTATTAATATGGTCTATAATTTTTTTATTTGATTTAATATTTGAAAAAAACATTCTATGCAAAATAATATAAGGATAACCTTTAATATTAAATTCAATTTTTTTATCTTTTATAAAATCATAAGTATCTTTATCCATTATTAATTTTTGTTCTAAATTTATAATCAATTCTTTCATATATTCTATTATAATACCTAAAACATCAAATTTAAAAAAATATATATTAATTAAATCATATTACAAGTAACAGACTTACTGCCTATGTGTGGAGCACCTACTATCATACATGGAAAAAGCTCGGTGACCACGCCTTTTTGGGGTAAACTTCCTATTTTTACCATAGGGGCACTTAAAGTTACTTTAACAGCACTTTCAATTTTTACACCGAGAGTACCTTTAATAGTTACATTTCCTGCTGTTGTTTTAACATTTATTGAACCAAGTGTTGTTTTTATATCTATATTCCCTATACCTAATTTTACAGAATAATTTCCAAGTTTTATATCAATACTTCTATTCCCAGCTATCATTTTAGTGCCGTAGTTACCAACCATAATTTGTTCATTTTTATTTCCTAAAACCATTTTATGTGAATAATCACCTAGTAATATTTCTGTTTTATCAGCTACGATATCTCCTGAAAGAATATTAGGTGCAGCTATTTTTGTAGATCTACCAGAAGCATGAGTTGAGCTATGGTGCCCTATTGTTGTTTCAACGAAATTTCCACCGTAACTAGTTGCTTTATCATTTACAAAGTTATCTACTTTTTTACCTAAAACCCTATCCTCTGAAGTACCATGAACAATTTTAATGTCATCACCTATAATTTCAGTAAATCTAGATCCATTAATATTTTTTTTAACATTACCTTCAGCACTAAATTTATATGCAAAGTTATCTTGATCTTTTCCTAAAATATTCCATGAAACACCTTTTCTAAAAGTTGCATCCCAAGCTCTTGATTTAACATTATCACTTCCAAAATTAGTATATACTCCCCCATCTGTTGTTATACTTAATGATCTACTTAGAGATTCATTTTTTCCCAGATATACTTTAGCATGTCCTAATAAATTTATTTCTGCTGATTCTCCAGATCCTAAAGAATCTACAGAAGTAGAAGCAGAAGCATTTAAAAATAATTTTCCTTGTTTATTTATATAAAAAGCTGTTCCACAATTAGGAAGTTTTAATGTGTAGGCTGCGGCTAATGTTGTTGTTTCGTCAACGCCATCACTACAAAAACAAGATTCTTCAGCTAATTTACCTTTAGTGGATACCTTATCTGGAAATATTTTAGGTTTTAAAATGACACCATATTTTTCTTTTTCACCAACTGGATCATTTCCTATTAATGTTCCTATAACTTGAATTATTAAAGGTTTGTCTGATTGTCCGTTTGGTTTTTTTCTATATAAAGCATCTACACTTACTCCGCTGTTTGCTAATGTTACTGGTAAAACAGGGTTTTCCATTTCTTTAACTTCTATTCTGTGTTCTATAAAACCTTGTTTATCATCATCTATTGTTTTTTTACCGTAGGGGTTTTCTTTATTTATGGGAAAAGAATATGTTGGTGTATAATAGGGAGTACCGTCTTCTGTGTAATATATTGGAAATTTTGATGTTCCATCAGGTAATTGAAAATCGGGGTGATTAATTAACTCATTTCTATGAATTAAACCAGTACTTATCCTAATTCCGCTTGTATTAATATAATTATTTACAGATGTTAAACTTATTGATTGATCAGATGCTCTTAAAAATATTTCATTTAATTTACTATTTGATAGGGTAACATTTTTATCAAAATGTATTTCACTACCATACATTGAACTTCCATAAACTTCACCTTCATATAATTTTTGCATTTTAAATCTAAGAGGTTTTTGTATTCCAGCATCTTCTAAAGCTTTAGGAACTTGTAGTATATCATTTTGTATTCCTAAACTATAACCTCTATGTAAAAATTGTACAACATAAGGAGTAAAAAAATTTCCAGACTTAGTAAAACCTAATAAAACCCAATCATTTGTTGTAGGCATTCCCCCTAAAAAAGATCTATACCCCCCATAAGCACAAGTTAGTGTTACTCTTGGGACACCTCCAGCAGAGTCCATATAAACTATATCTATTAGCATAGTTTCATAGTCTACTCTTACTATTCTTCCTATTTTAAGGAATTTTCCCTCATCATTTAGGTTTGTTGCTCTGCTACTAAAATGTGATTGACCTGAATGGACAGTTCCTACAAAATTACTAGCCATTTTTTATTCCTCCACTACTTTTAGCAATTGTTTTTTTACTACTATCTGTAACACTTGCCGAGCTACTAAGAGATCCAGATAAAGATGGGTCAAAACAAGAGCACCCTTTAGTGCTCTTGTCTAATTTTGGAATCAATTCGTTTAAAGATTTAGCTTGAAAATTAAAAAATGTTTCTATCTCTTTAGCTGTTTTTTCATTTTCTTTTTTTGGTTCTTGGTCAGAGGAATCTTGCTTGGTTTCTGCTATATCACCAGGCTTAACTCCAGATATGTCTGGGGCTACAAAACCACTAATCCCAGCATTTTTTAAAACTTGTTCTAATATTGTTGAAAAACTTTTTCCTTTTTTCTTAATAACATTATTTTGGTCTAAATATAAAGATCTTCCGTTTTCATATACCCCAATCAATTCATAACCCTCTTCATCAGAAACAGGTATACATTTTTCTAAAAATTTTAAATATGCATCCTGGTTATCAGAATCTTTTGCTTTTTGCGCTGTAATCATTGCGGCAACAACTTCTTTATCTAATAAAGATTTTTCAACATACATACCAGCTCTGTTAGATATAAAATACTGGTTATTATCAGTAAAATCTTCAGCTATTTTTAAATTATTTAAAGTTTGTGGATTTAGTTTACCGTCTTTAACTAATTTTTTATAGTTTTCATCAAGCTCTAATATTTTTTGTGCAAACTCTGGGTCATTTTTATATAAAAGAACTTTTGATTCACCTTTCAACCCAAAAACACTACTATTATTTCCCAATTGTTTAAAACTAGATGACATTGGATCTTCTCCAATATATTTTCTTCTAACAGCATTAATTTCTATTTGCGTTGTAAATGTTGAACCAAAAGAAAAATTATGAGAAATATTTGAAATATAACCAAAACAATCTCTACTTTCAATATAAATAGGCATACCTAAGCGCAATTCAGGTCTTCCTATTATTGTTAAAGATCCTTTAAATCTATTTGCATTTGTTCTATCTAACTCACTAATTGCATGATAATAACACATTTTTGCGTTAGTAAAAAATCTCATATTAATTTCATTAGAAACTAATCCAAATTGTCTTGCTAAATTATAATTTGTAAAACAACCTCTGGGAACAACTGTTGTTGGGCCAATAGCTTGCATTGCTATTGAGCCTGTAACCATAATTCTAGTTAATATGTCTTCTGAAGATTCTATAAAATCCCAATTAAAAATATCACTATCCTTTATTACATAAACAGGATTAGTTCTTACATCTAAATTCCAAAAAGGAGGCTTAAATATTAATTCTCCAACAGTATCTAAATAAAATTCATACCCAGACATTATTTTTACTTCATTTATAATTTCTAAATTATTTTTATAAGTGTTTTGAATAATATCCATCGATTTACCTTCTTCTGCTTTTGAAAAAGGTTTAAAGTCCATTATTGCTTTAGAATTCCAATTTATAGCAATTGGACTAACTGAATTTTGGGATCCAGTAATGTAGTCAAAATCACTTATATTAGTTGCTTTTTCTTTATTTGGTCTTTCTGGCCCAATAAATGAGTCAGGAGATGTTCCAAACATTCTTAAACTACTTTTTATACTTTTAAATTTATCTTGCCAAACTTTTAATAAATCAATTTCTCTTGGATTTATTGGTTCTATTATCCTTATTTCATTATTAGCCGTTCTAACTTGTTCTGTATTTAATGACTCAGGTATAACCATATTTAAATAAGTTATATTTACTAATGAATATATTATTTGATATACATTCATATCAGAATATGATTTTCCTGTTACTAGTGCTGGAGTAATATCTGTTGTAAAAGCAGGGTCAGAATAAACACCAAGAGAGGGATGTTCATTTGTTTTCATTATTTGTAACCATTTGAGAATAGACTCGCAGCTTACAGAAATTGTTTGTATACCATCGGAATAGGCTTCACTAATATTTGTTATTATTCCCCAAAAAGATTTATAATATAAGTAATTTCCATCTTTTGAAGAAGGATATCTTGATTTAAAATAAATAGAAATTTCATCCATTAAATTTAAACCAAAAACTCTACCTCCCCTAATCATATAATGTCCCATATGCCCATGACGAGGCATAGCTAATGAAAAAGAAGCTGTTCCGACCGTACCGTTTGTAGAAAGACTTGATTGTACTGTGGTTATATAATCAGATAAATTTAATTTTCCACGACAAATAGGACAAATCTCAATATAGTTTTTTCCATTTATTTCTATAAAAGCATCAGGAGCTAATTTTATTACCGCTTTTTGTTTATATGTTCCGCCCCACATAAATCCCTTTCTCTTTCACATTACTTCTGGTTAAGTTTCTGTTTCAAACCTATTTGTGATTTAGCAATATCATTTGCTTTAGCACTTATTGTTGCTTCATTAGACGTAGTATTTTTACCTACTTCTTTTGCCAAATTTTTAAGATCATTTTCTGATTTTTTAATATCAGCATAAATTTTGTCTGGTGTTTTAGCAATATCAGCTAATTTATTATACTGGTCATCTGTATATTTATAACCATTTTTAGTCCACTGACTAACCATTTCATCGATATAGCCTTGTGTTCTATAAGCATCATTAACACTTGAAGCTGTATCCATTGTTCCATCATTTGTAATGCCTAAAACCTTTTTTATTTGTTGAGATTCATCTTTTTTTGCAATACTTTCTATTTTTAATGAAGGCTCCATAAATTTTTTTGTAAATTCTTTATTTTTATTTTTAAATACATCACTACTTTCAATAAAAACTTGATTATAATAATTATAATTTCTATAATCTGATAAAAATCTACGTTGAACTGTAAATGTAAAATTATAACTTAGATTAAATGGAGAACTAGATACTTCTTCTATTGAAAAATTATCAAAAGCTCCTTGATAAATATAATTATCATATATCATAAATAAATCACCTAAACGATCTATTCTATTTTTTATATTTTCAATAGCATAAGGAACACGCTTGGCTACTTTTGCAAATGTTGTAGTATCTTTTATTAATTTTTTATTATATAATATTGAAGGTCCTTTTGTTGTTCTTTGATAAATTGCTCCGTTATTTCTATATAGAATTAATAAATAATACAAATTTTTAAATGATTCTGATTTTGTTCGATCATACCTGTTTAATCCATTAAAGTTAATAGGCCCTGCCTCAGCACTAATGGTTGGGTTTTTAATATAATACCCACCAATTTTTCCACTGCAGGCTATAGTGTCCTGGTGTTCTCCCCATTCCTCAACAATATAGCCACTTCTAGCAAAAGACGGATTAACTTTTTTACCAAAAGTTAAAACCATATTTTCTGGGTTAATTAATAATGTTATTGTGGGGGGATCTTCCTGTTCTCCATTATATGTAATTTGAAAAGTCATTGGTAATTTAGATATAGGATTAGAAGAAACAATATCATTATCTGATTCAATTAATACATATTGATGATTAGAAGGTAATATTAATTTAGAAAAATTAGTTTCATTAGCCATTTATATTCCAGTATAAGATTTTTCAACTTTAAACGAAAAATTAAAAGTAAACCTAAATGGACTTGTTGCGTCTTCTGTGTAATCAAAACTTTCAAAAAATCCAAAATATGTGCTTGGGTGAAAAGATATAATAATATCTCCTTTTTTAACTATTCTTCCTTTTTCATCATAAGTGTTTGCATTATTTCTATAAACATCAAGAATATCTAGAAATTTAAAATAAGAATTTGTATTAGATCTTTCTATAACATTTATTCCAAAATCTTCTGAAATAAACCCACCTGTAGAATTAGAACAAGATATTGTGTCTAATTCTTCTCCCCAGTATTCTTCTAAATAACATGCAAAAGTTTGTGTTCTGTTTATTTTTTTAGTATAAGTAATCTGTAAATTTTGTGGATTAATATGTAAGTATAAAGGAGGAAATAAAACTGTTGGATTTACAAAGTCATCCACTATATTTATTGACATTTTTCTTGCCGCATTAAAAACAGGAGATGTTGGTATTTGTGCCATAATTAGCCTCTAAGATTCACTGATTTTCCTGTTGCTTGATAAATTTCCCAAGCAACTATTTTTTTAACTCTTTCTTCATTTCCACCGTTAATATTTATTATTACATTTGATCCAAAATCTGCTCGTCTAGATTCTGGAGGAGAAGTTGTCATAGCCCCTTCTGTTCCTTTAGTAAGATCAGGAGTTACTTTTTTTGTGACATCAACAGGAACACCCGCTGGTTGAGGGGGCTTAACAAAAGGTCTATCCATTTCATCATAACCACCAGTAGCTTCCATAGCTACATCTGCAGCAAGAGCAGGATATTGTACATAAGGTAACACTTCTAGAGTATCAAGACCTAGATGTTGCCAGTCACTTGGCAAAACATTTTTTTTAAAAGCCATTTTGTTACTTATACTATATAAATCACTTAGAACATAACCAAATGAAATAATATTACCTATAACAGGAATAGCTTTCTTTAAACCTTTTGAAGCAACTTTTACTGCACCTTTTTCCGCAGCCTTTTCCGCAGCCTTTGAAGCCGCCTTTTCTGCACCTATTATTCCAGGTTTTTCTAGAATTAATTCTCCACCTTTTTCTCCAGCCTTAGCAGAAGGTTTAAAAAATTTTAAAATTTTTCCAAAGAAACCTGGTGCTTTTTCTGTCATTGAGGCTTCTTTAGCTGCAATTTCAGTTCCTTGACCTGCTGCCTCAGCCGCAGTTTTAAGAAAACCCTTGGCCCCAGCACCTGCTTTTGCAAAAAATTTCCATAATTTTAAACCAAATTTAGCAGCACCTATAGTAGCAATTATAACTCCTATTCCTTCTAAAATATCAAGTAAACGTGACCATTTATTTGGAAGTGCTGTGAGCCATTTTTTTACAGCGTCCAGAACTGCTTGCGATTTATTAGTGGTAAGTTGGTCTTGCTTGTATGCTTTATCCTGCGCCTCTAAATAAGCTGCTGCAATTTCTTCTTGTGTTTTTGGAAATTTTTTATTTTGTTCAGCAAGTAATTTGTTAGGGCCTTTTGATAAATCTTCTCCTACTGCCCCTCTTCTTGCTAATTCTGTAGATATAAAATCTGGACTAAAACCTACTTTTTTCATAATATTTTCAAAAAGATATGGATCAAATGCTCCACTTTTTGAAGCCATTCTTCTTATTTCACCTTCTAAAGAAGCAAAAAGTTCTTCTTGAACTTCTGGAGAAGCAGTTTTCATTAATGCTGCAGCCTGTGCAAATTTTCCCCCTTCTAAAGATTTTCTCATATCTTTCATATTTTCTAATTGTTGTTTTTCTTGTGGTGTTGCTTTTCCTGCTCTTACTTTCTCTTGCATTTTTGCAATTGATTGTCCTAATTTTTCAATAACTCTTTTATCTCCTCCTGATTTTCTAATCATAGCAAAAGCAGTAAATACTTTATCAGTGTCTTGTGAAAATTCGGTAACTGATTTTACTGCTTTCTCAATATCTTTACCCGTTAATCTAGAATCTTGGGCTAAACCACTTATAACTTTTGATACGTCTCTAACTTGATCTTCATATAAAGACATACCTGCTGTAGCCGTTTGCACAATTCCCATAAACCTATTAGTTGACATCCCAGAATTATGTACTGCTACATTTATTTCTGTAAACCCATCTTTTAAAGTACCCATTGTGGAACCGAATTCATATTTCATGTTCCCCATAAGAGAAGCCATATCTTCATCAGTAATATTAAGACCTAAAGAAAATGTTCTAACAATATTTGCTGCACCAACAAATTCATTTCCAATAGCCGCTACAGTTGTATCTATACCCTTCATTTCTTTTTGTAAGTTTTTTGTAGTGATTCCTGATTTAAATAAAGCATCATTTACAGCCAGTATTCTTTCTTGTGTGTGTACAAATTCTTTTTCACCTAGCCTAGCTGACCAAAGTCCATATAAGTTCGTTGTTTGAGTTACAGATTTTTTTATAGCACTAGTAACAGTTGCTGATGTTTCATCAAAAGCAACTCCAGTTTGAGCTACACTTCTATTAAGATCTGCAACAGCACCTTCCCATTTTATTAAAAATTTAATTAATGCTACCCCAGCACCTATAATTGCTAATTCTCCACCAAACTGTAATGCTAGTTCTCCTAATTTACCTAATTGTGTTCCAATACCTCCTACAAGTTTTCCCACACCAGCAAGAATTGGCCCTGAATTTTTTAAATTATTACCAAATTTTGTAACATTAGCACTCCAACCAGCTAAAGCATCTCCAACCTCCGCTGCTTTTTGATGTCCCCAACTAGTTCTTCCTAATTTTTCTGTTGCTGTTAAATGTCTTGCTACTGAATCCTTTGTTTTATTTATAACTGCTAATGTTTCTTGTAATTCTTTTTTTAACCTTACCTGTTCATCAATTAATTTTTCTTTTTGTGCTAACTCTGTGTCACCTAATTCATCAATTTTTATCGCAACTAAAGCATACTGTTCTTTTAATTTTATTAAATGTTTTAATTTTTTTTGAATTTCAACAGTATTAGTTAACTCTTCATTAGGAACAATTCCTTTTACCTCAAAATCATAGGACATAGCCTTAGTTGTGTTTAAAAAATCTTTTATTTCTGCTTCTGCATTTGATGTATTAACAAGAAAATTAAAAGGTTCTTCCAATGACTTGTGTGTTTCTTCTAATTTTGTTCTTATTCCAGAAAATACTACCATCATTTCTTTAATTTTAGTCTCTGAATCTGAAGAAAATTGCTCAAAAGAAGTATTTATTTTTTTATTTAAATCTTCTACTTTTTTAACTGTTTTTTCCCAGTCAGTAGAAGGTTCAGCTAATGATTTTTTTAAATCTTCTACAAAAGGTTCTATTTCTTTATTGTATAATTCAGAAAAAGCATCTACATTTTTAATATCCTCAAAAACTTTTAGTTGGTTTTTTATAGTATCTGAAAGAGTTTTAAAATCTTCAGGGGAACCAACTTTACTTAAAGTTTCATTAATTTCTTTTACCTTATCTTTAGCTGTAGATATATCTTTTTCATTTACACCAGGCTTTAATTCAACTTTAGAAAATTTGTCTTTTATTTCATCTACTGTAGCAGCAAAAACATTTATATCTTTTGTGTCTAATTTTTTAAATAACCCCTCAAAAGAACTAAATTCTTTTGCAGACATATTTGATCTTAAATCTGAAATTTTATCTTCAATACCTTTTATAGATTCTTTTGACTTACCCAGATCAAAACTTTGTTTAAAAGCATTTCCTATTATTTTTAATTGTTCTGGTATTCCAGATAGATTACTTTTTATTGAGCTTAATTTTCTTGTTGCTAAAATAATATTATCAAAACTTTTAGCAACACTTCCAGCTTTAGAATGAATTTTTTGTAATTCTTTATTATATACAAAACCCATTTCTTTAGCTTTTCTTGAAGCTAATTTAATAGATTCAGAATAAGATTCAAAACCTTTGCCTAACTTAAATGCATTTTTCATTAAATTGGGCAAATCTTTCAATTCATCTGTAAATTCTGAAACACTTAAATCATTTAAATCATCTACAAGTTCTTTATAATTAGGTAATAATTTTCTAAGCTGTTTTTCTTCTTCTTTTTTAGCTTTAATTTGTTTTTGAGTTGCAATTATATTTTTTTCTATAGCAAGAGTATTCTCATTAACTGCTTTAGTCTGCCTATTTATACTTTTAGGGTCATTAATATCAGCCATTATTTATTCCTTAAGTGAGGAAAATTTAATTCTTTTTCTATATCGTCATCTAATCCATATTTATAAGCTAAAATTTTTTGTTGCTTTTTATATTCTTCTTCTATATCTTTCTTTTCTTGTTCAGGATTATGTACTGCTTTAAATAAGTCACTGTTTATTAACTTCTGATATTCTTCTTCAGACATCATTTTATTTTCTTTTATAACATCTTCATTAGTCACACTTGACATTTGAAGAAATTTTGATCTCATATCTGAATCAGTTTGTTCATAAAAAGTGTTTATTGGAGATTTTTCTTTATTTTTACGAATTCTTTCAACCATTTCTTCACGGCTTATTGGTCTAGCCTGATCCAATAAATCTTCTGATCTCTTATTTCTTTCTTGTCTCATTTTTTCCATTACTTGCATTTGAGACAACATATTTTCTCTTAAACTTTTTTCATAATTTTCAATATATTTATCATGCTCATCCTTTTCACCTTTTATTTGTTTATTAAGTTCAGATACTAAACCAGAAACAGTGTGTGTTTCTCCTGATAAATATAATTTTTCCTCATCTGTACCAGTAGCAATAATTCTTTTTCTTCTTTCTTTTTCTTCTTCTTTTCTTGCATTATCAGATGCTTCTATTTTTTTGACAGCTTTACTATCTGTAAAAGATGCTAAAAATTTAAACAGACTATATTTTTCTTCAAAAGATTCTTTTTGATCTTCTCTAATATTAAGAACAACCCAGTATTTTTGAAACTGATTTAACCCAAGTATATCAGTTCCTAAAATACTTGTTTGAGAAGTACTGTTAAGTGGAACATTTTTTATAGCTGCCCAGCTATACCTAGATAAAGGTTCAAAACTATAAGATTCAACTAAATTAGAACATTTTCCTAATTTATTTGTTAAATCATCTAAATAATTAAAAATTTTTTTTATAATAAAATAAGGAAAACTTTTAAAAGTTTCTGTTATTTCATGATAATGAGAAAATCTATTTTCTAATAAGTTTATTCCATTAATCATATAAATAGAAAAAAATAAATAATTTAAATGAAATTTGGACACATAATGAGGATTTCCTTTTAAACCACTCATTATATGAACATTATCATATTCTAAATCATTTAAAGACTTAAAAACAAAATCTATCCCACCTATATTTACTTTTTTTGGTATAAAGCCTTTAAATAGAATTTGCTCTAAATCTCTATACCTCTCCATCATTTTTCTGTTTCTTTTTCCTGTACTTCTTCTGTAGAAGTAATACCGAGTTTTGATTCAAGTCTAACAATTAAATTAGCATACC
>Ga0209777_10002514_pt1 | contig 23940 bp, 20 predicted proteins | sample FrelakmetHBP12HB_FD_187147 | JGI IMG/M metagenome (GOLD analysis project Ga0209777, IMG submission 187147) | Freshwater lake sediment microbial communities from the University of Notre Dame, USA, for methane emissions studies -HBP12 HB (SPAdes)... | ecosystem: Environmental > Aquatic >... | reverse complement strand
TGCCATCTATCATTATCTTGAGGTCACTAACCATGAGCCTAAACCTTTCATTTGGACCAAGACTGCTGACCAAATCCTTGCCACACTTGCTCGATTTTGTCAACGAATTTCTGACTCAGGACACTAGCTAGAGGGAGCGCTATGATTACTAAACAGCGCGAATACCAAGGCTTCTACTCAACTGCCCAAGTTGCCCGCTTAGCCCGCATCCCTGTTCGCACCCTCTATAACTGGAAAGAACGTGGAATCATCAAGCCTTCTGTCTTTGTAATGGATGGTGAGCGCGTAGTTGAGGAAGGCTATTCATATGCTGACCTCACCCTTATTAGAATGCTCCGTGCTTTAAGAGATGATCAACTAGACTTGGAATCGGCTGGAATCGCTTTGAGGCATTTATATGAGCGTCTTGGTCCGCCTAGTAAAGGCTGGGTAGATGCCAATGTATATATTATTGGCAATCGCATCTATGCACATAAGCCTGATGAATGGGACATTACCGCAGCCACGCAATTTGGGCAGAAAGTGGAGACACGTGTGTTTGGGGAATTGTTCGAAGAGTTACGTGAACAAGAGGAAGAAGGTTCAATCCTAGTGCCAAGTGGCTTCGGTGCCTATGTGGAAATCAATCCCAAAGTAATGGGTGGAGAGCCGGTAGTAAAAGGTACTCGAGTGCCGACGGCGATACTTTCTATGTTGAGAGCAAAAGGTAAAACCTTGGCTGAGCTTGCTCGTCTGTATAGCCCAATTCCGGAAAGGACGATTGCAAAGGCCATTGAGTTCGAAAACTTCCTCGACGCCGCAGTTGCCTAAACTGGAGCGATTTCTCCTAGACTGCGATATAAATCCAGAGCTTGATCCGCTGCTAAAGGCTGTGGGCTTTCGCACGGAATTCGCTAATAATGTGGGGGTGGATATCAGAGACGACACTGCTATTCTCAAATGGGCAAGAAGGCATCGCTATATATTGGTGTGCCATGATAGGCACAAGGACAGGCGAACTCAAGTGCCTTTATTCACCGAAATGCGTAAGAACGGGGGGAGAATTATAGAAATTTCGGGGCATACAGGTCAAGAACCTCTTACTGCCTTAGGGAAGCTGCTCGTAAATCGTGAAGAGTGGCGAAAATTTTTCGATAACAATCATGGTATAGTGACTGTTCGTAAAGGGGATGCAAAGTTACAACCTGCCCATAGACTCTATACTATCGTGCAGAAGGAGCTAGCGCTGGGGTTAGACCCTGCTAGGACGATCAGATATAGAAAAAGGCTAAAACTTTCTCACGGGAAACGGGCTAAGGGCAAACCACCGGAACAGCAGCAACTTATGTAGTATCATGGCACTAATCAGCAAGATAGAATAGTTATTCTGAGTATTCAATCTAACTCCAAGAGTTGCATCAAGAAGGAACACATGACCCGCCAGTCGCCACTTGTGAGGGCTTTGCCCCGATGATATAATAACCAATCATTAAAAAGCCACCCTTTATATACGATGAACTACGCTGCTGCCCTCGACTTTCTACTTAGCCGCACCGATTATGAGAGGTATCCCGGCTTTAACTACGCCAGCAGATTCGACCTGAGGCGCATGGACGACCTGCTGCAAAGACTGGGCGACCCGCACCTCAGCGCAAAGTCCGTTCATGTAGCTGGCTCCAAAGGCAAGGGCAGCACCTCAGCCATGATTGCAGCAGGGCTTCGCGCCGCCGGGTACAAAACGGGGCTTTATACGTCGCCCCACCTGGTTACACTTCGTGAAAGGATACAGGTAGACGGAAAGCCTGTACTCAAACGAGAGCTGGAATCAATAGTCGCCAGGATGCGGCCCCATGTGGAAGCGGTAGACCATGACAAAACCTATGGCGAACTCTCCACCTTTGAGCTGCTCACCGCCGCCGCTTTCATGCATTTTCAGCAGAAGGAGGTCGATTTTCAGGTGCTTGAGACGGGGCTGGGAGGCAGGTTGGATGCTACTAACGTGGTCATGCCGGAGGTCTGCGTGATCACCTCAATAAGCCTCGACCATACGGAGGTATTGGGCGACACCCTGGCTAAGATCGCCGCTGAAAAGGCAGGCATTATCAAGCCGGGGCGCACTGTAGTGAGCTCTGCTCAAGCCGAGGAGGCTGCGGCGGTGATTAGAGAGACTTGCCAGAGGAAGGGAGCCAAGTTAATCTCCGTGGGCAGCGACATAATCTGGCGAAAGCTCGGCTCCAACCTTGCGGGGCAATCGCTGGAGGTGAAAGGGCTGAAAGGTACTTACAATCTCACCATACCACTACTCGGAGCTCACCAGTTGCAGAATGCCGCCGCTGCTGTCGCCGCCCTGGAGGTTCTGGGACTGCCCCTGAAAAGTATAGAGGCTGGATTGGCGCAGACCTACTGGCCGGGGCGGCTGCAAATCCTGAGACGCAGGCCGCTGCTCGTTGTAGATGGCGCCCACAACCGCGATTCAGCAAGTAAGCTCAAAGAGGCGCTTGGGCAGTATTTTCATTTCGACCATTTAATTCTTATAATAGGCACATCTGCCGACAAGGATATGTCAGGGATTGTAGCGGAGCTGGCTCCGCTGGCACATGGGGTTATTGTCACTCGCTCGCGCCACCCCCGGGCCACGAAACCTGCGGTATTGGTTGGCGAGTTAGCCAAAGTGGGGGTTAAAGCTGAGGTGGCAGAGGATGTTGCCAGTGCGGTAGCTGAGGCACTGAGGAGAGCAGGTAGAAAGGACCTCATCTGCGCCACCGGCTCTCTCTTCCTTGTCGCCGAGGTGATAGAATATGTGAAAGGCTTGCATCCCGAGTTCTACGCAAGCTGAGGAGGATTTCGATGGGGGCAGAAGGGTCGGAGATTGAACAACCGAGAGCTGTTACTGCAGTCGTTGATAAGCAAATCGATGAACTGCTTACCGGCATAGCGAAAAAACAAACTGCACAGCGTCTCCCCAAAACACGCACCAAGCGGACAGGCAAGGGGAAAAAGGAAAAGCGCCGCGTTGTCGTTACCGGCATGGGGGCGGTCACACCTCTGGGACTCACTGTGGACGAATACTGGCAGGGATTGCTCGAAGGAAGGTCGGGCATTGCTAAGGCGACGCTGGCCGACCTCAGCGCACTGAGTTGCCAGATAGTCGGGGAGGTAAAGGGCTTTGACCCCCGCAACTACATGGACTTCAAAGAGGCACGAAGGATGGCACGGTTCAGCCAATTCGCCGTAGCCTCCGCCAGGATGGCTATAGAAGACGCCAAACTCAATATCAGTCGCGAGAATCCAGACATGCTGGGTGTGATTATCGGCAACGGAATCGGCGGCTTTCCTGAAGCCGAGGATGGATACCGCATCCTTGTAGAGAAGGGTGGAATGAGGTTAAATCCCTTCTTCATGCCTATAATCCTGCCCAACATGGCAGCAGGACAGATCAGCCTTATCTTCGGGCTCACAGGGTTTTCCTCCACCATAACCACTGCCTGCGCTGCAGCGACTCAGGCCATCGGTGAAGCTGTAGAGGTGATAAGGCTTGGTAAAGCAGAGGTCATGGTAGCCGGTGGCAGCGAGGCTGCGATAACCCCCACAGGGGTAGCCGGATTCTGTGTGATGAAAGCCCTCTCCACCAGAAACGATGAGCCGACCAAGGCCAGCCGCCCCTTCGATGCCAAACGAGATGGCTTCGTTCCCGCCGAGGGAGCAGCGATTCTAATCCTGGAGAGCCTGGAACACGCCATGCGCAGGGATGCTCGCATCTATGCCGAGGTTGCCGGCGTCGGCGCATCCTCAGACGCCTACCATATAGTGGCTCCGCCTAACAACGGCGCCGGCGCTGTCCGTGCCATGCGCTGGGCAATCGAGGACGCCAACTTGGCCCCCAATGAGGTCGAATACATCAACGCCCACGGCACCTCGACTCAACTGAACGACGCAGTAGAGACCCTGGCGATTAAATCGCTCTTCGGAGATTATGCCTACCGCGTGCCCATAAGCTCCACAAAGTCCATGATCGGTCATCTCCTGGGCGGGTCTGGGGCTGTAGAAGCGGTGGCCTGTATTAAGATAATCACCACAGGTGTAATTCATCCCACCATAAACTACGAATACCCCGACCCAGACTGCGACCTGGACTATGTACCCAATGTAGCCAGGGTAAAGGATGTAAATGTGGCCCTTTCCAACAGCTTCGGCTTCGGGGGCCAGAACGCCTGCCTGGTCTTCAAGAAATTCGAGGGCTAAAGGTTTTATGTCATTGCGAGTCTTTTTTTGGGGAAGGACTTCTCGCAATGACATTCTTTGGGCGGGTTTGAAACGAGCCCCTAAATTCCCCTTGACAACGGATACAAGATGGGCTAGTATGCTTCCACCATGCTCGCAAATGACCCTCACCAACTCTCTCACTACTATTTACCCACATCTATTATCAATCACCACTTATCTCACACTGAGCCTCAAGGAAATCATGGTTTTAGGCGGGTTAGAAGTCCTCAGTAAACACTTCTCTACACAATCATAATTTATTAAAAATATTCTCAAAAAGGAGGGCAGATGGCCAAATCGCAGTATGAAAGGTTGTTTTCCCCCGGCCGCATCGGCACATTGGAGTTGAAAAACAGACTCGTCTATCCGCCGATGGGGACCAATGTCTGCGTCGGGGGCGAGGCCACGGACCGGTTCCTGGCCTACCACGAGGCCCGGGCCAAGGGCGGTGTGGGACTGGACATCGTCGAGAACGCCAATGTCGACACTGTCGGAGGAGCAGGGCTACCCTTCGGACTGAATATCGACGACGACAAGTACATCCCGGGGTTGCGCAAGCTGGCCCAGACCATCAAAAAGAATGGTGCCAAGGCCTGCCTGCAAATCTACCACGGCTCCATCTGGATCAAGGGCGAGCAAAGGCCGGTGATGGGAGCGGAGCTGCCGCGAGAGTTATCAGTAGACGATATCCAATACATTATCCAGAAATTCGTCGAGGGGGCGAGGAGAGCCAAAGAGGCTGGGTTCGACGCCATCGAAATCCACGGCGCTAACATCAATGGACAAACCCAATTTCGCTCCCGTGTCTGGAACACACTCAAAAACAAATACGGCGGCAGCGTGGAGAACAGGGCGCGGTTCATGTGCGATACCCTGAAGGCAGTCAGAAAGGAAGTGGGCAAGAAGTTCCCACTGTGGTGCCGCACCAGCATCTATGAAGTATATTATGTCAAAGGCGGCAAGGTGGCCGAGTACGGCGTCACCCTTCAGGACACTTTGATCCACACGCCTATGTTCGTAGCTGCCGGCGCTGACGCCATCAACCTCTCGCAGGGCGGGTTCTATGATTATGCCTGGCAATACTTCACGATGTGCCCTACAGAGGCCGATGGGCCAGCCCCCAACCTTCAACTGGTCGAGCAAATCAAGAAGGTGGTCAAAGTGCCAGTGATCGCTGCAGCGCACATTACGCCGGAGATTGGCGAGCAGGCTATCAGACAGGGCAAACTGGATTTCGTCGCCATGGGCAGGGCGCTAGAGGCCGACCCCGACCTCCCCAACAAGCTGGCTAGAGGCAGAGAGAAAGATATTCGCCCCTGCCTCCACTGCAATCACTGCATAGAGACCCTGCCATGGGCAGAAGGCGTGGTTTGTGTGGTTAACCCCGCACTGGGCATGGAAAAGGAATTCGAGATTAAGAAAGCAGCCAAGCCCAAGAAGGTGATTATCGTGGGCGGCGGGCCTGCAGGCATGGAGGCAGCCCGCGTGGCAACGCTGAGAGGGCACCAGGTAACTCTATATGAAAAAGAGAGGAAGCTGGGCGGGCAATTGATTCTGGCTGCAATACCTCCTCACAAGAAGGATATCCGTGACCTGACCGCCTATATGATAAACCAGTTAAGGAAGCTCAAGGTCAAGGTAGTGCTGGGCAAGGCAATCACTCCGGCAGAGATTAAGAAGGCCAAACCGGATGTGGTTATCCTCGCCACTGGCGTTAAACCCCTTATACCAAGCCCCGAGGATATACTCGGTTTGGATACGCTAAAGAACGTGGTGACCGCTGAGGATGTGCTCCTGGGCAAGGCGAAGGTAGGGAACAAGGTGTTCATCATCGGCGGCGACCTGGTAGGCTGCGAGACCGCCGAGTTCCTGGCAGACCAGGGCAAGCAGGTGACCATCGCCCGAAGAAGCCAGTTCATGGCAAATAAGATGAACCCCGACATGAGGATGCTGCTCGTCGACAGATTGAGAAATAAAGGCGTCCGCATGCTCACCGGAGTCCAATACCAGCAGGTGACCGACACCGGCATGCGTGTTCACATGCGTGGAGGTATAACTTCCATGGCAGAGATCGCAGCCGACGCCCTGAAGAACTTCCCTGCTGACACCTTCGTGCTCGCTGCCGGGTCAACGCCCAATACCGAGCTCAAGGAAGCGATAGAAAAAACGGGCGTCGCGTTGAAGTGCATCGGTGACTGTGTCGAGGCCAGGACAATATTGGAAGCCATAAAAGAAGGCTGGCTCGCTGCGGCCGAGATATAAAAAGGAGGAAATTCAGGCATGGCCACATTAAAAATAGGCAGCGCCAAATTAAAGCTAGACCACCTGGCAGTCGTGGTCAAGGACATGGACAAGGCTCTAGCCTTTTACAGCAAAGCATTCGGCATCAAATTCGAGGAGGTCCAGCAGCACGACCTGCCGCCCGATGTGATATACAAGGGCAAGCCCAGCCCCTACACCATGAAGGTGACCTTCGGCCAGATGGGGCCGGTCAGGCTGGAGATGGTGCAGGTAGTCAAGGGCAAGTGCATCTACACCGACTTCCTCAAGCAGTACGGAGAGGGCATTCACCACCTGGGCTTCGAGGTAGACGACCTGGATAAGGAAGTGGCCAATGCCAAGTCGCAGGGCCTTAAGATGATTTGCTTCCTCAAGATGGTGGGCATCATGGCCTTCGCCCATTTCGACGCCATCAAGACCAATGGCCTCAGAATCGAGCTTGTGCAGAAGGATGTGCGCGACAAGATTATGAAAAAGCTGGCCGAGGGAGGCTAGACGCCAGCGCCTGTTAGCTAGAATCAAGAAGGGGGAGCCCAGCACTTGTTCAGCAGGGCTCCCCTTTCTGCACATAAAATAGAGGGGTATAATACAGGAAGGTTGGAGCGGGTGCTCCAACCAATCTTCCGTGTCATTGCGAGGAGTCCGCCTATGGCGGACGACGAAGCAATCTCAAGGCTCAATGTGAAGAACAACGGTGAGATTGCTTCGCTTCGCTCGCAATGACATCGATGAGGAATAAGCCCATGCCCCGAACCAAGAGTGTTTTCGTCTGCCAGAACTGCGGCAATGAGAGCCCCAAGTGGCTGGGGCGCTGTTCTGACTGCAATGAGTGGAATACCTATGTGGAGACCCTGGTCAGCCCCACACCAAAGGCGACATCGCTGAGCTCAGCAACTCAGGTTCAGGAGCTATCCAGGTTACCTACCAACTCCGTGCCCCGCCTGGCCTTGCCCCTGGCCGAGTTCAACCGCGTGCTGGGCGGCGGCATCGTCCCCGGCTCCATGGTGCTCATCGGCGGCGACCCCGGCATCGGCAAGTCAACGCTTCTGCTCGAGGTGGCCAGTATAACTGCTGAAACGGTGGGCAAGGTGCTATATGTCTCCGGCGAGGAGTCGGCACATCAGATAAAGCTGAGGGCTGACAGGTTGGGGTTGCGTGGCGAAGGCCTCTTCCTGCTACCCGAGACCGACCTGCAGAGCATCATCGAGCGGGGCCAGGAAATCTCGCCGCGGCTGGTGATTATAGATTCCATTCAGACGGTGCACTCGGGCGACTTATCCTCGGCAGCAGGCAGCGTCGGTCAGGTACGCGAGTGCACGCAAAGGCTGATGCGCTGGGCTAAATCCAGCAACACCCCCATCTTCATAGTAGGGCATGTCACCAAGGACGGCTCGATCGCCGGCCCCAATACCCTGGAACATATCGTTGATGTCGTACTCTACCTCGAAGGGGAACGCTACAGCTCGTACAGGCTGCTGCGCGGCGCCAAGAACCGCTTCGGCTCAACCGACGAGGTGGGCGTGTTCGAGATGAGAGACAAGGGAATGGTCGAGGTGGCCAATCCCTCCCTGGTCTTCCTCTCGCAGCGCTCCGAAGGGGCCGTAGGCTCGGTTATCGTGCCTACTATCGAGGGCACTCGTCCCCTGCTGGTGGAGATACAGGCGCTCACCAGCCCCACCAGCTTCGGACTGCCTCGCCGCAACGCCAATGGTGTAGATTACAACCGCCTGCTCATGATAACCGCAGTCCTCACCAAGAGGGCGAGGCTATCTTTAGGGACTCAAGACATTATCACGAATGTGGTAGGGGGGCTCAAGGTGAATGAACCGGCTGCGGACCTGGGCATCGCTCTGGCTATAGCCTCGAGCTTCAAAAACGCCAGGGTTAATTTCAGTCTGGTAGCTATCGGCGAGATAGGCCTCAGCGGGGAACTGAGGGCGGTATCCCAACTGGAGAAGCGACTGGCTGAGGCAGCCAAGCTCGGCTTCACCTCCTGTCTCATACCCCCGTTGCAGAGCGGACAGAAAGTGCCCCGTGAGATAAAACCTATTGAAGTAAGCACGCTGTCTCAGGCGCTGAAGGCTGGGCTGGAGAAGGGTAGTCTGGAGCCCCCGCTCCAAGAGTGATCGGAGCAGATGCTCCAATCTACCCGAAACAATGCACATGATTGAAATAGTAGGGGCGACTCGTCGGGTCGTCCCTACTATTAAACCAGATGGTGAAGATTCTCTACTTGGCATAGCCAAATTCATACTGCCACAGAAACCTTCAACACCCCTTTCATCTTCATTACGGCCTCGAGTTGCTTTTTATCCGACTCTTCAAGAATCAACCCAGCCAATTTTTTAAGAAAGGATTTTAGCGACGGGCGCACTAGACTGCGCGGCATCACTTGAGTGGCGGCAGTTATGATGCCCTGCCATTCTTCCGCATCTCTACGCCACCCATGAGTTTGCGGATGGGTTAGACCGATTTTGACAGGGGTTTGCCAATCCTTACCTTTTTGTCTCATGGCTTCAGCCACAAATTCGCCAACAGCGGAGATAACGCCCGAATGCCAATGTAAATATTGTGAACGTATGTTTCTTATGTCCTCTTTCCCAGATGCAACTTTTCCCCACTCAGGAAATTGTTCAGCGATGAACTCCCAGACGTTAGTTAAGAAGTCTACATATAGCTTCTCGTTGTCTTTTGGCGCCCCAGTTTCGCTATCAAATTCCGCCAATTCCTCATCAAGTAGACCAGCCTCACGGGCAACGTTGACTATTGGTTTGGTCGCTTGATAGATTGTAGCTATGGTAAACATCTCCTCGGACTGCCTAGCAACAGCTTGGTCCTCAAGATTGACTCGGCCTTTAAAAACAGAGACGTTATCAACGAGCTTCTGAACTACACGATTGACTACATCCCTGTGATTGAAAAGAATGTCCAAGCTCTTCGTAGTTTTCTTTGCAGTACGGTTTAAATCAGAGAACAATTGTTGTGCATGCTTGACACTTATATATGGGAAAAGAACAATCGTTATCCTCTCATCTCCCAAATCTGGGTTGTCGTCCAGAACTTTCTTGATTGCACCAAACCTGTGCTGCCCGTCAACTATTATTAACGGATCCTTTTGATCTAATGTCAACATACCTATGAATGACGCATCACCTGTTTGTGCCGGGGATTCCCATTTCAGAGGCTCTTTTTGTTGATCTTTCCCAAAAGTACAAGTGAGTGCGCTAAAGCGATAGTCTTCAGGGTAATCTTTGATATATTTAGCTATTTCCGCGAAACGCTGAGGCGAAACCTTGCGGTTCTCCCGAAGCTTCGGGGGCAGGTTCTTATCAGTTTCGGTTAGGTATCTTGCCGCAACAGCGAATGGCAATGTTATGACATAATAATCAAGGCCACCCATATTACCTTTCAGAGCAGGAACGGTCATCTCCATTTTTGCCTTCTTGGCAAGCGATTCTAGAGTATTCTCTTCCATTTTCTCTCCCCTTTCCTAAATATATATTTTGAATTTGTCTCTCTAGATTTAATTCGGAGTAAGTTTATGTGCCACATAGTTGAGCGCAAACCTGATGTTACCTTTGGTCACAATCTCGGCAAGCCATTTTATGCATGTAGCTAGAGTTAATGTATCAGAAGCTACATGTGAACCCCTTTGCTTCACAAGACTAGGACGAAATGGTCGCCATCCGCCAAGCTCGGGATCACCAGGTTTCTCACCCGGTGACAAAGGCGACCAGCTAATTGTCAGTGGCATTCTCCTCACCTCCTCTCTGCAAATTATCTTGCACGCTTTTGCTAAAGATTAACACATTTTACACTTTTTGTCAATAGTCTACTTATCATGTTTGTTATTGATTTTGTTTAGTCGACTAACTTTGAACAACATAGTTAGAGCCAAACAGAAATTTGTTGAATTCGCGGTCAGGTACTATAAGAGGGTCAAAACAGTTAGGGGCGACCCGCCGGGTCACCCCCTACCGAATTGACATTTGCGTTCGTGTCCAGTTAGCGCCCTTTAAACTGCGGCGGCCTCTTCTCCAGAAACGAGGTCATGCCTTCTTTGAAGTCCTCGGTCTGGAAGCAGATGCGCTGAGCCAGGGTTTCGAAGTCCAACTGAGATTCTAAATCGCCCACCGCACCCTTATAGACACCCTTCTTGATAAGCTCGATGGCAACCGATGGGCCCTTGGCGATTTTGGTCGCCATCTCTTTGGTAACCTTCATCAGGTCGTTGTGGGGCACAACCCTGGTCACCAGACCCAGCCGCTCGGCCTCCCTGGCGTCAAAGGTCTCGCCCATCCACATCAGCTCCAGCGCCTTGGCGGTGCCCACCATGCGGGGCAGGTAGTATGTTGCGCCGCCGTCAGGACAGAGCCCTCTTTTGACGAACACCATGCTGAAGCGGGCTTTCTCCGAGGCTATCCTGATGTCGCAGGCCAGAGCCAGGGAGAAGGTCACTCCGGCAACGACTCCGGGTATGGCGGCGATGGTCGGCTTGGGGAAATAACGCACCGGCAGTGTCCACCAGCCCAGCGGCCTCTTGAGGATATATGGCTCGATGGGCCCGCTGTAGTCAGCGGTCAACTCGCTGGCATCCGCCCCCGTGCTGAACGCCTCGCCGGCGCCCGTGAAGACCAGCACCTTCACCGCATCATCGGTGCGAAGCTGGGTGGCGAGCCGGTGCACCTCCGTCCTCATCGCCTCAGTGACCGCATTCAGCTTCTCGGGACGGTTGAAGGTTATAGTGGCGATTCCATCCTCTATTTTGAAGAGCAGCCCATCAACTGACATCGGTTGCCTCCTACTTGCCCTTGAACTTTGCCTGCCTTCCCTCCATGAACGACTTGATGCCCTCCTGGAAGTCCTCGGTATTGAACAGGACGCTCTCAACATAGGCTTCGTAATCCATCTGCGCAGCGATGTCAGTCTCATTAGCGCCTTTGTAAATAGCTGCCTTGGCGAATCCCATCGCCAGCGGGGAGTTCTGGGAGATCTTCGCCGCCATCTCCTTCGCCGCAGTCATCAACTGGTCAGCGGGGACAACCTTGTTCACCATGCCTATTCGTTCCGCTTCCCTGCCATCGATGGCCTCAGCGGTGAACACCAACTCCAGGGCGCGGGCGGTACCTATGAGACGGGGCAGGGTCATGGTAGAACCCGACTCGGGTATAACCCCCCTCTTGGTGAAAATCATGTTGAAGCGGGCTGTCTCGGAGGCTATCCTTATATCGCAGGCCAGGGCGAGGGCAAGGCCACCGCCAGCGGCTGTGCCGTTCACCGCAGCGATAACCGGCTTGGGCAGGTTCCTTATCTTGAGCACGGTGGTCAGGATATTGCCATCACCGCGCATCATCTCCTCCATGGTAGTCTGGTGCATGGCATGAGTTTCACCGAGCGACATGAGATAGGCGACATCGGCGCCGGTGCAGAATGCCTTGCCTGCGCCTGTGATGATGAGAACCCTGGCGGTGCGGTCCTTGGCCACCCTGGTGACCACAGCATCCATCTCTGCCTGCATGTTGGCATCGAAGGCATTTTTCACTTCAGGGCGGTTCAGGGTCATCACCACTACCCCACCCTCTTTTTCGTAGAGCACAGTTTTGTAAGCCAAATTGATTCCCCTTTCATGTGTATTGGATGCCGTTCGTGGTGAGCTTGTCGAACCATGAACGGCCCTTCGACAGGCCTGTCCTGAAGGGCTCAGGGCGAACGGGTAAACTCGGTAACTTTCTTTCGCATTGGCCCTTCAGAGCCTATTCCCCTTTAAACACAGGCTCGCGCTTCTCCATGAAGGAGTCGATGCCTTCCTTGAAGTCCTTGGTGCCCATGAGCGCGTTCTGTGTGAGATTCTCGAAGTCCATGTGGCCGCTTATGTCGGGTTCGAGCATACCTCTATAGAGCGCAGCCTTGGCTAACCCCACTGCCAGTGGCGGGTTCTTGGCTATCTCCGCCGCCAGTTCCCTGGTCGCTTTCATCAGCTCATCGTGGGGAACTACCTTGTTCACCAGCCCTATGCGCTCCGCTTCCTGGGCATTGATGATCTTCCCGGTGAGCACCATCTCGCAGGCCCTGGCCATGCCGATGAGGCGGGGCAGGGTGTAGCTGGCAGCACAATCGGGTATAACGCCCCTCTTGATGAATATGGTGCTGAAGCGAGCTTTCTCCGAGACAATCCTCATATCGCATGCCAGAGCCAGCCCCATGCCGCCGCCGGCAGCTATGCCGTTCACCGCAGCGATGACAGGCTTCGTCATGTGGCGAATCTTGAGCACCACGGTGGGCATATGTCCCACCCGCTTAACAACATCGCCGATGACCGTTCTGGCAAATTCTGACCTGCCCTCAACCAGGCTGCTCAGGTAGCTGATATCGCCACCGGCACAGAAAGCCTTGCCTGCCCCAGTTATGATAACAACCCTGATGCCCTTATCCGCAGCAACATCATTGATGGCATTGTCAATCGCCTCCATCATGGGGAAGTCGAAGGCGTTGTTCGACTCAGGGCGGTTCAGGGTTATGGTGGCTATCATATCCTTCTTTTCAATGAGCACAGTCTTTTCGGGCACTTTCTCCTCCTTATTTACTTCTCAGCGCAAACGCAGCGCGCTAGCTCGAAAACCTGATGGCATGATACCCCGAAAGACGATTCTTTGTCAATTTGAGAAAGGTGTTCGGTGGAAACAAGGGAGTTAAGCCCCTTGTCCCCAGGCTAGGTTGGAGTCCGCCTCTGGCAGACTGCACCTCTTTAATCCCCCCAAAATTTAGGGGGCATCCGCCTCTGGCGGATGCCCCCTACCATGAGATACCATCTACTATTGTCAATCAATTAGTGGGGTGTATTTGCCGGCTCGGGGTTGGCGACTCTGGGCAATATCCCAACTAGCCTCTTCCCTTTGCGCCTGTAAGGAGGACGTTTGCTGCGCGCCCACAAGTCCTTGAAGAAATTTCGATCCAAGAGGTGTTTATTATCGGCTACAGCCAGAAGGTCTTTGGAAATATTGCTTTCGAAGTATGCCACCTCGACATGTTTGCCCATGTTCTTAATCGCCTGCAGGGCGTAAGCAAAGTCCGAGTCACCGCTCACCAGCACCGCAATATCATACAGGTCATTCCAGGCGAAATGCAGCAGGTCTGTGACCAGCATAACGTCTATGCCCTTTTCCACAGGAACGCCGCCCTGGGCCAGCTTCGTCCCCCCTAGCCTCACCTCCAGATAAGGCGTCTCGCGAAGGGTGTTGAGGAATTCCTGCTGCTCGCGATGTCCTTCAGCCCGCTGGGTGGGGTCTTGCAGGACATTGTAATAATAGGTTCTGAACATGCGCCTCGGCCCGCAGAGCTTTTTGGTGAACTCCGCAAAATTCAGGTCGTAGCGCCCAAAATTGGAGCGCAACGCATGATAAAGATTGCTCCCGTCTATGAATATCCCCACTCTATCTTCCATAAACACCTCTTCCCGGCATTATTTGGGAAGATACTATACTATTTCCAGGCTAACCGCAACTCCCTTGAACCACCCTACCGCTCCTTGATGAATAGCAGCAGCCCCAGCATCGCCACCCCGGCCATCCCCGCCCCGAAATAGAACGTAGCGGATGGCCCAATCAGATGCCACAGCCAGCCTGCGATCACGCTCGCAGGAAGCAGGGAGATGCCCACCGCGGTATGATACCAGCCATAGGCAGTGCCCCTCCTCTCCACCGGCACCAGGTCGCAGACAAATGCGCGGGATACCCCCTCAGATATCCCATAGTAAAGCCCGTACAGGGCGAACAGTAGCCACAACTGCCACGTCGCCGATGCCAGGGCCAATCCCAGATAGGACAGCGCGTAGATCGCCCAGCCTACTACGATAACGCGCTTCCTGCCCAGCTTATCCGAGACCATCCCCGCAGGCATAGCCGCCAGAGCATAAACCAGGTTGAAAGCCACGAACAGCAAGAGCACGTGGGTGACCGAGAAGCCCAGGTTCTGAGCGCGCAGAATGAGGAAGGCATCGCTGGAGTTGCCCAACGTGAACAGGACCATTATCACCAGGAACAGCTTGAAACGCCCATCAGCCGCCTTCGCCGGACCTTCGCACAGCGGCTGCCCTGCTGTGGGATCACCTGACTTTGGCTGAGCACCCCTTTTCTTTTCCCTGACGAAGAACAGAAGCATGAGCACTGCGAGTACTGCAGGGCCTATCCCGGCCAGCACCAAGGTGCGAAAGGCATGCCAGGTTAGCTCAAGCCCCCCTCGCTCCACAAGGTAGACAATTAAGGCAGCCAGAGAGAGGCCGAGGACAGCGCCCATGGTGTCCATGGCACGATGGAAGCCGAAGCTCTTGCCCATCTCGTTGGGCGAGGTGGAATCGGCGACCAGGGCGTCGCGGGGGGCGGAGCGAATCCCCTTCCCCACGCGGTCGCTGAAGCGCACCACCAGCACCACACCCCAACTGCTGGCGATATAAAGAAATGGCTTCGCCAGAGTGGAGAGACTATAGCCGAAGACAGCTAGACTTTTTCTCTGACCCAGTCGGTCGCTGAGCCAGCCGCTGACCAGCTTGAACAGGCTTGCCGTGCCCTCGGCGATGCCCTCGATGAGTCCTATAATAGGAGTGCCCACCTTGAGCACATTCAGCAAGAACAGGGGCATCACGGTGAAAATCATCTCGCTGGAGACATCGGTGAGTAAGCTCACCCAGCCCAGGAAGAAGACATTGCGGCTGACCCCTAAAACCTTCTTTTCGCCTGCTTGTTCCATAACCTATTTATCCAGTAATACCTCATCCACCAGTTCAGTGATTTTCTTTCTCGACTCACCGAGCACGGCCAAGCCCTGCTGCGTGGCGGTATAGTATTTACGCATCTTCCCGTCAATCACCCTTTTCTCCACAGACAGATACCCCGCTTTCTCCAGACGGTGCAGGGTAGGATAGAGCGTGCCGGGGCTCAGACGATAGCCGTGTCGGGCCAACTCTTCTAATATCTCAGCCCCGTAGATAGGCTCCTTCGAGGCATGATAGAGGATATGGATTTTCACGAAGCCCAGAAAGAAATCTTTCAACATGGCAAAGCCCTAATATCGTTTACTGATATCGGCTAATGATATCAGTAAAATGATTTATCTGTCAAGCTTTAGGGGATTATATAACATAAGGAAGTTATCCATTCCTGACTACAGGCAAATGACTTGTTCCCTTCTTCCGAGGGCAATGGCAGTACCATTTTCTCATCAATAGTTCTAGGAAGTACTATTCATATAGAACTGTAATTGTGCTAATTTTAGTGCAGTCGTATAGATAAATTAGTACAACCCGGATTCTAGCATGGGACAGCTAGCTAGTTCTATGCCGAACTTCAGGAGAGGTTCAACAATAAAAACTGCCTGTAGCGCAGCATCAAACTGTGTTCTCAGGTTTAAGCAATTTGCCTTTGAGTATTGGAAGGTGGTGCATGGCAGGAGAAGGCAAATCAGGGGTGGAGGAAGTTCATGCTAAATCCGGCGACTCTACCGACCGCAGGAGGCCTCAAGAGTTGCAGAGGATGAGCAGGGAACGATACAGGGCAATTGTTGAGGCTTCTCTTGATGGAATATACCAGGTAGACACTACGGGAAAGTTCATATATATGAACAAGTCTTTTGCCGCTATGTTAGGGTACAAGACGGAAGACCTTTTAGGCAAACATGTCGCAGTTCTATTAAGGCGGGAAGTTCTGCCCAAGGTAATGACAATGGTGAAGGCGGCTTTTTCTGGTGAGAAGGTGCTAGATGAAATACCCGTTAAACACAAGGACGGGCATGAAATCGTAGTTGGCTTTAACGCCGTACCTTTGTGGGCCAGTGGTAAGATGATTGGCTTGACAGGAGTCATAAGTGACATCACAGAGCGCAAGAAGGCTGAGGAGGCATTAAGGGAATCTGAAGCACATTACTCCGCATTGGTCAGAAGCCTCACCGATGCTGTCTTTAAGATTAGAGACGGAGCAATTACTTGGTGTAACGATAGGGTCGAGGCAGTATATGGATACACTAGGAATGATTTAGTCGGTAGGAAAGTGAGTTCCCTTTTCCCAGAGGACACCAACCGCCGAGAATTCATTGGAGCAGTTTCTGCGGCGATAAAGGAAGACGGGGTTTCCCGTGATATAGGCAGGATAAAGAAGAGGGACGGAAGCATAGCATATGTGGAATACACTATCTCGCTGATACCGGAGAGCGACCCTGTTGAATTAGTCGCACTTGGCCACGACATTACTGAGCGCAAGCATGCTGAGGAAGAGAAACTGAGGCTAGAGGAGCAGCTTAGCCTTGCCGGGAGGTTGGCTACAGTTGGCGAGCTGGCGGCTGGTGTCGCCCATGAGTTAAACAATCCTCTGGCCGCAATCCAAGGGTTTGCACAGCTTCTAACAGCAAAGGATGGTCTAGACGATGACACTAAGAAAGGTGTGCAAACTATCTACAAAGAGGCACAACGCGCTGCCAGAATAACCGGTAATCTTCTTTCCTTTGCTCGCAGGCATGAGACTGAAAAGAGTTATATCGCGATCAACGAAGCTCTGGAGAAAACTCTGGAGCTTCGCGCTCACCAGTTGAAGCTCAATAACATAGAGCTAGTCAGGGAATTCCAGCCAAGTCTTCCTAAAACAATGGCTGATTTCCAGCAGATGCAGCAGGTCTTTATTAACATTATCAATAATGCAGAGCAAGCTATGCTGGAAGCACATGGCAAAGGCAGACTTATAGTAAGAACAAAAACAGAAGACAGGATGCTCAAGATAACATTTGCCGATGACGGGCCTGGCATTTCGGAGGAGAACCTTAACAGGATATTTGACCCTTTCTTCACTACCAAAGAAGTAGGGAAGGGAACCGGGCTCGGTCTAAGTATATGCTATGGGCTTGTCCAGGCCCATGGTGGCCGGATATATGCCAGGAGCAAGCTGGGGCAGGGCGCCACTTTTGTTGTGGAGATACCGATAGTCTCTGAAGGTTCTTAAAGACAGCGGGTGCGAAATGGAAAAAGCCAAAGGAATAATACTGATAGTTGATGATGAGGAGTCGATAAGGGACCTCCTTTCGACCAAATTGAAGGCAGACGGTTACGATTGCGAAGTCGCAGCCGATGGCAATGAAGCTCTCTGGAAGGCATTCATGAAGGACTTCGACATAGTGCTTCTGGATATCAAAATGCCGGGCCTGTCGGGGATGGAGGTATTATCCCGAATAGTGATTGACCATCCTGATACCTCTGTGGTTATGGTCACCGCAGTGCTGGATACCAAGACGGCAGTTGAAGCTATGAGGCAAGGGGCTTATGACTACGTGACCAAACCCTTCAACCTTGATGATTTGGGTGCGAGAATAAAAAGGGCTCTGGAAAAAAGGAGATTAATATTAGAAAACAAGGAGTACCAGCGTCGGCTGAATCAAAAGATCGGGCAGTTGGAAGAGCGAGAGCAGCAATCACAACACACAGAGCTAGTAGGGCACAGGAAGGCTCTGGCTGGTCAAGAATCTACCATTAAGTTTAGAGAGTATTCAAGTCCGGTTGAATCACCAATCAGTAAGACTTCACCGTTAGTTGAGAGTGCAACATTAGACTCGTGGGGACATAGGAGTCCTGCTGTAAACAGGGCGATAGAGACAATGGTCAGAGAATCACAGGCTCCAGCTAGCCCACCTTACACGACCGACAAGAAAAGCCTAGCCCTTGATAGCAGTGAAGAGAGATTGGCAATTACCCCTAACTTAGGATCAGAGATAATCGTACGGCTGGAGAACGTATCGCGAACATATCGCATGGGGCAGTCAGAAGTAAAAGCACTCAAAAATGTCACCCTCGATATAGCTCTGGGAGAATTCATTGTCATCCTGGGGCCCAGCGGCTCGGGAAAGACTACACTTCTGAATATCATAGGAGGGATAGACTCACCCAGTTCGGGAAGGGTCGTGGTGAACGGTATTGATCTCAGTGCACTTGATGATAAGGGCTTGACCGAATACCGTCGTAACCAAATTGGCTTCGTTTTCCAGTCTTTCAACCTGATAACAACGTTGACAGCCAGGGAAAATGTTGAGTTCGCCGCCGATCTGGTCAAGGTCCCTAAGAATGCCCTAGAAGTGCTGGAGATAGTTGGCCTGAAAGAACGCACTGACCACTATCCGAGCGAACTTTCTGGAGGAGAGCAACAGCGAGTTGCAATAGCAAGAGCAATGGTGAAGAACCCTCCGATACTGCTTTGCGATGAGCCTACCGGCGAGCTTGATTGTGAAACCGGCAAGCTCGTCCTGAGCGCACTGCGGATGATAAACAAGATGGAGCGTAAGACCGTGCTAATCGTAACCCACAATGCCACCATTGGCGACATAGCCGATAGAGTCATCCATCTCCGTAGCAGCGAGATATTTGAGATCAAGACCAATCTGTCCCCAACTGACCCCTTTGAATTGAGGTGGTAAGGCATTATGAAAGGCCTTCAGCGCAAACTCGTTAAAGACCTCGCTGGTTCCAAGATGACGTTTCTCGCACTGACTGCAGTAATTCTGTTAGGCGTAGCTTTTTTCAACGCAGGATCTTTGGGATATTATAACCTGAAACACTCCTATGACTATTCTTATCAAACTCTCGCCTTTGCGGATTTCACCGTAAAAGTCGCTGAGGCTCCAGTTGAGGCCATTGAGAGCTTGAAGTCAATACCGGGGGTTAAGGCCGTTTCCGGCAGAGTAAATAGCGATATCCCGCTTACGATCCCTGGAGACGAGGCTAAAACACTGCTGGCGCGGGCAATAACCATGCCCTCCGATTCTCACCCTTCTGTAGACGATGTCAAGGTGGAAGAAGGCTCCTACTTTCAGACGGATGAAATCAATCCCTTAATGGTTGAGAAGAGCTTCGCCGAATACCATAAATTGAAACCAGGGGATACCGTTTCCCTTGGTATTGGCGATCGAGAGATTGACTTCAAAGTCACCGGAATAGTGACCAGCCCGGAATATCTCTGGCCTGCCAAGAGCCGACAGGAGACATTTGTATCACCCGAGACCTTTGGGGTCGTTTTCGTTCCTCAGGAAGCTATGACCCGTCTTACTGGTGTCTCTTCCATCAACGAGTTTTGCGTTATCGTCGATAAGGGAGCAGATAGAGGCCTCATAATTAAAGAAACTGAAAATATACTTGAGCCCTACGGGATAGTGGGGGTTGTCCCTGCAGAGGAGCAGCCGAGCAACGCTATTCTTAAAATAGATCTACAGGAGATAGGAAGTATGGCACAGGTCTTCTCCATGCTCTTCCTCGTTGTCGGCGCATTAGTCACCTACGTTGTGCTCACCAGAATTGTCTACAAGCAAAGCTCTCAGATCGGCATGATGCGGGCGCTAGGCTACTCTCGACGTGAGGTTCTTCTGCATTATTTGAGCTTCGCACTAATCATTGGAGTTGTAGGGGCGGTCGCTGGAACCTTGGCTGGCTATTTTCTCTCGGAGGTTGTGACTCGAATTTATCTTAAAGCCCTTGAGCTTCCTTTCATGAGTGTAGGGATGCCCTGGATGCTGATAGTAGAAGGTTTGTTTGTCGGAATCATACCTTGCCTGATTGCCGGCAGTCTCCCGGCCTACGCTGCCTCTCGCCTGAAACCAGCTGAGGCCATGCGCACCCCAGCTCCCACCAGAGGAAGAAGGCTTCTGCTCGAAAGGCCTTTCCACTTTTTAACCCGTTTATCTCACTTATGGAAGATCCCCCTTCGCAATATTTTCCGCAACCGGCTCCGCAGCCTATACACCTTGCTGGGCGTTGCCCTTGGCATCAGCCTCATCCTGGTTTCATTTGCTTTCATGGATTCCATTAACTCTTTCATGGTCCTCCAATTCGAAAAGATTCAAAAATACGACGCCCAGATTACATTTGCTCAACCGCAGCCAGAAACTATGGCCAGCAAGGTGCTGAGTGAAGGACTGTATAAGAAGGTTGAGCCCGTGTTACAGGTACCTGTCAGTCTGGAGCATGAAGGCAAGACCTATACCACGATGGCTATCGGGCTTTCTCCTGAGGCTGAACTATACGGATTGTATTCCTCCAGCGGAGAAAAGGTGACCGTCAGCGATCGGGGGATTCTACTGAGTGGAGCTTTAAGGAATATGCTCGATGTAGATGTAGGCGATGTTATCAATCTGCGTTCTTCATCTGCTATCCGGCAGATAGAAGTAGCTGGATTTGTAAAGCAACCACTGGGAGCTTTCTCTTATGTAACTTTAGAGAAAGCACAGGATCTAATCGGAGGACAGTCCGTAATCGGCGGCCTTATGCTTGATGTCGAGCCTCAGTATGCAGGCACACTAAAGCAAATAGCCTACCAGATCCCGGGTACGGCCTCGGTAGAACTTACGAGTGAAACCAAGGCGAAGGTCGGTGAACGGATGAGCTTTAACAGCAACATGGTATGGATAATGTTTGCTTTCGGCGTCGCTCTCGCTTCGACGATTGTCTTCGCCACCATTTTTATAAGCATCCTGGAACGCCGGCGCGAAATCGCTACAATGCGCACCCTGGGAGAAGGCAAGGGTAGAATTGCAGAAATGATCACTATAGAGAATCTAATACTGGGGTTCGTGGGCATTATAATTGGTATTCCTCTTGCCTACATGATTGCGGTATATTGCTTCAGCCTCATGCAGACCGATATGCTGTCTTACAGTTTGGTTATCTTCCCGCGCACATACCTGCTGGCTATAGGTGTGATCATTTTGGCTATGATTATTTCCCAGATACCTGCAATTCGTAACGTAAACCGCCTGGACCTGGCCAGGATGATAAATGAGCATATAACGTAAGGCAAAAGCCACGCTTCAGCCTCGTTCGAAATCCAGTGAACCATCGAAGGCTAGAAGGGCCGCTTCTTAGAGCCCTAACCACATTTGGCCCTCTTTTCTTGCTGGCCCTAGCGAAAGATGTATCATCTACTAATATCAAGCTATGTATCAAGATACCATCCCTGCGATATCCACCCCCATCGGCGAGGGCGGTATCGGTATCGTGAGGTCTAGCGAGAAGGACGCCCTCCTTATTGCCCACAGGCTGTTCTCCAAACAACTTCGAGGTCCTATGCCCCGAATTCAACTCTGCCTAACTTATCCTCTCAATTTTGACATGTAATATTGACAAATAGCCATACAGTTAGTATTATATAAATAGTTAGTGTTAGGCTAAATTATTGTGTAATACTAACTAAAACCGAATTAATAGGGAAGTGTCAGAATCGGCATCGTGCCGTTAAGGAGGATGGTGAAGATGATGAGGTTACAGAAGCTCTTCGAACCAACCAAAATTGGCGCCATGACGGTTAAAAACCGCATAGTCATGCCGGCTATGGGCACGGACTTCGGCACACAAGACGGTTTTGTGAGCCCGAAGCTTGTAGATTACTATGAGGAAAGAGCCAAAGGCGGCGTGGGCCTCATCATAGTAGAAAATACCTCGGTCGATTACCCCCGAGGGAAGGCAATGCCAAACCAGATCAGTATTGACCATGACAAGTATCTTGAGGGGCTCTCAGAGCTGGCTCGGGCGATAAAGCGAGGTGGCTCTCGAGCTGCCATCCAACTCGAGCATGGCGGCAGAGATACCAATTCAGCCATCACCGGCCAGCAGCCGGTGGGGCCATCAGCATCACTCTCTCAGGCTGGAGAACCTGTCAAGGAACTCTCGGTTGCCGAGATAGAAGAGCTGGTAGAGCGCCACGCTGAGGCGGCGGTGCGGGCGAAGAAGGCCGGGTTTGACGGCGTAGAAATCCACGGCGCTAATGGCCACTTGCTGGCTCAGTTTCTCTGTCCCAGCCTCAACCAGCGAGGAGACCAGTATGGGGGCAGTCTGGAAAACCGCGCTCGGTTTCTGCTCGAGGTAATTCGTGCCTGTCGAGCCGCAGTAGGCCCTGATTACCCGCTCTGGTGCCGCATAAATGCAGCCGAGTACGGCATTGAGCCGGCCATCGACTATGCTCAGGCAGCGCAGGTAGCGTGGTGGGCGGAGGAGGCAGGGGTCGATGCTGTCAACGTCTCTGCATATGGTTACGGGGCGCAATTTGCCATCCTATGCCCGGGGGTGCCGGGGCTCCATCTAATGGGTGCTGCACAGGTCAAGAGAAACGTAAGTGTCCCGGTGATAGCAGTAGGACGCATTCTGCCCGAGCTCGGAGAGTGGGCCCTGAGGGAAGGAATAGTGGATATGGTCGCTATGGGGAGAGCCCTAATCGCCGATCCTTACTTACCCAAGAAAGCAGCCGAGGGCAGGCCGGAAGATATCGTGCCCTGCATTGGCTGCCTGGAATGTCTCGAAACCAGCATTCAGGATATCATTGAAGCCATCGTAAACCCCGGCGGCCCTAACCAGGCTGGCGTAAGATGCTCTGTCAACCCGACTTTGGGCAGGGAACGCGAGTGCAGAATAACTCCTGCCTCTGCTCCTAAGCGCGTCGTAATAGTAGGGGGTGGGCCAGCAGGTATGGAAGCGGCTCGGGTGGCCAGTCTCAGAGGGCATGATGTGACGTTGATAGAGAAAGATGCTCAATTGGGAGGGCTTCTTAGGGCGGCTGCAGTGCCTCCGCATAAAGAGGCGATATCCCTCCTTATAGAGTATTTTGAAACTCAAATGAATAAACTAGGCGTCAAGGTTGAGCTTAGCAAAGAAGCTACTATGGCCGGGATCGCTGCGGTTCGCCCTGATGTCGTAATTTGGGCTGCGGGCACAACGCCACTGATACTTGACATCCCAGGGATAAACCGGTCTAAGGTTGTATCCGCTGTCGACGTGTTGTCCGGCAGAGCAGCAGTGGGAAACACAGTTACAATTATTGGGGCTGAGGGGATAGGTTGCGAGACCGCCAATTTCCTGGCCAATCGGGGGGGGAAGATCACAATCGTCGAGGTGAAAGAGCGCCCGCTCACTAAGGAAGGGCCCATAATAACGACGCGGCTTCTAGAGGATCTTGCGAGGGAAAAAGTGGAAGTGCTGACCGGAGTCAAGTATGAAGGATCTGATCGCAATGGGCCTATTGTCAAAACCGAGGCCGGGGAATTCCGAACTCTATATGCTGATACATATGTAATGGCAGCTGGCGCTAGATCGAACTTTGGGCTGGTATCCGCTCTGAAGGAGGAATTCAAAAACGTCTATGTCATAGGCGATTCCACAGAGCCCCGCCGCATCCATGACGCCATAACCGAAGGCTTTGAAGTCGGTCGGCGCATCTAAAGAACTGGACAACTGCAACCCAAGGATAATCTTGGCTGCCTGAGCCAAGTAGGGGCGTTCAATTGAACGCCCCTTGTATCTTTAACAAGTGATAACATATATGGCAATAATGGTCGTGAGGGCGCGATAGACCGATCGCCCCTGGGTGGTAAAACACCGTAATGTAGCGCTGGTCGTCACGCCCGTATCTTCAA
>Ga0209777_10002513_pt1 | contig 23949 bp, 22 predicted proteins | sample FrelakmetHBP12HB_FD_187147 | JGI IMG/M metagenome (GOLD analysis project Ga0209777, IMG submission 187147) | Freshwater lake sediment microbial communities from the University of Notre Dame, USA, for methane emissions studies -HBP12 HB (SPAdes)... | ecosystem: Environmental > Aquatic >... | reverse complement strand
CTGAAAGATGACCCTTTTATTATCGATGTTGTGTCCAAATTGGGTGATCTGCCAGTGGAGTTCCTTTCCTTTGCTGAGCAGCCTGTCCCTATAACCGGCGAGTACGGGGTTATTGTAGACCGGCTGAGCTTTCGCTTCCCTTTTCTGAAAGAAGTGGTTAAGAACATGTCCCTGCGGGGGGCTTATGTGATCAATAATCCCTTCGCCGCTTCAGCCAGCAATAAATTGGTGGATGAGTTAGTATTTCAGCTCCTGGAGATACCTTCTCCCAAGTCTATCGTTCTGCCTGGCCCGGAGCTTAAGGAGGAGCTGGGGGACATGGTCGTCGAACCCTCTTGGAGCCGGATCGCCGATGAGGTTGGATTGCCCTGCGTTCTTAAGTCCGTGGATGGCTATGGCTGGGATGATGTTTATATGTTGAACACGCTGGAAGAATTGAAGGAGTGCTATGCCTCCCATGCTGCGGGGAAGGTCTGGCTGGTGCAGCGGAAAATAAACTATAAGCACTACTACAGGGTCTTTTGTATTGACCAGAAGGACGTACTATTTATCAGATGGATACCCAAACCATTGGGCATGGGGGAATACCTGTATACTGACTTGCAGGAGATCGATGAAATAAAAGGAAAACTGACGGAACAGACCATACGTATGAATTCATGTCTGGATATGGACATAAATGTTGTGGAATGGTGTGTAGATGAACAGGGCCAGCCCTGGGTCATCGATGCCTTCAATGAAGTGCCCGATATGCCCAAGAGCCGCATGCCCCCTGATTATTATTGGTGGATTGTGGACCGGTTTGTGGCTTGTATTAAGGACAAGCTGACCTCCGATAAACGAAACAAGCATAGCTTTACCCTGCCCACCGTCTCGTAATCTTGCCTTAGGTTGACGTTACGAAAGTCAGGTTTCCAGTTTGTTTTTTTACTGGTATTCTTTGTAATCTAAAACGAGAGAGGGAACCGATGGCGCAGGCGAAACAAGGTGATGCCGTTAATGTCCATTACACTGGCAAATTAGGTGATGGCACGGTATTTGACACCTCCGTTGGGCGCGAACCTCTCCAGTTCACAATAGGCGGCTCCGAAGTGATCCCGGATTTTGAACAGGCTGTGGTAGGGATGAATCCCGGGGAATTGAAAACCGTCAAAATCCCGCATCAGAGAGCATACGGCCCGCATCGTAAGGAAATGGCGCTGGTTGCAGGTCGAGATAAATTCCCGCTCGACTTTCAACCAGAGGTTGGTCAGCACTTGCAGCTCCGCCAGGACGATGGTTATATGTTTTTTGTGACAGTGACCGAGGTCTCCGAAACGGGCGTGATCTTAGATGCCAACCATCCTCTGGCAGGGAAAGACCTGACCTTCGATATGCAGCTTGTAGAAGTTGTATAGCGTTTCTTTCCCTTTGCTGACAGCTGTATTGATTTTGCAGGATTGAATCTTCGATTATGTTGTCCCTATTCGCTGCGAGTGAGAAAAAGGGCTGGGTAAGTAGTGATCCCAAATCTTGACAGTTTTGGTTACAGGGCAGTTAGTGAAGCAGTTAGTGAAAAAGATGAGCAAAATCCTCATGGGGCTTTCTATGGTCTTCATCAGCGTCATTCTGGGAGGCCTGTTCTTCATGAAAAGCTATCATGACGTTTACTGGTCGCATCCTGCTACCTTTATTCTCCTTACCATAATAGGTGTTTTCTGTGCCTTGTATGGTAGCTTCTTGCTCGGAAATAGCTTGCTTGCAGCAGGAGGAAGCAAGGGGTCGCCAACTGGGTTGTTGACCATTTTAGGTGCTATTATTGCTTTAGGTGGAGGCTTACTAGGTCTGGCTGCCATTGCTCTGGCTATTGCAATCTCTGGCACTGGTTATTGGGGCTCTGCTCCTTATGACTATAGTGGCGATTACCTGATTATGGGTTGGCAAATACTTGCCCTCAGACTATCTATACTTCTGGGAATCGTCGGTGGTTTTGGGGTTGGGTTTGCTTTTCAAAGGAGGGGATTGAGTGCCATCCCTTGAACCCCAGCCACAGTTTGACATAACAATATTGTGTCTTGGCTGCCCTCTATAGTCATGCCTAAAATGTGATAACTTTTTAACTTTTTCCCTCTCCATTTTATGACTTGTTCATCCCACATGCTTATTATATTTGCGTTGATATATCGACGATAGGGGGTAAAGATGAAGCAGTACGATGTTATTGTGATTGGCTCCGGCGCCGGGACTATCATTGTAGATGAAGCTGTGGCAAAAGGTCTTAAGGTTGCCCTGGTGGATAAGGGCCCTCTCGGGGGCACCTGTCTGAATTTGGGGTGCGTACCTTCGAAAGTGTTGATATACGCGGCGGATAGGATAGTTGAAATACAGGAGGCTAAGAAGCTGGGCATAGCTGCCGAGATAAAGAACATAGATTTCGCTTCGATAATGGAGCGGATGAGGAAAAGCAGACTGGAGAGCCAGGCCTATATAAGGAATGGGATTAAGGAATCTGAAAAGCTGGATTTCTACGAGCACGAGGGGCATTTTGTCGAAGACTATGCCATGGAGGTCGATGGAGAGAAGATAAGAGGTAAGAAGATTTTCATCGCTTCCGGGTCACGACCTGTGATCCCTCCTATTAAGGGCTTGGATAGCATAGACTATTTAACAAATGAAAATGCATTGGAACTTACGCAACGTCCGGATAGCCTGGTAATAATCGGAGGCGGATATGTCGCGGTTGAATATGCTCACTTCTTTGCAGCGATGGGCACCAAAGTCACGATGTTAGAGATGCTCAGCAGGATTGCTCAGTCGGAGGAACCTGAGATATCTGAACTTCTGGGAAAAGAGATGAAGAAGCGTATGGATATCTATACCAATACGCAGGTGGAGGAGATAAAGAAGGATGGAAAGGGAATCATAGCTGTAGCCAGGGATAAGGCTACAGCTAAACAAATGGAGTTTCCTGCCCAGAGAATCATGGTTGCAGTGGGCAGAAGGTCGAATGCTGATTTGCTCAAGGTGGAGAACACAGGCGTTGAATTGGATAAGAGGGGTTTTATAAAGGTCGATGATTATCTCGAGACCACTAAAAAGGGCATATTCGCTGTGGGCGATGCCAACGGGCAGCAGATGTTCACGCACGTGGCAAACAGGGAGGCATCAGTGGCCTGGCACAACTCAACTCGTAAAACCAAGATTAAGATGGACTACAGTGCAGCGCCTCACGCAGTTTACTCTCATCCTCAGATTGCCTCTGTGGGACTGACCGAGGAGAATGCCAGGAAGGATTACCAAATACTGGTGGGAAGAGCGAAGTACTCCGATACCGCAAAAGGCGAGGCTATGATGGAAGAGGAAGGCTTTGCCAAGGCCTTAGTTGACGAACACAGCGGAAGGATACTGGGCTTTCACATCATAGGGCCCTATGCCCCCGAGCTTATCCAGGAAGTCATCAACGCCATGGCAACCGGCGGAGGCGTACACAGCATCAACGAGGGCATGCACATACATCCGGCTATGCCTGAATTGATACTGAGGACGTTTGAGAACCTCGAAGCCGCTTAACTGCTCTTAGATTCCTCAGATGCTAACAAGGGTAGTATGTAGGGTGTCACTTTCCTCGGCGCCGCACCGGCGCCTGTCTATCAGCTCCCTCAGATGGGACACCCGGTGACTTCGATATTGCGGGTCATTGTGCTTTTTAAATCGCCTGGTCCGGTTACTGTTAGGGTCACCGCATAAGTATTATTTACTGCTGGATACGTGTAGTCCGGGTTAGTGCGCTGGTAGTAAACGCTCTCGATTATCCCATCCCCGTTAAAGTCCCATTCCCATTCGTTTATCTCGCCGGTTGAGAAATCAGTGAAGGTTACTGTCAAATTAGGGTATTCAACTGTAGCGGGTGCGAAAAAGTCAGCAATTGGCGCTGGTATAGGCATTGGTGTTGGGGTAGGCTCAGGTGTCGGCGTAGGCGTGGGTTCAGGCGTAGGTGTTGGTGCGGGAATAGGAGTTGGCTCAGGCGTTGGGGTAGGAGTGGGTGACGGTGTAGGTGTGGGCTCTGGTGTGGGCGTAGGAGTTGGCTCAGGCGTGGGTGAAGGAGTAGGGGTAGGCGTGAGCGTAGGCTCGGGCGTTGGTTCAGTCGTAGGGGTAGGTGTCGGTGCTGGTGGAGGAAGTGCATATCCGCCCCCCGCCACGATTGGCGGCGATGTAGGAGTTGGCGTCGCAGTTAGCGCTGGTGTAGGTGTAGGGGTTGGAATTGGCGAAGGTGCAGGCGTACTGCTCGGTGACGGCGACGGCGTTGGCGCCAGAGTCGGTGTAGGCTCAGGTGAGGGAGTAGGCGACCACATAGGCGTAGGTGTGGCAATAGGCATTGGGATGGGAGTGGGCGTCGGTGACAGAACCGGGGTAGGGGTTGGTGTGGTAGAAGGAGTAGCTGCAAGATTAGGGCAGGCGGAGAATGCGAGCAGCCCTACCAGTAGCAGCCCCAGTACCAGGGATATTGAGTAGCTTCTTCTCATCTGTTATATCCTACATCGAAATGCTAGCTTGGTAAAGGGGTATGCAAAGCAGGACCCGCATACGCTTAGGTGTTGACCTGTCCTGTATGCGGTGGTAGAATGCCGCCAAGAAGTGGAGGTGTTGCTATGAGCGCTGGAAGGATTGTACTTATAGTCTTTGGAGCCATCTTCCTGCTGATTTCGATTGGCATGCTCATCGCTGGAGGAGCTTTGGTCTGGGTAAACCAAGCCCTCACGGATAGCGAGGGCTTTATCACTACAGATACAATCTACCTTGAGAGAGCTTCTTATGCTATAACCACCAAGCCCGCTGAGATAGATATAGAGTCAGGGTGGTTTGTGGATAGGCATGACATAGCCACCATTAAGGTGCAAGGCTCAAGCGAGGATAGCTCTAAACAGATATTCATCGGAATAGCCGATGAGGCGGATGTGGAAGCTTACCTCAGCGGTGTCGATTATGATGAGATCAGGGATTTTAGGATCCATCCCTTTAGAGTGTACTATACAAATCACTCGGGCAGTTCCGCACCCGAGGCACCTACTTCCCAAACATTCTGGGTTGTCTCGGAGTATGGACCCGGAACTCAGACTCTGGAGTGGGAAGTGGAGACGGGCAACTGGGTGCTGGTGCTGATGAATGCTGATGGCACTGCCGGTGTCGATGTGAGTGCGTCGGTGGGCGTGGAGGTTCCCTGGATATTCTGGGTTGGTGTAGGGCTTCTCATTGGGGGTATAGTTTTACTGGTAATAGGTGTCGGCCTAATCCTTCTGGCAACTCGCAGACGGAGGGTCAGCGGCGAGGCAGGCGCAGGAACCGGAGGGCCAGCAGTCTCTGCAGGACAGGCACCATACCCGTTCTCCTTTAAGGGTGAGCTCACTGAGCCGCTATCTCAGTGGTTATGGCTGGTTAAGTGGCTCCTCATCATTCCGCACTTGATCGTGCTTTTATTCCTGTGGGTGGCGTTCGTGGTGGTTTGGATTATATCTCTCCTCGCCATCATGCTTACAGCTAAATATCCGCGCAGTCTTTTTGATTTCAATGTGGGTGTACTGCGCTGGACGTGGCGTGTGGGCTTCTACAGCTATCAGGCACTGGGAACTGATAAATATCCGCCATTTACGCTCGACGCTGGTGGCTACCCTGCTGATTTGGAGGTCGCATACCCAACTATGCTCACCCCGGGGCTGGCGCTGGTGAAGTGGTGGCTATTAGCCATTCCTCACTATGTTATCATTGCCCTCTTTGTGGGATCCCGCTGGGCGTGGTGGCCTGGCTTGCTCTGTGTGCTGGTTTGCTTTGGGGCAGTGGCGCTGCTATTCACAGGCAGGTATCCCAGGGGTATTTTCGACTTTGTCATGAACATTGACCGCTGGATTTACCGGGTAGCTGCGTATGCAGGGTTAATGACGGATCGCTATCCGCCGTTCCGGCTTGGGGATTAACAGCAGCCCTGAATACAAAACGGGCCTCTATTTATTGATGGCTCAGTTCGATTTTATCTGCTCGGCTGTCTTCGGTCTTTTCGATGAGTAAAGCGGCTATGTCCTCACGTCTGAACCTTCGGTCGCCGCGAGGGCCAACGCGATACGTCTTTACTATTCCCTGCTCACTCCATCTTCTCAGTGTGTTGCTATGGATGCAGAGAATTCGGCATGCTTCTCCAGTTCTGAGCATGTTGCTCGGCGCCTTGGCACGCTCTGGCACGACTTTTCTTACTTGTGATGTGTTCACTGTTTCTCCAGTGGTTTCACAGCCTTGCGGGATTGCCCCAGGTGCTTTTGAACTCAGTGTGCGTCGGACCCCCGCTTTTATACAACCTTATTCTAAATTAACGGATGTGCTTTTAATGTGACTTTTGTCTCGTTTGCGATTCACTGAACAATAAACTCTAGCTGTCTTTCGAACAAAGGAGGTGAGGGGATGAAGACCGTAACTATCCGACAATCTGCAAAGTTCAAGGCTAGTCCTCATGAGGTCTATGAAGCGCTGATGGATTCACGCAAGCATTCTAAATTCACAGACGCCAAAGCCGGCATCAGTCGCAGAATAGGCGGTAAGTTCACTGCCTATGATGGCTATATTGAGGGGGTCAATCTGGAGCTGGTACCGGACGAAAAGATCGTTCAGTCATGGCGTGGCAGCGATTGGCCCGAGGGCCATTACTCCAAAGCCACTTTCTCTCTGAGACAAGTCGAGGGCGGCACACGTCTCACCTTTACTCAGACCGGCATGCCTGAGAACCAGTACGAGTCCATAAGCCAGGGCTGGAGTGATTACTATTGGAAGCCCATGAAGGAGATGCTGGAAAAGTAAGTTGTTTAGCCTTGTAGGGGCAGACTCAGACTAATGTGTCTGCCCAAATAGATAGCTCTCTCCCAACTTTAACTGCTATCTTATTATTGGGAAACACCTTGACAGGCTTAATTTTGTCGTGTATAATTTCAGTATTATCTGATTTATCAGATTAATCACAACAAACTGAAAACTTTTACTTAAGAAGGAGGGGGTGGAGATGATCAAAAAAAGCAAGAATGAATACTGTTGCGCGCCGATGGAAAGCGGGATGGGCTGCTGTAAGGTTGAATCGCTGATAAGTGTGGATGAACGGGGGCAAATGGTGCTCCCCAAGGAAATAAGGGAAAAGGCAGGGATTCAAGCGGGGGATAAATTAGCTGTAGTAACCTGGGAAAAAGATGGCGAGGTGTGCTGTATTTCTTTAATCAAGGTTGAGGGTATCACCGAGATGGTAAAAGGTGTGCTTGGGCCAATGATGAAGGAGATACTACGAGATTAGATAGGAGGTATTCGATGAAGGAAGTGGAAATAAGAAAAGCTGTGCGAGAGGGCTATGGCAATATCGCTAAACAGTCCAGCCCCTGTTGTGCTTCTGCGGCTCCTTGCTGTGGTGGTGCCGATTTAGCTCAAACTATCAGCAAGGCGATAGGATATAGCGAGGAGGACCTCAAATCGGTCCCCGAAGGCGCCAACCTGGGACTGGGCTGCGGGAATCCCGTGGCGCTAGCCTCTCTCAAGAAAGGCGAAACTGTACTAGACCTCGGCTCTGGCGCGGGGTTCGATTGTTTCCTCGTCGCCGACAGGGTGGGTAAGAAGGGTAAGGTTATCGGCGTTGATATGACGCCGGAGATGCTGGAGAAGGCAAGGGATAACGCCAGAAAAGGCAACTATAAAAATGTGGAGTTCAGGCTGGGTGAGATTGAGCACCTGCCTGTTGCTGATAGCTCAGTTGACGTAGTTATCTCGAACTGCGTTATCAACTTATCCACCGACAAGAAAAGGGTATTCCAGGAAGCGTTCAGAGCGCTTAAATCAGGTGGCAGACTCATGGTCTCTGACATAGTCTTACTGAAAGAGTTGCCTGATGTCATAAAGAACTCCGTTGAGGCGTATATCGGCTGCCTCTCCGGGGCGATGATGAAGGACGAATACCTGAAAACGATAAGGGCAGCGGGCTTCCGCAAGGTCAAGATAGTTAAGGAGACCTCTTTCCCCATAGATTACATGGCAAACGACCCCACTGCTGTCGCAATCCTCAAGGACGCGAACCTATCGCTGGATAAGGTGAAAGAAGCCCTAGGCTCGGTACTGAGCATAAAGGTTAGCGCGGTCAAGCCGTAGCGGCTAAGTTTTCTCCACGTTATTCAATTACCCTAGTGGCAAAACTACCGCATATCTTGTCTTCGCGTTTTCAATTTTTGACTAGTATCGTATGTGATGATAAAATTGTGCTGGAGAAGTAGGATATCTTTGTGCGATTAAAGGCTTTATGGATTTCTTTTAATTAGGGGGTGCTTAGGTGAGTCTTTGGCTAGTGAGAGCAGGGAAATATGGTGAACAGGAGCAGGTGGCGCTGGAAAAGAACGTTGTAGCAATTGGGTGGAATGAATTGCCAGATCTCTCCAAGGTCGGTGACAGAAAGGAACTTGAAAAGCTTTACAATCGATTTTATCAGGATGCCTCGGAAGCTAAGAGGAAAAGTGGTGTTGGACAGATATGGAGATTTGTTCATGAGATTAGCAAAGGAGACCTAGTGGCACTCCCACTTAAGGCACAATCAGCAATAGCGATAGGCGAAGTTGAGGGAGAATATGAATACCAGAAGCTGGCTGACAATATAAAACATATTAGACGTGTTAAGTGGTTGAAAACCATTCCTAGGTCGGCCTTCGATCAGGATATTTTATATTCTCTTGGATCACTACTGACGGTCTGCAAAATAGAGAGGAACGATGCCGAAAAACGAGTTAAGGCTCTATTGAAGAAAGGCGAGATACTCGAAGCAAGGGTAGAAACTGAGATTGCCGAAGAAATCATTGATATTGAGGAGTCTGCAAGTGATCAAATTTTGCAGTACATCGTTGCTAAGTTTAAAGGACATGGTCTGTCAAGGTTAGTAGATGCAATTCTTCATGCGCAAGGCTATGTATCAAAGCAGTCGTCACCTGGTCCTGACGGAGGGGTTGATATACTCGCTGCAGCCGGCCCCTTAGGTTTCGAGAAACCACGTGTCTGTGTGCAAGTTAAATCCTCGGCATCGCCAGTTGATGTGAAAATTTTGAGAGAGCTGCAAGGTGTGATGTCGAAGGTTAGGGCAGAACAGGGCCTGCTGGTTGCATGGGGTGGATTTACGAACCAATGTGCGCAAGAAGCAAGGGATGCTTTCTTCACCATCAGATTGTGGGATCAAGGTGACTTATTAAGGGAGATATTCAAATACTACGAACGATTTGATGATGAACTAAAAACAGAGCTGCCACTGAAGAAGATATGGGCATTGGTCATCGAAGAGTAACTTGACAATGAGTAGGGCGGGTTCCATTTAATTGCGCCCAGCATAAGATTGGACATGTAGGGGCGAGGTTGCCTCGGCCAATCGCCTAGGGATTGGAGCAGATGCTCCAATCTACCCTGTCATTGCGAGGAGTCCTTCAGAGAAGGACGACGAAGCAATCTCAAGGCAAGTGTGATCGAAGAACGGGAGATTGCTTCGCTACGCTCGCAATGACATGTTTTATCTCAACCTTCCCCAGGAGGCGTCCTTATCTACTCCCCCTTCGCTTGTACCACCCGCTCTGCTATAGCGAACCTCTTGCCTCTGATGTGCATCACGGGCTTGGCCTTGGATACGTCGAACTCGCCTTTTACCATGAATTCGTCCTTGCACTCGGCATGAACTACTCTGCCCACCACCAGTATGTGGTCTCCGGCCTCCTTCTCGAACTCAAGCTGGCACTCTATCCAGCCCACGCACTCTTCGATAGAGGGCGATTTGACCTTCTTCGACTTCCTCTCAGTCAGCCCTGCTTTCTCGATCTTGCTCACGCCCTTGGGGAACGCCTTGGAGCAGACCCAGAGCTTGTCCAACAGCACTTCGGGCACAATGTTGAGCACGAAGTCGCCTGTCTCTCTGGTGTTTGCCAGGGTGTGTCTATTGGGCGCGGAAGCGTAAAGCAGCGGCGGCGGATTTGACGATACCGGCGTCACGAAGCTGAAGGGCGCAGCGTTGGTCCTACCCTCTTTGTCTACCGTGGAGATAAGCACGGCGCATCTCGGCGATAGAATCTCGTAGAAACCAGAAGGATTGATTTCCATCTTGCTCTCCTTTTTGTGTCATTACGAGGAGTCCGCCTAAGGCGGACGACGAAGCAATCTAAAGAGGGTGTAGGGAAAGACAGAGAGATTGCTTCGCTTCGCTCGCAATGACATTTTGGATTAGGGCGACTCACGAGTCGCCCCTACAAATTCTCGATATAGGCCAGCACTTCCAGCATGTCTTTAGCCTGGAAATCTGGTCGGGGCGAGTTCTCTATCAAAGGAATGCCTCTGCGGTTGACCCACACTGTAGCCAGCCCCGCGCCTTTGGCGGCAGCTATATCGTGTTCCGGGCTATCCCCGATGACCAGCACGTCCTCGGGACGGGACTTAGTTGACATAACTGCATTGTTATAGTAGCTGCTGCTATAGCCCTTCAGCCCCAGGTGGTCTTTGTCAAAGGTATAGCTGAAATAGCTTACGCCCCCTGCTTTCTCTAATGCTTTGGCCTTCTCCGGAGCGTAGTCGCCGGTGGTCAGGCAGAGGATATGCTTATCCTTCACCTTGCTCAGGAAGGGGATGGTGTCTGGGTAGAACGAAGGATTTATCCAGGTCTCCTGCTGCGCCTGCCTGAACTTACCTGCTAGGGTGCGGGCTACTTTGTCGTCATAAGGCTTCTTCAGATAGTCGAAGAGAAGCCTCTGATGGAAGAAAAAGTCATCGTGCTTCTCAGGGTAGCGCACGTGGATTATGCCCCGGTGTACGTGTAAATATGCTTTCCAAATTTGCATGCCATCCAAACCTAGTATGCCATCGAGCTTGGCTGCGTACTTGGCGTCGGAATCGTGAAGCGTGCCGTCGTAGTCTATGAAAAGCACTTTCTTCATTAAGGAAAAACGCTGTGGAGGCGCTTTAAAGCCTCCATCTCCTCTCTATAGCCCAGCTTGGCTTGTCGCACCGCGCGGGCCAGTACTGCGATGCTCTTGTCATAGGTCTTGCGGTCTACGGGGTAAGGGATGCCGTCCTTGCCGCCGTGGGCGAAGCTGTAGCGGGCGGGGTCGCGGAAGCTGGGGGGAACACCGTAGACCAGCTCCGAGATCAGGCTGAGGGAACGGATGGTCGCAGGGCCTACCCCTTCCAGTCCCAGCAAATTCTCAAAACTCTCAGGCTTGCGTTCATAGGTATGCAGGAATATCTTCTCCAGGCGTTCGGGGTGCAGGTCTGCCACACTGAGGTAGTGATGGGCAGGGAGCGTCAACGATTTCAGCTTCTTCAGCTCGTCAATCAGCTTTTCGGGCTTCTCCTCGGCGGCGACCTGTGTCACCACGTTGCGTGCCCCCTCGCTTTCAGCAGCAACTAAGTTCAGTGCGCTACCGAAGCCCTGCGAGCAGATAGCGGCGTGAGGCTCGCAGACATAGTCCTTCACTCCTTCGCTGAGCCAGTGATATCTGCGGGCATAGCGGTTCTTCTCGTTCATGCCCTGCTGTATCACTGCCCAGTCGCCCCTGGCGGTGAATAGAAAAGTATGGTGATAGAGCTGGTAGCCGTCTTGCAGCGCTACCGAGTCCACCTTCGCAGTCATCCTGCTGGCATAGACCAGTGGCTCAGGGTCTCTGGAGAGCAGTTCGCAGTGCTGTGCGATCTGCGCCGGGGTCTGCCTCGATGTTTTGCCCTTGCCTCCAGCGATGTAAAACCCGAGGTCGTTTTCTAAGCCCTTTGTTCCTTCCTTTAGAGCGCCGCAGACGGTGGTGGTAACGCCGCTGGAATGCCAGTCCCAGCCCAGCACACAGCCCAGTGCCTGGAACCAGAAGGGGTCGGATAAACGGCGCAGCATCTCCTCAGGCCCGAACTCCTCCACTATGGCTATGGATATCTCACGGGAGAGCTTGGTCATGCGCGCGAAAAGCCAGCGCGGCGCTTTACCGTAATGGAGCGGCAGGTTAGCCACGCCTGTCCTGGTCGGTTGGTTCATACTGTAGACCTCGTTCTATTCTATTTAACTTTATACGGCGGGATTATGCAAGTTAAATGCCCTGCAGAAGCGATTGGTGATAAGTAGGGGCACTCCTAAGCCGCAGCCTAGTCGGTGTGCAGATAGGCGTTTTCCATGTACTGAAACGTCATGCGCTGTGCGTTGTAAAACGAGGCATTGAGGGCGATAGCCGAGCGCATGACGCTGGTGTATGCCTCCGGTTGCTGATAAAACATAGGCACAATGACTTTCTCCAGCTTGTCGTAAAGTGAAGCTATATCCTTGGAGGGATCGCTCTCAGGCTCGTCGGACTCGCCGATGGACCAGCCGGTCACACCCTCCACATGTCCTTCAACCCACCAGCCGTCAAGTATACTCAGGCTGGGCACTCCGTTAAGCGCCGCCTTCATGCCGCTGGTACCTGAGGCTTCGTCCGGTTTCTGTGGAGTGTTCAGCCATAAATCCACGCCGGAGCAGAGGTACTTTGCCAATGCCATGTCGTACTCCTCAAGGTATACGACACGGATGGTGTCGCGCAAGGCGTTTGCAGCCTGAAAGATACGCCTGATCAGGGCTTTGCCGCCTTCATCCCTGGGATGGGCCTTGCCCGCGTAGATGACCTGCAGCGGGCCGACCTGGCGCGCTATCCTCTTCAGGCGTTCCAGGTCGGAGAACAGGAGGTCCGCCCGTTTATAGGCGGTGGCGCGGCGGGCGAAGCCGATGGTCATCGCCTTGGGGTCGAGGTGTATGCCCGTACGTCTTTCTACTTCTGCAAGCAGGTCCCTCTTGGCGTCGGTATGCGCCTCCCGGATCAGGTCGAGCGAACAGCTTATAATGTAGCGCAGGTAGAGGCTATCGTGACGCCACTCAGGAAAGTGGTGGTCGTAGAGTCGTTGAAATGGCATCGAGGTCCAGGTTACAGCGTGCACGCCGTTGGTGATGGAATTGATAGGATAGTTGGGAAACATACTGCGAGATATTTCCTCATGTCTCATGGACACCCCGTTTATATAGCGTGAGAATATAAAGGCGAGATGAGTTATGTTCAATACCCCGTCCTGGAAAGCCCCCACTGCTTGCAAGGCGTTGGTCGGCTCTTCTCCCAGCACCTGCCTGACCATGTCCATCGGGAATTTATCCATGCCGGCTGGGATAGGTGTGTGGGTGGTAAACACGCACCGGTGATGTACCGCATCTATGTCTGCTTTGGTAACATTGTGGAGACCCTTCCTTTCGTGGTGTTCCTCAAGAAGCGCCAGGGTGAGGAGGGCAGAGTGCCCCTCGTTCATGTGGTAGGTCTGCACCCTTTTATAACCCAGGGCAAGCAGCATGTCTGCCCCACCCAAACCAAGTACCGCTTCCTGACACAAGCGGTAGTGGTCGTCCCCGCCGTAGAGGTAGTCGGTGAGGGTCTGGTCCCAGGTGCTGTTTTCAGGTACTGCTGTGTCCAGAAGAAATACGGGCACATCGTGTCCTGCCACGCCATGCACAACATAGCGCCAGGCTCGGATTTGCACTTTTCTACCCTCTATGTTCACCGAAACGCGGGGCTGCATGGGTTCCAGTAATTCCTCCGTAGACCAGATAGCGGGGCTTTCAGTCTGGTTTCCCCATGCATCCAGGTGCTGGCGGAAATAGCCTTTTCGATGTAGGAGTGTCACGCTCACCATAGGTATGACCAAATCGGCGGCAGCGCGCAGGGTATCTCCAGCTAGCATACCCAATCCACCGCTATAGGTGGGCATGGCCGGGTCCAGGCCGACCTCCATGGAGAAATAAGCAACTGTATGTGGATGCACTATCGTCTCAGATGTATGTTTGTCCAAGGACACCTCTTAAATTGTTCTAGATTTGTGTATTTATTAGACTCACCGAATTACCCTCGAAGAGCCCGCTTCTCGATGGCCAGCACCTTTTTGAGACGGCGGAGATGCCGTTTCTCTTTAGAAAAACGCGCATTTAGGAAGGCTATTGCCAGCTCTGCAGCAAGCTCTATACCGATGACGCGCGCGCCCAGGCACAGGACGTTCATATCGTCGTGCTCTACACCCTGGTGTGCCGAGTAGGTATCATGGCAAAGGCATGCCCACACCCCCGGCACCTTGTTGGCGGCGATACAGGCTCCTACGCCGCTGCCGCAGACCAGAATGCCGCGTTGCGCCTTCCCCGAAGCTACAGCCTGGGCGACAGCTTCCGCGAAATCGGGATAATCGTCATCCGTGTCGTACTTATGAGCGCCCAGGTCTAAAATATCGTATTGCCCTCGCAAGCGTGCCAGCAACTCATTTTTGAGCGAGTAGCCGCCGTGGTCGGCCCCCAGCGCCACACGTAGCTTCTTGTACTTCTCTGTGATGCCGGGTTGCTTGCCAGCCATTCGCCACCTCCTTCAGTAGTGGTTCTATATTATAAACCACATATTCAAAGAGGTGGTCTACATGATAAGCTGCTGGGATGAAGAAGTCATAAAATGAGTGGAGAAAAGGTTAAAAACTTATCACATTTGGGGGTTAGCTGGGGCAGATGCTCCAGGCCACCCTAATCTTCCTCTGTCACCTGTGCCAGGTGACGGGCTTTCAGTCGCCCAGCCTGGGTGAGCAGCTTCTTCCTCAATCTGAGGCTCTTTGGAGTTACCTCGACCAGCTCATCCTCTTTGATGAAGTCCAGGGCTTGCTCCAGGCTCAGCTTCACGGCTGGGGTCAGCTTTACGGCGATGTCGGAAGTAGAGGAACGGACGTTGGTCTGTTTCTTTTCCTTACATACATTGACTGCCATGTCCTGGACGCGGGAGTTCAACCCTACTACCATACCTTCGTAGACATGCGTCCCTGGTTCGATGAAGGTGATGCCTCGCCCCTGAGCGTGGTTCAGGCCGTATGTAACAGCCACGCCATTTGCGGCTGATACCAGCGCCCCGTTGCGGTCTGAGGCTATGTCCCCGCACCAGGGTTCATAGCCCAGGAACAGGGTGTTCATGACGCTCTCACCTCTGGTGGCGGTGAGAAAGGCATTGGTGAAGCCGATGAGACCGCGCGTAGGGATGCGGAACTCCATGCGCACATTGCCCTTTCCATCGTTGTGCATATTTGTAAGCTGGGCTTGCCGCTTGCTCAGAATCTCCGATAACGCCCCTATGTACTCCTCACGGGTATCTATAGTGAGCGCCTCCACAGGCTCCAGGAGTTTACCATCCACTACCTTTGTAATAGCCTCTGGCTTGGAGACCTGGAATTCGTAGCTCTCGCGGCGTATGGTCTCAATCAGAATAGCTAAGTGCAGCTCACCTCTGCCTGCCACCAGGAAGACATCGGCGCTGTCTGTATCGTTTACGTGGAGGGCGATATTGGTCTCCAGCTCATGGTAGAGCCTCTCCCTTAACTGGCGAGAGGTGCAGAAGCGCCCTTCTCTACCGGCGAACGGTGAGGTGTTTACCCCTAGGGTCATCTTCACCGTGGGCTCGCTTATATCTATGCCCGGCAGGGCCTCCGGGCGCTCGGGACTGGCGATGGTTTCCCCGATGCTGACCTTTTTTAGTCCGGTGATAGCTACGATGTCGCCGGCTTGCGCTTCTTCCGTCTCCAGACGGTTGAGCCCCAGATAGGTAAATACCTGGGCGACCTCGTGTTGGGTTATGTTACCGTCTCTGTCAATCGTGACCACAATGTCATGAGGAGACACCTTGCCCCGGGAAATCCTGCCGATGGCAATCTTGCCTTTGTAGCTGTCGTAGTCCAGGCTGCATACCAGCATCTGAAATGGACCATCCTCGATTGTCGGCGGCGGCACCTGTTGCAGAATGCATTCGAAGAGGGGAACCAAATCTTTGCCCTCAGCGCCGGGCTCGGTTACGGCTGTGCCGTCCTTGGCGCTGGCGTAGAGCACGGGGAAATCGAGCTGGTCGGCGTTGGTTACCAGTTCCAGGAAGAGGTCCTGGGTTGCCCTGACTACCTCGTCTATGCGCGAACTACTCCTGTCTATCTTGTTGATAACCACGATGGGTTTTAAGCCTTTCATCAGGGCCTGGCGCAGCACGAACTTGGTCTGGGGCATGGGCCCCTCCACGGAGTCCACCAGGAGCAGGCAGCCATCGGCCATATTTACCACCCGCTCCACCTCCCCACTGAAATCGGCGTGCCCCGGGGTATCTATGATATTGATTTTGACATCCTTGTAGATCACGGCCGTATTCTTGGCCAGGATGGTGATGCCCTTCTCCCGCTCCAGCACGTTCTGATCCATGATGAACTGGCCCACCTGCTGGTTATCGCGGAATACCTTGCTCTGCTTGAGCATGGCATCCACCAGGCTGGTCTTGCCGTGGTCAACATGGGCCACTATAGATATATTTCTTATGTCATCGCGATGAGTTTGACCCAACCCCCACCTCCTCGTGGGCATGACGCTATCTTTAGCTCTTCTCTGAGGAACTTAGCTCCTGGTCACACTGCCTTCTTCGGAAGCCAGCCTCGCCTCTTCACCCACCAGTAGGCCAACGCAGTAGCTACGACAGTGGAGCCCACGAGCAAAGCCCAATACCAACCAATATCCTTGGGCTCCATTGCGAAAGCAGAGTTGCCCAAGATTGTGGCCAGGGTGTTGGGGACGAGAACCGCTGTGCCTATGATGGTCAAATAGGTCATGACCATTGCCATCCTATTATTGAGGGCCTGAAGTTGGTTGTTGTAGATGCTCTGCAGAACCTCCAGCCCTGAAGCCAGGACCTCTGACAGGTGCTCAGCCAGCCCGATCTGCCTGTTGACATCCTCAGCCAGCAGGCTCAGCCTGTAGAGTATCTTCTGGTCGTCGGTCATGAGTTCGGCATCACCGTATCGCAGGGCATGAAGCACGTCCACAGTTTGCCAGAGGGCATTCAAGTATGTGATGAGGGCGTGCTTCATGTCATAGATTTCTGGCCCCAATTTCTCTCGCGGCGTCTCGGAATTCATCAAGTCTTTGTTGAGTTCGTCTCCTCTTTCCTCAATCTGCCGCAGGTGCTCGAAGTTCTTCTGGTTAGTCTCGTCTATAATGCGCATGAGAAGCAGGGTCAGCTTGTCTGCAGCAGTGACATTGACAGGTATTTTCTTCAATACGATGTCAGAGTATCTCCGCAGGCGTATAAATCGGCGGTCTACGCTGTGTGGGTGAGCTGTGAAAACAAAGTTCTTACGCATGAGCATTAATAGTGGGTGCGGTTCTACCTCGAATTGTCGAACCTGGATGGAGGGAATCTTTATCCCCATCTCAGTATCGAAATCCTGGTAGGTCAAGCGGGATTCTCCGGTCAGCGAGGAGATGAGAGGGTCGCTGAAGCCGAGCTGGGCGGCGGCAACGGGAGCGTCTTTATCGAAGTCGTCAGTCCAGCGGTCAACCCAGGCGATCACCGAATCCTCGAGTACGTCCAGGAAGTCTGCCGGCGACTCGGCATCCGTCTTGAAAATCGTGCCTGAAGAGGACAGGGCGACACAAAACCAGGGTTTTTGAAAGGCTTCAGTCTGGCTGGCCTCTATTTTCCGAGTCTTCTCATTGATCTCTGATTTTTCCATCGGCGTATCCCTTTCAGTTCGCTTTCTGAGAGAAAGTCAAAAACTACAACTAATCATTATAGTACGCCCATATAACCAAATCAAACTGTTGCCCATATTCAAACCGAGTGATATAATTCCCCATAACTATATTGCTATAGATTTTGCTTTCGGGGTGCTAAATTGAAACTGGGTCGAGAAGAAGTCAAGCGCATTGCTCTGCTTGCCCGAGTGGGGCTTACTGAGGCCGATGTGGAAAAGTTCAGGGAGCAACTTTCCAATATCTTGGAGAACTTCGAGATATTGAAGCAGGTGGATACTACAGGGGTTTCTCCCACCTCTCACCCTGTTGCTTTGACGAATGTGCTTAGGGAAGACGAGGTGGCCCCGTCTTTACCCCCCAAAGAGATCCTGGCTAACGCACCTCGGGAAGAGGACGGCTGCTTCCGGGTGCGGGCAGTTCTGGAGTAATTACCTCATTTAAGCGAGAGCGAGAACATGAATCTAAAACAGCATCTGGATTATCTATTCAATCCACGGTCTGTAGCGGTAATCGGGGCGTCTAACGCCTTCGGGAAATGGGGCTTCGGCATCTTCCGTCTTCTGATAACTAAGGGAGGGCGGGAAATCTATCCCGTAAACAGGCATGAGCCTGAGGTTCTCGGAGTGAAGGCTTATAGCAGTGTGAATGAGATCCCTGTTCCCGTAGATTGCGCTGTGATGATCATTCCGTTTCGAGAGATCCCCGCTGCGATGGATGATTGTGCTCAGAAGGGTATCAAGGCCGCTGTAATCATCTCCGGCGGTTTCGCTGAGACCGGTGAAGAAGGGGCGAAAATCCAGCGGGAAACAGTCGAGATCGCCAGGCGCGCAGGGATACGTTTTGTGGGGCCGAACTGTATGGGGCACTTCAACGCCTATGCTGACTTTTACACTACGCCGTTTGTGCCTTCGGTGAGGAAAGGCCCTGTGGCCCTTATCTCACAGAGTGGAAATTCGGGCGCTTCAATTGTGCACTCGGGGTGGAAAGTGGGATTGGGGTTCAGCAAATTCGTCAGCGCCGGCAACGAGGCTGACCTGAATTTTGAGGAGTATCTGGAGTATCTGGCTGAGGATGATGAAACAAAGGTAATCCTGGGCTATGTCGAGGGTTTCAGGGAGGGCCGACGCTTTTTTGAGCTTGCCCGGGAGATCACCAGGAAGAAGCCCATCGTTATTATGAAGGCAGCACGTACGGAGTCCGGGGCAAGGGCTGCGCGGTCGCATACGGCTGCTCTGGCGGGGTTAGATTTAGTGATTGATGCTGCATTTAAGCAGTGTGGGGTTATCAGAGTGGAGGAGATCGGCGAGATGATTGACGCTGCCCTGGCTTTGCTGGAGCAGCCTCTGCCCCGAGGTAAAAGGGTCGGCGTGGTATCGATGGGTGGTGGTCTGGGGGTTGTCGCTGCAGATGCTTTGAGGAGGCAAGGCTTTGAATTACCCATGCCGTCGCCTGCTACTATGGAGAAATTGAATTCTAAGATGTCGTCGAGGTGGTCGCACGGGAATCCTGTCGACCCTGCGGGAGATCTAGTCAGCTATCACAGCCTCTGGCCTCTGATAGAGGACGAGAATATGGACATCACCATGATTATCGGTGGCTTCGGCATGGTTGGCCTTCTCGATGACCTGGTCGGTGCAGTTAATATGGCGACCGACGAAGTAGATAAGATGCTGCAAGCTGCGCAGGGCGAGGAGCTTAAGAATCTGGACATGACGATAGAATTGATGAGGAAGTACCAGAAGCCGGTGATCTTTACCACTATGATCAGCGATGCTGTAAGAAGGGGTGGGGTTTATGATAAGCTTGAGCAGAACTATCTCACTCCCTGCTCTACTCCCGAGATGGCTGCGAAGGTGCTGGCTCACTTGGTGAGGTACAGCGAGTATATGGGGATTTTAAAGGGAAATTGATGATTTCTAAATACGACCTGACGATTCACGAAGCGCACCAGCTACTTAAAAAGCGTGAGTTATCATCGCTGGAGCTGACTAAAGCTGTGCTCGACCGCATACATCATGTTGAGGAGAAGGTGCGCTCCTTCGTCACTGTCACCGAGGATGTAGCCCTTGCCCAGGCTCGGCAAAATGATGAGCGCATCAAGGCTGGCAAATTATCGCCTTTGACTGGAATTCCGGCACTGATCAAGGATAACATGTGCACCAAGGGAGTGAAGACCACCTGCTCCTCGAAGATGCTGGGTAAATTCGTGCCGCCCTATGATGCCACAGTGGTGGAAAGGTTGAAAGCGGCGGGCATGGTGATGGTAGGCAAAGGGAATATGGACGAGTTCGCTATGGGTTCTTCTACGGAGAACTCTGCCTTCTTTGTAACTCACAATCCCTGGGATGTAAACCGTGTCCCCGGCGGGAGCAGCGGGGGGTCAGCGGCATCGGTATCTGCGGGGGAGGCTATATATTCATTAGGCTCGGACACTGGCGGCAGCATCCGTCAGCCTGCGGGCTTCTGCAGCGTGGTGGGACTCAAGCCCACCTATGGACGAGTCTCAAGATACGGGCTGGTTGCCTTCGCCAGCTCTCTCGACCAGATAGGGCCTTTGACCAGGGATGTCACCGATTGCGCGCTGGTGATGAATGTTATCGCTGGTCACGATAATTCCGATTCAACCTCTGTCGACCAGCCAGTGCCCGATTACACGAAGTCGCTCATACCAGACCTCAAGGGGCTGCGCATAGGCGTGCCCAAGGAGTACTTTGTAAAAGGTATGGAGAGCGGCGTGGAACAGGTGATAAGACAGGCTATCGCCAAGCTGGAGGAACTGGGGGCTAAGGTGGAGTGGGAGGTGTCGTTGCCTCATACTCCGTATGCGCTTGCCTGCTACTATATCATCGCTCCCTCGGAGGCTATGGCCAACCTGGCGCGCTACGATGGTGTTAAATATGGCTTCTCTGCGAAGGAAGCTGAGAATATGTGGGATGCTATGGAGAAGACCCGCCAGTACGGGTTTGGCCCCGAGGTGAAGCGGCGCATCATGCTGGGCACATACGCGCTCTCCGCCGGTTATTACGAGGCTTACTATGTCAAGGCGCAGAAGGTGCGTACCCTAATCAGCCGCGAGTTCGCCCAGGCTTTCACCAAATACGATGCGCTGGTCACTCCCACCTCGCCCACGGTGCCGTTCCGCATCGGGGAGAAGGCGGACGACCCGCTTCAGATGTATCTGAGCGATGTCTGCACCCTGCCTATGAACATCGCCGGTATCCCGGGAATATCCGTGCCCGCAGGGTTTGTAGATGGTCTTCCCGTGGGAATGCAGATTTTGGGCAAGCCTTTCTCCGAGGAGACGCTGTTTCGAGTTGCCTACGCCTATGAACAGGCGACAGGCTGGCAGAAGAGGAGGCCGAAGCTCTAGATGGCAGAGAGACCGGTTCTGGTTACTTGCTACTCAGGTCAAATTTATGCCGAGCGGCCTGCGTCGCTTATATGGCAGGGCATCGAACACAAGGTAAAACAGATTGAAAAAGAGTGGCAGGAGCCGGGGGCAAGGCTATTTAAGGTACGCACCGAGGATGGCAGATTGTTCATTTTAAGCTATAATGACCGTGGTGATAAATGGTCGGCATTCGAGTTGGTAAAGGGCTGAACAAATTCAAATTGCAGAGAGGAAATCCTAAAAACATAGATTCGGAATCCTAATGAAGGTGCAGTCCGCCATAGGCGGATGCCGGGGGTTTGGGGGTGTCCCCCAACTCTTAATCTCCCCTTCTCCTAGAGGAGAGGGGGCAGGGAGTGAGGTGAATAACATGAATAAAGAAGTCCTCAAAGCATTGGAAAAGGATGCCAGAGCAACACCGGAGCAAATAGCTACCCAGACCGGCCTGTCCGTGGAGGAGGTCGAGAAAACGATCGCTAAAGCGGAAAAAGACCATGTCATCGTCAAATACAAAACGATAGTTAACTGGGAGAGGCTGGGCGAGGAGCAGGTGCAAGCCCTCATCGAGGTAAAGATTCAGCCGCAGAGGAATGTAGGTTTTGATGCTATCGCCGAGCGTATCTATCGTTTCCCTGAGGTGAGGTCGGTCTATCTGGTCTCGGGAACCTATGACCTGGCTGTGCTTGTGGTGGGCAAGACCATGCAGGAGGCTGCTGCCTTTGTCTGGCAGAAGCTGGCCCCATTGGAGTCGGTGCAGGGTACCGTGACCCACTTCTTGCTCAAGCGGTATAAGGAGGACGGGGAAGTTCTGGACGGTGGCGGAGAAAAGGGGCGGCGGCAGCCGCTGACCTTGTAGGAGAGGAGGTTACCCCATGTCGCCCAGGCCTGTGGTTCGCTCTAAGCGTGCCCGCGGCATTATCTCGAAGCGGGTTGAAAGCATTTCGCCTTCGGGCATCAGGAAGTTCTTCGACATTCTATCCACGATGGAAGGTGCTATATCGTTAGGGGTCGGCGAGCCCGACTTCGTTACTCCCTGGCATGTCAGCGAGGCAGGTATCTACAGCATCGAGAAGGGCTATACCATGTATACCTCTAACAAGGGGTTGCTGGAGCTGAGGCAGGAACTGGCACGACATCTGAGTTCGCGTTACGATGTGGAATACGACCCTGAGACCGAGATTTTGATCACTGTGGGCGTCAGTGAGGGTCTGGACCTGGCGATGAGGTCTATTATCAATCCTAAAGAGGAGGTTCTCTCCCCGGATCCCAGCTACGTTTCCTATGGTCCGTGCACTGTGCTGGCGGAAGGTGTATTCGTCCCCGTGCCCACCACAGTCGAAAATGACTTTAAGGTCAAAGCTGCTGATATTGAGAAGCGTGTTACTGACTGTACTAAAGCCATTATTATAGGCTATCCCAATAACCCTACCGGAGCGGTGATGGAGAGAGATGAGCTGGCAGAGGTGGCGGAGGTTGCCCGGAGAAATGAACTGATAGTGGTCTCGGATGAGATATATGACAGACTGGTATATGGAGTCAAGCACACCTGCTTTGCCTCACTGCCTGGGATGAAGGAGCACACCATACTTCTGGGAGGATTCTCCAAAGCCTACGCTATGACCGGCTGGCGGGTAGGTTATGCTGCTGCTAGGCCGGAGATTATAGAGGCGATGACCAAGGTGCATCAATATACCATGCTGTGTGCCCCGATAGTAGCTCAGATGGCAGCTACCGAGGCTCTGAGGGCTGGCGATGCTGTGGTCAAGGAAATGGTTGCCGACTACGACCGGCGGCGCCGGGTTATGCTGAAGGGCTTTAACGATATCGGCCTTGCCTGCTTCGAGCCAAGGGGCGCGTTCTATTGTTTCCCCTCTGTGAAGGTGACGGAGCTTTCCTCGAACGAGTTTGCCGAGCAGCTTCTTGTCGAGGAGAAGGTGGCGGTAGTTCCGGGGTCTGCCTTTGGGGAGAGTGGTGAGGGGTATGTGCGCTGCTGCTATGCTACTGCGCTCTCTGATATAGAAGAGGCGCTGCGTCGCATGGGTCGTTTTGTGGAACGACATAGGTAACGAGTTATTCCTTAGCCGAGTTACGACAGACGAAACGAGCAGCGCAACCGCAAAACATTCATCGATGATTCTGATAGCTGAAAGCTGACTGCTGAAGGCTGACATCTCGTACCGTTTGACCCCCAAATGCGGACACGTTATAATTGCCATGTGTAAGCCGAGGTGGCGGAATGGCAGACGCGCTACGTTCAGGGCGTAGTGTCCGAAAGGGCATGTGAGTTCAAATCTCACCCTCGGCACCATAGAATTTCAAGGAAGTCTGCGCTTGTAGCTCAATTGGATAGAGCGTAGCCCTGCGGAGGCTAAGGTCGCGGGTTCGAGTCCCGCCAAGCGCGCCATATGGGCGATTAGCTCAGCGGTTAGAGCGTCTGTTTTACACACAGAAGGTCGCAGGTTCGAGACCTGCATCGCCCACCATAGCTAAAATCACTGCTATGCCTCCTTTCTTTTTTATATAATTAGACGCTCTACGATTTGACTTCCTACTATGCGGTCGTATACCCACATTACTCGAAGCTATTTTCATTGTCAATATCAATTGACAAATAAGTAGAACTAATTAGTTATAGATTATTTAGCTTCCTTGCTTGATTGATATGCCTGAACGTGAATGGAGAATAATCCAAACTTGGATTGAAAATTTGAAAAATAAACCATACGGATAATCTGAATCGGGTTTCAAGGCAACAGCGTAGAGCCATACTTGACGCCGAGGCGGCATATCGGGGCAGCACAGAGAATCGCTGGGCGCTGTAAGGCTGTGCTGGGCAGAGTATAGCAACTGTCTTAAATGTCAAGAGCAAGGGCCAATGATAAAGGCAGCTTCATAGCGCCAGGGAGTGCGATGTTTAAGCATAGCGTTAAGGATAGTGAGCAACTTACGCATACAGGCGGTAAGGGCT
>Ga0209777_10002512_pt1 | contig 23953 bp, 17 predicted proteins | sample FrelakmetHBP12HB_FD_187147 | JGI IMG/M metagenome (GOLD analysis project Ga0209777, IMG submission 187147) | Freshwater lake sediment microbial communities from the University of Notre Dame, USA, for methane emissions studies -HBP12 HB (SPAdes)... | ecosystem: Environmental > Aquatic >... | reverse complement strand
TTTCATGGCTGAGAATACTTCGTCCACCCTGCTCAACATCACCAACGAAGTGGATCGCTACATTGCCTGGCCCGGCCAGGCGCTGGCCTACAAGCTGGGCGAGTTGAAGATCCGTGAATTGAGAGCTTGGGCCGAAAAGGAATTGGGAGCGAAGTTCAACCTGCGTGAATTTCACGACGTTCTCCTGCTTTCCGGCGCAGTCCCGCTGGATGTGCTCGAGTCCAGCGTGCGGGAGTGGGTGGCAGGACAGAATTAACAAAAAAACTCCGAGTTCATTGTGAACTCGGAGTTTTGATTTATTCCCCTGCCAGCTTCGCCACCGTCACCCCGGCTCCGCCTTCTTTGTCCCCGCCCTCCTCGAACGTAAGCACATTCGGATGAATCTTAAGCGCGGCCCGCACCTCCTGCCGCAGTTTCCCGGTGCCCTTGCCGTGGATGATGCGCACGAAAGGCAGCCCGGCCATGCTGGCTTTTTCAAGGTAGCGGTCGAGCATCTCCAGGGCATCTTCAGCGCGCTGGCCGCGCAGGTCAAGTTCGATACCGGGGGAAGAGCTAAGCACTGATGATTTTCGGCGCGCGGAGGAAGGTTCAACAGAGGCTTTTGTAACCTTGCGCTTTTCCGTGGTTCGCAGTTCATCCTCTGCGGTTTCGCTCTTCCGCTTCAACTCCTCCAGCGGTACACGCATCCGCAGTGGACCAGCCTGGACTTCGGCTTCATCCTCGCCGAGCGATATGATCGTGCCTTCATTGCCAAGCTTTTTCAGGAGGACTTTCTCGCCCACTTTGAGCGGTCCCCGTAATGTTCGACCCTCAAAGTTCGACGTTTGGCGTTTCACGTTTGCCGTTTTACGTTTGATCGGTTTCTGGATCTCTTCCTCAACGACTTCCACTTTCTCTTCGATAATTTTGAGCGCGTCAAGCGGCTGGCGGGCTTTCTTCAATTCATCTTTGAGCGATTTCAACTGTGCCTTGAGTACCTCCACTTCCAGTTCGCCCTCGGCGCGCGCTTGCTCGATCACCTTCTGGCGTTCATCCTCGATCTTTTCCAGCCGTTCGCCCAGGTCACGTTCCAGCTTCCTCGCTTCAGAGCGGGACCGTTCGGCCTTTTCGCTCTCTTTGAAGGCGATCTTGCGCTGGCGGTGGATGTCGCCGATGAGTTTGTCAGCCCGCAGGTCGTCCGGGTTGATCTCGCTCCTGGCAGTATCGATGATCTCCTGAGGCAGACCCAGGCGCTGGGCAATGGCCAGCGCATTCGAGCGCCCGGGCAGGCCGATGGTCAGTTTGTAGGTTGGGCGCAGGGTCTGGACGTTGAACTCCAGCGAGGCGTTGACCACGCCCGGGGTGGTGTGGGCGAAGGTTTTCAGTTCCGGATAGTGGGTGGCAACGAAAGTGGTGATGCCTTTTCTCAGCAGGCTGGAGAGGATGGCGCGCGCCAGTGCCGCGCCCTCCTGCGGGTCCGTACCCGCCCCGAGTTCATCCAGGATGACCAGCGAGCGCTTGTCCGCTTTTTTTAGGATATGAACAATATTGGTGATATGACCCGAGAAGGTCGAGAGCGATTGCTCGATGGACTGCTCGTCGCCGATGTCGGCGTAGACAGCCTCGAAACAGGGTAGCTCCGAGCCGGACTGGGCCGGGATGTGGAGCCCGCTCTGGGCCATGACCGCCAGAAGGCCGACCGTCTTGAGAGTGACGGTCTTGCCGCCCGTGTTCGGACCGGTGATGACGAGGGCGAAAGTCCCGCAGGCAGCGTCGATCGTGATCGGCACCACCGTTTCCGGGTCGAGCAGAGGGTGACGGGCTTGCAGCAGGCGGATGGATGGAGGCAGGTTTGAGGTTGCTGGCTGGTCGCCATTGGCGGCCTTACTGTTCTCTGTCCTCGTTTTTCTGCTCTCTTTGGTTGGAAGTAAGTTGGGTTCGTTCGCCCCGATCTCGTCTGCATATTTAGCTTTGGCGAAGGCCAGGTCGAGTTCGGCCAAAGCGGCCACACCGGGGACGATCTCCCCGGCCAGCTCACCCACCTGCGCTGAGAGTTCAGCCAATACCCGTCGGACTTCGTCCCGTTCGGCGATCTGGGCTTCGCGGAAGGCATTGTTGAGTTCAACCACCGCCAGCGGCTCGATGAACAGGGTCGCCCCAGTGGAGGATTGGTCGTGGATGATGGCCTTGACCTGGCCCTTGAACTCCGCCCGTAGCGGGATGACATAACGCCCGTCGCGCTGGGTGATGACGGCATCCTGCAGCTTGGAGGCGGTGGAGGCGTCGGTCAGGTAGCGCTGGAGACGGCTCATCAGCCGGTCGTGGGCGATCCGCACTTGGCGCCGGTAGTCATATAACTTGGGCGAGGCGCTGTCTGCCACTTCACCGTTGTCGGCGATGCAGCGCGAGATGGCTTCGATCAATCCCGTCGGGGCTGGTAGGCGGTAGGCGATATCGGCCAGGTGCGGGGAGGCTTCGGCATGTTTGTCAAAATAACGGTGCAGGTCCCGCATCGAGACCAGCGTGGATTGCACGTCGAGCAATTCTTTCGGGTCGAGCACGCCGCCGTGTGCTGCCAGGTTCACCGGCTCGCGAATATCGTGCGTGCCGCCAATGCTTAGGTCGCTGGTGACGATCAATGTGCGCGCCTCGCTGGTCTCGGCCAGGCGGGCGAGGGCATCTTCGAGATCGGGAGTCGGCTGGAGGGCGCGCGCCAGGTCTGCTGAGGCGGAGAAATCGCAAAAATCCGCCACGCGGGCGAGTATCTTGGGGTATTCAAGAACGTGAAGGGTTTTGGGATCCATGGCAAAGTGAATTTAACCACAAAGACCCAAAGGCACAAGGGGGAAAATAGAAGAGCGGCCGGCGAGGTCGCTCTTGGTGGAATTCTCTAAGTCTATCAGGTCGTGAGGGGACTGCCGCAAAAAGTACAGGCTGTCTGCCCTTCAACCAGAGTCTGCGTTGCCCCGCAGGAAGAACATTTAACCGTCTTGTTCGGGATTTCGATGGGTGTATGGTCGACCGCCACCTGCTTGGTATCATTGGGATCGAACTTCACATAGATGGTTGCACCGGGGGCAAATTTCGGTCTCGATGCATCTGAGACGGCTTGCTGTGTGGATGCGCGGAAGGCCGGGCGATCCGTGGGAAATACTTCGACGGAGAATTGCAGCATCGAGGCGTTGTCGCCAATCCGGATGCCGGTATCCGTCAGACTGAGGATTTGGGCAGGAGCCTCCCTCCCGCTTGCCCGGAGCTGGTTGTAGACCTGCTCCTGGGCACGTAGTTTGTTCTCAATTTGGGGGTCGTTGAAATCGATGATCATATTTTCTCCTGCCAAAAACCGGTCAGATCAGTGCCCGATGGGCGTTGGCGCATCTGCGGCGCGGCGTCCAGCCCACTTGAAAGGCCAGCCGGGCAGGAGCAGCCCGATCAGGAATGCCATGATGGCCGCGAAGAATGTGATTCGGTAGGCATGCTCGAACCCCGAGATGTTTTCCCGGCAAGCCTCGCCGAGCAGCGGCGCGATCTGGGCAGGAATGAGCGCTGCCGGGTCCGCCGGCTCGATGGTCACAGCCACCTGGGCTGCGACTGTTGGCTGGCAGATGGCGATGGGGGTCAGCCCAATTTGGGGTGGAGCATTCAGGAATTGCTGCTGCATGGCGGAGATCTGTGGCGACAATGTACTGGCAAGCACGGTCGCCAGGATGGCAACACCAATAGCCTGGACCACCTGGCGGGTGGCATTGGTCAGAGACGACCCATTAGCGATCTCGGGCAGCGGCACAGCCGACAAAGCGGTCACAAAGGTCGTCTGGATGGTTGCGCCGAATGCCAGGCCCCGCAAGGCCAGCAGGAACATGATCCAGCTCATTGTTGTATCTGCCCGGATCTGGGATAACTGCCATGTATTGAGGATCAAGATCCCAAAGCCAATTGCGACCAGGGGGCGCGGGCCTATGCGGTCATACAGTCGTCCGGCCAGGATGGTCGCGATCCCGCCGGAAATGGCCATGGGCAGGAGGATCAAACCCGTCTCGAAAGCGGTCTTGCCTCTTAAAAATTGCAGGTAGATCGGCAGCAGGAATTCGGCTCCGAAGAGGGCGATCACGCTGACATAACCGAGCAGGCTCGCGCGTAGGAAAATGGGCTTTTTAAACAGTCGCAGATCTAGCAAGGGTTGCTTCGCAACAAACAGTTCGATGATGGCGAAGGCTGTCAGGCCGAGCGCGCCAATGACGAACCAGGTCAAAACACCCGGGGCTGACCAACCAAAATTGGCGGCTACCGAGGCTGCGTAAAGGACGGAGCCGAATCCGATGACCTCCGTGATCAATCCCATCCAATCCAGGGCTGGCCAATGGTTGCCCAGGAAGTCGGGCAAAAAGAAGGAACCCAGGATGATACCGAGGATCCCGATCGGGGGGTTAATAAAGAAAATGAACCGCCACAAATTCTGGTCGACCAAAAATCCCCCCAGGATCGGGCCAAGCGCAGGCGCCACCAGGGAGGCGATCCCAAAAATTCCCAGGGCTGCGCCTTGTTCCTTGGGAGGAAAGCTGCGCAGTAGGATGGCGGACCCCAGAGGTAAGGCGATACCACCCCCAACTCCTTGCAGTGCACGCGCCCCGATCATAAAACCGAGGGTTGGAGAAATGCCTGATAAGAATGAACCGAGAATGAAAATGGACAGGCCAACCAGATAGATGCGCTTCATGCCGTAGCGATCTGCAAGAAAGGCTGATAGGGGCGTGCTGATTCCAAGGGCGAGGATGTAAATGCTGATGATCCACTGGGAATCGTTCAGGCTGGCTCCGAATTCGGCGCGCAGGGTTTGAAAGGCCACGTTGACCACCGTGGTATCCAGGATTACCATAAAAATACCAAAGATGACCGAGATCAGGATCTTATATTTTTGCGGCAGGGGTTGCCGGCCTGCCCGTACCGGGTGCAAGATGTCTGCCTGCATAACTTCCTTCCATGGAGTCTAAATTCATCCAGGTCTTTATCAAAATTAAGAACAGATATCCGTTTGAAATGGACACCTGCTCAATATTCTTCGGCCTTGCTCTCGAGCTGAATTCCGATAATACTTATCTGATTTTAGCACACTTGGCAAGTACAGGCAACGATTTGGCCCGAATCTGTTTTCAATCGGCCGCGAGGAATGAAATGATAAAAGTCCCCCAGACGGCCGAGGCTCCTGGGCTATTCAAGATCAATGAATTTACCAACCCGGGGGCAGGGGAAAAATAAAAGGGCTGTCCAAAAAGGGCAGCTCTTTTATACTAAATATTTTTAAACCTGAATTATCCGCCTGATTTCGCCGGCATGTATTCCATCAAGCGATGGGCCATTTTGCTCACGGTCATCGAGTGCAGCCAGATGCGGCCAGGCCCGGTAAGCGTGGCAAGAAAGAGTCCTTCTCCGCCAGCCAGGACGTTGGCAATCCCTTTGATCATCTGGATGTCAAAAGATACACTGGCTTCGAACATGGCTACGTGGCCAGGTTCAACTTTCATGATCTCACCTGGTTTCAGATGATATTCAACAGCGTCGCCGTCGAGTTCGGCAAAGGTCGTCCCCGGCCCGGTAAGTTTCTGCAGGATGAATCCTTCGCCGCCAAAGAAACCGGCGCCCAATTTACGCGTGAAGAACACGTCCAGCGTGACACTTTTCTCGGCGCACAGGAATGCGTGCTTGTGCATGATAACGGACTGCCCTGCATCCAGCTCAATGGGCAATACCTTGCCGGGAAAATCCGTGCTGAATGCCGCCTGCCCCGCTGCCCCGGCGGCACTGAAGTCAACGATGAATGCTGAAGCTCCGGAGACGGCCCGCTTGAGCATGCCGCCCAACCCCCCGCTTGCCTTGGTACTCATGTTCACAGTGGTTGTCATCCACGACATGCCGCCCGCATCTGAAAAAACGATCTGGTTGGGCTGCAGTTCCACCACCAGCGTTTGTTGGACCGTTCCGAGGATGTGATACTTGATCCCGCTTTTTGTTTGACCGCTGATTTCTGGTACAGTGGGTAGATCTGGAATACTCATGGTTGTTCTCCTTGGGTGCAAGGTGCTGTCGACTTGGCAGCTTATCGGTTGACCTTGTGGGTAGGATTATAGACCAACATCCTTATAACCCGATTAATCCCGTTTTTTTATGCTTCCGGTTTGTATGCTGCCGCGCTCATATCGCCCACAAATTCAGGGACTTTGGCGTGACCCAGCATCTGTCGGACCGCGGAGGCTTCACCGGTGTGGTACCAGTAGTGATAGATATTTCTCATCAACAATGTGCCGATGCTTTCATCCACCGCCTTCCCGTCCCGCAGAAGATACGTCTGCATGATCGCGGGGGTCAGCGTGTCAAGATATTTGTCCGCCTCGGCGGTCACTTTGTGCCACACCGCCCACATTTCTTTCAACACAGGCGTGCTGGCGGGTTTTCCAAACCCTACCAGCTCATAAAGATCAGGCGCAATGTTCTTTTGCTGCGAAAAAACCACCCAATAACGATGCTCTTGATTGGCGAGATGACCGACCATCCAACTGATACAGTTCATCGGCATCACCCGGCGGATGGCATCCTCCTCGGAAACTCCCTCAAGACAACGGACGAACTCGCTGCGGGCAAAGCGTAACTGGTTGACGAGCAGATGGGGTTGCATATTGGGCTCCTTTCATCGGGGACCAGTAATGGGCACTCTTGGCTGGTCTCAGCCAGGTGCAAGTGTCCATGGTATCCATATTTTACTCGTTTCGAAACGATCCGGTCCTGGCGGATTAACCAAGAGGAAGCGCGTTACCTGCTCCTCCTTTTCCCAAATCTCTGCTCTCTATTCTCTCAAATCGTGGTATACTCCCGTGCCGCTCGAGATTGGAGCGCACGCACTAGGGAATTGTTTTGACATCGTCCCCGAAGGGGAGACTTCGAATGATGGCCCGGCGAGTTGACCGGGCTATTTTGTTGGGCTGAGGCGCCCGCAAGAGCACCTCGGATTGGCAAGAATTTCGGTGTCCGTGCAGTATCAAGGACGACCGTGGAGTCATCGAAACATCCCTTCATTTATATACCATTGCGAGAAGTGAAGCGACGCAGCCCTCTCCTGATTATTAGGGGAGCGCCACGCCGCAAAAACGCGGCTCACAATGACCCTGAAAGAGGATTTTGATGACCACCCAATTTACTGATTTAAACCTGCGCCCCGAGTTGATGCAGGCCATTGCCGCGCTCGGCTATGTCGAGCCGACACCCATTCAGGCTGCTCTCATCCCGGTCATGCTGACCGGCGCGGATGTGATCGGCCAGGCCCAGACCGGCACCGGTAAGACCGCCGCCTTCGCCCTCCCCATTTTGAATAATCTGGAACCCGGAGAACGCCACGTGCAAGCGCTGGTGCTATGCCCCACGCGCGAACTGGCTTTGCAGGTGGCCGGTGCTATTTACGACTATGGCAAAGTGCAGGAAGTGCGCGTACTGGCCGTCTATGGTGGGCAACCTTACGGACCGCAGATCAGCCGTCTCAACCGTGGCGTGGATGTGGTGGTTGGTACCCCTGGCCGCCTGATCGACCTGCTCGAGCGCAATGCCCTCAACATCAGCCAGGTCCGCACCGTGGTGCTCGACGAGGCCGATGAGATGCTTTCGATGGGCTTTATTGAAGATATCGAGACGATCCTCGCCGATACCCCTGGAGATCGCCAGACCGCCCTCTTCTCCGCCACCCTGCCAGCCCCCATCCGCCGCCTGGCTGACCGTTTCATGCATTCACCGCAGTCCATCCTGATCCAGCGCGCCCAGGTCACTCTGACAGCCATCGAACAGCGCTATTACCTGGTCAACCAGGCCGATAAACTGGCTGCACTCACACGCCTCTTTGAGATCGAACCGGTGTCCAGCGCTTTGATCTTTGTCCGCACAAGGGTTGGCACAGGTGAACTGGCTAACGAACTGGCCCGGCGTGGTTTCCCGGCCGAATCGCTGAACGGCGATTTGAGCCAGGAAGCCCGTGAACGGACACTCAACCGGTTCCGCCAAAACCAGATCAAGGTGCTGGTGGCTACTGACGTGGCCGCCCGCGGCCTGGATATCGACGACATATCCCATGTTTTTAACTATGACTTGCCCGACGACCCGGAAATTTACATCCACCGCATCGGGCGCACCGGCCGGGCCGGAAAGACTGGTATTGCCATTTCGATGGTCACACCGCGCGAGAAACGCCTTCTGCGTCAGATCGAGTCCCTCATTCGTCAGCCGCTGACCAAGTCTGCTTTACCGACCGAGGAAGACATCCGCAATCACCGCGAGAACGAATTGCTCGAAAACGTCAAAACCTGGCTGGTACGCGCCCGCTACCACCGCGAACGCGAACTGGTGGCGCGGCTGGTCGAGGAAGGTCACGACCCGCTGGAAATTGCCGCGGCTGCCCTCAAGCTGGCGCGCGCCGACGAAAAACAACGCCCGGTCGCTACGGTCAGCGAGGTGCAAGACACGGCTCCCCGTCGTTACGAGCGGGATGGGAAACGTGCCCCACGCCGCGACTATGGGGACCGCGAAACGGTCTCCCACGAACCGGGCATGGTCCGTCTCAGTTTGAGCCTGGGCCGCCTCCAGGGTATCCGTCCTAACGACGTGGTTGGCACGATTGCCTTCCATGCCGATATCCCCGGCCACACCATCGGCAAGATCCACATCCAGGATAAATACACACTTGTGGATGTCCCGGAGAAGTTCGCAGCCAAGGTATTGGCTAAGAACGGGAATTATCGCATCCGCCAGCATCTGGTCAATGTCAAACCAGCCTGATCTTAGAGACTCATAAAAAGAGAGTAGCAATGCAAGGTTGCTACTCTCTTTATTATCCAACGTCTCCAGTTCTTCTTCACATTGCGATCAATTTACGGATGTGGTCTATGTGGTCGCGTTCATGCCAGAGTGCCCGGCGTAGCGCCTTGCGCGGAGACCAGAACTCCCCGTCCACTCCGAGCACTTGTTTCACACCCTCCAATTTAAATAAACACGTGTTGAAATGCCGGCGGACTTTATCCAGCCGGGCGAGGGGTTCCTCCGGAACATCCACGCGGGGGAAGGCCAGTCCGAGGCAATCCAAATACCACCATTCCGCCCCACCTATGTGACCAAGAATCCCGTTGATGCTCCACCGTTCGCCTGGATATGTCTGGTTGAGTTTCGCCTCGTTTAGTCCATGCACGGTCTTGAGCAGTTCATCCCGGCTCCAGACGAGCATGTCGAGTGCATGCTTGATTTCAATTCTGGTGAGTGGTTTCCAATCATAAGGGAAGAATGATTCCACGCTATATCCGTCTGCCTCGCTGGTTTTGTCCAGGTTGTCATTGATGAAATAAACATCCCAGGTGCCATTGACGACGATCTCGATTTCACTTTCGGCGAAGTTGAGCCAGGTATTTCGCTCGTGTCGCAGGATCCAGCCTGCATATTTATTGAGTGCCCCTTCCAGGTTCGTCGCTGCAGCTTCCCCTCTCATTCCATAGGCAAAACAGCCGGGATGTTCCAATGCCCAGGCCATGGAGCGTCCTTCATTGTTGTTTTCAATCCCTACTTGAAAAATCATTGATCACCTCCATACCCTTGTATTTTACACCAATACAAAAGGGGGTCAAAGCGGTTCACCCTATTTTAGTTTTACCCCATCCCTTGGTTTACCCATACCGGTTCATGAATTTTTCCATCCGCCGCAAGGCTTCTTCGATCATCTCATATGCCGTGGCGTAGGAACAGCGCACAAATCCCTCGCCTCCCACACCGAAGGCGTTGCCAGGGACGACGGCTACGTGTTCTTCCTTCAGAAGCTTTTCAGCGAAGGTCTCATCTTCCATACCGGAGGCAGTTATATTGGGGAAGGCATAGAACGCGCCGCGCGGCTCGAAAGTGGTCAGCCCGAGTTTGTTCAACCCGCTGACCATCAGCCTGCGCCGCCTATCGTATTCACTGACCATCTCTTGAACATACTTTTCTCCATTGGTCAGGGCTTCAAGGGCTGCATCCTGGGCGGTGGTTGGCGCTGACATGATCGTGTACTGGTGGATACGCACCATGCCTTTAATGATATCTGCCGGACCGCAGGCATAGCCGATGCGCCAGCCTGTCATGGCATAAGCCTTCGATAGTCCTCCCAACAGGATGGTGCGCTTCCTGATCTCCTCTCCCAGCGCTGGAACGCAAACGTGGTCGAAGTCGTACACCAGCCGGTCGTAGATCTCGTCTGAGACAATCAGCAGGTCGTGTTCAATGGCAATTTCAGCCACCCGTTTCAGGGTCTCACGTGTGGCGACCGCACCGGTTGGATTACTGGGGTAGCCCACGAAGATAACTTTTGTGCGCGGGGTGATGGCGGCGCGGACGCGGTCAGGGTCCAGTTGGAAATTATCCTCCATCCGGCTGGGAATTTCAACCGGTACCCCGCCTGCCAGGATCACTTCTGCCTGGTACGAGACAAAGCATGGGGTTGGGATGATGACTTCATCGCCTGGGTCGAGCAGGGCCGTCATCACGAGGTAAAGGGCCTCCGAGACGCCCACTGTGATAATGATCTCTTCGACCGGATCGTAGCTCACGCCGTATAGATGCTTTAGATTCCCTGCCACAGCTTGGCGCAGATCGAGTTTGCCTGAATTGGAGGTGTAATGCGTTTCCCCGGCTCGCAAGGAACGAACGCCTGCTTCCAGGATTGGCTCAGGGGTGGTGAAATCCGGCTCACCGATACCGAGTGAAATGACATCTTTCATCGTGGCAGCAATATCGAAAAACTTGCGAATACCCGATGGCTTCAACCCGGCTACTCTCTTGGCAAGATAACGTGTGTCAGAAATTTCCTGCATCCAGTCTCCTTAAAATTGATGAATTTGCCATTTATATTCAGATGTGTCTTTGTCGGTCAGCTCAATGTAGGAAAGTTCGAAAATCTCTCCATCGGCGGTCCTGACCCGGAACCACTTTATCTGTGGCGTGCGTCCCTCGGACAAGATTTCAGAAATGATGAGGCGCTTTCCCTGCCAGGTGAGTGCAGTCGGTCTATCTGTGTAAGTGAACCCGGAATGGCATTCAACGATATCGATCATCGGAACGACACTATAGAATAACGGAACTATTATCACCGATGTTTAATTTCAACGCCGGATCGTCGGCGTTATGGCCCTGAACCTTTGCCTGCCGGCCGATGAAGGAACCTTTCAAAGAGGCCGTTTCCACTGTTCCCCCGCTTTCGAGAATGGAGTCTTCGATCCGTGCGCCCATGATCTTGCAATCCGCCCCGATGGAGGCGTATGGGCCGATCACAGAATCCCTGATCTCTGCGCTCGCGTGGATAAATACCGGTGGCACAATTTTGAGGCCGTGTTGTTCCTCGCTTTTTGTTTTGTTGGCTTTCCCGTGGGCGAGCAAATACCGGTTCGTCTCCAGCGTAGCCTCGATCGTACCGGTATCCAGCCATACATCCACGATCTGGGTGCGCATCTTCAGGCCGCGCTCGATCATGATGTTGATGGTATCCGTGAGGAAGTACTCACCCTTCTGCATAGTCCCACGCCGGAATTGTTCTTCAATTGCCGCGAGCAATTTTCCGGCCTGTTTGAAATAATAGCACCCGACGACCACCAGGTTATTGTCCAGTGTCTTCGGCTTCTCGATGAGACGGGTCACCCAGCCTCCGCCATCCACTTCCGCCACGCCAAACCGGCGCGGGTCCGGCACAGATTTAACCCAGGCCGCGCCGTCCGCTTTTTCATCCGCCAGGAAAGAGAAATTCGTTTCCAGAAGAGTATCCGAAAAGCAGATCAGCAGCGGACCGTTCAGGTATTCGCGCGCCAGCCATAATGCGTCAGACTGCCCCTTCATCACTGGCTGAAGGACGTAGTGCGCTTTTAGTTTGGGATGGTGCTCTTTGACGTATGCCGGTATCTGCAGTTCCCCCAGATACGGACCGAGGATGAACACGTATTCACTATTCATCTTAACCGGGACGGACTCAAACATATCCAGCAGGTGGTCGAGGACGGTCTTGCCAGCCACGCTAACCAGGGGTTTGGGCTTGGACCAGGTCTGGGGACGCATCCGCGTGGCCCAGCCGGCAGTCGGGATAACAATTTTCAGGGTTTGGGTCATGGGTCTATTGTACCCTTACTCGCTTTCCGGGGGACTTGGCCCTCCGGCGGCAGTGTTATAAATGAAAGATCAAGCCAATGACTGCTTTGGCAAGTACCAGCCAGACGAGGCTGATATTGGTGAAGGTCAGGACCACGAAAGGAGGCACGCCCTTGATGCCTGACTCCAGGGCGCGTTTGATAAAGGGAATTGCCTCATTTTCGTCTGGTGCCCATGGCAGCCCTTCTTTCGCGCCGGAGGTCATCATACCCAGGCACAGGCGGGAGCCTTCAAACCGCTTTCTCCCAAATTGACGTATTCCATGCTATGCACTCCTGACTTAAAACCTGTAAGGATTGTATCGCCTAAACTTTGGTCTCCAAATCTGCAACCACACCTTCCATCAAGTCCACGGCCTTCTTGACCGTGGCAACGTCAAAGGCGAAATTCGCGTTGGCAGCGGCGAACAACTCGGGCAGGGTTACCATCCCACCGAGGGAAAGCGCCTTGCGGTAATTGGCCACAGCTTTCTTCTGGTCTTGGAGGGCATTGCCAAAGATCTGCACTGCGCCCAGTTGTGCCAGGCCGTATTCCACATAATAGAACGGAACCTGGTGGATGTGCAGTTTGCGGTGCCAGCCGGTGGCTTTCACCTGCTCCTGCCCGGTCCAGTCCACACCTGGGATGAAGCGGTCCCACAATTCAGCCCATTTTTTATCGCAGCTTACCGGGTCTGCACCTTTTTTTGGGTTCTCGTAGACCCACTGCTGGAAAGAATCCACAACGGCCATGAACGGCCAGAACATGATCATCCCTTCGAGATGCTCAATGCGGGCACGCGCTGCCTCGGCGTCCGTGTAGAAGCCGCCGTTGGCTTTTGTCAGGTAGGGCGAAGCCAGCAATTCCATGCCCATGGAAGCCACTTCGGCAAATTCCATCGGCACGGCTAGTTGTTGGATGTATGGGATTTTGGCTGTCTCAAAGATATGAAACGCATGCCCGGATTCGTGCAGGGTGGTCATCACGTCATCATGCGTTCCGACCGCGTTGACGAAAACGAACGGCTTTCGGATGGAGGTGTAGGATGTGCAATATGCACCCGGAGCCTTGTTCTTGCGGTTGTCGAGGTCGGTCAGGCCGTCGGCTAGCATGCGGTCAAAATAGTCCCCCAGGGCCGGGTCTACATGCTGGAAGATGGCTGAAGTATTTGATTTGAGTTCTTGAATGGAAGCGAACGGCTTGAGTTGCGGGATGTCAGCCGCCGGGGTGGGACGCGAGAACCAGCCATCCACCAGGTCCCACGGGCGAAGTGTGTTCAGACCGAGGGCCTTTTCTCTTTTTTGGTAGATACGCGTTGCAGCCGGGACCACCACCTTTTCGATGGCCGCTGCAAAGGATTTGCAGTCTTCGGGATCGTAATCGAAGCGCAGTCTCTGTACCCAGGTATATTCGCGGTAACTGGGTTTGTCAGAATTCCTGGCGATCTTGGCGCGTACATCCATGAACTTTACCCACAAGTCATTGATGGCTTCCACATCTGCCAATTGGCGCTCGGCTTTGAGATGCCAGGCTTTTTCGCGCCTGGTGCGGTCGGGTTGTTGGAAGTTCATGGCGAGGCGCGTCAGGGTGATCTCCTCGCCTTCCCATTTGACCGTCTGCGCACCATAGATCTTGTCATATTCGATGGCAAGTTTTTGCTGGTCGGCCAGCAGCGCCAGGTTGGATTCGCGGAACAGACCGGCCTCGGCGCGCACGTTGCGCAAGGGGATATTGAACCCTTTCGGTTCCAGTTTACTGGCGAGCAGTTTCTCTTTGAGTTTCTGCTCGGCAGCCATTGAATTGGGGAAGATGCCGTCTAGAAAAGCGTTCATGCGTGCGTCGGCTTCCTTGTCTGCAGTGTTGATCGAAGTGGCCACCGAAAGGCGCGAGTACATTTCCTCGATGCGTTCGCCCACGCTCGACCAGTCCGCCAGCCAGTCGTCCACGCTGGCGGCGCTGAGGGGACGGGCTGCCAGGTCTTTGTAGTACGGTTCGATCGCGGGCCAGGTCCAGGCGATGATCTCTTGTGAGCTGGTGGGAAGATTTTTCAGCATATCAGTCCTTTCATTTCATTATTAATGGAGGCTGTCGTCGCTCCCTTTTTACGCTCCTTGCAACGACACACATCTTTGGAAGGTTGAACGTTCATATTTTCTCATAATTAAAGTAAAAGGCACAGAGACATCCATCCTCTGTGCCGCTGCCTTATTTCATGATTGTCAGGTTGGCGAGACTGGCCGCCAGCCGCTTGATCCCCACCGATTCGAAAACCACGTCCACGGTTTCATCGTTATCCTGCAGGCGGGAGTTGAGCACCATCCCTTCGCCCCAGGTGGGATGCTGGACCCTCATCCCGGCCCGGAAACGGGCCTCCTGGGCAGCGGCCGGCACCGGATCTGACCGCAGCCATGCAGGCGTGGACGAACGTCCGGCGCGGTGCCCGGCGCGTGCTTTCCCCGAGAGCAGCTCCTGTGGGATGTCTTCCAGGTATCGCGAGGGGATGGTCTCCTCGGCGTAACCACGGCCGCCGCGGCGCAGGGCGCGCAGCAGGTAGAGCCGGTCCTCGGCGCGTGTGATGCCCACGTAGAATAAACGACGCTCCTCCTCCATCGCTTCAGGTTCGTCAAAGGAGCGGCTGTGTGGCAGGAGGCCATCGTCCAGGCCGACAATGAAGACCGAGCCGAACTCCAGCCCTTTGGCGGCGTGCAAGGTCAACAGGGTGGGGGCGTTCTTGCCCTCTGCCAGGGTATCCTGGTCAGAGATGAGCGCCACGTTTTCGAGGAAATCGGTCAGGGTGCGGTCCTGGTACTCGATCGTCAGCCGGCGCAACTCCTGGACGTTCTCCCAGCGCTCGGCGCCTTCATCGGTACCGTCCTCAATGGCTGCCTGGTAGTTGATATCCTCGGCGATGCGGTCGAATAATTCGGTGACGGTCGCGCGTGGCGCCTCAGCCCGCCAGTTCGACAGCAATGCTCCAAAAGCGGCTAGTGGCAGCGCGGCCCGGCCGGTGAACTGCGCCCAAAAAGGAGAGGCATCGCCGCGCACCAGGTCCATCAGCACTGCCGATGCGGAGGTGTCTGCCCCCCGGGCAGCCGTGTGTATAGCAAGAATGGTTTTTTCACCGATGCCGCGCGCTGGGAGGTTGATGACCCGGTCGAGTGAAATTTCATCGGCGGGATTATGGACCAGGCGCAGGTAAGCGATAATGTCTTTGACTTCCCGCCTTCCATAGAACCGCTGCGCTCCCACCAGCCGGTAAGGCAGGCGGGCTTGCAGGAAGGCTTCTTCCAGCAGGCGGGATTGGGCGTTGGTGCGGTACATCACGGCGCAGTCGCCCGGTTCGCAGGTCCGGCTGGAGACGAGGCTGGCGATGGTATCTACCACGAAAGCCGCTTCACTGTAGTCGTCCAGTGCTTCATAATAAAAGAGTTTGTCGCCGGTACCCCGCTCTGTGAACAGGCTCTTGCGGCGGCGGTGCGGATTGCGGTCGATCACGGCCATTGCGGCATCCAGGATGGTCTGTTTGGAACGGTAGTTCTGTTCCAGCAGGATGACCTGTGCGTTGGGAAAGTCCTGCTCAAAACGCTGGACGTTGCGGTAGTCTGCCCCGCGCCAGCGGTAAATGGATTGGTCTGGATCCCCAACGCAGAAAATATTGTTATGCCCCGATGCCAGGTGCTTCAATAAAACATATTGGGCGAAGTTGGTGTCTTGGAACTCGTCCACCAGTACATGATGGAAGCGCTGTGCGTACTTCTCGCGTACGGCGGGGAATTCGGAGAGCAGGTGCGCTGTCCACAGCAACAGGTCGTCGAAGTCAACGGCGTTGTTCTGTTTCAAAATTTCCTGATAACGCTTATAGACCCGCTTGACCACCTCATCACGATAGGTCTGCGTGGGGTAATCTTCTGGGAAGATCAGGTCGTTCTTGGCGCGTGAGATCGCGCCATGCACAGATTGTGGACGATACGTTTTCTCGTCCAGGTTCAGGTCACGGATGGCTCCTTTCGCCACGCGTTGCTGGTCGTCATCATCATAAATAACGAAACTGGCATCGAAGGGTAGATGCTCGGATTCGCGCCGTAAAAGTCTGGCACAGACGGAGTGAAATGTTCCCAACCAGATCCCATCGGCGGGTAATTCGCCCAGCATGTCACGGACACGGTTGCCCATTTCCCGCGCAGCTTTATTGGTGAATGTAACTGCCAGCATCTGGTATGGACGCACGCCTTCGTTGGCGATTAAATACGCCACGCGCTGGGTCAGGACACGCGTCTTCCCGGACCCGGGCCCGGCCAGTACTAATACAGGACCTGCGCCAGCCGTTACAGCCTGGCGCTGCTGGGGGTTGAGTTTGTCGAGGAAATCCATGGGGAAGTTTTTTGATCCCTGTTATTCGTGAGGCGTGTGCCGGATGCCCTGTGTGCACATCCCGATTAACGAATTGGGTTGCTGGTTATTTCAATTCCGACGTGCAGTGTGGGCAGCGCGTCGCTTTAATAGGAATGATGCTGAAGCAGTGCGGGCATTCCTTGGTGATCGGATCGGCCGCCGGAGTTGGCTCCGGCTTCTTCTGCATACTGTTGATGCCTTTGACCATCAGGAAGATGACCAGGGCGATAATGATGAAATCAATAATGTTGTTGATGAAATTCCCGTAAGTGACTTTGGCGCTGCCGAGGCTGAAGGCCAGACCAGTGAAATCGATCCCGCCGACGATCAGGCCGATCAAAGGCATCAGGATGTCGCTGACCAGCGACGTGACAATCTTGCCGAATGCCCCGCCGATGATGACGCCAACAGCCAGGTCCATTACATTGCCGCGCATGATAAAGGTTTTGAATTCTTTTAACATAAGGAAATCTCCTTTCCACTGGTTAAGGTTTGCGACTTCATTGTACCGTCAGGGGTAACGACTGTCAACGAAAGGGGTACTCTGTTGTATAATCCGGCGCAGAAGGCCCGGTTCTCCAGTACGGGGCCATGAATCTTTGAAAGTGTAGTCCCGGTTATCGCATAGGAAACGGGTCTTGGAGGAGCGTCATGTCTTTTCGCCGGTCTATCATCATCCTTGGCGGCCTGATTTTTGGGCTGTTGCTCCTGGTTGCCTGCGGTCAGAAAACCCCCTCTCCCACACCAACGCTTGAACCGACCCTCACCGCGACCTCTGTACCGCCGCGCCAATTGACCGTTTGCCTTGGGCAGGAACCGGCCAGCCTGTACCCGCTGGACAATCCCTCGTTGGCCGCCCGCAGCGTGTTGGCGGCGGTCTACGATGGGCCGATCGACACCAATTCCTACGGATACCAGGCTGTCATCCTGAAGCGTTTGCCGAACATCGAAAACGGCGACGCCCAGCTTTTCCCGAAATCCGTTTATGTGGGGGACGCGGTGGTGGACGCCACTGGGTTACCGGTTACGCTGGCAGTCGGGGTGAAAATTCGCCCGGCGGGCTGTCAAAGCGATGAATGTGTCCTCAAGTACGATGGCACCTCCGAGGTCCAGATGGATCAGATGCAGGTTACATTTAATCTGCTTCCCGGGCTCACCTGGTCAGATGGTGAGCCTCTCACGGCCGAAGATTCGGTCTATGCCTATCAGGTGGGTTCTAACCCGGCTTCCCCCGGTTTCCAGAATCTGATCTACTCCCGCACCCAGTCTTATGAAGAAGTGGACCAGACCACCGTTCAATGGTGGGGTAAACCTGGCTTTATTGACCCCACCTACTTCATTAATTTCTGGTCGCCGCTCCCCAAACATCTGTGGGACCAGATTCCGGTTGATCAATTGGCCGACGCTGATCAATCCTCCCGTACCCCGCTGGGTTGGGGGGCGTACGTTATTCAAGAATGGGCTGTTGGCGATCATATTACCTTGACAAAGAACCCGCATTACTTCCGTTCCGGAGAGGGCCTACCCAAGTTCGATACCCTGACTTTCCGCTTCGTTCCAGACCCGGGCACTGCCATTAGTGACTTGTTGGCTGGCACCTGCGATATCCTTGACCCCAGCATCCGCTTAGACGGGCAGGTGGCGTTGCTGCGCTCGATGGCCGCACAGAACCAACTGCAGGCTTTGTTCACTACCCTGCCGGTGATGGAAGAACTGGCGCTCGGTATCCAACCGGCATCGTATGATAATGGAATTAATCCCGAGTTCGACCGCCTTGATTATTTCGGCGATGTGCGCGTGCGCCAGGCTTTGGCATTATGTCTCGACCGGCAGCAGGTGGTGGATTCAGTGCTTTCGGGCTTGAGTAGCGTCCCGAATTCTTATTTACCGCTCGGCCATCCCCTTTACGATCCAAATGTAACCACCTATTCCTTTAATGTTGCCGCCGCCGGCCTACTTCTTGAGCAAGCTGGTTGGAAGGATGTGGACCAGGACCCGTCCACGCCGCGCCAGGCCTGGGGGGTTCCGGGGGTTCCATCCGGGACACCCTTCGTGGTCAATTACGTTACCACCAATGCCGTCCAGCGCCAGCAGGTGAGTACCATCTTGACCGCCAGTCTGGCGCAATGCGGCCTCCAGGTCGATGTGCAGTATCTCGATGCAAATACCCTTTACGCACCCGGCCTGGACGGGATACTATTTGGCCGAAAATTTGACCTGGCTGAGTTTGCCATGTTCAGTACAGGGATTGAAACACCCTGTGATTGGTACACGAGTTCCGAGATCCCGAACGCCGCCAATAACTGGGTGGGGACAAACGTCAGCGGATACAGCAATCCAACCTTTGATGCGGTCTGCCGGGTGTCTCAACAATCTCTTCCGGATGACCCGGCGCATGCCGCCGCATATTCCCAGGCCCAGTCCATTTTTGCGAACGACTTGCCGGTCATCCCGCTCTACTGGCGGGTCAATGCAGCTGCGGCGCGTCCAGACCTGTGCCATTTCTCCCTTGACCCTACGGCGGCCAGCAACCTGTGGAATATAGAGGCCATTGACAGCGGTTTGGGGTGTCAGCCCTGATGTAGAAGCTGAGCATCGCGTGGTTTGAAGGGGGACACTTGACTTTTTGAGTTTCTTGTGTTAATCTTCCTCTAACTCTTCTGGTATTTTGCCAAAATTCCAGGAATAAAATCTTTTAAGCGAAGGAGGTGATTCTCGGGAATAGCCTCAAGTTGCCTGATTTTCTCTATTAATTCACCCTAACCTGTTCAACTAATTAATATTGGAGGAGAAAGACAATGTCTCGAAATCGCATTACGTTGGTTGTCGGCTTGATGGTGGCGTTCAGCATGATGCTGGCCTCCTGCTCCCCGGCGACCACTACCCCCCCCGCTATCGCGACCATCCCGCCGACTGCAGTTCCTACTGCTGCTCCGGCCCGCCACGGTGGCTTCCTGGACCAGATCGTCTTCTCGGTTGTGTCGAGCGATTCTGCTGTGACACAGATCCAGGCTGGCGCGATTGACACGTTTGCATATGCCCTGAGCTCGGCTCAACTGGCGGCTATTCAGGCGTCCGGGTTGAAATATGCATCTGTCCTTGGCACCTATTACACCATTATGTATAACGGTTCCACCTGCACAGATCCCAACACGTTCAACCCCTTCTCTGATCGCAAGATCCGCGAAGCCACGAACATGCTCTATGACCGCAATTACATCAACCAGGAGATCTACGCTGGTGGCGGTCTGCCCAAGTTCTTCGCCATTCAGACCAACGGTATTGACTACGCTGACCTGGCCGATGTTGCTCGCGGCCTGGAGGCCAAGTATGCCTTTAACGAAGCCCAGGCCATTGCCGACATTGCGACCGCGATGACGGCTGATGGCGCCACCATGGACGCTGCCAGTGGCAAGTGGCAATTCAAGGGCAAGCCCGTTTCAATTATCTTCCTCATCCGCCGCGACGGTGATGGTACCCGCTTACCGATGGGTCACTATGTTACCGCTCAGTTGGAGAAGGCTGGTTTCACTGTCGATGCACAGGAAAAGAAGTCTTCTGAGGCTGGTCCCATCTGGCAGCGCACCTCTGTTGAGTGCCAGTGGAATGTCTACACCGCCGGCTGGATTAACTCCGGTCTTTCCCGCGATGATAAAGGCCAGTTCCAGCAGATGTATCTGCCCGACAGCATCCAGGGCATTCAGCCCTTCCTGTCGAACAACCCCGATCCCGTCTATCAGCAAGTGGGCGACGATCTTGCCAACTCCAAATTCACCACCCTCCAGGCGCGTCATGATCTGATGGTGCAGGCCCTGACCCTCAGCATGCAGGACTCCCTCCAGGTGATGATCATCGATACTCGCAGCTTCGCACCTTACCAGACCACCGTGCAGATCTCTGCCAACTTGGCTGGTGGTATTGAAACCGCTCCGATCGCTTTCTACACTGCTCGCTTTGTCGGGCAGGAAGGCGGGACGTTGAAATGGGGCGAGTCCGACCTCTTCTCCGAGCCATGGAACCCGATTGCCGGCAGTAACTGGGCCTGGGACCAGGGTGCACAGGCTGCCATAACCGGGGCTGCCTTTATGGCCGACCCATACACCGGCCTGCAGTGGCCACTGCGCGCTGAAAAGGCTGAGTTGGTTGTCCAGACCGGCCTGCCGATCTTTAAGTCGCTCGATTGGATCACCCTCACCACTGCTGACAGCATCGCTGTCCCTGCGGATGCCTGGGTTGACTGGAATGCCACCACGCAGACGTTTGTCGCCGCTGGCGATGGTATTACCGCCAAGACCAAGAGCGTCGTATACTACCCGGCCAACATGTTTGACACGGTCACCTGGCACGACGGAAACAAGATCTCGGTTGCCGACTTTGTCATGGGCATGATCATGGCCTTTGACCGCGCCAAGCCGGAAAGTGCCATCTACGACGAGCAGGCTGTTCCTTACTTCGAATCCTTCATGTCGTCCTTCAAGGGCGTCAAGATCGTTTCGACCAGCCCGCTTGTGATCGAAACCTACTCCGATAACTACCTCCCGGATGCTGAACTGGATGTCACCTCCTGGTGGCCGGGAAATGTTACCTACGGTTATGGTGAGTCCCCCTGGCAGGTGATTGCAATTGCCAACCTGGCCGAAGCTGCCGGCGAAACCGCCTATTCAGCTGACAAGTCATCCGCCAAGACCATCGAACAGACCAGCTTTGTCGGTGGCCCAACCTTGGCCATCCTGGCCAAGTACCTGGACCAGGCTATTGCCGCCAATACCATCCCGTATGCCCCCACCATGGGGACCTACCTCACCGCCGCCGAGGCCACTGCCCGCTATGCCTCCCTCAAGACCTGGTATGCTGATCGCGGTCATTTTGTGATCGGTACAGGCCCGTACTTCCTGTACAAGGCCTTCCTGACCGAGAAGTCCCTCATCCTGCAGAACTACACCGGTTACCCGGATCTTGCGGACCGCTGGAGCAACTTTGCCGAACCTCACATTGCCATCGTCGATATTACCGGACCTGCTGGTGCGGTGAAGATTGGTGATCCGGCGACCTTCGACATTGCGGTGACATTCAATGGTCAACCGTACGCCTCCACCGACCTCAAGATGGTGAAGTACATTCTCTACGATGCCACTGGTGCCGTCGTGAAATCTGATGTCGCTACATTGGTCTCGGAAGGGAACTATCAGGTCGTTCTCCCGGGCGATGTTACTGCCACACTCGCTGCCGGCTCCAACAAGCTCGAGGTTGCTGTTGTATCCAACCTCGTGGCTGTTCCGACCTTCCAATCGGTTCAGTTCGTCACCGCTCCGTAAGCTTGGATCGTTGATGTAAACTGATGGATTAAAAAATAGGGGCAAGGGTATCTTCCCTTGCCCCTATTTATCAAAGTTTTTGTGAGGAATATATGGAAGCTGGTTCCCAGGCTGGTTCCCCGATCGTCAAAAAATCATTTGCCTCCAGCACGTTCATGCGTGTGGTTAAATACACCGCTGTAAGGCTAGTGGTTCTTTTTATCACCGTTGTGATCGCCATCTATTTGACCATCCTGATCGCCAACATGGGGGGCTACGTGGATACGATGATGCGATCCGAGATTGAATATAACGTCACACAGGTGGTTGCCACCAATCCTGCCAACCGGAACATGACCTCGGAACAGAAGAAGTTGATGACGGAGCAATTGATCAGCCTGGAGATAAAACGACGTCATTTGGACCAGCCGCTGGCTTTGCGCAATGCCACCTACCTTGTTGATGCTTTGACCCTCAACTTGGGGCATGCCATGAACATGGTCAGCGACACCGGCTCGAGAACGGTACGCCTTATCCTTCTGGAGCGCTTGCCTGCCACGCTTTTGCTGATGGGCACCGCCGAGCTCTTCCTTTTCTTCAGCAGCCTTTTCCTAGCGCTTACCCTTTCCCGGCAGTACGGCAGTGTCTGGGACAAGTTTGTCATCGCAATGACCCCCACTTCTTCTGCGCCGGGTTGGTTCTATGGCATCTTTATGATATTGATTTTTGCGGCAATACTGAGAATCATGCCGTTTAGCGGGCTTGTTTCCACACCGCCCCCATCGAATCCGGTGTTATATGCCCTCAGCGTCTTGCAGCACCTCGCCCTGCCCGCCTTTTCGCTGTTCTTCAGCGGTTTCTTCCTGAGCATTTATGGTTGGCGGACGTTCTTCCTGATCTACTCAAGTGAAGATTACGTCGATATGGCCAAAGCCAAGGGTCTGACCTCGCGCGATATCGAACGCCGTTATATTTTGCGCCCGACCCTGCCGAACATCATTACCAACTTCGCCCTCACGCTGCTCGGGGTCTGGGGTGGTGCGATCGTTACCGAGACCATCTTCATCTGGCCGGGACTGGGGCGGATGTTTTACACGGCTATCGGGCTTTATGACATTCCGGTGATCGTCGGGGATACCATCATTTATGCTTACCTGCTGGCGATCACTGTCTTTCTCCTTGAAGTGATTTATGCCCTGGTCGATCCCAGGGTCAAAATTGGTGGTGGCGGGAGTCAATCATGAAAGCCTTGAAAAATTCCTTGCGGGAACTCTTGCGGTATCCTTCTGCAATTGCCGGTTTGGCCTCTGTTTTATTCTTTGTGATCCTGGCGATTTACGCCATGATCTCCATCCCTTACGGCAAGGCCATCGCACTCTGGCGCGGCGGCGAAGATATCTGGTATGCCAATCCGAAATTTGCGCCCCCTGCCTGGATCAATTTCTTCCGGGCGAAGAAATTACCGGTGTCCTTCCATGCCAACAGCGCTGACGGCGCGATGGAGAAAGTGGTCACTCCCGGGTCCGCCGACACCTCTACCATAAAACTTTCGTACACTTTCGATTTTGAGGCGGACGATTATCCGCAGGAGATCATGGTGTACTTTACGGATGCCTATAAAGAGAAGTTACCCTTTGTCTCCATCTCCCTTATTACACCCGACGGACGGGAGATCCGGGTTGCGGATACAGCCGTTGGCCCTCAACAGACCATCCGCTTCTCCCAACAGGACCGGCTGGTCAATCGCTATGGCGGTGGACAACAACAGTATGTCATGCGTGGGTTATTCTCGGACCCGAAGATTGAACCCCCTACGCCTTTGAAAGGCAAGTATCAACTGGTGATCACCGGTACCACCTTTGAAGCCGGGTCGAATATCGATGCCGATTTTGTCTTCCATGGCTTGGTGTATGGCCTGGCCGGGACGGATATGTACCGCCGTGACTTGATGGTTGCCTTGTTATGGGGAACGCCGATCGCCCTTGCTTTCGGGTTGTTTGCCTCCCTGGGCATCTCGATCACCACGCTGGTCATCGCTGCCGTTGGCGCGTGGTATGGCGGTTGGGTGGATGAGATAATCCAGCGCATCACCGAAGTCAATATGGTGCTGCCATTCCTGCCGA
>Ga0209777_10002511_pt1 | contig 23956 bp, 16 predicted proteins | sample FrelakmetHBP12HB_FD_187147 | JGI IMG/M metagenome (GOLD analysis project Ga0209777, IMG submission 187147) | Freshwater lake sediment microbial communities from the University of Notre Dame, USA, for methane emissions studies -HBP12 HB (SPAdes)... | ecosystem: Environmental > Aquatic >... | reverse complement strand
TAAGCCGCCATGCGGCCCATAATCGCGGTCAGGCAACTCTCCGCAACACTCCGCAACTCATTGTAGGGCCGGCCCGCGCGGATGCTGGCAATCAAATCCGTGTGCTCCTGAACGTACGGGCGATTGTCCTTGTCCGGAAACCGCCAACTCTTATCGCCCGTGATCGTGTACTTGTTCACCTGGCAGAAGCCCTTGGTCCCGGCGAGCGCTTCGGAGACGTTGTTCTCGCAGTTAGGGATCTGGCGGCACATGCTCATCATGTGGACGCCGTTCGGGTATTCGTAGTCGATCGAGAAGTGATCGTAGATATTCCCGTACTCCGGCCCGGTGCGCACCTGCCGGCCGCCGATGCCCACAGCGCGCGCTGGGTGCGCGCCCATCGCCCAGTTCACCACATCGAGATTGTGGACGTGCTGCTCAACAATGTGATCGCCGCACAGCCAGGTGAAGTAGTACCAGTTGCGGAGCTGCCAGACCACGTCGCTCCAGCCTTCCTGGCGCGGGTGAACCCAGATCGGCCCCTGGTTCCAGTACGCGCGGGCAGCTGCGATGTCACCAATCGCGCCATCCTGGAGGCGCTTCAGCGTTTCCAGGTAGCCGGTCTGATGGCGGCGCTGGGTTCCCACCCCAATGGCGATACCTTTGCTTTTGGCTTGCTCGGCAACCTCCAGAACCGCGCGAATCCCCGGGCCATCCACGCCCACCGGCTTCTCCGCGAAAATGTTCTTGCCGGCTTCGACCGCCGCTTTCAAATGCCAGGGCCGGAATCCCGGCGGGGTCGTGAGGATGACGTAGTTCACGTCCTCAGCCAGAACTTTCTCATAAGCGTCGAAACCCGCGAACTGGCGGGTCTCCGGCACCTCCACTTGGTGGCCAAGCTTCTGAAGCTCCTGCAAGCTGGCTTGGATTTTGTCCTGGAAGACGTCCCCCATGGCCACGAGCCTGACCCCCTGGGCAGATTGCAAGACATTGTCCACGGCGCCCGTGCCACGGTCGCCGCAACCAATCAGGCCCACCCGGATCTCGTCGCTGCCCGCGGCGTGGACGCCGGGAACCGCCGCCCATCGCGCCGCAATGCCTCCCCCGACAACCGCAGCCGCCGACTTCCTCAAGAATTCCCGCCGCGAAGCTCGCGGGCGCTTGCCTTCCGATGATGCCTTCGTATCTTTGTCCATCCCCCACCTTCCTCAATTCGAATATCCAGTTTCCAGTTTCCAATTTCCAGTTTGCAGTTTCGATTTTCGAGTTTCGATTTTCCAGTTCTCGGTCAGTCGTTTCTCTTCACTTGCGACCTTACTCCCTTGAGATTCTCCTGCTCCTCCAGCGGCCGGACAACGCGGAAACCCGCGGTAAGCGCGTCGGTGTGCCACCAGATGCTTTGTGGCCGCTGCGGGTCCTGTTGGCTCCAGTCGGGATTGGAAGCCAGACGGGCAGCGCAGCGGAGGTGAGCCGAGGTATCGTCATAGGAGCCGCCCCGCGCCACGTGAGGGTATTTCTGTGCGCCAGGAATCAAGGCCGGCTCGACAACCGGAAGAAGCGGTTTAAAGCTCTTGTAGAAGTCCTTGTCGTACAGGTCCAGGCACCACTCGGCCACGTTGCCGAGCAGGTCGTCCAGCCCCCAGGCGTTGGGCTTCTTCTTTGCAATAGGGTGTGGCATGGCCTGCGAGTTCTCCCGGTACCACGCGTAATCGCCCAGGTTATTCAGGTCAATGCCGGCCCCAAGGAGCGAGTCGGAACCCGCGTGGCAAGCGTATTCCCATTCGGCTTCGGTGGGCAAGCGGTACGTCTTCCCGGTCTTGGTGGAGAGCCAGCGCGCGTACTCCATGGCGGCATGGTGGGTGATGTTGATCACCGGATGCCCTTCGCGGCCGAAGCCGAATGTCTCGTCCGTATAGGGCGCAGTTGGGCGGGTGATGGCGTCGGCTTGCTGTTCGGATTCCTGTTGCTGCGCGAGGTTAACGCCTTCCCTTTTCTTCTTCAGGATGTCGTTGCTGAAGGCGAAGAGGTCATACTCGTCCCAAGTCGTCTCAGTTTTCTCCATCCAAAACGGCTGAATCGTGACCAGGTGTTGCGGCAGTTCGTCGGGCGAAGCCTGGGCGTCTTCCGGAGGGCTTCCCATGTGAATCGTCCCGCCCGGTAGGGGAAGCATTTCAAACTTCACCTTCGTTCCCGGAATGACTTCCTCGTAGGGTTTCATCTCCGCCGGGTTCGCTGGGACAGGCGCGGAAGTTGGTGCGGACGGGAGAAGACCCCACAGCGCAAGGAGACTGGAGGGCAGAACGACAAACCATCTGTGAATGCGAAGTCGCATCACCGAGACGACAAGGCGTCGATTATAATTCCTCCGGGGATCAATCGTAGCGAATGAATTCAAATGTCTGGCAATTCGTGCTCAAGCCCTGGAGGGCCGCCACGGGCCTGCTTGCCGCCGCAAGCCTGATGGCCGTGGCCTTCTGCAACCCTGCGACCCCTTCAACGCAGACCCGATTCGAGTTCAGCGAGCCGCACATGGGCACGCTGTTCCGAATCGTCCTGTACGCGCCGGCTGCCGGAACGGCGGCCCAAGCCTCGCGGGCGGCCTTCGATCGCGTCGCGGCACTGGATGATATCATGAGCGACTACCGCGCGGACAGCGAGCTGATGCGGATGTGCCGGCAGGCGGGCGGCCCGCCCGTCAAGGTCAGCGGGGACTTGTTTCGCGTTTTGGTCGCAGCCCAGAACATCGCTGGACGCAGCAACGGCGCGTTCGACGCCACCGTTGGACCCGTGGTGCGCCTCTGGCGCGCCGCTCGCCGCAGTCATCACCTGCCTGACCCGCAACGGCTCGCCGAGGCCGAAAGCCACGTAGGCTTCCAAAGAATCCGGCTTGATCCCGAAACGCAGACCGTCCAACTTCTGGAGCGCGGCATGCTCCTTGACCTGGGCGGCATCGCCAAAGGCTACGCGGCGGATGCGGCGCTCGCCGTGCTCAGACAGGGTGGAATCAACTGCGCACTGGTGGCGGGCGGCGGCGACATTGCCGTGGGCGATCCGCCGCCCGGGAAAGAAGGCTGGAGCATCGGCATCGCCTCGCTTGACTCGCCTTCCAGCGCGCCGCAACGGTTCGTGCTCCTCCATGACGCTGCCATTTCAACTTCCGGCGACGCTGAGCAGCATGTGGAAATTGCTGGCGTCCGGTACTCGCACATCGTCGATCCCAAAACCGGGCAAGCCCTCACCGGCCGCCGCAGCGCCACGGTCATCGCCCCCGACTGCACTACCTCGGACGCGCTGGCCACTGCGGTCTGCGTGTTGGGGCCGCATCGCGGAGTGGCTTTGATTGATTCTCTGCCAGGGACTTCAATGCTGATGGTCATAGAAGGCCCAAGCAGCATCGAGACTTATGAGTCGAAATTCCCGGCCCCTGCTCGCGAACCGAACTACGATGCTAGATAAGAAGGCTTGCTCCCTGGTCTGTGGTCCGCCATCAGTTTTCCTTAAGCCCCACAACGTCGTCCGGCGGGTGCCGGGATCCGCTCCGGCGCACACGGGCCCAAGCTAACAGATTAAATGGCTCCTGCGTACGCAGTTTGTACATCGCGGCGAAGAAATATGCTGATTCTAAAGAACCTAACGGCTTTGTTTCGCAAAATCGGCCCTTTCTATTATTGTAGTAGATATTATGTTACATAATACATACTGGAAATCTCGGCCTCCCGCCGAAGAGTGTTGTCTAGACACCTGGAATGAACCTGCGACCGCAGGTCCGACTATAGCGACGCGCTTCAGCCCCCTTGTGAGCAATCGCCCGGCGCAGTTGCCGAGATAGCGGCAGGTCCGTCGGCTGATCCGTCGGCTGGCGAATGCCTGCCCTCCGGCATACGGTGCAGGACTAGCCTATCCCAGACCGCCCACGAGGGGCGTCCCCACTTATACCAAACGCCTGGGGAAGTGCCAAGGGAACATCGATAGACAGCCTACGGTAGGCCATGCACGGGGCCCTGCGTCTTTTCGGGGGGCTGGCTCGTATTCAGGACTAGAATGGTGCGAACGATTTGCTGGTTCCTGAATTCGATGGAGCAGGAAGCACAAGAAATCGCCCGAGGGCTGCGGCGTCGCGATCCCGACCTGCTCGAGCGTCTGATCCAGCAGTATCACTACCGCCTGCTCAGATACCTGCTCATGCTGACGGCTAACCAGGAGACGGCGGAGGACCTTTTCCAGGAGACTTGGGTGCGCGTGCTCGAGAAAGGCCACTACTACAACGGCCGTTGGAAGTTCGAGGCCTGGCTCTTTACCATCGCGAGGCACTTGACGATTGATCACCTGCGCCGCCGCCAGCCCCAAAGCCTCGACGCCCTCCTTGATCCCGGCGAGGGAGAACAGCCAATGGAACTGCGCGACCCGGAGGGCACGACGCCTTTTGAAACCGCTGCCCAAAGCGAAGAAGCCCGGCGCATGGCTTCTCTGTTGCTCCGCCTCCCCGCAAGCTATCGTGAGGTGCTGGTCCTGCGCTTTCAGGAAGACCTGGAGTTAAGCGAGATCGCCTCGATCGTGCGCGCACCGCTCTCCACCATCAAGTCGCGCCTCTATCGCGGGCTGGAGGCGCTGCGCGAGCACCTGGAGGAACAAGCATCATGAAGGACGCCGATCACCAGCGCGCACAGAACTTGATTGACGCCGGATACGTCGAAGGCCTGGCGGCGAGCGACCGCACCTGGCTGGAGACGCACCTGGAAACATGTGCCGGGTGCGCGGCGCGCGCGCAGGCCACCGAACGCGCGCTACGCTGTCTGCGCTTGGCCGTAGTCCCCGTTAGTCCGACGCTGGTCAGCAGCACGCGGCAGCGCATGCGGCTGCGCGCCCGGGGACTGCGCGAGCACCAGGACCGGATGCGGGCCCTTTGGCTCTCCTGCGGCCTGTCCTGGCTGCTCGGAGTGCTGACGGCTCCGTTGCTGTGGTGGGCGCTCGAGGGGTTGGCAAGGCGCACCGACTTGCCCAAGGCACTCTGGTTGGTGGCGTTTCCGCTTCTGTGGACGGTCCCGGCTGCGGCGGTGGGCGCGGTCCTGGCCTGGTGGCGCTCGCGCGCTTCCAGCGAGAACGGGTACACCACGGGGCAGGTTTGAAACGTAGGGCGCATGGCCATGCGCCCCTACATCGAAAGGTGAGTTATGGTCATATCGAATGAAAGAATCAACATTCGGGAAGAAATCAAACTAATCCCCTGGTGGGCCTACACCCTCGCTGTCGTCGGGTTCGGGGGGATGGTGAGCGTGTTTGTTTTCGTGGCCTTCAAGCACGAGCCCCATCCTCCGCCGCTGCCATTCCAAGTTTTCATTGCTTTCATGCCGAGTTCCATAGTGGCCTTCGTGGCCTTGCTGGTGGGCTACGTGAACCGGGACGCCAAGCGCCGCGGGATGAACGTCGCGCTGTGGACGGTGCTAGTGGTTTTTGTTCCCAACGCCATCGGGTTCATCCTGTACTTCCTCTTGCGGCACCCCTTGACGACCGCCTGCCCGCAATGCGCAACTTCCGTGAACCCGAGCTTCAACTACTGCCCGAAGTGCAAGTACAATCTCCGGCCGACCTGCTCGGAGTGCAAGCGGCCGATTACTCCGGGAGATAAATTTTGCGGTTACTGCGCGCGGGAGCTTGGGTAGGCCGGCGTTGGGAGTAGGGGAGGGCTCCGCCCTCCCACAGGAGCCCGCACTACATGGTCGGAGGGTGGGAGCGCAGAGCGCTCCCCTACCAAGATTACCGGCGGTCATAGACCGCCGCTACGGGATCCCGCCGCAACTTCATCGAGCAAACGCCGCAGCACTTCCGCAGCGAGCACGCTGGCGTGATGCGAAGCGGGCGGCAACCCATCCAAAGCTAACTCGATATCTTCGGCCTGGAAAGCGACGACCTCGGAAAGCTCTTTGCCTTTGACGGCCTCAGTTAGCCACGACCCGCAGGCCAGGGCGGGAACACATCCCGCCACCTTGAATTTAATGTCCTGAATCCGCGAGTCGCGCACCACCGCCCACAACTTCATGAGGTCCCCGCAGGCAGGGTTTGTAACCTCGACCACTGCCGTAGGCTCCGGGATCTCGCCGACGTTCCGAGGGTGATGAAAATGGTCCAAGACTTTGGATGAATACATCGCGGGGTGAGTGTCCTTGGTCTGCTGTCAGTTGTCAGTCGTCCGGTGTCAGTTATTGGTTGTGGCTCGCCCGCACTTTCTGAATTTCCTTATCGACTCTGGGCCGGCGATTTCTGATGTTTGACTTTGGCCCTTTGACCCTTGCCTTTTGATTTGCTCTTTCTCTTCAGCTCAGGGTGTGTTCTGCCCAAAGAACAGGAGCCTCAGCAGAATAACCAGGAAGACTCCTGCCCCTACGATCAAGGCGATGCGCGGCCCCCGCATCTTATTCACCTCTGGGATCAGGTCGGAGGCGGCAACGTACAAGGTCACTCCGGCTGACAACGCCAAGCCATAGCTCACCCAGCGCTGGGCAAGGGCCATGGCGAGGATGCCAAGGATCCTCGAGATTCCCAATCCCGCGACAGCCCATATCCCGGCGGTGCGGCTCCGCTTGGCGACGGACATGATGGAGGCCATCGTGAATCCTTCCGGGACGTTGTGCAGAATGACCGCCCCGAAGATGACGGTGCCCAGCCAATTCGAAATGAGGAAGCCGCAAGCGATTGAGACACCATCGAAGAAGGTGTGCGTCAGCAGTCCTCCGAGCGCAGCGTAGGCAACGCTGGGATTGAGAAACTCCTCGGCGTGCGTCTCCTCGCCGAAGTGGAAGTGGGCCGGCAGTGAGTGCTCAAAGATATGCACAATGAAGTAGCCCACCAGGATCAAAACCGCCGCCCGCGACGGCGGCATTCGCTCAAAACTCTCCGGGACCATCACCATGAGCGTCGTCGCCAGCATGAAGCCGGAACCGAAGGCGATGAAGTAGGCCAGGAAATTCCGGCTCCAGGGACGGGCTGATACAATGGCCCCGCCAAAAAGATTGGCGAGCCCGGCCACCACACCCAGCGCGAGACTGATCCAGAGGTAGGACATGAAAGAAAGTCGTCAGTTGTCAGTTGACCGTTGCCTGCAAATTCCAGCAACTGTAAGCGGTGCCAGCAGCCCGCGTGAGCGCGTTGGAGCAACAGGCTGGGGCCGACTGTTAACTGATGACTGAAGACTGACAACTGTTTCTAGCCCGAATGCCGAAAGTGCACCACTTCCCCATCGCGCACGACATACTCTTTCCCTTCAAGCTTGAGGACGGCGCGGGTGCGCGCTTCGGCCAAGCTCCCTGCAGTTATGAGGTCTTCGACCTTCACCACCTCGGCCCGGATGAACCCGCGTTGTATGTCGGTGTGGACCTCTCCCGCGGCTTCGAGCGCGTTCGTCCCGGCGCGGATGGTCCAGGCGCGGCATTCGTCCTCGCCGACGGTGAAGAACGAAATGAGGCCCAGAAGGTGGTAATTGGCGCGAATCAGCCGCGCCACGGCCGACTCCTTCAGGCCGTAGCTGGCCAGGAACTCGGCGGCGTCCGCATCGCCCAGTTCCGCCACCTCGGCCTCCACTTGGCCGCACACCGCGCTGACCTCCGTTTTGGGCCGATGCTTCAATCCCGCCTGCGCGGCAAATTCCTCCGCGGCGCTGGCCCGCGGCGCATCCTTCTCACCCAGATTCAAGACGTAGAGCACGGGCTTCAGCGTCAAGAAGGTAAAACCCCGGATCGCCAGTTCCTCGTCCGGCTTCAGGTCGAGCTCGCGCAGAGGCGTCTGCTTTTCGAGCGCAGACTTCGCGCGTTGCAGAACCTGGAATTCCTTCTCGAGGACTGGATTTTTCTGCTTCTTGATATCCTTCTGAAGCCGTTCGAGGCGCTTTTCGACCACGCCCAGGTCGGAAAGAATCAGCTCCAGCTCGACATTCTCGATGTCCCGCTCGGGGTCCGCGGATCCACCTTCCGCCGGAACCTGCTCGTTCTCGAAAGCCCGCACCACGTGCGCGAGCGCGTTCAGTTCGCGAAGATTCTGGGATTGAACTCCCATGCGCGCCAGCTCAATGATGCTGCCGGGGGTATCCACGTATTCGATGGTGGCGTGGACGGTCCGCTCGGGATTAAACATCTCCGCCAAGCGTTCGAGGCGTGGGTCAGGCACACGCACCACTCCCACGTGCGCCTCCGCACGGCCCGAGCCCAGTCCGGTCCCATGGGCATGGGTCAGAATTCGGAACAGCGTCGTCTTGCCGACCTGCGAAAGACCTACAATTCCAATCTTGAGCACGACGGATACTGTAGATTAATCTTGGTGGGGATTCAATCTTTGGGTAGAATGACGGTTACCGACGATGCGGTGTAGAAGTGGTGGGCGGTACAGGATTCGAACCTGTGACTTCTACCGTGTGAGGATAGCACTCTACCGCTGAGTTAACCGCCCAGGGTAACATCCGAACATAGCAAATTTTCGAGCGGCGGTCTAGGCAGGGCTAGAGCAGCGGAGGGCTACTTGAGTTGCACTGGGTTGATCGAAGCGTAGCGTCCCGCAGGCGGGCGACCGGCGCTACGGCCCGCGAGCCAGAAACATGGATAAGGCAGCAGTAAATAACCAGGTGGGCATCACCCCCGAAGTTCTCGGCCGGGTACAACAGTCTGTGCAATCGGTCATCCGGGGCAAGAACGAGGTCATCCAGCTCGCGCTGGTCGGCCTGTTCTCTCGCGGCCATCTGCTGATCGAGGACGTGCCCGGAGTCGGCAAGACGACGCTGGCGCACTCGGTGGCGCGGTCGTTCAACTGCAACTTTCAGCGCATCCAATTCACCTCCGACATGCTCCCCTCCGACGTGGTGGGCATCAGCGTGTTCAGCCAGCAAACGCAGAATTTTGAGTTCCGGCCCGGCCCCATTTTCGCCAACATTGTTCTGGCCGACGAGATCAACCGCACCACCCCCAAGACCCAGAGCGCCCTCCTGGAGGCCATGAACGAGTACCAGGTCACGGTAGACAACCGCACCTACCCCCTGCCCCAACCTTTCATGGTGATGGCCACGCAGAACCCGATCGAACATCACGGGACGTACCCGCTCCCCGAATCGCAGCTCGACCGCTTCCTGATGCGGCTGAGAATCGGCTACCCCAGCGCCGCGAGCGAAAAGGAGATCTTGCGGAACTTCGCGGACTCGGAGCCGCTGACGAAAATCGAACCGGTCATGGGCGCCGAAGAGGTCGTTGAAATCCAGCAGAGCGTCCGCCGCGTCGGCGTGGACGAACAACTGATGAATTACACGCTCGCCGTCGTCGAGAAGACCCGCCAGCACGAATACTTGAGTCTGGGCGTGAGCCCCCGCGGCTCCATGTCCCTTTACCGTGCGGCCCAGGCGCTGGCGTATGTGGAAGGCCGAAACTACTGTATCCCCGACGACTTCAAAAGGCTCATCCTTCCGGTTTTCGCTCATCGTTGCATCGTGAGCTCGCGCTACATCTCCACCCTCAAGAAATCCGACCAGGCTGAAGCCATTTTGCAGGAAATCACCGATTCCACCCCCGTACCGCTGTAAGGGCAGTGGTCAGTCGTCAGTTGTCAGTTGTCAGTCGTCAGTGGATCGGAGTTGGGATTCGAGTGTGGTGTCCCTTTAATTCGTTGAACAATTCAAGGCGTGTCATTCTGAGCGACCGGAGGGAGCGAAGAATCCTTATATTTGATTCAAATGCAGAGATCCTTCGCTTCGCTCAGGATGACATTCGTCGAACTTATGCAGCAAGATTCCGGGACGGCACACTAGCTTGGGACTGGCTGACCCCGAAACCCGATTTAGCCGCAACGGACCACTAACAACTGACCCTCGAGCCCGGATCCTGATTTCCCAATTTCGATTTTCCAGTTTCTAGTTTCCAATTTCCAGTTTCTGCTCTCCCAAGTTACAATCCTTGCCACATGGTGAGGTCTCCCCAGCCCAGCGGCGGCGTGATGCGCGACTTATGGGTCTTCGCGCGCTATCAGATCGTTCACGTCGACCGGCCTGCCTGGCGGCGCTTCTTCCTGGCCCTCTTCGGGCTGGGTCTGGCTTTCTTCCTGGCTCTCTACTCCAGCGCCCTGCTCGAGGCCGGCCGCATTTTAGCTGCCGCTTGGGCCGCCGCACTCTCGCTCCTGCTGACGGCCGTGGTCGCCGTCAAGGTCGTTCCCTACCTGGCCAAGCGCACGGCGCTCGAGCGCTGGATGATGAAAATCGAGTACGAGTTCACGCGCGAAGGTGTGGTCTATCTGCTGGTCATCCTCATCATCGCTATCGCCGCGCTGAACACCGGGAACAATCTCCTCTTCATCATCCTGGCCAGCCTGATGGCAGGCATCCTGGTTTCAGGGATCCTCTCCGGGATTGTGCTCTCGCAAATCGAGCTGGACTTTGTATTGCCCGACCACGTTTTCGCCGAGCAGCCCATGATCTCCCGCATGACGGTCCAGAACCTGAAATGGGTCTTCCCCTCGTTCTCCCTGGCGATTACGGCCCGCGAGGTGGGAAAACGCAAGAAGCACCAGGTCCTGGCGCCCGCAAGGCAGATCCTGGACGCGCCGGTCTACGTTCCTTACGTCCCCCGCCGGGCCTCCGTGACCCAGCATGTGGAGCTCACCTTTCCTCGCCGTGGCCGTTACACGCAGGAGGGCTTTCGGGTCAGCACCAAATTCCCTTTCGGTTTTCTGCGCAAATCACACGACGTGGAGAGCGCTAAAGAGATCCTCGTCCTGCCGAACGTCCAACCCACCGAGGAGTTCTACGAAATTCTCCCGCTCATCGGGGGCGAGATGGAGAGCCTCTACAAGGGTCGCGGGCAGGATCTCTACGCCATTCGCGACTACCAGGAGAGCGACACGGCGCGGCACGTAGACTGGAAGGCCAGCGCAAAGGCGCAACAACTCAAGGTCCGGGAGTTCACCCGCGAAGACGAGCGCCGGCTGGTGCTGGTCTTCGACCCCCATCTTCCTGAGGCGGACGAGAAAACGTTGGTAAAGTTCGAGAAGGCTGTCACCTTCTGCGCCTGCCTCGCCTGGCATTTCTACGAAATTGACGCCCAGATGCAATTCCAGTGCGGCGGCTTCGAGACCTCCATGTCTCCTTCCTCCGAGATCATCTATTCGGTGCTCGAAGCCTTAGCCTTAATCGAACCGAAGATCGGTGCGCCCGCCCCGTCCGCGAACCTGTTAGCGCAACTGGCCGCCTCCACAGCCGGCTTCCATATCATCATCACCAGCCAGCCGCGCGGCTCCATTCCCACGAACCTCTGGGGTACGTCCTATATCGTGTTCATCGATTCGCTGTAGGGCACAAGGTCTTGCGCCCCTACTTGCGGATTTCCAGGATCTGCACCTTGCAGCTGGCGGGAAAGCGGAAGGGGACTCCTTGCCGGAACTGCTCGCCGGAGAATTCCCCGAGCGATTCGCCTGTCATTGCCGAGCGAACTCGATACACGCCGTCGGGAAAAGCCGCCAGCTTCACCGTTGCGCTTTCCACGGCAGCGCCATTCCTGAAGAGCGCGATCAGGCCCTCGCCCGCGCGGCTGAGGCGTGCGAAGCCGTCCCAGGATGCCGCGCCGGGCTGCTCCCAGGCGCCCAGAGGAAAGAAGCCTTCGTTGATGGGGACTTCGCGGCGAAGCTTCTTGAACCAGCGAATCCGCTCGCCATACCAATCCTGCTCGGCAGGTGCGAGCTTGCGCAGATCGCCGAGAAAGAGCGGTCCTGAACCCATGGCCGTGGCCAGGCGCTCTTCGAAGGGCGGCGTGTTGGCGTGCAAGTTGCCAATCAGCATGGCTTCTGAAGGGATAGCGAGCGCGCGGTGATAAAGCAGGGTTCGCGCCTGACGAGGTCCCGCCGCCTCGGGATTCTCATCGTCCACGTTGCTCAGCCAATCTAAATCCCCGGCAGCCAGCAGTCCGTAGTCAATCAGATGTTTCTGGCCCCACAGCTCGAAGGTGAGGTCCAGCAGCACGTCCGGGTGCTCGCGGTAGATTCGCTCGGTCACATACTCAATGCCCTCATAAATCCGCTCGAGCGATTCCTCCCAGGTTTTGTGCTCGTGCCCCTGGGCGTAGCAGCCGGGCGCCTCACCGTAAGCATTGAAGACCGTTGTCAGGTCCACTTTCACGTACTTCAGGTGATAGCGGCTGATGAGGTCGTTGAGGCGCTTGGCCGCGACTTCCTTATACGGCGTGGCAAGACACATCACGGCTTGTCCGCCGGCGGCCGTGCCCGTGAATTTCGGCCGGCCTGCGGCGTCTTTGCACAACCACTCGGGATGCTCCTTATAAACGGCTGTATTCGGGCTGACGGCCGCGAGCGGCACCCAAAGCCCCAGCCGGAGATTGTTCCGACCGGTCATCATGCCGACTTCCTCAAGCCCCGCGGGAAATGCCTTGCGGTTGACGCGGTTCTCTCCATAATCAGCCTGCCAGCCGTCGTCGATGGTGAAGACGTCCAGGCTCATCCGCCCGGCGATGGAAATCAAATCTGCGGCGATGTCGCGATTGATGCCTCGCTCAAAAGGCTCCCAGGTGTTGTAAATCCAGGGGGGCTGATAATCGGCGCCTTTCTTCAGCAGGACCTGGGACGTGTAGGTCGGCATCACCCAATGAGGGTCGGCCGTTCCCAGGCCCTCCACGAAAAAGGCAACCGAGCACTTGGCGCTGGTGAATGTCTCTCCAGGCTCGATGCGGCGCTCGAAGGGAAAGAGGTCGGTATCATACATGGCCTGGAAGCCTTCCCCCCACTCCACCATCTCGGTCCGCTTCGTAAAACCGGGCGCTTCGTTCATCACGATCAAGCCTTCGCCAGTGCGCGAATTGCGTTCGATGATGGCAGGGTCCTCTACGCGGCCGGTAAAGAAAATCTCGCGCGGCTGAATCCCGTAAAACCCCGAAACCTGCAAATCCGCTGGCGGGCCCGGGACGGCATTCACCGCTTCGAAGTTGAGATGCGTAAGCGTAACGGCTGCACTGCCCTGATTGTGAATCGTTATCCATTTTCGAACCACTGGAAAACCGTTGTAAACCTCGTAGTAAACGGTGACCAGCAAGGGTGGCGATTTGACCCGGAGATGGAAGCTAAGGCGCTTTCCCGCAACAGGCGGGTCGGCACCGGCGGCGCCAAGGAGCTCGAACTTGTCTCCCTGCGACCCCGCAATCCGTACGCCGTCCGATTCGAAGGCAAACTCCGGACCCCAGTTCTTGGCGGCTTGCGCGCGCTGCATGAAGTCCGTGCCGGTTACCTTGTGGAGCCACTTCGAGGTGTATAAGCCCGCGCGCGGATCGAAACGAACCTCCCGTTCGATCAAGCCGTTGCCGATCGTCCAGCTTTTTCCGTCCGGGCCGGCTTGGATGTAGGTGGACTCGCTCTGACTGTTGCCCAGTGCCGGCAAAAGGATGAGTGCAAGTAGTAGCCGTGGGATTGGCATGGGGAAGCCCTGTCCTTTGGTCGAGGTGAGGATCCAGGATTTAGGATCTAGGGGCTGAATCCTAAGTCCCAAAACCCAGATCCTTGTCGCAACTGACTACTGGCGACTGACGGCTGAAGTGTGGTCATGAATGATCCGCCATCCTTCAGGAAGCTTGCGCAAAACCAACGTGAATACACCGCTGGGATGGTCGCTCGCACGTGCCAGAGCCCATTCGCCGCAGACCAGCGCGGCATCCGGGGTAAGAACAATAATCTCCAGGTGAGAGAATGCGAGCGCGCCCCTGGCTTGGCGGTTGGGATATTCACGGCTATAGCGGTCGAACACCGCCTGCCAGCCACGCAGGGTCCCGTTCGCGCCTGAGAAAGTCGTTTGCGAGGACTGCCAGTAGCCTTGCATGAAACCCCTCACGTCCCCGCGGTTCCAAGCACTCACCTGGTCAGCCAGGAGCTTGCGAATTTCCGCTTCCGCCCCGGGCGGACTCGCACACAAACCTACTGCCCCCACCATCCCGAGGGCGAGAACCAAGCGTGGGAACAAACGTTTCACTGCCTCACCTCCAAGATCAACATTCAGTTGCCCCGCCTAGGCGGGCCAGTGGTCAATCGCCCTTTGTCCGTTGTGCGTTGGTAGTATCCAGCCCTGGGAGGTCGGCTTCTGAGGGTCAGCTCTCAACGCCCAGCTTCCGTCCCTGGGCATTCGCAATTCAGAATTCACTCATCAGGATTCTTTCCCAATTCTCCGGCGAACTCCACCTTATAGATTTCGATGAGGACGAACAGCAGGGTCACGAAGAAGGGCCCGAGCACGAAGCCGAGAAAACCAAAGACGCCCACCCCGCCCAGGATGCTCAGAAAAATCCACAAGGAATGAACTTCGGTCCCGCGCCTAAGGAGGAGCGGCTTGACGACGTTGTCAATTGTACCGACGACCACTCCGGAAATGACGACAAGAAGCAATCCCTTCCAGACACCCGCCGTCAAGAAGTAGTAGATCGCCACCGGCCCCCAGATCAGCGCCGTCCCGACAACGGGTACCAGGGAGAGAAACGCCATCACCGCCCCCCACAATAAAGGTGAGGGCAAGCCGAAGAAGACGAACACCAGGCCGCCTGCCGCGCCTTGAATCAGCGCCGTCGCCAGGCCGCCCATAAAAGTGGCCCGCACGATACCGCGGAATTTTTCTATGATCCTGTCTTCGTGCTCGTGGCGGAGCGGGCTCAGGCGGCGAAACTCCCACACGATCTCCGGGCCATACAGGAAAAGATAATAGAGTGTGAAAAGCATCACGAAAAAGTTGAGCGCGAAATGTATGAAGCTCGAAAAAACCGCAGCGCTATGGCCGACCAAGAATTCGCTGACGCCGCGCAGGGCCCGAACGGCCGCCGCGCTCAAGTCAGGTTGCGGCAGACCCAACTCCTGTAGCTTGGCGAGAAACCACTGATATGAAGGCGCATTGCGAAGCTGTTCGAGTTCCCCAGCGCCGCCCGACTTGAATCTCGCCTCCAGCATCCGGTAGGCGCTCACCGACTCTCCTGCCAGGAGAGTCAGCAACACGATGACCGGCAAAACGATGGCCAGGGTAAGCAAGACACAGGTGAGCGCGCTCGCCAGACCGCGCCGGTGGACACGCCGCGAGATCCGACCGAACAGAGGATAGAAAACTGTAGCGAGAACGGTTGCCCACAACAGAGCGGGCAGGAAGGGAAGCAGAATGCGCACGACGAAATAGAGCACGACCGCCAGGAGCACCAGGACGGCGATGCGGCCATAGTCGGTGCGTTGCATGTTAGAACCGTGGCTAGTGGTTAGCGGCTAGTTGACCCGCCCCGGCGGGCCGTTCTTCTCAGGTGAAGAATTCGACTTCCGACCTTCGCCCTCACTTTTTCGCGCCCAGATGCAGGCGCTGTCGCGCCAGGACAACGGCTCCCAGCGGGCCCGCGTTGTCGCCTAGCGCACCCGGGACAACTCTTACCCGTTCGGCGTCGTGCCGGCGCAGAAAATGTTCGTAGGCGATCCTGCGGATGGGCGCTACAAACCCTTCACCCAGCCGCTCGGCGATTCCTCCGCCTATCACGACGCAATCCGGATCGAGCGTGTTGACCACATTGGCCACCAGAATCCCCAGGTAGTGCTGAGCGCGCTTCACCACTTCTTGCATGACGTGGTCGCGTTTTCTGAGGGCTCTCTGGATGATGCTGCTGGTCATACGGTCCTTGGCTCGCTCCTTCATCATTTTGAGCACGACACTCTTGGCCCCCTCCTTGATGGCTGCTCGGACGTCCCGTTCCATGGCCGTGCGGCTGGCCAAAGCCTCCGCGCAGCCCCGGCTACCGCAACCGCAGCGCGGGCCATCCACCAGCAACACGTTGTGACCGAGCTCCGCGGCGGCTCCACGCGAGCCCGAGTACAGCACGCCGTCGAAGAGAATCCCTCCGCCAATGCCGGTCCCGACGAAGATGCCCACCAATTGCCGCGACCCCCGGGCTGCGCCGAGCGCATACTCGCCCACGACCCCGACGTTCACATCGTTCTCCACCAGGACGGGGACGCGCAGAAGTTTGGAAAGCTTGGGGCCCAGCGCGACCTTGTCCCACCCCAGGTTGGGAGCGTGATAGACGATCCCGCTCTGGGGGTCAACCGCTCCCGGAGCGCCGATGCTCACCGCGGCGAACTGCGAACGCTGGATTCCGGAAGCCCGCACGACGTCCTCAATCCAGCCGGCCAGGTCCGCGATCAACCGGTCGGGCGCCTGCTTGGGGTTGGTGGGAGTCTTTTCCACCGCCAGGATCTCGTTCGCCGCGTTGACCACCAACCCCCGCAGGCTGGTCCCCCCCATATCAATACCCATCACAACGTTTTTGGTCTCTGGCATCGGACGCCTCCCTCGGAAGCTGGGATGGTGTCCACCCACTGGCGGACAAGTCCGTCGGCTGACGGATAGGCAGCAGAGTGTATCCCAGTCAAGCGTGCGAGGGAACTTGAGATTTCAGCGAGGATCAAGAGCGAACCGAAAGGTGATGGAGCGGGAGACGGGAATCGAACCCGCGACGTCCAGCTTGGGAAGCTGGCATTCTACCGCTGAATTACTCCCGCTCTAGAATTCAGCAAGTATCAACCTACCACTCCGCGGGAGCATATTGCAAGCGGGCCACAAATGAGCAAATCGCGCTCTCTCACTTTCAATTGCATTAGAGGCAGGATTGTGTTTTTGTATCCGCTCAGGCTCATGACGTATCCATCCAAAACCAAGCGGGGCATTGCGCTGGCTGCGGCAGGGGTTGCGCTCCTGATCTTTGTGGGTCTGGCGTTCTGGAATGCCGAACGCACGCTCCACCAAGCGAGCCGCACTGTTGAGGAAGAGAACGAGATCCGTTTCACGGCCAGCCGGCTGGACCAAGCTGTCTCCTCCGGCGCCACATGGACTGGCGCCACGGCAGCTTTCCGGGACGCGGTTTTCTTCCAGGATGAGCTTTACATCTGCGGCCCCACGGGGCTCTGGCAATACGCGCCGAACGGGAAACTGCTCCGCCGGTACCGCGTGGGACTGGAGTTGCCCCCCGCACCGCTCGTCAGCCTCGCCATCGGTATGGCCGCGGATGCCATGGAGCCGGAACTTTACATCGCCACCTCCGGCGCCGGGCTGATCGCCTACAACCACCATAGCATCCGGCAAGTCCTGCCGGAAAAGGAGCCCTATCGCAAACTAACGGCGGTGCTCCCACTCCCCACGGGCAGGTTGCTGCTGGGCACAGATAAGAACGGGGTCCTGGTCTACGACGGGAAACACCTCACTTCTTTTCACCCGCTGCTCACCAACCTGCACGTGACGGCGCTCGAAGGGGGAGAGGCCGGCTTCTGGGTGGGGACCGTCAATCAAGGCGTGCTCCATTGGCACGCGGGACAAGTGGATCAATTCAGCGAATCGGAGGGTTTGCCGGACCCGCTGGTTCTCTCGCTCGCGGTGGAAGGAGAGCGCGCCTTTGTGGGCACACCGATGGGCGTCGCGGAGTTTCGGGACGGGCGATTCGTCCGCGTGCTGGCGTCAGGGTTCTTCGCCAACTCTTTGCTGGTTCGCGCCAACAGGCTGCTGGTCGGCACAGTGGACGAAGGGACCATCGAAGTTCCCCTCAGCGCCCAAACCCCCAGGCCTACAAGCGCGCCCGGGCCGGAACTCCCTGGCCGAGTCCAACGGCTTCTTGCGGACGGCGATCACCTCTTCGCACTCAGCGAGCGCGCATTCTTCGCGCTGGACGAGCGCGGAGCGGATTGGCGCCAGGTGATTACGGGCGAGGACTCTCCGCTGACCGACCGGGATATCTCCGCGCTGGCGTTTGATGGAGCGGGCCGGCTCTGGGTGGGATATTTCGATCGAGGCCTGGATATCCTCGACACCCGCTTCGAGCGCGCGAAGCACCTGGAAGACGATCATGTCTTCTGCGTGAACCGGATCGTTTATGACCCCGACCACAACCTCCTGGCCGTGGCCACGGCCAACGGGCTTGCCTTGTTCGACGGCGAGGGAGAGCAGCGGCAGGTCCTGAGCCGCCAGGAGGGACTGATCGCCGACAACGTCAGCGATGTAGCCCTGACTCGCGAAGGCATGGTCCTGGCCACCTCGGCCGGCATTACCACGCTCACGCCCTCGGGTGCCCGGAGCATCTATGCCTTTCAGGGTCTCGTCAACAATCATGTCTACGCGCTGGGCGTTTCGGGGTCACGCGTTCTGGCGGGGACGCTGGGAGGGCTCTCCGTTCTGGAAGACGGCCGCGTGCTGACGAGTTTCACGACGGCCAACTCGGGCCTTCGCCACAACTGGGTCACGAGTATCGTTCCGGTGGGCGATGACTGGTTTGTGGGAACGTACGGCGCGGGGATCCTGCGGCTCGACGGTAATGGCAACTGGCAGAGCTTTCCCGATGCGACAGGCCCCTTCGCTGTGAACAACCACGCTGTGGTCGCGAGCGGAACTCGTGTCTACGCCGGAACGTTGGGCAAGGGTCTGTACGTCTACGATCGCCCCTCAGGGCGCTGGAGCCTGGTCAAAGCAAGCTTGCCTTCGCTCAACGTTACGGCCCTGGCTTTGCATGACGGCTCTTTGTATGTCGGAACCGACAACGGGTTGGTCCGATTGGCTGAACAGGAATTGGGCACCCCATGACTCGCACCTTAGGCATTTGGCTGAGTGCGGCATTTCTCTTAGTCGTTGCCCGAGTGTTTGGCGACGCCGGAGTCATCATTCCCACCGGCCAGGAACGCCCCAATCCCGCCATCCTCTCACTGCTGAACATGCGCGTCGATATCCTTATCGACAACGGCGATGCGCGGGTTTTCATCCGGCAGGTCTACGCGAGCCATGAGGGCCGGGTTCTGGAGGGCAACTACGTTTTCGCTCTGCCGAGCCGTGCCACGGTTTCGGACTTCGCCGTCTGGGACGATGTCACGCGAATACCCGGGGTCATCCTCGAACGCAAGCGCGCGGAAGAGATCTACAACCAGCTCAAGTGGCAAGCCGTTGACCCAGGCCTGCTGCAAATGGGAGAACGCACCGCGGAGGAGGCGCGCCGCACGGCAGTCTTCAGTGCCCGCATCGTCCCCATTCCCGGCTTCGGCACCAAGCGAGTCGAGATCGAATACCACGAAACCCTTCCCGTCGAAGACTTGAAATCTTTCTTTGCCCTGCCGCTCCATCCTGATGCCTACGAGGCGCAAACGGCGGAACATCTGACGATCAACCTCGAATTGCGGTCGCAACATGCCATCCGCGATTTCGAGGTGGCCGGCAAAACTTATCCTCTCAAGCTCACCGAGCGAACGGGAAACCTCATCCGAGGGACGTTCGAAGGAAACAAGGTCTCTTTTGCGGAGGACTTCGCGGTCAAATACGGGTTCGACGACTCCAAGGCAGATTCGCTCGCAGTGCTGACCTACCGCAATCCTAATCCGTCGCAGCCCTCACCGACGGAGACGGCGCCCGCGAAGACCGCGCTCGAGCCCGGGTTTTTCGAGGCGTCGGCGCTGTTTGCTGCTCATGGCGGTGGGTTAGAGGGTGGCGGAAGTGGTCGGGCGGGGGGCGTGCCAAGAGAAGTCATACTTCTCTTCGACACATCCCTCTCCATGCAATGGGAAAAGCTGGACCGAAGTTTTCAGGCGCTGGAGACGCTGCTGCGCTCGCTCCGCCCGTCCGACCGTTTCAACGTTCTCCTGTTCAATACCGAGGTCAATCCCTTTGCGAAGCAGCCGCAGGTTGCCGACCGGCCGACGGTGGAAAAGGCCCTGGCCTTCGTGCGCGGCGGTCCACTGCGCGGCGGGACGGACCTTCTGGGAGCGTTAGACGCGGCGCTGGCTCAAGCCACGGCGGCCCAAGGCGAGAAATACCTGGTGCTCCTGAGCGATGGCGAGGCGACCCGCGGCCCCATCAACAACGCCCGGCTCGCGGCCTGGTACGCGAAGAAATGGGCGGCTCTTCCGCAGGCGCAACGCCCGGAGACCTACGTCTTCGGCGTGGGCGACGATGCAAACCTTCCTTTGCTTCGCATGTTGACGCAAGGCCGCGGCGTCCTGGAGTCGGTGCGCTCGACGGAACCCATCGATTTCAAGTTGAACGCCTTCCTCAACAAGATCGGGCGCTATCCCCTCACCGGACTTCGCCTGACCGCCGCGCCCGCTGGGGTTGTGGACCTGGTTTACCCGCTGGAGGACACCGTCTTCCCGGGCTCCTTGCAGAGCTGGGTGGGGCAATACAAGCGCCCCGCGCCGTCCGCGCAATTTGAAGTGCGGGGGCAGCGCGAAGGGACGCCGCTCGATCTGCGCGCGAGCGTTCCCCTGCCCGCCGAAGCCCTGGAGCATGCCAGCCTGCCGCGCACCTGGGCGAAGGCTCGCGTGGACGCGCTGCTCGCCAAAATCGAGCGCTCGGGCGAGGACCAGGCCTCCATCGATGAAATCATCCGGCTGGCGCGGAAGTACAAGTTTGTGACGCCCTACACGTCATTCCTCGCCGCGCCGCGCGCCCTGCTGCGGCCGCGCGTCATCCGGCCGGGTGATCCCGTGATTCGCGTGAAGACCGATCCCTCGATCGTCTCCGTCATCGCGTTGCTTCCCTTCGGGCTGGTCAAGCAGCTTCGCCACCTTCAGGGGGAAGACATCTGGCAGACACGCTTTTTGGCTCCCACGGACATGACCGACGGAACGTATCAGGCGCGCTTGATTCTCCGAGACCAGCTAGGACACGTCTACCGCGAGGCGAAGACCTTCGTGATCGTCACGCAACCGCCCATCGTGCGCGTCCGGCTGAACCGCAGCCGGGTCCGCCAAGGTGACACCGTGGAGCTGCGCGCCGCCGCCTCCGCCGGAACTCGCACCGTCGTGGCTCGCATGTACGGAGTGCCGCCCGCCTACCTGAAGTGGAACGAGCGAGCCGGGTCGAACGTGGGCGAGATCATGATTCCCGCCGACCTACCCGCGGGGAAGTACAAGCTCACGGTGACGGCCGAGGATATTGCCCACAACATCGGGAGCGAGGAGGTGTCCCTTGAAGTGCTTCCCTAGGCGACGCCTCAGCCGGCGGTGTCTTTCCGCCGGAGTGCTCCTGGTGGGCCTCCTCGCGTCGGGGATCATCGTGCGCGCCGAGCTGGAGGAATGGCTCCAGAATGTCGAAGGTGCGGGCCGGTTCGACGTGGTGTTTTTCATGACGGTTCCTCTGCCCGGCGGCCCCGTCCCCGTGCGCCGGCCTCCCGCCGCCTCCCGGGACGCCTTGAACGGACTCCTCGCAAAAGCGCCTGGCGATGCGGAATTGCTGCTCATGCGGGCGCGCGTGGACGAGGAGCAATTGGATTTCGCCGCGGCGGAGGCCGACTGGAAAAAGCGGGCTGAGGCGTTGGACGACAAGGCGGCGGGACAACTGGAGCTCGCCGACTTCTACCACCGGCGCCTGCGCCCGCTGGACGAAGTGAACGCGCTGGGTCTGGTGTCCCGCTCGCCTTCCACTCCCGCCGACAAGCTCTTGCCCGCAGCGCAGCAACGGTCCTGGCGCGCCTTCGAGCGAATCTCCTTGTTAATCGACGCGCAAGCCCTTCCCGGCGCGCAAGGGGCCGAACTCTGCCGCGCCTGGCTCCGCCGCTACCCGAAAGAGCCGGCCGCCTATCCGCGCTGCTTCGATTTCCTTGTGGCGCACAAGCAATTCCCCGCCGCCGCCTCGGTGATCCCGGCCTATGAAAAGGCCTTCCCTGCCGACCGGACTTATCCTGCGCAGGCGCGCGCCTGGCTGGAGTACCAGCGCGGGTCCGTCGAGAAAGCTCTGGCGCTTTACGACCAGTCCTTCCAACCGCTCTGGCCGCCTGATTTAGTGCAGTCGTATTTCTCGCTGCTGAAGGAAACGCACCGCCTGCGGGATTTTCTGGCTCGGGCGCGCGCCGCGGTTAACGCCGGCCCGCATGACGCGACCGCCGCCTCGCGGGTCTTCTACTACTACCAGCAACAGGGCAACATTCCTGAGGCCCAGCGGGCCTTGATCGAGTTCCGCCTGCGAATGGAAAGGGACCGGACCGCCTGGGCGCCCGAGCAGCTCTGGACCCTGGGCCAGCTCTTCGAAGGCATTCACAATTACGACGAGGCAGCACGCTGCTATTACGCGCTTTACAGCCTTCCCGGCGCGGACCCCGCCTCTGCGGGGAAGGCCCTGGGAGGAATCATCAACGTGCTGCTCACCGCGCCCGAGCAGCCCATCCGCTTCGGGAGCGAAGACTTTTCCCTGCTTCACGACATCGGGACGCTCGACTCCTCCCCGGGCTTCCTGAACGGGATCTTGTCGCTGCTCCTCAACTCGCAGCAGCCGGCGCATCACTACGCCCAGGCCGAAGGCGCGTCGGTAGCTTATTTTCACCGCGGCCGGGCCGCGGAACTCCTGCCCTTGTTTGACTCGCGCTTCCCCCAATCCCCCGCCCGCCCCGAGCTGCACGCGAAACTTCTCGAGGTGTACGCCACTTACGGCGCGAACGATGCCGTGATTCGGGACGCTCGCGCTTATCTCGCATCATTCCGCAACGCTCCGCAACGTGTCCACGTCGCCCTGCTGATGGCCGACGCGCTAGCCCGCAAGGGTCGTATCCAAGAGGAACTGGCCGTATACGACTCGCTCCTGGCCGAACTTGCAGCGCGCGCCGACCACGTTCCCCTGGGCGAGCAGGCGATGGAAGAAGGCGGCAATCAGGCTCCGCCGGTTCCGAATCCGGCGCCGGAGTCCGAAAATGAAACGCCCGAGGAGCCGGAGGGCGAAGAAGAAAACCCAGCCGTTCCACGCGCCGTGCCAGTGCCGGTCCCCAGGCCGCGGGCCCGCCAAAGCCAAGCCACCGGCGCGCGCTCTCCGGAATACGCGAGCGTTCTGGAAAGGTACATTTCACGCCTTGTCGCGCTGAAGCGGTCCTCTCAGGTCCTTTCGCTTTTCAACCGGGAGATCGATCGGAATCCCAACGATCCCGGCCTCTACGCGCGCCTGGCGAGGTTCTTCGATCAAAATCGCCTCGGTCAGGGCATCGAGGTGGTGTATCGCCGCGCGATACAGCAATTCTCCGGCCGCACCTGGTACCAGAAACTGGCGCGCTGGTATCTGCGCCGGCGCCGGACCGGCGACTTCGAAAAGTTGTGCCAGGACGTCATCAAGATTTTTTCGGGGTCGGACCTCCAGGCGTATTTCCGGCAAGTCGTGGCGCAGCCGGGGATCGATGCCCAGCTTTACCTGCAATTGAACCTCTACGCGCACCAACGATTCCCCCACAACCTGGCGTTCGTGAACAATCTGCTCTCCGCCTACAGGCGCACGGAGACCATGAACGATCAGGCTTGGGAAGCGTTGATTCGCCAGCATTGGTTCTACAACGACGGCCTGCGCTCCAGGTATTTCGCCTTCCTTTCCGCGAATCGGCGGCTTGATGCGGAGCTTCAGGCGATCCGGCGCGCCGAGCCGGCAGCCGCCGGCGGGCGTTGGGAGGAACTTGCCCGAGCCAATCCCGCGGCCGCGCAGTTCATCTCCGAGGCGGAGCTCTGGCGCTCGAACTTCGAAGCTGCCGCGCCCGTCACCCGCGCGGTCGCAGCAGTGTATCCCACGGACAATGCTCTCGCCCCGCGTGCCGCGGAGGTCTTTCGCTCCTTGGCGGCATTTGATCCCAACGACGTAGAAATCGCCGCGGGCATTGAAAAGGCTCTGGTGGAATATGCGCCGGGAGACCATGCTGCGCTGACTCGGACCGGGGAAATCTACGCCGACCGGGAGAGATTCGAGAAATCTCGTCCCTACTGGAACCGCCTGGCGGAGCTGGAGCCGGGCAACGCGGACGGATACCTGGAATCGGCCACGGTTTTCTGGGACTACTTCCTTTTCGACGACGCCCTGCGCCTGATCAACCAGGGCAGGAAGAAGCTCTCGCAGCCCGCTCTTTTCGCCTACGAGGCCGGGGCGATTTACGAGAACCAGCGTAATGCTCCGCGCGCCATCCGGGAATACCTCCAGGGCGCCTTGGAAACGGAGAACCCTACGCCCGCCCGG
>Ga0209777_10002510_pt1 | contig 23961 bp, 27 predicted proteins | sample FrelakmetHBP12HB_FD_187147 | JGI IMG/M metagenome (GOLD analysis project Ga0209777, IMG submission 187147) | Freshwater lake sediment microbial communities from the University of Notre Dame, USA, for methane emissions studies -HBP12 HB (SPAdes)... | ecosystem: Environmental > Aquatic >... | reverse complement strand
TATTGCAAAAATACAAGAACAATCATTTGTTCATCTGGAAATTTCCGAAGGCAGAAAAAATTTAGTCCTTGACAAGTTATGGGCATATGCTTATAATTGTTAAAAAGGAGTAATAAAGACAAATGCCCCGACCTAAGTGTCGCCGTAATATCTGTGGAATGCCTGATAAAAATTATTTCAAACCACGGGGAATACCCACAGTGGATCTCGAGGAGATTGTTCTGAACCTGGATGAATTTGAAGCTATTCGTCTGGCTGATTACGAGCAGCTATATCAGGAAGATGCGGCAACTAGAATGAATATTTCGCGCCAGACGTTCGGCAGGATAATCGAAGTGGCACACAAAAAAATAGCCGATGTTCTACTGAACGGGAAAGCGCTAAAAATTGAAGGTGGAGCAGTTGCTTTAGACGAAAAAAAACAGTGCGGTCATGGAAAAGGACGCAGGATTAAAAAAGATAATCAATAATAATTATAAAGGAGAAATTTATGAAAATCGCATTACCGTCAAGCCAGAATCAGATCGATGAACACTTTGGACACTGTGAACATTTCACGGTATTCACCATTGACGATCAGAAAAAAATAACAACAGAAGAAAAGATCGCTTCACCAGCCGGATGTGGTTGCAAATCCAACATCGCCCAGACACTCGCTGAAAAAGGTGTAAAACTCATGCTGGCCGGTAACATGGGACAGGGAGCCGTTGATGTATTGAACAGTCACGGCATTGATGTTTTGCGCGGATGTTCTGGCAACGTGAAAGCAGTTACGGAAAGTTGGCTCGCAGGCAACCTGGAAGATTCGGGGATCGCCTGTGCTCAACATCAGCATGGGCATGAATGTCATAACGGTTAAAGAAACGGACCAATAAAAAATTAACGAACTGGAACATAAATCGAAGGCATAGAGGACACAAAAGTGGGAAGCAAAAAAACCTGTGACACATGTGGAGATACGTCCTGCTCTGCCTCAAAACAGAACAAAAACGAGTCTCCGGAAGAATACGCGGATCGCCGGCGGCTACAAGCCAAGCTTTGCCGTATCCGCCATAAGATTGTTGTGCTTTCGGGCAAAGGCGGTGTGGGTAAAAGCACAGTCGCGGTGAATCTGGCCACGGCATTGATGCTTTCCGGCCAGCGTGTGGGTCTTTTGGATGTCGATATTCACGGCCCGAGCGTGCCGACCATGCTGGGGCTGGAACATAAAACTCTAAAAGGCGGACCCGGTGGATTGTTTCCCGTTGAACTGGATAACATGAAGGTTATGTCTATAGGTTTTCTTCTGCATAATCCGGACGATGCCGTTATCTGGCGCGGCCCGATGAAAATGAGTGTCATCAAGCAGTTTTTGACGGATGTGCACTGGGGTGATCTGGACTATCTTATCGTGGATGCTCCTCCGGGAACTGGGGACGAACCGCTTTCAGTCTGCCAGCTAATGCAACCGTTAAACGGTGCGATAATTGTTACCACACCACAAAGAGTGGCGGCTGTGGATGTTCGCAAATCTATCAGCTTTTGTCGACAACTTGATGTTCCTGTCTTGGGCGTCATCGAAAACATGAGCGGTTTTGTTTGCCCAAAATGCGGTGAAATAACGCAGATTCTGCCTGAAGGCGGCGGCAAAAAAATTGCCTCGGATATGCAGGTGCCTTATCTGGGCGCTATACCGATGGACCCGGCCATCGCCCAATCCAGCGATGCGGGACGCGCGTTTGTCAGTAATTACACGACAAGCCCGACGGCAAAGATTATGCAAGACATACTGGATAAAATTATAGATTTGGATAAAACAAAAAAATTAAATTCATAAGGAGAAAAATATCATGAAAATTGCAATACCATTAACCGAAGGCAAGTTGGCCATGCATTTTTGACACTGATAATAAAGTCTTTTAAAAAACAGGAGGGAACATAAATTATGCCCACTTATGAATATGAATGCATTCGCTGCGGTCTCCGCTTCGAAAGACAACAAACCATGACCGATGCGCCCATCAAGGAATGTCCCGCATGCGGGAGAGAAGTCCGAAAGCTGGTAAGCGGTGGAAGTGGTTTTATTATGAAAACAGCGAGTGTCAACCAGCACGATCATATGAAGAGCTGTTCTCTCGAAGAAACGGGGAAAACCTGTTGCGGGGCAGATAGAAAGTGTGGAGAATCACATTGCGGAGATTGATATGAAAACGACATTAAACGCTGTGGACAAGGTCGAGATTCTAACCTTACAGGACAACTATATAGAAATGACCGCCATGGACTGGAGCTCAGTTATTTCCCGAGCCGTGCCCGTGAAAGATGGAGAAATTCGTGTCTCCATTTTGGCGGAACATGGTTTTTCAGCGCTGGTTAAAGCCACAACGTTAAGCGAGACTCATACGCTGCTGTTTGACTTTGGGTTCTCTGAAAACGGAGCAGCTCAAAACGCGGCAGCTCTGGGCGTCGATATGGCTGAAGTGGAAGCTGTGGCACTCTCACACGGACACAGCGACCATACTGGCGGAATGAAAAAGCTTACGGCCATGATTGGCAAACACGATATTCCTTTTATAGTTCACCCGTCCGTATTCAAATCTCCTCGTTACCTGAAATATTCGGAAGAAATAAAAGTTTATTTCCCAAAATTAACGCGGGAAATGGTCAAACAGGCGGGACTCTCCGTGGTGGAAACCGAAAAACCCTATCTTCTCCTAGATGACACAATCCTTTTTCTGGGCGAGATTCCACATTCCACGGATTTTGAAAAAGGTTATCCCATCGCCCATTGCCAGAAAGACGGTAAGGAAGTTTGGGATGCCATCGAAGACGACACTTCCATAGTAATGAATCTTAAAGACAAGGGATTGGTAATTCTTACCGGTTGTGCCCATTCTGGCATTGTCAACACGGTGCGTTACGCAATGGCGGTAACCGGCGTCGATAAGGTTCATGCCGTGATGGGTGGTTTTCACCTAGCCGGCCCATCTTTTGAACCGATTATTGACCGCACTACACAGGAACTTCAACAAATTCATCCGGCTTATGTAATTCCGACTCATTGCACGGGCAGAAAGGCAATCATGGCACTGGAAAAACAAATGTCTCAGCAGTTTCTTTTGAATATGGCGGGAACAAAACTGACATTTAACTGACACAGGGAGATACTATGGAGAAAAAAGCGTTTCAGGATTACTATCCCGATGATTTGAGCCACTGTTACGGTTGCGGACGCCTCAATGAACACGGAATGAAAATAAAGAGTTACTGGGATGGAGAAGAATCTATCTGCATTCACCAGCCAAAGTCTTATTATACTGCTGTACCAGGATACGCTTATGGCGGACTCATTGCGTCGCTGATTGACTGCCACTCCACTGGCACGGCCGTTGCTGCTAAATACCGTTCTGAAAATCGCGAGATGGATTCTCTCCCGCCCATACGTTTTCTTACTGCATCTTTGCATGTTGATTATCTGTTACCTACTCCGCTTGATGGCCCGATTGAAGTGCGCGGACGGGTTAAGTTAATTAAGGAACGCAAAGTTATCGTCGAGTCAAAGCTGATCGCCGGAGGCCAGATATGCGCGACAGGTGAAGTGGTTGCCGTCCAAGTGCCCGAGCATATGATGCCAGACGGCTTAAAAAATAACAATGGGTGAAGAAAATATAATCTCATTGATTTAGGTCAATGTAATCGTATCCGAAGACTGTTACCATTTGAGTTCAAAAGACTGAAGTTTTATGAGCGATCTCTAAAATTTTTCTAAAAGAAAGGAGAAAAAATGGAACACAGCATTATGTTTTTTGTATTGGGACTCATCATGGGGGTATTATTGACAGCAGTTATTGTTTGGCTGTTAATGCCCAAGATGATGTTGGTGACACATCAGAGCAGGTATCGGAGTGTCGAGGAGACTTGCCAGCAACTCAAAACCGCTATTGAAGCCAATGGCTGGTCGTGTCCCGCAATACGTGACATGAACATGACAGTATCACAAAAGGGTGTTCAAATGGAAAGACGAGTGATGATTGTAGAGTTGTGCAAGGCAGATTATGCCAAAGATGTTCTGTCCACTAATCCGGAAGTGTCTACTCTCATTCCCTGCGCATGGGGCGTTTATGAAGGAGACGATGGAAATGTTTATATTACCGGAATGAATATGGGCCTTATGGGGAAAATGTTCGGAGGAAATATAGCCAGAGTTATGGGAGCTTCAGTTGCAAAGGATGAAAAGCAAATGCTTAAGGACATTATTCGGGAATAGTGGCATATTTGGTGAGACACATAGAACTCTTTCTAACAATGCGGTACCGCACATTAGATGAAGACGTCGCACATGAATGGATAACAATAAACCTCTATCAATAGGGAGGGTGCAACATGAAAAATAATGTTTTGTCCAAACTCCTTGTGCTGCTTATATTAGTCTTTTTACTGCCGGGTATCGGCCAGACGCGAGACATTCTACCGATTGTTTCCACTGACTGGCTTATGGCCAATCTCAAAAATCCCAAATTGATTATTCTTGATGTCCGCCGGGTAGAAGACTACCGGGAAGGACATATCCCGAAAGCGCTTAACGCTTTTTACGGCGCATGGGCATATAAAAAAATGGTCTTTTTTCAGATATCCCTGATCTGGACGATCTCAACGACACCATCGGCTATGCAGGCATCAGCCTGAATTCCTGGGTTGTGGTAATAGGCAAAGTGGACACACCCCGGTTAAGCTATCAAAGCGCCAGGGTGGCCTGCACGCTGCAATACGCGGGCGTTGAAAATGTGGCTCTCCTGGATGGCGGCATGAACAAGTGGTTCTTGGATAAAAAACCTCTATTCACAGACATTGTCCGTACGAAAGAAAAATCCTTCCGGGGAAAATATCGAAAAGATCACTTCGCCGATAAGGATTATATTAAGCGTCGCCTAGGCAAGATCATTCTGCTGGATGTCCGCGAACCCGAATATTTCACCGGCAAGAAGAAGATGGACTGTGTCCCCCAAATGGGAAGAATTCCGGGTGCCTTTAATCTACCCACCTCCTGCGCCTTTAATAAAGACGGCACATTCAAGACCAGAGAGGATCTGGCTGTGATTGCTGAGGCCGCCGCGGGTAAAGATAGATCAAAGGAAATCGTCACCTACTGTGACATCGGTCAGTGCTGCCCGGTCTGGTCATACCTGCTTGCCGAAGTATTGGGCTACACCAACGTCCGGCTTTATATCGGCTCCATGCAGGAATGGATGCAGGACCCGAATGCGCCCGTTACACGCTGAATTTATCAGGGACAATCTGAACCTAATATTCTTACGATCTGGTGAGCAAGGTCTGGGGGAGTCTGGAAAACAAGCATGGTGTTCGACTAAATCACGGGTATGAACCACAAAGCAAGCTTTGGAAATCAATTTTGCAACAAGCTGCGGGGTATGATATTCTCCGCTTCGCGGGATTATTCAACTGACCAATTCCGACAGGTGACTTTTAGGTTATGCGCTTCGCTTTCGGAATTATAGTTTCACGAATAAATCCGAAAATAGCGGGCGGGCGGCGGTTAAGTGAACTGCTTGCCGTTTACAGATGCATTTTATGTAAACTATTTTTTTGGACACTGAAGAGTTTATTCTTATCATTTTGAAAATATTTTTTATTAGGAGGTAAGTCTATGAACATCGGTGACTTGGATAAAACATTTCACTTCATTATGAAGCGTATGGTGGAAACCGGGCAGGCTCCTCACTATACGGAAATAGCGGAAGAACTGGGCGTCTCCATGGAAGAGGGCAGGAAGGTCCTTCATGAGCTTTTCTCCAAGAGACTCCCCGGATGGCTTGCTCCAAGTACGGATTTCATCGCTTCTTTTGCGCCTTTTAACAATCAGCCTACCCAGTTTCGCATCACTATCGACGGCGAGCAGAAATGGTTTGGCCAATGAGCTTTCGAATCGCTGGCGGTCTGCTGGCTTTTCCCGGGTAAAAAGGTAGAAATTGATACCCCTTGTCTTGATTGCGGCGAACTCATTCATGTGGAGATTCGAGATGGGATGATCTTGAAGGCCGAGCCAAAGGAGATAATCGGATATGTAGCTGTTCCATTTGCCAAGTGGGCTCAAGATACAAGCTATGCCTGAACGACCATGACTTTCTTCCGGTCGGAAGAACACCTTCGCAACTGGACGCTCTTTAAGCCCGATACCGAAGAGGGAATATTTCCACTGTCTGACCTGCTCAAACTTTTTTCCGGCAAAATGTTTCGCCGGAGATTGGACCCCGACTATCTCTCCCACATGCGGGAATATGGAATCGATTTTATGAACACTTTGCAAAAAATAGGTAAGGTCGGCCCTTTCTGGTCACTGAAAAAATCTTAAATCCGCGTTTGGGTACCGGTTGGCCATAAATGAGGGCGGTTACAGAAATTGCAAAAATATATGGAGGTCTTTAATGTATGCCTTGAAATTCAAAGAAAAAGTTTGCGCGACATGTCCCTCAGCCGACTGTTTGCTGAAGTGTCAGTACATATCCTTTAGCGGACATAAAGAAGCCCATCAGGAGATGATGAAGGTTGTCCGGGGAAAAGACTCCCGGGTACTCAACGAATGCGTGACTTGTTATGCCTGCGAGGAATATTGTAAAAGAGGCAATCACCCTTTTTATCTCATCAGCGAGCGTCGGGAAGAAAAAGGCATGTTCACCGCTCCCCGGCCCATCACCAATCAGTGGATCAATATGACTAAGATGCAGGGCAAGTATATGGTCGGCGAAGTGAAGGACAAGGCGCTTTCCTGCTGTTACATACCCGATTTGGGAGCTCTGGGCTCCGGAGAAATTTTCAAGGATATTGTTTCAGCTGGAACCTTCGGGGCGGAATTTATGTGTCCCGCTGTCCACACCCATTTTGCCAAGATGTCGATTGTAAAAGAGCGTCTTCCTGTCGTCATCGGAAATTTCCAGAAATTGGGCGTCAAAGAAGTTATCTGCCTGCATGATGAATGCTACGGTACATTCACTTCCATTGCTCCAGCCTACGGAATTGATGTTCCGTTTAAACCGGTTTACTACATGGACTTTTTGTTGGAAAGAATGAAGGAACTCAAAGGCAGGATCAAGCCGCTCAACATTAAAGCCGCTTATCAACGTCCCTGTTCCAACAGGCTTATCCCCGACAAACTGCCGCTGGTGAAAAAAATTCTGAATTTAATCGGTGTCAAACTGCCCAAGAGGATATATCAGGATGAAAATTGTTTATGTTGCGGGGAAATTATCCGGTCGGTTTCCGGCTATAAACTGGCGGACGATGTGCAAAAAAGAAATATAGACGATATGCTCGACACCGGCGCCGAATATTGTGTTTTCAACTGTCCGGCCTGTCAATCATCTCTGTCGGAGAAAGTCACCAAAAAAGGTTTGAAGCCGATCCATATTATTGATCTTTGCAAGATGGCCATTGGTGAAAAAAAGGGGGAGGTAGCATAAGATGAACGATATCCTGAAAACCCTTATCGATATTGTCGGAGAGAGGGGCGTCTCCAATACGCCCGAAGAGCTTTGGTTCTACTCGCGTGACCCGGGTGTGCTGACGCCCCACCTACCGGATTATGTTGTAGCTCCCCGAACGACTCAGGAAGTCCGGAAGATAGTTCTTTTGTCCAATCGAGAAAAGATCCCCGTAGTGCCCATGGGAAACGGCATGTCGCTTACAGGCCTGGTGATCCCCCTGAAGGGCGGCATTGTCCTGGATATGAAGCGGATGAACAGGATTCTGGAAGTAAATGCCATGGCCCGCTACGTTGTCGTGGAAGGGGGAACCTCCCAGGGTGTTCTCAAAGCCTACCTGCAGGATCACTATCCGCAGCTGCGCCACAGCATTCCCGACGCGCCTCCGGCGACGACCATCGCCGCGAACGCCGCCCTCCACGGCCAGGGCCGCCTAACCCAGCAGTACGGTTTCAACTCCGACATGGTCACGGGCATGGAGGTTGTCCTGCCCACAGGCGAGATTTGTCTGATCGGCTCGCCCTCATTGGGGCCTTACTGGTTTTCGAAAGGTCCTACCCTGCCGGACCTGTCGGGGCTCTTCTTGGGATGGCTCGGAACCACAGGCATCATCACCAAGATCGGCCTGAGACTCTACCCGAATAAAAAAATCCGGGACGTGGAGTTATTCGTGACCGACCGGGTGGATTTGATTCCGGATATGCTCTACAAGCTTACTCACTTGGAAATGCTGGAAGATATCAACGTCTGGTTCCAGCCCAAACCAATTATTTTCCAGGGCAATTTTCACATTACCATCTTCTTTACGGGAGACACAGAGGAGGAGATCGCTTTTAAGCGGCATATGATCTGGGATGCCCTTCAGGAATACATGGATTCCAAGGATGGTGGTTTCATGAGCGTCCAGTACATGAAAAAAATGCTATTGGAGATGCCTAGTCGGGGGGTTGCCGATTTTGCCGATGTTCCCAAGGGCGGCGGTTTCGAATATTCGGGACCGATAACCATCATTGAGCATTATCCGCAATACGCAGCCAAAGTTGTCGAACTGGCGAAGAAATACGACGTCCTGTACGCCAGTGCGGCCCGCCTCATTTCCGGCGGGCACTGTATGATGTTCAGCATCTCTTTTGCCTTCAACCGCAATGACCCGGCCATGATGGAGCGGGTGAAGCACGCCCTCGACGAGGCAATGGCCTTCGCCCTGGAAATGGGCGGCATCCCCTGGAAGCCCAACTATGTGGAGCAGAAAATGGCCTTGGAGAAGATGGACCCCACGGCCCGGAAGCTCCTTCAGATGATCAAGCAGAATCTCGATCCTCAGGGCATCATGAATCCCGGCAATTGGGAGGTAAACTAATGACCTACGTACATAATATAGAACATCAAGAGATCGTCCACCGTTGTTTCCGCTGCGGATATTGCAAATTCCCGAGCGACTATAGCGATTTCAACTGCCCGTCCTACAAGGCCTTTGGATGGGATACCTATTCGGCGGGCGGGAGAATGTGGCTCATCAGAGCATGGTTGAGTGGCGAAATCAAAACAAGCCCCCATTTTGCCGAAATACTTTACTCCTGCGTAGCCTGCGACAATTGTAAGAACCAATGCGTTTTTCCAAAATTCAAAGATTTTCTGCCGGAAATATTCCAAGAGACTAAAGTGGAGCTGGTCAACGAAGGTAGAATTCCACCGGAGGTAAGGGATTATTTCAAGGCCATCGCTAAAAACGGCAACCCCTACAAACTGCCACAATCGGAAAGAGGAAAGTGGGCCGAAGGCACCGGGCTACAACCCTATACCGACCAGGAACACCTCTTTTATGTTGGCTGTGTCGGTTCCTACGATGAAGTCGGTCAAAAGATGGCTCGCAGCGTGGGGAGTCTGCTGGTTAAAGCCGGCGTGTCCGTGGGTATTATGGGGAGTGAAGAAACCTGTGACGGCAACGAAGTCAAGATTTTGGGAGAGATAGGACTTTTCACGCAACTGGCCAATGAGAATATCGAGAAATTTAAGGTGAAAGGCGTCAAAAAAATTATTACCCTTGATCCTCATGCCCTGAACATCTTCAAGAAAGATTATCCCGCACTGGGCGGAAACTTTCAGGTCTTTCACTACACAGAGATACTTGCCGGGCTGATTAAGAAGAAAAAAATAAAGTTTAGTGCTTATCCGGTAAAAATAACTTATCACGATCCCTGTTATCTGGGTCGGCACAATCAGATATATGGCCCCCCGCGGGAAATACTGAAAGCCATCCCCGGTGTCGAACTGCTGGAGATGCGTCGTAACTCCCTGAATGCGTTTTGCTGTGGAGGGGGAGGAGGAAACTTTTTTACGGACATTCTGGGTACCGGAGAAGATAGCGCCGGTCGTGTCCGTGTTCGGGAAGCTCTGGAGACAGGCGCTAATATTATTGCCGTGGCTTGTCCAAGCTGTGCGAAGATGCTTATAGACGCGGTTAAGATGGAGAAGATGGAAGACAAGCTGGATGTTCTGGGTATCGCTGAAATAATCGAGAGGGCTCAAAAAAATAAAAAGATGATCCCTGTTCTGATGAGAAAGCAGACTAAATAATACAACGCCAAAGGCGGAGAAGAAATCAATGGAAAAAGAGACTATGCTCAAAGAAGTTTATGACAAGGCGAAGGGATACGAGCTAAAAGGGGGGAACTGCGCGCAGTGTACAATCGCCGCTATTTTCGAAATACTGGGAGTGGAGGATGAAGGAGTGTTCAGAGCGGCCACAGGCTTGGCTGATGGTGTGGGACTAAGCGGGGATGGACATTGCGGCGCTCTTTCCGGCGGAACGATGGCTATCAGTTATTTTTTCGGCAGAAGCAGAGAAGATATCGGCAGGATGGGCAAACAGATTAAGGCCTTACTCTTGGCTAAAAAACTGCACGCTGAATTTGTGGAAAAATTTTCCACATGCCGTTGCGCTGATATTCAGAAAAAACAATTCGGCCGCTTCTTTAATCTCTATGACATGGAAGAGATGAAAGACGCCTTAAAAGCGGGCATGCCGGAAAAATGTTCATCACTGGTAGGGGAGACGGCACGGATAGCACTGAAAATTATTCTCGGCGAGCAAGAAGCAAAAAAAATAAAGCAAGATGAACTGCCTGTTTTATAGGCAAGGAGTTTCGCTTGTTGCCTGAATTAAACAGATGAATTTAACTGGCATCTGTTTTTTTGGCAACGGAAACGTCGTCACCCATAGCCCGGAGTATTTTATTTATCGCGTAATGAACTTTAAGATTATTCTCCGACGCGAAGCGGCTTACCGACATCCAACGTCCCGGACAATAGCAGCCATTTCTAGGAAGTCTTTAAAAAGCATACCGGGCTTCTGCCGACGTAATACCGGAAATATTTTCACGGCAGATAATCACACCGGTCTCATTCCCTGTCTTTTGAGGCACAAAATGAAACCGGTGTTTTAATTAGCTCTCGCTGTTTTTTATCAAGATTTCTTTATCGTGGAAATTTTAAAAGGTACATATAAAGGGCAAAAACCAATCAGGCTCGTTATTATAAACACAAATGCCAGAATGCCCAGAATAATCGCCGCAACTCCTGTAATGCTGCCGTTCATATATAGAATAGCAACAACAATGGCCAGTGTTATTCTAATAACGCGGTCTATTGTTCCCATGTTCTTTTTCATATACTTCTCCTTTCTTTAACCCGATAAAATAAGGAAAATAATCATGAACACTTTGCAGGATATTGCTTATATTCCAGCAAATACCTGCCCCTGTTACGAAATTATACAACTTACCAAACGGCTATTTTCTATCTTCAACACATCCGTCGAACAACATAATTAATCAACGCACGACGCAGAAAACATAACATTGAAACTGTTAGCTGCTTTTCTGATCACGTTCCACTTCAGGCTTTTTCTTCTTGTCCTTGACCGGACAAGCCTGCCTCACTCATGTAGAAACGCCCATGCGTGGCAATAGCCAGGCCTGCACAAAAACCCATACGGCCAGGATCAAAAGTAAAATCAATAAATCGTTCATTTTTGCCTTCCTTTTTCTGATACGAGAAGGCGGCAAACCCGCCTCCCCTTTTACCAATTAGTTCAAGTTCCTGTCAAGCAACGCCGTAAGTTGATTTTTGGATAACAATCCAATCTGTGTATCCTGCACTTTGCCGTTTTTAACCAGAATCAATGTTGGTATGCTCCTCACACCATACTGGGAGGCCGTCGCCGGATTATCATCCACATTTACTTTGACTACGTTGACCCGATCATTGTATTCAGCCGCGAGTTCCTCCAGAATCGGACCGATTGCCCGGCAAGGTCCGCACCAGGGTGCCCAGAAATCGACCAGTGTCGGCTTTTCTTCTTTTAACACCACTGTGCCGAAATTACTATCATCCGCGTGTTTCACAAATTCCGAATTACTCATTTTGGTTCCTCCTTATCGATAATTTATTTTGTTTCTCTTTTACGTCTGTGGTAAAAAACTACCTACTTTTGATTTTATGGATACACCTTGATATTTAATATTTCATTGATCTAAATCAACGTGGGAGAATCTTTTTTGCGCATGGATATCATTAAGCACATAAACAATATTGGCCTGTTCCAGGGAGTTTCTGTAGAAAAATTAAGCTTGTTGGCAGCACAGGCAACATACAAAAAATTTAAGCCGGGTGAGATGGTCATCGGCGAGGCAGATCCGATCCGGTCATTTTACGTAGTCATTTCTGGACAATTAAAGCTCTACAGGAGTTCACCGGAAGGTAAAGAACAAACCCTGCAACTGCTCGGTCCGGGAGACCCTTTCGGCCTGTGCACGGCATTTGCAACTAATTCTTTTCCGGCTTCCGCCATGGCCATTGAAGAAAGTTCCGTCCTTCTAATACCGGGCACCGTCATGGAGGCAACAGCCAAGCAGGAACCAGCGCTCTTGTTCAATATTATTCAAATACTATCCCAGCGCCTCAAGGATTCCATGACCCTCATCGAATCACTCGCCTTAAAAGAAATTCCCGGAAGGCTGGCATCTTTCCTGCGCCATTCATTACCTCGGGATGCCGCGGATAAAAAAACCGCTGTGGAGCTGACGATTTCACAACGAGAACTGGCCAAGATTCTGGGTGCCACACCGGAAGCACTTTCCCGATCCTTAAGAAAAATGGCCAATGATGGCATCCTCTCCACAGCAGGCCGGGTGATCACCATTCTGGATCACAAAGCTCTGGAACAACTGGCAGAAGGCGAATAGTTAATAAAGGTACTTTTAAAGACCAAAATGCCTCCCCCCTCGGATTATTATTAAAACTCCTTGACAGAGTGGATCAGTACGTTTAGTATACCCCATAGGGTATATATGAATCCAGAAAGAAAAAAGGTTTCCAACCGCCTACGACGAATTGAAGGGCAAATTCGAGGACTTCAGCGTTTAATTGAGGAAGGAGCACCTTGTATTGATATTTTAACTCAGGTATCAGCGGTTACATCTGCTATTAAGAAAACAGGTGGCGCCATATTTTCCAATTACATGAAAACGTGTATAGAGGAATCTGCAGGTAATCCAAAAAAAATGCATAAAGATTTTCGTGCTGCATTATCCATGTTTATTGATTTATCCTGAGTAGTTATTTCTTCATAAAATTGCTTTATCATTTATCGTCTCGCATATCAGCGAAAGGATAGGGTATGGCAGATTTCAGCAAAGCTCAGATAGGTCCAATTATTAAATCCGCTTACGACCGGGTTCTATCCGGCGGATGGGTTTACCTTACCTTCGTTTGCATCTTCGGTCTCCTGTTGCTCATCGGCATCGCGTCAGGAATTCATGCCTTGTTCATCGCCGGCTCGCGCCATACTTACGGAACCTATCGCGAAGTTCCTGTGGCCATGCTCATTTCCACGTACGTCTATTTTGTTGTGGCCTCCACAGGACTTTGTCTGGTTTCTTCAATCGGGCATATTTTCGGCGTTCGTGAATATGTGCCCATTGCCAAGCGCTCCGTTTATTTGTCAATTATAACTATCCTGGCCGGCTTTCTGGTCATTGGACTGGAAATCGAGCATCCCTTCCGCATGGTCCTATACAATATTATTTCGCCGAACTTGAGCTCCAATATCTGGTGGATGGGAACACTTTATGGTTTTGCCTTGGTTTTTCTGACTATCGAATTCTTTTTTCTTTTGAAGGAAGAAAAACACAAAAAAGCAGCAATTGCAGGTTTGTTGGGGGTAATCACAGAAGTGGCGGCCAACACCAATCTGGGAGGCGTTTTTGCCATGATGCATAGCCGCTCTTACTGGTATGGCCCCTATTTACCCGTTTATTTCCTTTTGTCCGCCATGATCACAGGTTGCGCCTTTATTATCTTTTTTTTCGTTCTGTCCCACTGGATCAACAGGAAAACCATCGATCAGCCAACCAAAAAGGCACTGGAGTCTGTGGGAAAGCTCGCCATCCTTCTACTCGTAATCATCATGATTTTTACTGTCTGGAAAATGCTGACAACATCTGTAGGCGGAGTGTCCGCGATTGCAGCCATGAACGCATTAATCTCCGGGCCCTATGCTTTAAGTTTCTGGGGAATTGAAGTGCTCGGAGGAATGATTATTCCGTTTGTTCTGCTTCTTATCTCCAGGGGAAAAAATATGATGATCATGTTTGTGGCGTCGGCCATCATGATCTTCTGCATTTTTTTCATGCGCCTGGATATGGTTGTCGTGGGACAGATTGTGCCTCTTTATCTGGAACTTGGCGTGAATGAGTATTCCCGCCTGCACACCTATACGCCGAGGGTGCATGAAATCCTGGTGGTGCTGGGGGGTGTAGGATTTTGCGGTTTGGCTTTTTTGCTTGGTGAAAAGGTATTTGATGAATTCAAGCAGACGGGAAATGGCCATACACCTCGAGAAATAACAGTTGCGGTGAAGGAAGTGGAAGAGATGCCATGAAAGAAAATCCGCCCAATGGGGAAGTAAAGGAAAAGGAAAGCCCGGAATATCCTCTCGATCAGGAGCGCAGAGATTTTCTGAAGATGGGTCTTGTAATAACGGGTATCCTTGCCAGTGGCACTGTTCTATCCCTGGTATCCAACGTGGGGAAAGCTTATTCTCTCGATGCCTACCGCAGGAAGTATCCCTATAAACCCCATTACGCTATGGTAATAAGGCAGGATCGCTGCATCGACTGCAATCGCTGCCTTGAGGCCTGTGTTTCCACCAACCACGTACCCGACTATGGCTGGAGGACGATAATTTTAAAGAGAGAAGTCCCCGAATCCATCGATCAAAAATGGGATTTTATACCGATACTGTGCAACCAGTGCAACAATCCTCCCTGCGTGCGGACTTGCCCGACGCGGGCAACTTATAAAGATAAAACCAACGGCATCGTCATGATGGATGATAAGAAATGTATCGGATGCAAGTCTTGTATGATGGCCTGCCCCTACGATTCGCGATATTTTAACGAGGCCAGGAAAGCAATTGATAAATGCGATTTCTGTTTTGAAGCGCGGCTCTACAAAGGCATAAAGAACGTGGCCTGTTCAGAAGCCTGCCCCGCCGATGTCCGGGTATTCGGCGATCTTTCCGATCCTGAAAGCAGAGTCTACAAGCTTATCCATCAACTACAAAAACCGGTGTGGGTTCTCCGGGAAGAAGTAGGCGCCAAACCGAATATTTTTTACATGAAGGGCTGACAGGGATATGATGAAAAAAAGCCGCATACTTTTAATGTTACTGGCATCTCTTTGCATAGCGAATATCTGCGCGGCTGCCGATAGTGATTTTTCCGACGGAGGAGATATTCTTTACACCCAGCCGGTGCCGGCTGTTATCTTCCGGCATAAATATCATGTGGATGTCAAAAAGCTAAGCTGCGAAAAGTGCCACAGCGGCCTTTTTGAGATGGAAGCACTCAGTGCCCAGGAAAAAGATGATTTCACTATGAAGTCCCTATACGAAGGAAAGTATTGCGGGGCCTGTCACGATGGGGAAGACGCTTTTGCTTCCGATACCCAGTGCGCCAGATGCCATGTTCGTCTGACCGATTGGCAAGTGCAAGTCGGGTATTTCAAGGGTAAACCGGCGCCGCATAAAATCCCCGTTTATAATACTTCCATTTCCCTCGGGCAGGGTGAAATGCAAGTACGCTTTAACCACGAAAAGCATTCAGCGCCTTTGAACTGCCGGGATTGCCATTTGCAGCTCTTTTCAATCAAGAGAGGCTCGAACAAAATAATGCTTGCAGATCACACCCGGCAAAAATCCTGCTTTGGATGCCATGATGGGAAAGAGACCTTTTCCTGGTATAGCTGCAATAAATGCCACAAAAATTGGACAGAAATTGCCCAGGTAGGGCTTCTGAAATACAAAGCTGTTGCCAGTAAAGGCAGCTGTTATAAATGTCATACCAGTGACAGCGAAATGAAAGCGCTGGTAAAAGCGCCGGTCATTCAAGGTGAGGGCGAGGGGTGAGCAGGAGCGCCTCCCCCAGTTAGGGCGGAAGAATATTACAAGGGTTATATGATAAATCAGGAGTCGATCAGCAAGGATTTTCACTTCGCCCTGGAATGCGTTTTTTGCCATAAAGGCGATGACAAAAAAGAAACGAAGGAGTCAGCGCACGCGGGATTAATTGCCAGGCCATCCGATGATTTTAAAATCTGCGGCATCTGTCACAAGAAAGTCGTGCTCAACTACAGCAAAGCCCTGCATTATACCAGCCTGGGACAGCGGGAAGGCGTCAAGCACAGATTTTCCGCGGAAGAACTCAAAACTTTCGACAGCAATGTTTTTGAACAATCATGCCGGACCTGTCATGCCTCCTGCGGCGACTGTCATGTCAAATCTCCGCCTGTTGCCGGCATTACCACCGGCTTTTTGCAAGGCCATAAATTCGTCAATAAAAATGAAGGTAAAACCTGCGCCTCCTGTCACGGTGGGCGTGTTTATCCGGAATTTACCGGTGAATACGGAGGGACGCCCGATGTTCATTATCAGAAGGGCATGATGTGTGTGGATTGCCACAAAAAGCGTGAAATGCATGGAGACGGTATGATGTATAAATCAAAGCAGGAAGTCAAGGATCGTCCCCAGTGCTTATCGTGCCACAAGAAAAGAAAATACGAGCGTTCCCATGAAACACACAAGGATACGGTTAGCTGTCAGGGTTGCCATTCTTCCGGTCAATATCGCCAGTGCTATAATTGCCACACGGAGTCGGGATCAACGTCCAAGCCGGATTTCCTTTTGGGTTTAAACCCGCAGGATAAGAAGACATTAACAACGCTCAGGCTCATTCCTACTATAAAGACTACATTTAATAAGGCCGGAATCAAGATGGAGAACTTCGACGCCCTGCCCAACTACTGGGATTCGTCGGTGCACAACATCAAGAAACGGACGGAGCGGACTCGTTCCTGCGATTCCTGCCATGTAGCAAAAGAAGGGTTCCTTAAGCGCGAAATGCTTATTAAGGATAGTTCAAAAGCGAATGAAGAGTTAATCTACAACATTAAACCAATCAACAAGTAACTAAAGGAGGGTATTTATGAAAAAAGTGAAATGGTTGAAAGCAGTAGTGATTGTTATTGCGTTATTACTGCCGCTGACGGCTATGGCCAGAGGCATTGATCCCATCGTATCCACGGACTGGCTCCAGAAAAATCTGAAAAACGCAAAAATAGTCATCGTGGATGTGCGCAAGGTGGAAGATTACCAGACAGGCCATATTCCGGGTGCTGTTAATGTATTTTACGGTTCCTGGGCAATCAAAAAGGGAGACTTGCTCAACGAACTGCCGCCGATTGATGACCTTGCTGACATTATCGGAGGCGCGGGAATTGACAAAAATTCTCTGGTGGTAATTGTCGGAAAAACAGAGAAAGTCCCTGATCAGTTCGACATGACTCGCGTTGCCTGGACATTGAAGGATGTAGGTGTCTCCAATGTTGCCATTCTCAACGGCGGATACACTCAATGGGCAAAGGAAAACAAACCCCTATCCCAGGATATCGTGAAGGCGAAGGCAAAACCATTCAAGGGTGCCGCCTATAAGAATCTATTCGTGGATAAAGCCTTTGTGCTGGACAAGATGGGTAAGACCACCATTATAGACGCCCGTGGTCCAGCTTTCTACGAGGGGAAAGAAAAACTTGCTTTCGTGCCCAAAACAGGCCGAATCAAGGGAGCTGTTAATCTTCCTGTAGGCCAATTGTATACACCGGAAGGTTTATACAAAGCTAAGGCGGAGCTTGCCGCACTTGCTGAAAAGGTGGCAGGGAAGGATCTGACCAAAGAGCTCATTCTTTATTGCGACACCGGCAAGACTGCCACAGCCTGGGCATTTATCATGACCGATATGCTCGGTTACAAAGATGTAAAGGTCTATGATGGCTCCTCCCAGGAGTGGTTGGCAGATCCCGATGCACCGACGGAACCATAACAAAAATAACAAAGAAGTTGTGTAAAAGAAAAAGCCCGGTGGTAAAATTATCGCCGGGCTTCTTTCTATATGGGTTCAACAATTTTTTATGGTGCTAACTACCGATCAATCAAAAAAATAAGTCAATATTTAGCAATAATGACCGATTCAAATTTATTGTAGCTCATTTTTCATTCGATCAAACTCTTCTTTTGTTATCTCGCCTTTGGCATAACGCTTCTTTAGAATGTCTAAGGGTGACTCCGCTGTCTGTCCAGTTCCATTCTTCAACTTAATATTTTGAACAATAAAGTAAATCGCTACACCAAGCACAATCAAAAACAGTATCCACATAAACATACCTCCATATCCATATCCAAACGAACATCCGTAATTTCCAGTACGATCCCAACCACCCATCATAGGTCCATCAGGACCAGAGCACATGGTTAAGAGCGGCACCAATGTTAAAACAATAAACAAATAAATTTTCTTCATTAACTTTTGCATCTTTCTAGGCCATCGCCTCCAATACTCGTGTCGACTAAACCTGCTGCAGACAAGCATTCTATTTATTCTTGCCCCTCAAGTAATCAATCATCGGTTGTGTCACCAGCGGCACAAGATCACCGATCATATGCGGCATAAGACTATCCATAACTTTGGGCATCAGCTCCGGCATCTGCTCACGCATGTAATCCGGCATGGCAATCTTCGCGGCAACTCTATCGAGCATCACCGGCATTACCTTCGGCATCATCATCGGCAGCAGTATGGGGAACAAAACCGGAAACATTGGTTTCATTAAATTGAGCGCGCCGGGAATCTTGCCCATGACACGCATCATCGGCCCCATACCGAAGGGCATGGCATCAATCAACTGCGGCCACATCGTTCTCATTAAATCGGCAAATCCCTGCGGTGTCATCAGCGAGATAAAAGCGTCAAAAACGCCCCACTGGCTGTGCACATCCGGATTGGGATCGGGGAATTCATAGCCCAGAGCGTTTCCGGCCAAATGAGCCAGATCAATGACTTCCAACGGCAAATTTTTCTTTTTCGCCGTTATGCGCAATTGCACCTGACAGCACGGACACAGAGCCAGAACCTTCTCGGCTCCAATATCAATCGCTTCATCAAGTCTTGTTTTACCGATTTCCGCGGCGACAGGAGGGTCTTTAATGAGGGTAAGAACACTGCCGCAGCAGTGGCCTTCCTCGCGGTTATGCGCCATTTCCACAAATTGTACATTGGGAATCGCCTTGATCAGATCGCGGGGCGGTTCATAAACACCGGAAGCCCTTCCGATATGACAGGAGTCATGCCAGGTAACCTTTATCGGCTTTAGATTATTCGCCGGAAATTTGAATTCACCGGATTTGATTTTCTCGGCAATAACTTCCGAATAATGCTTGGTTTTGATGTTGTATTCTATTCCTAATTTCTTGGCCCATTCGGGATAGACATTTCGCCACATCATATCGCAGGCCGGACAGGAGGCAATCACGGTATCTGCCCCGGTCTTTTTTACAACAGCAATGTTCTTACGCATAATGTCCGCGAAAAGGTCCCATTTACCAGCCACCAGCATCGGCGTCCCGCAGCAATTTTCCGGTTCACCAGCGTAGGTAAAATCCACACCGGCCTTGTCGAGCAATCTCACGGTTGCCATGCCAATATCGTTTTCCACATAGCTTACCGTGCATCCGGCAAAATATACTGTCGGCGCTTTGCGGCCCGGGCCGTGTTTTTCCTTCAGGTCTTGCGGAAACCAGTTGGCTCTGTTTTTGCGGTAACCGGCCCAAATGTTGCCTTCTGATCGAAGCGCTTCGGCCATCATTTCAAAGGGTGGAAACGTCATCCGTTTTTCCTGATTAATCAGCTTACCGCGCAGTTTCATCCAGGCAGGTTCTATGGGCAGAGCTGCCGAACAACGTAAGTTACAAAGCTCGCAGGTTGTGCAGACTAAAAAAGTATCAATCTGCGCCTGAGTCCATTTGGCCCTTCCTTCCAGATATTCCCTGAGCCAATACCACTTGCCGCGCGGAGACTGGCTTTCCCAGCCGCGGCCGTAGAATTGATCGCATTCCTCCACACAATAGCCGCATTGCGAACAGCTGTAGGCATACCAGACAACATCTGCGGGAATATCGCTTTGAGGATAACTTTTCCTCTCTCCGATATGCGTGATGACGTGATTACCGAAAGGCCGAATCAGCGGCTCAAAAGCAGAGCCGATACTCACTGCACTATCCAGAAGACTGTAACCGATAACTTTCCCCGGATTGAAAAGATCATTTTTATCCGTTTTTTTCTTAAAAGCTTTCAACCTGGATACACGTTCGGCACCCAATACTTTTTCGGCTTTGGATTTGAAATATAAGCCGGTAGAGTATGGTCGGCCGCCATTGGCTTCGGCAATTTTCATGATGGATAACGAAAGGCTGAACACAAAATTATAGCTGAATTTGCGCTGATCTGCGGGAATAAATCCCAGGATAACGACTTCCGGTTTTCCATCCTTGCCTTTGCGTATTACCACCCCTTCCTTGACAATGGGTTGATTGATTTTATTTTCCACTTCCGTCATGAAGCGGCCCAATCGGGAAAGCGGGATGACAACTTCGGCCGGTACCAAGCTGGGGCCAAGACGTTTGACCACCATAAGTTTGAAGCGGTTTTTCCATTCATGTTCGGCTATGCGTTCGCTTAATATTTCAGCCTGACAACGGCGTAAAATTTCTTGCAGATTGCTCATCACCTGTGTTGCATCTTTTTTATGAAAAGCTATCGTGGCCACATAGGAAGCAGGCAAAAGCACCCTTTCTTCGGCAGGATGACCGTTATGTTCCATCAAGGGCGAACGATTTTTCATTTCCGCCATTCTGGGGTTAATGAAAACCAAAGACCATAAAGGCAGATCAGCTTTCACTATATTTTCCACAATCTGTTGGAGTGCTTCAGCTTCCGCGCAACCGATGGCAATAATATCTAGTGCCTCTTTCGGTTGGACTTTCATGGTTAAATCGATGATAAAACCGGTTGTTCCTTCGGCATCGGCGATTAAATCCAGATCGTTGCCGGTAAAAACACACACCGAACCGTCGGGCAGAGCTACACGGGCAGAAACTACATTCTCCCGAAACCAGCCGTATTGATAAGAACCGAAACCTGCTCCACCCTGCGCCAGCCATCCGCCGACAGTAGAACCGGGATAGCTCGATGGATAAAGATTTACCGTAAGCCCCTCTTTACTCAGCGCCGCATCAACTTTTTCCCAGACAACACCGGCCTGACAGGTCACTGTGCGGGCTTGCTTATCGATGGATAAAATTTTATTCAACCGGAAGAAGTCAACAACTATACCTTGTTTGACAGGCAGGACCCCGCCATAACCGGAAGAAGCTTTTGCCCGTGGCGTGAGAGCGATCTTATTTTGCCTGGCCCAGTTAATGAGATTGACCAGTTCTTCTTCATTTTGGGGCTGAACAACCGCATCAGGAAGGGTCTTGCCGATGAGCGGCGCAATGAGGGAAGGTATCGCCGCTATATCATGGCTGTATAATACGCGCTCCATTTCATTAAAATTGGCGCGATTGCCAAATTGCTTTTCCAGATATTCTTTTGTCCGTGTGTCCATATATAACCTCCCGTTTCCGGTAAATTGGCCGGATTATAGAAATACTTTATCTATCCGTTGTTACAAACAAGCCCCAAAATTTTGTGATAATTTAAATCCCTAATTAAAATAATGCCAAATTTGTTGGTACGGCAGTGACAGCCTGCCGTACCAATTAAATAAATTTAAAAAGTGTAGGTAACACCCATATCAAGGGAATACTGTGACATCTCTGTTTCATACGAGGTGATACCCTGTGCAGTATTAGAACCGGTCAGTTTTGCTGTCGGGGAATACATTCCGCCGATATTAATGGTGAACCGGTCGGTTAAATTAATGCCAATACCTGCGGTAAAGTGATGCTCGGACACAGCGGGGAATGCAATATTCTCGAATGCTCGATTGCTATCTAGAGGCATTTTACCATAGTTATAACCGGCTCGCAATACCACCATTGGAATAACTGTGTACTGAACACCTAGTTTATAGACAAACTGGTCGCTCCAGTCCAGATTCCAAGGCATGGCCCCACTGGCGTTGGCCGTGTATCTGGGCAGGTTTTGCCCATTTGTTTCCGACCAGTTTATCCATTCAACGTCAAAACCAATTACCAAATCTTTGATTGGTTTTATACCTAAACCTATTGTCGCCACTTCGGGTTGATCAAATTCTATTTTATCTACGCCGGCAGCAGTGTTAAAAGAAAAATCCTGAAAGAAACTTTTTGTCTCGTAAGCCAATCCAATCTGGAGAAAATCGACCGGTTTCACCAACACTCCGATCGTAGCTCCATAACCAAAAGAGGATGCCCCCATATGCGGCTGCTGTTTAAGAGCACTGGCGGCATCAAATTCCATGGTTGCATACATAATATTGGCTGCGACCCCTACAGATACTATATCGTTAATTTTGTAAGAAAGCGCCGGCGCAAAACGCATCTGTGAATACGATGTATAGGTGACACTACCGTAAAGATTTGCAGGATAATCAACTCCCATCCCGGCCACACCATACGCACCTATTCCAAATCTAAATTTTTCACCAAGAGGTATGATCAAACCAAAGGCAGGAACAGGTGAGCCTCCACGATCGGAATCAATTGTAGCCCCATTCGCCCCTCCAGTTGCTTTATAATCAACAGAAGGCTTGAAATATGAGGCGCCAAAGTCTATCCGGCCAGGCAGAACACTCATTCCGGCCGGATTAGTCAGTATTGATGCGGCATCCAGCGGAAGCCCCACACTGACTCCACCCATGGAGTCTTGCACAGGACCAAAGCCAATCATCCGCATGCCGTTAGTAGCGTAAGCATTGGCAGTGATAAACAATACTGTAATGACTCCCAAAAAAGAAAATATAATATTTTTTTTCATAACTTCTCCTTATATTTCTAGTTATTGGAAATATCCTTTCCCCCGTTGCCAAGTTACTTGAAAAATAATGTCACACCTCCTTTCTTTAATCTTTACTTTTTTAGTTCAAGATTCATCAATTTATGAATGGACAGAACGCTGATGAGTTTCTTGATTCGATCTAGCACCGGAGTAGAACTATTATGAATTGTAGCAATTAATAAAAAGTTTTTTAGCCGCTAGTCATCTTACCTACTTGATGTCTTATTTTAGGATTTCTTATTTGAGGCTTTAACCAGCTTGGAAACCACCTTTTCTTTTTCCCGAAGCTGTTCCACCAAAACTTCTTTCATCAGGTTGCAAGCTTGAATTATTTTGGGATTGGCCATCCGGTAATATAATTGGACACCTTCACGCCGTACAACAATGACACCTTTAGACTTTAAAACATTCATATGCTGAGTTATAGTCACCTTACTCAGACCGGTTTTTTGCATTAATTCGCTGTTAGACATTTCTTCATCCTTTAGTAAATTAATAATTTCCAGACGTTTATCATTGGCAAATATTTTACAGATATCAGCTTGAAGCTTCAGAATACTTTCCATTTTTCCTCCGTAGATAGTCTAAATTTTTCAATATTATTAAAATATATTTCTGTTTTTCATATTCAGACGGCCAAAAATATGTATATATATATTTATATATTTCATAATATGTATATTCATATCTGTCAATACAAATATTTCAATATTAAGCATAGGTGCTTTCTGATCTAAATGATTAATGTTTTGTTGGTAAGGACTACCGTTTTCAAGATGGGACTATGTGAAGAAGGATCTTATGTGTTAATTAAATATTGACCACAAAATGTGGGAGGGGTGTGGTGTCAATATTTGTTTGCGGGCGTGAATTGTGTTTATTACGGATTGAAATGTAGCATACCTAGCACGGTTGAAGAATTGTTGAGTACAGGAAGAAGTCCACACAAAGGGCGGTAGAGAGCCTAACTGGAAGATGGCAATTTATTTTTCCATGAAAGGTTTTACTAACTGATTCCATTGCTCTTGTGAATGACATTTCATTACCTGAGGGAC
>Ga0209777_10002508_pt1 | contig 23992 bp, 26 predicted proteins | sample FrelakmetHBP12HB_FD_187147 | JGI IMG/M metagenome (GOLD analysis project Ga0209777, IMG submission 187147) | Freshwater lake sediment microbial communities from the University of Notre Dame, USA, for methane emissions studies -HBP12 HB (SPAdes)... | ecosystem: Environmental > Aquatic >... | reverse complement strand
ACATGATTGCAACAATAAGTGTAAACCCGATGATTGCTGCGGTGTCTATTCGAATAATTGCAAGCGCTGCCCAAGAACCGACTCCTGGCCAGTTAAATATTGTTTCTGTGAGTACCGCTCCTGAAAGTAACGCACCAAAGGATAACCCAATAACGGTCACCGTTGGAATTAATGCATTTCGCAGGGCATGTCGATATATTACTTTTCGCTCTGAAAGTCCTTTTGCACGCGCTGTTCTGACATAATCTTGACCCATAACCTCAAGCATGCTTGATCGAGTCATACGGGAGATCTCTGCAAGTGATGCGTATCCTAAACAAACTGCTGGCATCACCAAATGAGTAAGAACGTCCCAGAGTATTGCTCCATTTCCCGCAATGATGCTGTCTAAAATAAAAAAACCGGTCACATTTGGTGGATATACTCCTGCAGTCGCTCTCCCATATAATGGTAAATATGGTAATCCGTGTATTTTTAATTCATAAAAAAACAAATACTGCATGATAAATCCAAGCCAAAAGATCGGAATTGATACTCCTGATAAAGCGAAGATTCGAGTAGCATGATCAGGCCATTTATCTTTTTTTGTCGCGGAAATAACACCCAATGGAATTCCGATCGCTGTTGCAATGATCATTGCAACCATCGTCAGTTCAATCGTCGCAGGAAGACGGAGTTTTATCACATCTAACACCGGCATATCTTGATGTGCTTTTGATATACCCCAGTCTCCCCTGAAAAGATCCCTCATGTAAAATAAATATTGGACGTAGACCGGCTGATTAAATCCATGTTCTTGTTTTACCAACTCTATCTGGTGGGTAGTCATCCGAGGAGTGATATATGCTGCAGCTGGATCACCGCCAATTCTTGTTAATGCGAAGATGATGATAGTGATACCAAACAACACTGGAATTAATAAAAGAAGTCTTCGGATGATATATTCATACATCTTCATAGGGAATCCAACATTGACCTCGTGCGGGATATCGATATGGTTTGTTTAGGAAAATAAAGAAAGAAAGAAAGAAAGAGAAAGATTTGGTTAGTTTGTCGTATACCCTGCTGCTTGTAAGTACGCCTTTGCCCGTGTTATGTTCTGGGTGTATATTGGGAGGTTGTAGTCATGACCAAACATGCCCTTTGGTATCACTCCTTGCATAGGTGAGGTGATCCCTGACTGTATCTGAGTGTAGTACGTTTGGAAGTCAAACGCGTAACAGAATGCTTTTCGAAGACTTAGGTTATTAAATGGTGCCATTAATTCGTTGAAACCATAGAAGTTGACATCGAATGTTGGTGTTCCTGTAACCACTCGTATTCCTGTTTGATTCGTTAATTCATTTGCATGTTCTCGTGGGACGTAGATGTGGTCTGCGGTACCGCTTTGTAAGGCAAGGAATCGTGTGTTGTACTCATCGACATATTCGATACGTACGGTATCAAGCGCTGGCTCAGTACCCCAGTAATGAGGATTCTTCTTCATTACAATGAATGTATTGTCTTGTGCCCATTCATCTAACATATATGGTCCTGTTCCGCACATATGTCTATCCATCCAGGAATTGTTACTCCGAGGTTGTATACCCCCATTTGCCTCTACATACGTCGGGCTGACGATATCCGCTTCAGTGTATGCAAGACAATACAGGAATGGACTGTATTTGTGTGTCAGATGGAATCGGACTGTATACTCATCAACAACTTGGATGCTACTTGTATTCTCTTTATCAAGAACCTGGGTAAGTATCCAACCAGCACTTTCAGGATCATCATAGTACATTGTTCGGTCTAGGGAATATTTAACCGCAGAAGCGTTGAATTTCGTTCCATCCTGGAAAGTCACCCCTTGTCGTAAGTGGAATGTATATGTTAAACCATCAGCACTGATTCCTCCGTTAGCGAGACTGGGCACTTGAGTTGCAAGCAGCGGTTCAAGCTCAGCTGCGGAGGCGTTTTTGTAAAATACTAATGTCTCATAGACATTTTGAAGGATTTCCCCGCCTGCGGTCTCATAATCCCATGCTGGATCTAAAAATTGTGGTCCACCCGCCAGAATTTCGACGTAGGTTGTATCATCCGATGAGCCATTCTTACTGAGATACTTATAAATCTGCTCTGAATACATCGGATTATAGAAATATCCCTGTACCCAGTTGCGTTCTACATGGAAATTGATTGGTTGATCGACATACAGATAAACTCCTTTATCAAATAATCTTTGTTCAATTTGGGCATATAGTTCTGTTGCTCTGGTCGCGTTCAATTCTTGTTTTGCTGCATCAATCCACGCATCTACCTCAGAGTCATTAAATCCGACTCTATTTGCATAGTTTCCATCTGAGCGTCCAAATGGAGCGAGATAATCATCGGGATGTGCATAATCTGGTGCCCATCCTAAAAAGAAGATCGGCATGTCTTTCTTTTGTAATTTCTCGAGATATTGCGCCCATGCAAGCTCTTGGATATCTATCTTAATATCTGGAGTAATTGCTTCAATGTTATCTTTTAACAGTTGACAACCGAGCTTTCTTGCGTCGTTCCCTTGATTATAGTACAACGTAATTTTTGTTACTCCTGCGGGCGGTGTTGATGTACATCCACTAAAAACAACGGCCACAAACATCGCACAGATCACTATTGATATAGCACCAGCCTTCTTATTTTCGGATATGGATCTCCCCATTTTAAATACCCTCTTCTGTATCTCCTCAGTAAAGAAGATACAGATTTGTAACATCTCTATTATTTAACTACTTTTTCTTTTTTATAATTCTTCATCATAACATCTTTTCAAGTTTTTCTATTGTATACCCAAACGGGACAAGAAGGCTTTCGCCACATTTCGCAAGTTGACGGAGGTAATATGAAACATCGATGTCCTCGGTTCCTTGTATCTTCTCCGCGATACAGACTCGTCGTTTGTAATTTCTGCTGGATTCATCGGTGACGAGGTAGCGGACTGATTGCCCTAGCTCGATGTGTATCCCCATGTCTTGCAGCTGTAGTAGCGCTGCTTTGGGGAGCGTCTGAACCTTGTACCGTTCGATTTCCTTTGATACTGTTGTGGTAAACACCAGGTCCTGATGATCGACTCTATTGTCGTATAATGCTGTCGTGTAGCCCTGGAGAACCTCAATGGATTTTGGGATCAGTGCACGGAACTCTTCTGCGTTGCGTGCCTGTTTGAAGACAGACAACATCCCCTGCTGAGCATTTTTAAGAAACACAGGCGTGTTATGCTGCCGCAGCTCGATGCCGCGTATTTTCATGGTGCCGTTTTCAAACGCCCCGTAATACCGGGTCAAGGCACCCACCCCGGTTCCTTTGCTGGGGAGAAACACGATCCACTTGTAGCGGCCTTCCATGTCCATGCGGATGCCGGTGCGGGTGCTGATGCGTCGGGAGAGATGAGACGGCCGACTGCAGCCAGGGGTTCCTTTCACCCACAATGAATCAACGATCCCATGCAAGACCTCGTAGCCCTCCTGCTGGGCGACCTCGACAGCCGTAAGAAGGATATCGCGGCTGTACGCGGTGATACTCTCATGACACTCGATGCGCCCGTACCTGGCGTTCCGGTACCCGGTGTACCCGAAGCAGACTACGAGTACCCATTTCCATGCTTTCTGCAGTTCCGTGTACCGGTCATGGTCGTAGTGTTTGTTTTTTGCTCGTGCCTTGAAACAGAACCGTCGGAATAAAATCGGCTCAAGGACCTCAGGCAGCAGTCCCTTTTGACGCTGACAAATGTGATAGCCAAGCTGGGGGACATGGCGAGATGAGTCTGGGCAGCAGGGGCACAGCATCGTCTCCGGGCTAATATTATGTACAACCATAATGTTTGGATACAATGAGGCGTAATCCAATTCGATGATGTCCTCATGAAGACCAACCACTGGCTCAAGAACCAGACCGCCGCGGTCCGCGATAAGGAGCTCTTCTGCGGTCTTCCAGTTCTCCGGCATGTTCTTCTTCCAGGGGATGAGATACCCTTTGGTCATCGCGGTGTTGACCTCCATCTGGCTGATCGCGGTACCTGGGCCTAACCTTGATAACAATTGGAGTGGGATGTTGGCGCATCGCGCGATGTCCAGGATGCCATGGAACCCGCTTTCCCCGTAGAAGAACGACTGCGCGGTGTCCAGATGGATTCGTCCCTGCAGGGTGTAGAACGCTGGTCGGTACACGATCCGTCCATAGCTGAAATACGATTTTGCTTTCTTCACCGGCCTGAGGTTGTTTTTGATTTGTTTTTTTTCTCTGCCTAGGTTAAGTTGATGTTCGATGCCGCAGAGTTTTGCACGGTGATACAGCAAGGGGAATACGATGCTGTCGCCGTTCACGGTGGTGATCACATCAGGGTCTTTCTGCTGGATCCGGTTGACTACGGAAAGAAGGGTGTCGGTTTCGTTGTCCTCCTCGATCACCTCATCATCCAGTGTTATGGAGCGCAGTGGTTCTTCGAAGGATGGTATCCGTTCGTGTTTCTTGGTAACCTCAAGATGAAGTGTCGTTGCCGCGGGGATGTCGTAGTCAAGCGCCCACTGTTCGTCCTTACAAGTGAATCGGTTTCCATCCCAGGTGACCCAGCCGTGGCAGAACACGCTATGCTCCTGTAGGTATCTTGTGGGGAACCGTATATCAACGTTGAACAAATGGTAGTTGTGGAACCCGCCCCAGGAATCAACCAAGGTCGCCAGGGAATGAAACCCGTCCAGGGTTTTCGGTATGACTTCTATGACCATGGTGTGCTTCGGTGAACCTAGCACGAGTTTCGCTGGGGTCAGCTGCAGTCGCTTGACCTGCGGTAATACTTCGAGAGCCTTTGCAAGTTTTGAGATATCTTGTGATGGGGTATGCACATAAAATGATGGTTCGTAAGGGTCTTCTATTCTGATTGTTTTGCCGTTCTGCAGCAGCCAGGTGACCATGGCGTTGTTCTCATACTCCGGGTACACGTCAAGGATGTTGCCGCTCAACATACTCCCGCAGCTTCCGTAATGTTTTCTCATGTTCCACAAGGATCGACATCACGATCGGCTCAAACGGGTTCGGGTTCGTGATGTTGCTGCCTGCGACCGCATGCCGACGTGCGTGGTTGATGAGCTCGTCGAACGCCTCCTGGTCGATGGTGCGCAGCGCGCGTTTGAAGTCGTTCCACTCCCAGCCGAAGGATTCGACGACCATGCGGAACGTCGGGACCGTCCGTCCCATCAGATCACCATCCCGAATGCCTCAAGACGAAGCTGTCCTGCCGCGCCATGAACAATCGTTGCAGTCTTCCCTTGTTTCACCAGCTCAAGGGACGTGCAGCCTTCGAACTGTTTTATCCTGACGATTTCATTGACGTTGTCGTAGAGTGTTTTCCCGAGACCCTTGGATGGAGTAAGTGGCATCACATCCAGGTTCGTCAGCACCGTGATCAGATTGTATTTGATAGTCAGTTCTTGTAGCTTTTTTAGGTCCCGTGCAAGGAGCGTCTGCGCCTCACCAGGGAAAATCTCGGGGTCGAGGTAGAGTGCGGGCAGCATCCCGATAATCAGGGCTCGTGGGCCGCGTTTCTGGATCAGCGGCTCAAGCATCTCCTGGATAAGGGTGGAGAGTTGATAAACCGTGAATGCTCTGCTGATTACCACATTTTCCAATACGTCTCGTTGATCAAGCTCCATCATCCGTGCATATCGCGCGATCGTATAGGGGTTGGCGCACATGCCGCCGTCGATGTAGATCGTCTCGCTGTGGAACGTTCGATATGTGTTGACACAGAGGTGATCCGGCAGATTAGCGATACGGCTGCTGTTGCCATCAACCAATGTCAGTTCCCCTGCCTTAAATCCACCGAGCAGCGTGTCAAGCTCCGGGAGTCCTGAGGAAACAATGATGTCTGGTTTCACGACGTGTACAAGGGACGTTGTTGCCTTTGCGGACTGCGTATCACGAGCTGGGTGATGGATTTCCATGACGGTTTGCCTCCTCCTTAAAATAGGTATAGGAAAACCAACATAGGTCGTGGTGTGTTAAAAAGCTGAATCAGGGATGGACGAAAGTATTACTTTTGAGGCAAAGCCCGGCGAATACTTTCACCTATCTTGTATAGACCTATAAAAATAAAAATCAATATTTGAGTTGTATGACAACGTTCGGAGAGCGTGTGAAGAACGCATGGAAAAACATTTATCCTCTCCAGGAATCAAAAGAGGAGAAAAAGAAGAAAAAGAAGTAATCCTATACGACACGTAGGAGACTAGTATGTGTTATCGATATTCTGTCCCTGGTCCTGATCCTCTGGTGAAACGATTTTCTGCGTCCTTTCCAACAACATCATCATTCACTCGGCAGTACCATGCCTCCAGCTTTGATCTTCCGAAACTCCCGGTGATTACCAACGAGCAACCCAAGCAAATCCAGTTGTTCATCTGGGGGTTGATTCCGTTTTGGGTCAAGGACCAAAAGACCGCTGAGGAGGCGCGTCTGAAAATCATGAACGCCCGTGCGGAGAGCCTCTTTGAGAAACCCTCGTTTCGCGATGCCGCGGAAAAAAAACGTTGCCTGGTGCTTGCTGACGGGTTCTTCGAATGGCAGGAAGTCAACGGCAAGAACTACCCGTATTATATCCGGTTGAAGAGCCATGAGCCGTTCGCCATGGCTGGCCTGTGGGACACCTGGAAAAACAAGGAAACCGAAGAAGAACTTCAAACGTACACGGTGATTACGACGAAAGCAAACCCGCTGATGGAGAAAATTCATAACAAGAAAAAACGCATGCCGGTAATTCTTCCAAAGGATCATGAACAAGAATGGATCACTCCGTCATTGGAGAAGCAGCACGCGGAAGCGTTGTTAGTTCCCTTCGATGAGGACATCATGGAGGCGTTTACGATCTCCCGGCTTATTACTACAAGGAATCGAAACCCAAATGTCCCTGAGGTCCTCCAACCCTTTACCTACCCTGAGCTTCAAACAAAGACGGGGCAGAAAAACCTGTTCTAATGATATTGTCTCAGAAATCGTTTACCTGAAAATTATATAAGGACCATGTCTATTTTGGAATCTTCGTAAGTGTATCTTCCGACATGTTTCAGACAATGAAAAATATGGAGAAAAGAGCATGGGCTTCATTGAACGATTAGAAAAGAACATCGCAAAGCTGGAGAAGAAAATAGAAAAAGAACAGCTGAAAATCGCGGCGTTGAACGAACGATGTGAGCATAAGAAAATCACGAAAGCTGAGTTTAACCTCAAGAAACGACGTCATGACGAGCATATTCATGCGATGAGCGCGCGGATCCGTGTCCTGCAGGGCGGGATCGTCCGAGAGAAACAGCATATCGAGGAGAAAGCTGAGGAAAAAGAGAAGAAGAAAGAGGATAAGGAAAAGAAAAAGGCAAAAAAAGAGAAGGCAAAAAAAGAAGAGAAAGAAGCGGAAGATGAGCCTGTGGAAGAGCCGGACGAAGAATCAGCGGAAGAATCAGAAGGAGGAGCACAACCGTAAGTAGCGTCTAAGGTGTTCTATTTTTGTTCATTTTTTTTATTTATCCGTTCACCGTTCTGTAAATAAGATTTAAATATAACAGTGTTTATCTTTTTTATAGGAGGTAACGGATATGAATATCAAGAATTGTGCAAAACTTGTTTTTATCGTGGGAATTGTTGTTCTTTTATTTTCTACACCTTTCGGAGTAAGTGTTTCATCGAATATCGAAAAACAGGCTACTGTGAAAGATAATCAAATCCTGTGGTGGTATCAATTGAATGCCCCGTCGTTTGGCTCTGCCGCGGTCGGGGATATCGATGAGGATGGAGCCCTTGAGATTGTGTTTGGAACCTATTTTAATGATGAACATATCTATGCATTGAATGCAGAAGACGGTTCCCTACTTTGGAGTTATTATACTGGTGGTTGCAATGATGCATCACCGGTGATAGCAGATGTTGACCTTGATGGTCATTTAGAAGTCGTTATCCCCGCGTCATCCCCTTCCATGGTCTATTGTTTTAATGGGATGAACGGAGACGTGAAATGGTCACGGTCTACGGGGTCTTCAAACTGTATCGATTCACCCCCTGCTGTCGCTGACGTTGATAACGATGAACGACCAGAAATTCTTCTGGGAACATTTTATGGAAATGTCTTTTGTTTAAATGGGGAGGATGGCAGTATCGTCTGGCAGAGAAACCTTGGAACGAACAGTTATATCCAATCTGATCCTGCAGTTCTGGATTTGAACAACGACGGGCAGCTTGAGGTGGTGGTCGCTCAGTTCGCCGGCGATTGTCGGGTGTACGCGTTACATGGGAATAACGGTTCGACGTTGTGGTACTCAGATCTTCCCTCAGATTATATGTACCATGGATGCTCCTTTGCCGATATCGATTCTGATGGAAAACCAGAACTCGTCATCGGGTGCTATGATTCTCATGTCTATGTCTTCAACGGGGAAGATGGAAGCCTTGCATGGACATATACCGCCCCGTCTTATATTGGTGCGCCAACCTCGATTGGTGATCTGAATAACGACGGATATTACGAGATCGTGTTTGCTTCCTACAACATCCTTGGGGTGCTCTCCCATACCGGTTCGTTACTCTGGAGTGTGTCTACTGGTGGTGATATCTTTCGGGGTGCCGCACTTTCGGATATCGATGGAGATGGCATTTGTGATGTGATATTCGGTTCCTATGATGGTATCTTACGAGCGGTGAGAGGGGACAACGGCCATGTTATTTGGACGTATAATTTACAGGCTGATTACGGGAATGTCTTTGAGATGGACCATGCTCCGGTGATCGCTGATTTTAACAACGATGGGAAACTTGATGTCTTTGTCATCGGCGGCTATGGAACCTCAGATCCACCGACCAATAATCATGGACGTGCGTATGCACTTACCGCGGGGAACGGCACGGGTCCCGGGTGGTTGATGTTTCGTCATGACTGCCAGCATAGTGCTTGTTACGAAGAGTCTTCGAATCAACCACCTGGAATGTCAAACATCACTGGTCCAGCGTACGGGCGACCTGGGATGAACTACACGTTCTGTGTCAATGTCACTGATCCTGATGGTGATGAGGTGTTCTGTCAGTGGGATTGGGGTGATGGAACGTCGAGCGGCTGGGACGGGCCGTACCTCTCCGGTGATCAGGTTTGCGCCCTGCATGCATGGTCATATGATGGAGTCTATGGCATCAAGGTGAAACTGAAGGATCAGTATGGATTGGAGAGTGGATGGTCTGAGGTGCGAACGTTCCTCGTTGATGGAACTGCTCCTATGGTGAAAATACTCAAACCACTGCAAGGCTCCCTTTATATCTCAGATCAATGGCGTCGGTCGTGTGGTATCACCCTTGCTCTTGGAAAACTCACGATTGAGGCCACCGCGAATGATACGCTCTCCGGTGTTACTCTGGTTCAATTCTTCATTGACACCGTGTGGAAAGCAAATACCACCACAGAGCCATATTCCTGGGTGTGGACGGATAGGGTATTTTTCAGACATATCGTCAACGTCACAGCATCTGATGCTGTGGGGAATACAGCGAGTATCCAATTCGTGGTATGGAAATTCTTCTAACTGGTTATTAACAGGACTAATGTAGATAAATGTACTGTATCGTCCGGCGTTATTGAACAGAAATGTATGCTCCATGTTAACACGTATTGAAATAACTTTATATAGTCTCAGCTAATGTGCCGCACCTGATGAGGAGAGAGGAGAGAGGTATCCCCTTATTTCTTTTTTTCTTTCATATATCCCCTCTCTCTTTTCTTCCACAAGATGTTCTTTGGTATTGAAAACAAATCAATAAAAAATATGTTTTTTTATTTATGGAGTATAGAAAAATCTGAAAACAGACCGCGATACAGTTTTTTTGTTTCCGTTACTGCGGTGACCTGCGCAAGTGGTGGTCCTTTCCAGCACCAGGCGATCATTTCATTGACCGCGGGTTCTTCTCCTTCAAACACCGCTTCAACGTCTCCTTTGGCGGTATTCTTTACCCATCCCGTGAGGGCAAGTTCATCTGCTTTTTCTTTGGTACTCGCCCGGTACCACACGCCTTGTACTCGACCAGAAATCATCACATGAACCTGTGTTTTCATGCCACATCAACCTTATGGTCTGAATCTGAGGAGCGTTCGAGGGAACGGGATAGTATCCTTGATGTTCTCTGCTTTACAGATCCAGGCGACCACGCGTTCGACCCCCATGCCGTACCCGGAATGCGGGACGGAGCCGAACCGCCGAAGATCAAAATACCACTGGTAATTCTCCACTTTTTCACCCATCTGCTGCAACCGTTCCGTCATCGCCGCGATATCGGTACTTCGTTGGGACCCACCGATGATCTCCCCGTAGCCTTCTGGGGCAAGCATATCGAAACACAATGCTGTCTTGGGGTCTTTGTCATCCTTTGGTTTGTAGAACGCCATGATCTCCAGCGGATAGTTGGTCACCGCGACTGGTGTGTTGAAATGGTTCATCAGTTTGTCTTCTTCTATAGTGCGAAGGTCCTTACCCCATTCAATCTCCATGCCTTCCTTTTCGTTGAGGATCTTTAACGCGTCCGTATATGTGATTGTGGGAAACTCGGATGTTGCGATTGTTTCAAGCTTTGCGATATCCTGTCCAAGGACCTCTAAGTCTTTTTTGTTGTTCTCTAGTACTTTTTCCAGGATGTAGTGAACCTCGTCTTTGGCGACCGCGACGACATCAGATAAATTCATCCAGGCTGCCTCCATCTCCGCCATCCAGAACTCAGACAGATGCCGGGATGTCTTTGATTTCTCCGCGCGGAACGTCGGTCCCATGTTGTAGATTTTTTCAAGGGAGAACACCCCTGCCTCTGCGTACAACTGCCAGGATTGTGACAGGAATGTTTTATCCTCATAGTATTTCACTTCAAAGAGTGTTGAGCCACCCTCACATTGGTTAGGTTGGAGGACGGGTGCATCAAACTCGTAGAACCCCTGTTCACGGAAAAACGAGTGGATCGCGCCGACCACCGTCGAACGGATCTTCAAAATCGATGTCATCTTCCGTGACCGTATCCACAGATGCCGCTGGTCAAGGAGATACTCCGGGCTTTGATCCTTGGTGATAGGGAACGGCTCAGCGAAATTCACCACCACAAGATTCGTCACTTGTAATTCATACCCACCTGGGGCGCGTTTATCTTCTTTGACAGTCCCAGTGATTTGCACAGAGGATTCAATGAGTGCTTTTACCGCATCAACAAACCCAGCATCAGGCAGGTTCCCCTTCTTCACGGTCGCCTGCAGCACCCCGGTCACGTCACGTAATGTCATGAACACGATATTCCCACTGCTTCTGGTCCGATAGATCCATCCCCGCAGATGAACGGTTTTTCCTGTATGCTCTCCGTTGAGTACGTCTTCTATTTTTGTCCATGATTGTTTTTGCATCGTCGCCAACTCACGTAGGGGGATATATTAGGTGCATTTATGAATTACGGTAAATCACCCCGACAGATTCTTAACTATCCTCTAGCATCCTGCAAAAACTAGTACCCATGGCCTTCGACGTCATACATCCCCTGAATTACACGAGGGTTATCCTTAAATATAGCCTCTTTTATTATTGGCAAATACTTTCTTGTAGTACACAGGATACAGAATACACAAAGAGTGTACACCAAAGCGGGGTATCATCTTGGCAGAAAATGAAAAATCACCAGAAGAAAAAGTGCAACATTCGAATAAAGAATCCAAACAATCACCTGATGCAAAAGAGCACGGAAAAGAGAAAAACAACGATGTTGTAGCACCAGAACAAGCAGCAAAACCTGATCAACAGAAGAAAAAAGACAAAAAAGGAAAGCAACCTGCCGAAGATAAAGAACCGGTGGTGAAGAAAAAAGAACATGATGAGAATTTTAACTACATTATCCGTATTGTAAACACCGATATCAACGGTGAAAGCAATATCGTCCAGGGTCTCACCCAGATAAAAGGCATCGGGCGGCATATGGCGACGTTCATTGCGGATACCGCAGGAGTTGACCGGAAATTAAAATTCGGGAACCTCCCAGAAACTGAGATTACAAAACTCAAAGAAGTCCTTGAAAATATCGATGAGTACGCCCCCGCATGGATGCTGAACTACCGGAAAGATATGTACACCGGGGAGGATATGCATTTGATTAGTACTGATGTTGCGACACGGCTTCGCGATGACATTAACATGATGAAGATGATACGGTCCTACCGAGGAGTCCGTCATGAGCTTGGCCTGAAAGTACGGGGCCAGCGAACCAGCTCAAACGGCCGGAAGGGACTTGCACTGGGTGTCTCAAAACGTAGGGAAGCACCAGCATCAACCGGAAAGAAAGAGGAAGGCAAGGAGAAAAAGGAGTGAGCTAAATGAGCAGCCAGAAATTCCCGAGAAAACGATATGAAACACCTATGCATCCCTGGAAAGAAGTCCGTATTAAATCCGAGCGAGAGCTCATTAAAAAATATGGATTGAAAAACCACAAAGAGGTCTGGAAAGCAAAAACCTACCTCGGGAAGCACCGAGAACAGGCACGAGAACTGCTTGCAAAACTCGGGACTGCGACCCCGCAAGCGAAAAAAGAAAGCGATCAGTTACTTCTTCATTTAACCCGCATGGGTATTGTGGCGATGGGTGCGTCTCTTGATGATGTCCTCGCACTTGACACCGAAGTTGTTCTCTCACGACGGTTACAGACCCTTGTGTACCTCAAAGGGTTCTCCAGCACTGCGTACCAGGCACGTCAGCTCATCAGCCATGGGCATATCGCAGTCGACGGCAGAAAAGTCACGGTCCCAGGGTACATGGTTGCAAAAGACCAGGAAGGTCACATCCAATACACTATTCGATCTCCACTCAATGAACTCTCACATCCAGCACGACCAAAAGGAGATATGTATAAAGCAGAGCTTGGTATCCCTGCGAGCGTAATGCCTGCTGCGGCCTCAGTTCCGCCTGCGGTAATCTCTGAACCAACCCCCGCACCAGTTGCAGCACCAGTCGTACTCCCGGTACAACCAGTACCAGTGATCGAAGCACCACCACAACCACCGGTGGTAACACTACCTGCACCAGCTGTCGAGAAGAAACCAGCTGAGGAAAAACCAGTGAAACATGCAGAGAAACCAAAAGAACATAAGAAAAAAGAAAAGAAAGAAGAGGGGGCGTAAGACATGGCACGAAAAGGGATAGCTCATATTTATTCATCGTTCAACAACATCATTATCACCATTACTGACTCCACAGGAGCGGAAACAATTACGAAATGTTCTGGTGGTATGGTCACGAAATCAGCAAAAGATGAAGGATCACCCTATGTCGCGATGAAGGTCGCGCAGGTCGCCGCGGAAGCCGCAATCGAAAAAGGATTTGACAGCGTCAATATCAAGATTTCTGGGAAAGGCGGCAAGAAAGGCGGAAACCCAGGACGTGGGGCACAAACCGCGATACGATCCCTTGTCCGCGCTGGACTCCGTATTGGTACAATTGAAGATGTCACCCCGCATCCCCATGATGGTTGTAAACCAAAAGGTGGAAAACGAGGACGACGTATCTAAGGTGGAGCAATGAAAGTAAAAACTATGGAGCTGAAAGGCAACAAAGGAGTATTGCACATTGAAGACGCTGAGATGTACTTTGTGAATTCCCTGCGAAGGGTGATGCTTGCGGAGTTGCCGAAACTTGCGATTGATGATGTGATTATTTATGATAACACCAGTGCGTTATTTGATGAAATCATCTCGCATCGACTCGGTCTTATCCCGGTACCAACTGATCTGCAGATTCTTTCCTTCCGTAGCGAGTGTAAATGTGGTGGGAAAGGCTGCCCAACTTGCACCGTACGATACACGCTGAGCAAAGAGGGAGAATGTGTTGTATACTCTGGTGATTTGCAGCCTGAGCATCCTAGTTTTGCAATTACGGAAACCTTAGTACCCATCGTTGAACTCACCAAAGACCAGCGGATCATCCTTGAGGTCGAAGCAGTCCTCGGACGAGGAAAAGACCATGCGAAATGGCAGGTTGTTCTTGCACCGCGATACCGGATGGATACCGTGATTTCTTTTGATAAAAAACGACTCAGCGACGTCAAAGCATTCATCGAGGAACTCCCCAAAGACCTTGGCGTGGAAATCAAAGGGGATAAACTCGAAGTAAAAGATCCTTCAAAATTATCATTGCTTGAAGCATATCTTGAGAAAAACAAGGATGACCTCATCACCGTGACAAAGGATCCGACGAAACTTACCTTTAGCTTTGAGACCGATAGCTCCATGAGTGCCAAAGCAGCATTACAAGAATCAATTACCATTCTTACGAAGAAATACGAAGAGTTACGCGGACTACTGAAGGATATCTAATAAACTATTTTTTTTTCTCTTTGTTTGTTGAATGAAACAAAAGAAATTAAAAAAAGAGAAAGTAGATGATTTATGTTATTCCGTATCCACCGAGTTTTAAGCTTGGGTCACCAAACAACTCGAAGACGGTAATAACGTGTGCATATGTCGAGGTCGGAATACCTTCTTGTTCAATAAATTTCGTTATCGAGCCGCCATGTGCGCTTCCAAGGGTGGTCATACCGTCTTGACCGACTTTATAGAAGAAATTGGTTTCTAGCTCTGAACTGAGACTTACCGGTTCTCCTTGCAACCCAATCCCATACCCTGTACATCCTGTCGAGGCAATCGCTCCTCCTTTTTGAAGAGCGACAAGCCACCAGCTGAAACATCGAGGAGCTGGTTCACCATAGCACCAATACCAATCCTCCGGAGTAATAATCTTATCCAATGTTATGTTTACTCGTGCCCAGAGATTTGGAAAATTTTTAAATAAAAGTTTCGCAAGGTTAGGGAGCATCAGATTCCCTGAGCGGAATGCTTTCACCATCGAGACGTTAAACAATGCATTATGACACCCACCGACGATGACCACCGGGAGTTTCTCCCCATTGAGAAGCTGAGAGAAATTAATCACACTGATACCACCCGCCCAATCCTTCGGATACGTGCCATCCGCCCATATGGTATCCCAGACGAGGGGATTGCCATGCCCTTCAAAATTCACGTACCCTGCTCCCTCTGAGATGGCTTGTACGATGTCCTTTGGGACTGGGACAAGTCCACCGGTATCCCTATTCGACGCATAAAGCCGTACCGGGTTATCAATAAGGGAGCTCATATCATTCAATGAAACGTCGCAGACGTATTCCCCATCAGGTTGTCCGTTGTATAAATCAAAGGTTTTCCCGCCAACGCCAACCATGGTACGGAACCAGGGTTTCTCTGCGGGTGAAGTTTGTTCATAGGTGATGATTTTATTGACTACGGTTTCGACTTCTTTAACGGTCACACACGGTAATCTTCCATAGTATACATCAGGGATGAGGTCAAGGGAGTCTCTTTTTGTCCCGCTCCATTCCGCGAAGACGTTGTCATGGTTCGAGTCCCAGTCTTCGAATTCCCATGCGTGCGATGTTTTGTTATACTGGTAGATATCTGAATAGTACAGATCAGAAATACAGCCGTGGCCTTCGTCTTCAGGGATGTTCGTATACCGGACTGGGACGTACCAATCTCTACTTCCTTGGTTCTGATCATCTTTGTCCTTTGCATCGATATATGATTTCAGTCCACCGACCAATAACACATAAGTAACATTCCATTGTTCTTTCGCGTCTTTAATAAAATATTTTATTTTTTCTGGTTTATCTCGCCCGGAATATTCCCGATAAATAGTTTCGGTTGTCTTCAGGATGGTTTTTACCCCATGGTTGTTTTTATGATCGATAAGTGGTTTGAGTGCTGAAGAGAATTTTCTTGGGGCGATAATCACCATGTCGTAGGTGCTTCCGGTCGATGATGTTGTTTTTTGTTTTTCTTCGTATGTGATGTCGATTTTCGCGTTTGTTCGGTAGGTGATGAGATTTTGTGTTGGGGTGTATTGTACCGGGTAGATAGTTACGAGTACGAAAGTTGTTTCTACGCCGTTGTCATTCAATCCGCATTTAATGTCGTAGCTGTACCAGGTTCCAGGGTACATCTCCTGGCTTTGATACACCGTATTATTTTCTAACGGCTGAGGCATTGACTTTGATACAATGGTGTCCACTGGTACTGCTTCTGGGCAGGGGATGATCTTTTTTTGAATCGTTTGTGTTTTTATTTCGGAAAAACTACAGGAGACTTCTTCGATTTGTGCATACCGTGAAAACATGAACGTGGCTCGGTAGACTGGTAGTTCTGGGTTGCCGGTTTGCATCAATGTCGACGCTGCTCCGTCAAGTGTTATGGAAAGGTAGCCTTCCTTGTCTTCGAGGGTTGGGGTACTTGAGAACATAATGCTTTTACTTTGGTGTTGTGTCTCTTTTTGTGTTAGCGGTACAGTCATTGCGCTAGCGAGTTGACTTACCATCAATATTTCTACTAAAAGTAGGAGTATTATCCTTTTCATAGTTAATCCCTAATATATATTTATCACTCTTTATATAAATAATATTGCTTTTCCTTTAAAAGCAAAATCTAATAATATGAGGATAATTACCCTCAGCGTGTCGGGCCTGTGGGGTAGCTTGGTATCCTTGTGGCTTCGGGAGCCATAGACTTGCGTTCAAATCGCAACAGGCCCATATATCTCAACAGGAGGAAACTCCCTATTATAGGTTAATAATTATTTTATAGTAAATATCACTTCAAGGGAGTAGACCATCATTTTTCCCTCATGGCATTCCTCTTTACACAGGTGTAACATATCATCCCCAGGGCATAATTTGGTTTTCAAGACCTGTGGTTATCAAGCGAGGGGTATATTATTAAAGAACTAAAAGTTATGAAATTGTAAGTTTGAGCGGGAAAAAAATTATGACAGAAGAAACAACAGAAGCGGGAACAGCTGAAAAAAGAAGAACTGATGAAAACGTAATCTATGTTGGACACAAACCTCCGATGAGCTATGTGCTTGCAGTCGTTACACAGTTTAACGCGAGTGGTTCGGATGAGGTTATACTAAAAGCGAGAGGTAGGGCGATAAGTACCGCGGTAGATACTGCAGAAATCGTAAGAAACAGATTTATCAAAGACGCGATAATTAAAGATATAAAAATTGGTACTGAAAGCGTTACCAACGAAGAAGGCAGAAACTCCAATGTGTCTTCAATGGAAATAATTTTAACAACTAAAAAGAAGAGTAAATAGGGAAAACGGTACACTTACAGGGCTATCCCTATATCTAGTTTTTTTGTGAGTTCCTTGTAACGATTTCGAATAGTAACCTCGGTGACGCCTGCTACATCTGCTACCTCACGTTGTGTTCTCCGTTCACCACAAAGTACAGATGCAATATACAGAGATGCGGCTGCCATACCAGTTGGGCCACGTCCACTAGTAAGTTCTCGGTGTGCAGCTTCTTGTAATATCTTCACGGTCTTCGCTCGCACATCACCACTAAGTTTCAGTTCACTACAGAACCTTGAAATATAATCCTCCGGTGAAGTCGGCAACAATTTTAATCCTAATTCACGAGAGACATATCGGTAGGTCCTTCCGATCTCTTTCCTCGATATATGTGCTATATTACTTATTTCATCAAGTGTACGTGGCACATGGCACTGCCGGCATGCCGCATACAATGCTGCGGTGGCAACACCTTCTATGCTTCTACCACGGACCAATTTCTTCAACGCTGCTTTTCTATAAATCATACCAGCTGTCTCTCTCACCGATCTTGGGAGGCCCATGCCTGACGCCATTCGATCAAGCTCAGAAAGTGCTATAGCAAGATTTCTCTCGGTTGCGTCGCTGATTCTGATACGCCGCTGCCATTTTCGTAGCCGGTAGAGTTGTGCTCTGCTTCTCGTGGGAATCGATTTTCCGTAGGAATCTCTGTTTTTCCATCCGATCGTGGTGCTGAGTCCTTTATCATGGATGGTGTAGGTCATCGGTGCTCCAGTTCGAGCTCGTTTTTCACGTTGTTCACTGTCAAACGCTCGCCATTCCGGTCCATGATCGATGATATCCTCATCAAGAACAAGTCCGCAATTTCTACAAACCAATTCCGCCCGAGAGTAATCTTTACTGAGATGTTTACTCCCACATTCAGGACATTGAACGATCTCTTCTATTTTCTGTTTTTCTTTTTTAACCAAAACAAATCAAATCCCCGATGTTCTCTAGCTTATCAGTTGAGTTATATAAATACTCACACGTAGGAGTTTTACTTACGAAGAAGCCCTAATGACGTAAGCTCTTTTGATAATTTATCTACTGCTAATGACACATCCTCTATCTTTCTTGCACCTGCACAGACTATTTTACCAGAACCGAAGAGGAGCATGGCAACCTTGGGTTCTGCGATTCGATACACAAGTCCGGGGAACTGCTCTGGTTCATATTCCACATTTTCTAAACCAAGAGAGATAGCTACTTCGCTAAGATTAAGTTCTCCGCCTAGATCAGCTGTGGCAACCATATTCTGGATCACAATCTCAGGATTTTTATGTAATTTTACACCTATTTGTTCAAGTTTTTCCCCTATTAATTTGATGGTAGTCCTTACATCCTCAATAGTTTTTGCACCTGTACAGTTAGCTTTTCCGCTTTTAAAGAGGAGCGTAGCCGTCTTCGGATTTTTTAACCGATATACCAATCCGGGGAACTGTTCTGGTTCATATTCTGCGTCTTCGAACGATTGTGCTATCACATCGAGATCTAATTTCTCTGCGAAGGTTGTAGATGCAACAATATTTTGTACTTTTATTTCTATCATTATAACATCTCTTTCCATTATCATGGTGCAGTGTCACAGTTTTTAGGTGGCAAAACGAAGAACAAGTACATCTTATTAAAATAGTTCTCTCATGGTATGCTGGCTAAATAACATGTTTTTCTTTCTTTTCTCCTCCCGCTCTATATCTCCAACCATAACCTGGGTATCTCATCGCTTTGAAACCTTTTAAAAATTCATCAAATGCTATTGAGTTACGGAAACGGAGTAATCTTACTACATCCCCTGTTTTTTCATCAAATAACTCGATTACCTCTTTATATTTCGTCCCAACCCTGCCCATTTTCCTTCCGCCCCCACCTACAGTTTCATATCCTTTCTTTCTTTAAAAACCTTATATATCTAAACCTAACTTATTTTTTGTGCAGGTGGTCGCTGAGTTACCATTGGTCAGGGAACCTTTATATAATATTTTCTCCTTATGACTCCGAGGGAATATTATGGCATTTGAAAAAGATGGATATGTCCTACACACACGTGAAGTCCAGCTGAAAGGCGGAAGAAACCAGAAAATATACTATTTTTGCAAAGCAGGAAACAAACCAAAAAGTGGCAAACCCTGCGATATGCCCGATGGGTATACCACTGGTATCAACAAACGAACTAAATTACCATATCTGAAAAAGAAATAAATTTTTCTTTTCTTCTTTTTTTCTATCTTTCTTCCCAGACTGGACTCCCCATTTTATTTCATGGTTTTTTGTTTGCTTTCAGTTGTGATTTTCTGATATAGTGCCTCCAAAACGATGTGCGAGAGAACATCTCCGTCAAGAAACTTGTACTCTTTTTTGTTGCCTAAACTTTTGACAAGTTGTTCTCGCTTGGGATTCCCATAAAAATATTTGTTTCTGATTGTCATTCCAAGGTTAAAATGCTGGGAAATACGAAATTCATCGGCTGTCATTTTCTTTGCAGCCTCCTGTAATGCAAACGGACATGTTTTGAGAATGTCTGTAAGTATTTCGTCCACTGTCGAATAACCAACTTTCTTCATTTTTTACCTTCTCGCTATTTTTCGCATTTCCTTTGTATCTACCTTGCTGATCTGTACCAATTTTTTCTTTAAAAACATATCTTTAGAAACTCAAGTTTTGTGCTGATCCTTGACAGAAACAATATGAAAAAAAGAGGGAGGATTTACTTACGAAGAAGCCCTAATGACGTAAGCTCTTTTGATAATTTATCTACTGCTAATGACACATCCTCTATCTTTCTTGCACCTGCACAAACTATTTTCCCCGAACCGAACAGCAACATAGCCACCTTTGGTTCTTTTATCCTATAGACCAGTCCTGGGAACTGCTCTGGTTCATATTCCACATTTTCTAAACCAAGAGAGATAGCTACTTCGCTAAGATTAAGTTCTCCCCCCAGATCAGATGTGGCGACAATATTCTGAATGACGATCACAAGGTCTTTATAGACCTCTACACCCAGCTTCTTCAGTTTTTCCGCAATGATATCAATAGTGGTTTTAACGTCTTCAATATTCTTTGCTCCAGTACAGTTCGCCTTCCCACTTCTAAACAGAAGGGTAGCGGTTTTCGGGCTACTCAACCGATACACGAGCCCAGGGAACTGCTCTGGTTCATATTCAGCTTCTTCCAATGATTGTGCTATCACATCAAGATCTAATTTATCTGCAAAAGATGTAGATGCTACAATATTTTGTACATTTATTTCTATCATTTAGTATCACTTTCCATTACATAGTGCAGTGTCACAGTTTTTAGGTGGCAAAACAAAGAACAAGTATGTCTATTAAAATAGTTCTCTCATGGTTTACTGGTTCTATAATCTGTTTTTCAACATCTTTGTGTACGAACGGTTCCCTGTTGGAGCTTAAAGATTTCAAAATCCCATTTCTTTAATCCCCCCTGTTTTCAATTGATGGCTGGTTTTATAAAAGAGTAAACGTTATATCTTATGGAATATGTGGAGATGGAAAATATGAAACAGAAAAATGTGTATATGTTAGACAATGATGATGGGAAAGCCATTCAATTATTCGTTAAGCTAGGGATGCCAAAAAATCTTGCTAAAACATTATTATACGTTTCACAATTTGATGAATGTAAGTGCGCTGATGTTGAACAGGGGACAGACATGCGTCAACCTGAAGTGAGCATAGCGATGCAGGAATTACGCAGAAGAGGATGGATAAAAAAACGGGATCTTAAAAAGAAAGGAAAAGGCAGACCAGTTCATATCTATAAAACCACCACGGATTTATCTGAAATATTAAAAGCCTTCGAACAGGAAAAATTAAAAGAAGTTGAAAATGTTAAAAAAGATTTATCGGAACTCAAAAATATTACGCTGAATAAATAAAGTTTAACGAATATTTCTCTGGTTTTATCACACCAAAAATAACGCTGATTTCACCAGCTTTTTCTCTTGAAGTTGTCGTTAAACATTTTTCAGTCACCTTTTTAAAAATAATAATCTATCAAAAATCCTAAAACCGCTAAAAACGCACCAAGAAGATAAATCAACAATGATTTTGTCGAGGTATGTTTCCAGCTACGAATACTATAATGCAACACAAAATTGGTCCCCATGAGAACCGCTCCAGCTATCGTAACTACTGGTATGAATTGTACGATCAACTTGGATATCTCGTTGACAAGTGGTGTGACCAACCCTAAGAAGATGGTCGCTCCAAGGAAGATGAAAATTGCTTCTTCTTTTTTCCGGTATTTCCCACGGTGAATAAACCCTTGGGCATTTATGGTGTACAGCATGCTGGAGATAAATGTGATGATGATACCAGTTAGCACCAGTGCACTATATTCTATGAGTACATCAGCCATCACCATGGGTATCGACTACATGTTTTTAAATTTGATGAACTATTTTTTCATAAAAAAGAGTGTTATGCGTTTCGTTCCTCAAACTCATCAGCGATGGTTTCTTCCTCATCTAAAATTTCTTCGTCTTCATGTGCTTCATGTCGTGGTTGGACGAAGTACTCGGTTTTACAATTCGGGCATTCTATCATCGATTCAGAAGATTTTCGAATCCATCGATGACCACAGAATGGGCAGTTTTCTTTTTTCATGCCAACCCCGTCTGCAAGGAACATTCACCTAATGGTTTAAAAATATATCTGTTGAAAAATGAGGTTATATTTATTGGTTTTGGGGCACAAAAAGCAACAACCCGCAGAGAAATCCCTCCACATGCTTCGTCATTTTTCCTGCGTTTTTCGGTATCACAGACACGGAGATACTCACATGTCCAAATCCGATGCGAGGAAGCCTCTCATAGACGACGATGCCTGGTTCAAGTGCTGCGATGGTATTCTGAATGGATTGGTCGATTCGCCCAAGAATTCCCCCGGTTATAGTGATATTCCATTTCACCTCTGTTGTCGGTGTGTTCCCCATATTTCTAAATCCCACGGATACGCCAAGCGGCCCACCGGTGACCTCGATTTTTGTTTTCACCGGATACACAACATAGCATGCGCCGTACCCGACTTTGCAGCAACCGTACTCAATACGCATGTACCCACCTTCACCCCACCCAGAGCCCCAGGAGTTCCGTAAAATCCATACCCCATGTGCACCCTGTGTATCGTCCCAGCCGACAAGCACTGGCGCATGATTGATCGGTGCGTGAGGATCATCAACGTTGAAGACGCCACCGGTGTACGCCCCGAACGCATCAGTGACTGCAACCGCTGCTGAGACTGGACCATAGGTCATAATCGCCTGTTTTATCGCATCGGTGCTGGGGACGCCCTGTGATATCCCGATGTAATGCCAGGAATCAATCTGATACGGATGATCATACGGACCACTGCACGGGATGTCTTGTGCTTCGTAGGGGAATTCTTCCTCAAGGACCGCACCAGTCCCGTTGAACCGATCGGTTTTCCACTGAAAGTAATCATGTGCCCACCAGCCACCATTACAGCTCCAACCATTTCTATTACAGCTGACCAACCATTGTTCTGACAGGTCAACTTCTTTATGATCTTTGATAAGGATATTACATTCAAGGGGTCCGACCGTACCAAACGCCCAGCAGCTTCCGCATCCATCTTGGTCCTTCACTGATGTACATCCACCAAGTTCACGCCAGTCAAAATGCGAGGGTAATGCTTGTGTTGGGACACACGGGTCAAAGGCTGCATTAACCCACCAGTTGTCTGGTTCAGCGAGACCGCACAGCTGTGAAAATGATCGATTTGTTGCAGTGTTTTTCCCTACGGTAAATGTCCATCCATTCTGTACTGCTTGTGTCTGTAATGCGGAGATATTAGCATCAGTTAGCCATGGTTGAGTAGATTCCGGGGTTGTCGCCACATTATTTGGTAACGTACAGCCACAGTCACTTAAACCAACAGGCATACCGAGTAATAGAACACATATTCCAATCACAATGGTGGCGTTCTTCATATCAATATATCCCCTGACTATCTGTCTAGATGGTTCAATAGAAATCCAAGTTTATATATCTATTGTTTGTCTACCGCGCAAAATCTCTCTGTGCAACGTAATCTTTTATGAGACATTTACCTCTTGGACTTTTTAAATAACAGCAATACCGTCCATTTCATTTTTTTCTTATGTCGAAAAAGACCAATAACCGCCTCTCTTTCTAAAAAATTTTTATAGTACTGTTTCGATTACTGTTTGGGATATCTGCAACAAGGAGATGGGATATGAACGAAGATCACTCAGTTCAACCCTTAGGGGAAAATAGTTCTATTGTCGAACAACTCAAGGATACACGACACAGTATCAAAGAGCTTCATCTGTTACATTGTCTGAATGCGTTGTGTATGGCTGGGCTTGTCGCGGTGGTAGCTGAAACCTGTTCTTTTCTGTTCTTTGGAGCGCCAGTCACAGATCAAGGCATCATGCTGTTTAGCCTTTCCCTGCTCATCGGTCCTTCAGCATTTTTTTTACTGCTCCTTCATTTTTACGAGTTGTATGGACTAGTGAAACAAGGTGAAAAATCAATTCCGCTTACTCTTGATCTGATGTATTTCCTGTACATTAGCATTGCGTTTATTACCATGATTGGAGCACAATGGTATTACCAGCGGCACTTGATTTCCTCAACGTTTTTAACGACGGGATGGTACGTTATCGTTACCTTGTTGTGCGGTGAAGTCCTTGTCGCATTATTCCTGTCAAAATATCTGATCACCCGAGGTATTGCCCACCGACTTCCACATTTCTTGC
>Ga0209777_10002507_pt1 | contig 23994 bp, 19 predicted proteins | sample FrelakmetHBP12HB_FD_187147 | JGI IMG/M metagenome (GOLD analysis project Ga0209777, IMG submission 187147) | Freshwater lake sediment microbial communities from the University of Notre Dame, USA, for methane emissions studies -HBP12 HB (SPAdes)... | ecosystem: Environmental > Aquatic >... | reverse complement strand
AGTAGTTTTGCCGGTTCTGGAAGTACTACAAGTATTACAATATCTGGGCCAACAGACACCAATTATGTTGTTTCGATTACTCCGACTGCAATACCCACAAATCCAGGAACTATTGGTGAATTTTATGTTATTAACACAAGTAATACTCAATTTGCTATTACTAATACTGGTATAGCCACTACAACTTTTAAATATGTAGTATTTTATTAAAAAAATAATAAATTTATGAAAGTGATAAATAAACTTTATCACTTTTTTTATTTAAATTATAATGAGGTGAATTGATTTGATTAATTTTATAAATTATTATCAAAATGGCATTAATATTTCAAATTCAATAGATTTATCAATTACAAATTTAACTCCATCTTTTTTTAATTTTGCAAAACGTAATAATTTTATAGGATCTTTTATACCTTTTTCTATAACTATAAATAGTCAATATCATATAGATAATATTCAATTATTAAGAAACAATGATATTTTACACCAATGGAATAGTATAACTTATCCTATAATTTGTGATTATAAATATGAATATAATGATGAAATTATTCAATATGAATTTAAATATAAAATTACATATATTAAAAACAACATTGAAGAAATTTACTATCAAATTTTACCACAATTAAATATAATAAATATTGATGAAAAATTTTTATATTACGATTATACTGATTTAGTTGAATATTGTGAAATTTATCCATTTAATTATACAGATATTAATGCAATTTATAAATCAGGAATTCAAATACCTTTTATAATTTCAACAAATATAAATATTACATCTGTCTCAGTGGATAAATATTATAATAATATTTTACAAGATGATAATTTAAACATTTATTATAATAGTTGGGATAAAGACAAATATGATGTTTTTTCATTACAGTTAAATGATGATAATCATTTTTATCCTGGAGTTTATAAATATGTTTTTAAAGTAAATTCTGAAAATATTTCTTCTCAAAAACTTTTTACTCAAAAAACAATAAGCTTTAATGTAAACCCACATAGTAATACATCTCCGATAATAAATTTAGTTTCATCTAGTGATCTAGTATATGGAATTAATGAAGATATTAAAATAAAAATAAATGATACTACTTCTATAAATTTTTTACAATGTTATAAAAAAATATATAATAGAATTGATGAAATATGGGAATATAAATTGGTTGAGATTAAAAGTAATTTTAATCCAGAAGATATTCAAACATTTACAATTTTAAATCCAATATTAGGAAATCACATTCAATTTTATAAATTTATCGCAATGGATGATAATGGTAATTCAACAATATTAGAATTAGAATTCAATTATATAAAAAGTAGAATCGAAGTAATTTCACCAAACGATAATGACACATTAGATTTTAATATTAATAATAATTTTGTTTGTAAAATTTTATCCTATGATCCATATGTATATTTTAATTTTGAAAAATTTATTGATGGTAATTGGATTGACGTTAATGGAAGATATGCAGAATTATATATGAACAATGATGGATATATTGTTTTAACCCTAAATGATAGAAATTTAACTAATACAACCGAATTATATAGATATGTTATATACGAACCTAACAATACTAGTTATTATGTAAAACAATTAACTATTAATTATATTGATACAAGAGCTATGTTAGATATATCTAATATACCAACAACAGTAGAAGTTGGAAAACAATTTACTTTTAATTTTTACGTCACAGATATAAATAATGATATAGATACTATTTACTTAGGTGGTAATGCTAATCATTTTTATCCTGTAGGGGCACTCAGTGAGTTTAGTGATACTTTTTATAGAGTAGATAAATATATATATTTTATACAAATTAATACAAAATATGAATCTATAGTGCATAATTTTACTATTGAGGCTAAATATCCAGATAATTTTATTTATCCAACATTAAGTTTAGATGATAACAATATTTTAACTATTAGTATTGGAGATTCTAAAAAGGGAAAATTAATAGTATTAGCTACTTTTGTTAAAGATGATATATTAAATATTGTTAATAATAAAGTAATTAATTTTAATAATATTTCAACAGATATAACTATTGATTTGAATTCAATGTTCACTGGTTCTCAAAGTTATACATTTATGATTAAGTTTGAAGATCAATATGGATATGAAACATATTATAATGTGACTAATCAACTTATTGATAAAAATTATAAAAATTTATTTGATGATATTCTTATTACAGATACAACAACTGTATTTGATATTCCTCAAAGTTATATCGTTGGAGCTAATGAACTAGAAATATTTTTAAATGGTATTTTATTAAATCAAAATGAATATATTGAATTAGATAGTAATCATGTACAATTACTAAACACTCCACCACTAAATAGTAGCTTATTATTACAAGTGACAAAAGGAACTGGAATTATATTCAATAGAATTATTAGTGGAGACATTATTAAAAATAACAATGAAATTACGTTAGCATATAATTATGTAATGTATTTTAATAATTTAAAAGTTTATTTAAATGGTACTCTTTTAAGAAGAGGAATTAATGATGATTATTTAGAAACTGATATTAATAAAATTACAATGAATTATGCATTATTGCCAGACGATATTCTTACTTACGAGATCACCAATTTTAATATTAATGCTTTTGATATATTTAGAGAAGAAATTATAATAGATGTTAATTTTAATGATACTATTACTACAACTAATCCATACAAAATGGGAGAATATAATCTCAAAGTATATGTAAATGGATTATTAATGAGGCTAGGTCTAGATGAAGATTATATAGAATTAGATAATAATAATTTTAAAATGAATTATTCACTTCCTGCTGGAAGTATTATATTTTATGAAATAATTAGCTGGTAAGAGGTGAACTATGAACAAAAAATTTAAAAGATTAATTAAATCTGAAATATATGAAGGTTTTAACAAAGGAGATATTTATTACGAAGTTTTTAAAAATCCAACATCAAATGAAATAAGCGAAATTAAAAAATTAAATCAAGGAATACGAGGAGTAATAGATAGAGGTGGAGACAAATATATTTGGAATGGGGATATTGCTCATTATGGGAATAATGGAATAACTGATTTTATAAGTAGCGTGCCAGTAAATTATTTTAGATTTGCCTGGAGTTTAAGTGATGGATGGTTATTTCATGAAGGTAAATTAGGTTCAGAAATAAATTTAGAAGAATTTAAAGAAATTATGACTAATAATAAAGATTTTTTATCACAAATTGGTTCTCTAAGTAAAATAAGTGTAATGGGATTAAAAGATTTATACTATAAAGATTTTAATTCATTAGAACAAGTATTAAATTATCAACCACCAATTCCAACAAATTATAAGAATTAAAATAAATATAAAAAATTACTCAGTTATAGAATAAATAACTGAGTAATTTTTATATAATATTATATTATGTCCTATATTATACATAAAGGAAGTGCCATGTAATGGATGATAGAAATTATCTTTATGACACAAATTATATAAATGAAGCCAATTTTACTCGTTTAAAAAAGGGTAGTAATTTACCACTTTTAGAGACTGAGATTAATGATATTCAAGTTATTCAAGAAAAAGCTCGTACGTCTTTAGTCAGAAGATTAATGCCAAGTGGATTTATTGAATTAACTCAAAAAGAATTTAATGGTGAACCTATAGCTTATAATCCAATGGGATCTAATTCAGCTATTAAACAAAATCACATTGCAATAGCTCCTTCCCGAGTAATGATTAATGGTTATGAATTAAATATTGAAGGAAATTTTACATACAATGGAATAGATAATTATACTCTAATAGATTTAGGTGATGCGCCTCTAACTGGAAATAGAGAGGATCTTGTTTACTTAGAAGTATGGCCTCAAATTATTGTTGGAAATGATCAAATTAAGAAATGGGGATATCAAGACGGAACTAACCTTAATTATAGCATTGTAGATCCAAGAGTTAATGGTGAAACTTCACGTAGAGTTATGTTTTATTGGAATATTAGAGTTGCTAAAGATATTAATTTTAATAAATTTCCAGATGGAATTGGATTTAATAATAGCGGAGATTTTTCAAATATAAGAGCTATTGTTAATGGAACTGCTTATAATCCGAATAATCAATTTACATATATTTTTGCCAATGCAGCTTCAGATTTATTTAAAAGTTGTGAATTTTATCAAGATCATAATTTATATGTTGCAGGTAGAAGTGATTATCAATTGACTTCTCCTACTATATATGGAAGTTATGTTTTTGCATTACCATTATTTAAAGTAAAACGCCGTAATCAAGAAAATTATTCAGTTAATAACCCAAATGGTTCAATTAAATCTAATGATATAGTTAGTATAAATTCATCTTTAAGAAGTGATTTAAATAGTAATATTAGACCTGACCGTTTATACTATAATTTGGTCAATGAGAAAGATTTAATAGATTTAAGAAGAACAATTAATACGAAAGAATTATATAATGATTATCATCTTGATAAAAGCTTAAAAGGATTATTTAATGGCGAGCTTCAAACTAATAATACAATTTCTATGAGACGGGCTCAATTTGGAAATATAAACCCCGATTATAATGATAGTTATATAATTTTGACTTCTAAATTTAATGAAACTATAATTCCGGAACAAAGCGTATTATATACTTCAGATAATAATAATTTTGTTTATAGAAATTCAGTAGGCGGATATGGATTATATCTTAACGGAAATAATGCTATCACTTATGGATTAGAAAATTTAACCATGAGTGAAGGTACTATTGATTTCTTTATGCAACCTGATTGGTATGGAACTGATGAAATTAATCAAACTATTTTTACAGTTAAAGACCAATTAGACAGAATTGTTTTTGAACTTTCTAAAGAAGGATCTAATTTAACTTTAAAATATTTTTATGACGCAAATATGTACAATATTGCCACAGTTAATTTAAATTCAACTTTAATATTAGCAAAAAATATATATCATATAAGAGTAGCTTGGAATAATGCTCCTCAAATCAATGCGGTTTTTATATATGTAAATGGAAAATTATCAGGACAACAAAATTTTTCAGATAGTGTTTTAATACCGAGCCAAATTACGATCGGAGCAGTCGAAGTAGAAGTTAAAGGTTTTGTAATTGAAGATTTAATTGTTTATAATCATTCGTTTGAATATAATAATATTACACAATCAGGAGCTTATATTACCAATGATTATTGGGATAATTTAGCAAAAGATGTATTATATGGCGAAGCTATTATATATCCATCCTTTAATGGGAAAATGAAAAACTTTAGTGATAATAATAATATTCAAGACAATACTGTTGAACATGTAAGTGACCTAAATGGAGCTTTAACTTTCGACATAACTGCACCAATAGGTATTATTATTTATAATTCAATTCCAGTTGTTTATGACATGAATGGAGATATTATAGTTGGAACTTGGACAAATCTAAATACCAGAATTGCAACTTTTACATCCGCAACATCAATGACGGAAGTAATTGTTCAATATTCTTTAGAAATTCCTGGTGGAAATGGTGGGCAAGATGTTCCAATTGAAATATTAGCAGCTGGATTAATTGACAATGATATTACAGAAGTATCATATAATAAAATGGATTCTCAACCTAGAAGTATTAATTTTTTACAACCTAGAATGATTAATGGGTCAATTGACCATGCATATGATTATTCGATAAATAGAGAACAAAATGAATGTTTTGCTCGTTTGCTATATTATTATGAAAATGGAAATGGAACAAACGAATACACTATACCTGATACTTTATATGGATATGAAGTTTTAGGAATAATGCAAATTACTAATCAAAAAATATTAAATATTACTAAAGACACTTTAAACAATAGCTTTTTCATTGAATTAAAAGAATCAGTTTTATTTGGGGAAACTTTAGAATTTAAATTAGCTTTAGGTGGAATGTCTTTCGATTATGATATTTATAGTAAAAATTTAGTTCATGATATTCATAAAACTGTAATGTTAGAATTCGTAGCGAATGGAACAGATTACGAATATATTATTCCTTGCACTTCTAATATTAACGGTGGGGTTTTAAAATCAGTATTTAAATTTAGCGATAATATCTTTGATAATAATGGTAATTATATTCAAAGTACTGATTATAATGTGGCATATGTAAATGGAACTATTTATAATAAAATCGTATTAAACAATCAATCTAATTATATATTAAATTCATTTGTTATACAAAATGATAGCTTTGAGACTCCATTTTTAAGAATTAGATTCGACCATAAGCCTAAAAGTGGAGATATAGTGCAAATACCTGTGTTTGTATCATATCAACCAAGTGAAACGGAAGTATTATCATTATGGTATAATCATATTCCGTATCAAGGCACTTTAAATGGAACTCCCCAAAAATTTAAGAGATTATCATCATGGAAATATTTTATTACAACTTATGGAAGCGGAAATTCAGAATTTATAGATGATACAAGTATTTATTCTTTCAACAATGTAATAAATAGACTCCCAGGTGGATCATCATATGCTTATGATATTGATGGAAATAAAATAATTTTAGAATATTTATCCAATACAATTAATAATCCAGAAGTTAATGGAAAATTGACTTTTATTAGTGATGTATTTTACAACAATAGCTCCTTATCTAAAGATTTATTTTTTAACTTAGATACTGATTTAATTATTTCAAAAACAGCAAGTGGATATCAAGATGGAAAAGTAATAATTCAAGATAAAGAATTTGATATATTTATGCCAAATACTCAAAATAGTATTAATAAATATTTAGGAATGTCTAGTTTAGTGATGAATGAAATAGGAGAAATTATGTTATTAGTTATTGGATGTTTAGATACTGAATTATCTACTACCAATAAATTAGTACCATTGTATGGTGATGTTTTTAGAATTAAAGATATTCCTACTACTATTGCTAATTTCTGAGGTGAAATATGAAAAATAAATTTAAAAGATTAATTAAAGCTGAAATATATGATGGAATACAATATGATGATGAATATTGGGAAATATTTAAAAATCCAACCTCAAAAGAAATAAAAATAACAAAAGATAAAGATCCTAATAATTGTGTTAGAGGAGTAATATTAGAAAATGGAGATCTTTATATATGGCCAGCGGAAATATTGCATGAAGTTATAGGAGCAAAAACATCTATTAGCGTTGATAGATTTAGATTTGCTCAAGATGATAACAATTGGTTAATCGATGCACATTTTGATTATAATATAGATGATATTATAAAAATGGTTTTAAAAAATAAAAATGTTTTAGCATCTCTAGGTAATATTGATAATGAATTTATGGTTGTATATTTTCAACAAGATGATAAAATTAATGAAACAAATGAAGATGATGACGTTTATATTGATAATAACAATATTGGTTATTTCTACTTAAAAGACGTAGAAAACAAAGTATTTAGCAGATTAGCAAAACAAAATATTGAATTAAAAGTAGGGGATAATGTTCTCCTAAAAAGGCACCCATACGATAAATCCATATATGAAATAAAAGAAATTTTACCTGACGGTACATTATTCTTAGATAATGGTATAGCTGCAATAACTAATATTAATCAATCAGCTGTTAAGTTGATAAATTAATTTTTATGTTTAAAAAAATATATTTTTTTGATTAATATAAAAATAAAAAAGGAATTGTGATAAATATGGCTAAAGCTAGTTGGGAAGAAAAATTTAATGCACTCGTACAGAAAAATTTAAAAATAGACAATAAGGATTGGAAATTAACATTAGAAGAAAACAAAACAAAAGGAACATTACAAATTAATCTTAGAGAATGGGCCCATGCAACCGAAACAAATGCATATGAAGGTCCAACAAAAAATGGATTTATTTTTAAAGTTAAGACAATAGAAGATTTAAAAAATCTTGAAGAAATGTTTAGAACTTTTTTTAATGAAGCGAAAGATATGCTTTAATAAAAATATTTTTTAAAGATATAAAAATGCAGAGGTGAGTTTAATGTGAGAAAACATAGCAAAATCGACATAAAGTTAAAATCAAAGATTGATTTTATAACAGAAAAAGCAGATGTATTAAAATCAAGCAATGGAATGATTGAATTAGACCCAAAAAACCCAGAGCATGTAGAGTGGTTTGAAGATGATAATGAAATATAATCTAAATATATTTAAAAAATATTACTAAATAATAATCTTTTAGTTAAAGATTATTATTTTTTTTGTTATAATATAAAAAATAATATAAAGGTGGATCTATATGCAAATAAAACAAACGAATATTGATTCTAATACTATTAAATTCGAAATTGTAGTTAGCAAAGAAAAAATGGAACCTAATTTACAAAAATCATATATTAAAAATGTAAAAAATATCTTTATTCCAGGATTTAGAAAAGGGAAAGTGCCTCGTAATGTTGTTGAAAGATATTATGGAAAAAATATTTTATTTAATGATGCATTTAATTTTCTCTTACCAGATTTATTTTCTAAAGTAGTTGAAGAAAATAAATTAGAGCCAATTGCTCAACCTGAATATAATGTTCAAAAAATTAATGATGATGGATCAGTGGAGGTAGAAATTGTGATTTATAATAAACCAAATTTTGAAATAAATAATTATAGAGATTATGATTTTAAACTTAAAGAAGCAGTAGCAACTGAAGAAGAAGTTAATAAGTTAATAAATGAAGAATTAGAAAAAGCAGTTGTAATGGTTCCAAGTCAAAATCCAACTAAAAATGGAGATCTAGTTAATTTTAACTTTGAAGGATTTTTAAACGGTATTCCATTCGAAGGTGGAAAAGCTGAAAATCATGAATTAGTATTAGGTGAGAAAAAATTCATTAATGGATTTGAAGATAATTTATTAAATCATGATGTTGACGATGAATTTGAATTTAATATTACTTTTCCATCAGAATATCATGTCCCAGATTTAGCTGGGAAAGAAACTACTTTTAAAATAAAAATTAATTCTGTTAAAGAAAAACAATTACCCGAACTTAACGATGATTTTATAAATAGTATAAGTTTATATTCAACAGTTGAAGATTATACTGAAAATTTAAAAAATAAAATTATTGAAGAAAATAAAATTAAAAATAAAAAAGAATTACAAAATGAAATTTTAAATAAAATTGTTGAAGATACCATAATTGAGGTACCTGAATTAATGGTTAAAAATCATATTGATAAAACTGTCAATCAACTTTCTATGAATTTGCAAAATAATAATTATACTTTACAACAATATCTAGAATATAATAATATTGATATGGAAGAATTAAGAAAACAAATGGAACCTAGAGCAATTGTAAATATTAAAATGAATTTAATAATTGAAAAAATGGCTAAATTAGAAAATATCGAAATATCACAAGAAGAATTTAGTGAAAAAGTAAATGAAGTAATTAACCAATATAAATTTGAAGAAAATCAAATTAACCAAAACTTAATAACTGAAATTAGAGGAAATATGATGTATGAAAAAGTTGTTGATTTTTTAAGTAGCATTTATATTGATAAGAGGTAAAAAATGAATGAAGATTTACTGTATAAAAAATTCTACGATATTAGAGACTTAGCAGATATTTTTGGGAAAAAAACTCAAACAATTCGTTCATGGGAACGCAAAGGTATTATCAAGAAGCCACCCAAGAATCCATTCAATGAGTGGAGAAGGTATACACGTAAAGACCTAATAGAAATATTAACCAACATAATCAATCATCCCTGGGAACGTACAGTGATTAAGAATATGGATGAAGTTAAACAGCTATTAGAAATATTAAAAAATAATATATTTTAATTAAAGGTGGAAAATTAAAAATTGATAAAATTAATAATAGATAACGTTTACATTAAAATTGAAAATATAGAAAAAAGTGCTGAAATGGCTATTTGGAATCATTTGAGTTTTGAAATTGAAGAATTTGCTCAAGAATATACCAGAGTTAGACATTTATATAATCGGAAAACTAAAAAAACTTATACTGGATTATTGCCACATATAGAAGAAATATTAAATGGCTTAGGTGAAGATTATGAAATAATAGATAATAGAGTAAAACATGAACCCAATGCAAATTTTAAATTAGTTGATAAAATTATATTGCCAGACGGTAATGAACAATATTTAAAATTAAGACCGTATCAAGAAGAAGTAGTAAATAGAGCTACAGAACGTGAAGTAGTTCAGATCGCGACTGGGGGTGGAAAAACTTTTGTCATGGCCGCATTAATAGAAAAATATAACGTTAAGCCCGTTAGTGTTTTTGCTGATAAATTATCACTTTGTTCACAAATTAAAGATGAATTTGAAAAATTTTTAGGAGTTCCAGTTGGATTAGTTGGTGGCGGAATTAATAAAAAAGAAGATATAACTGTTTATTCGATTCAATCAGCAACTGAAGAAGACGTGAAAGATAGTAAAATGATACTATTTGACGAATGTCTTATTGGTGATACGTTAATAACTTTATCAGATAATTCGATTAAAACAATTAAAGAAATAGTGGAAAATAAATTAGAATGTGAAGTAATAACCTATAATACTGAAAAAAAGATATTTGAAAACAATAAAATATATGATTGGCAAAAAATACCATTCGAAAGTAAAAATAAAAAAATAGTAAAATTAACTATAGAAGATGAAAATGGTATAGAACATGTTATTGAATGTACCGAAGACCACAAAGTGTGGATAGAATCTGAAAACAAATACATAGAAGCTGGAAAACTAACCAGTGGAATGGAAGTTATTTGTAAAAAACGGAGAAGTGAATAATGATTATAAAAGGTAAAATAAAATCAATAGAATTTTCTAAACCAGTTGAATATGTATATGATATTAGTATAGAAAATAATCATAATTTTTTAGCGAATGATGTAATTTTTTCCAATTGTCACCATATTCCATGCGATACGGCCGCAGAAGTTTCAAGAAATGCAATTAATGCTTATTATCGTATAGGTGTTTCAGCTACTCCTTGGAGGGATGGAGGAGATGATTTATTAATTGAAGCTTGTTTAAATAAAAGAAAACCTGAAAATTCTATTAACGCAACTAAATTAACGGAATTAGGATTTTTAGTGCCAGCCACAATATATTTTGTTCCTATAAAAGAAATGTTTAAAGGAAAAAATTATCATGATGTATATAAAAAAGCAATTGTAGAAAATCAAGAAAGAAATAATGCCATTATAAAAATAGCTCAAAAAATGTATGAGAAAAATTCAATTATTTTAATGTTAATTCAACAAATTGAACATGGAGAAAAATTGTTAGAAATGCTGAATAAAATAATTCCAATTGAAACATCTACCGTTACAGTAAGCGATCCTAAAAATAATAAACCGACAATGATAAGAGTTAAAACAGTTGAATTTTTATCTGGTAAAGATGAACCATTACGAAGAAAAGCAGTATTACAAGCAATTAGAGAAGGAAAATGTAAAATATTAATAGGATCAACCATAGCCGATGAAGGACTTGATTGTTCCCCAATTAGTTCTGTTATTCTCTGTGCCGGCGGCAAAAGTTCAACTAGAGCATTTCAAAGAATCGGTAGGGCATTAAGAATACATCCTGGAAAAATCAGAGCAATAATATTTGATTTTCAAGATTATACTCCCATGTTAAGACGGCATAGCAGAGCAAGAGAAAAATTATATAAAACCGAAGAATCTTGGGAAATAAAAATATTTAATACCAGTTTATTAAAAAAATAATATATTTTTATATAAATGATTTCAACTGTAAATATTTTTTATAAAAAAAATATAATTTTTACACTCGGTTTTTAGTCTATTTTGATTCAAAAACTATATATAAAACTATGTTATATCATACTCTTTGACCTTTATATTAATAAAGAAATTAATTAAAGTCATAATAATTAATATAATAAAAAAAATACATGAAATGGATCGTGATTATATTTTGCAGAAGAATTTTTTTAGTATATCAAATGCTATGTTAAATTTAATTTTACCAAAATGTGCGTTAGTTTATGGTGAATCGCTCGTAACAATTTATTTACAAATTGCATTACATATTAATAATCAAGATAATTGTAATGATTGGAGACGAGGGAGATCTTGGATTGGAGATAAAAAAATATCTCAAAATACAGGATATAATAAAAGAGTTATAAATAATAAAATTCAAATATTAGAGAAACTTAATTTACTTTCTATTAATAAAAGAGGTAGTTTAAAAGTTTATAAATTAAACAATCAATTCTCAAGTATTAATGAAGTTTTATCTTTTAATAATCAATTAAATATTTCATTATGTAATGAAACAAGTTTTTCACAAGAAATTGAAAATAAAATACAAAATTTAGATAAATTAATTATAGATGATATTAACTTAAGTGACCAATTTATAATTGATGATATTGTTTTTTTGCGCAGTAAATTATTAGACGCCGAAAAAATATTTAAGGGTTCGTCTCTATTCTATATTAAATGTATATTACAAGACATTAGCAAGAATAATTTATTAAAAATATCAGAAAATGAGAGAGCATTGAGATTAGGAAGTTCTCAATCAACTTTAAGCAGATACATTAAAAAATACAAAGAATTAAATATAATAAATATAATAGATAATCAAGGTAATCAACCGAATGTTTTAAATTATAATAATTTCGCTCCAAGCGTTGTGAGGGATATAGAAATGGAAAAAATTTGTCCAATTTGTAAAAATGAATTTAATAGCGAAGAAGATTTAATAAATCACGTTTCAAATAATAAAGATGAAAAATACATATTATTAAAATTCTTTAAAAATAAATATAAAAATAAAACCTATGAACAAATATTTATTGAAAATATAAACGATATTATGGAATGTGACGAGCTAGAAGTTAAAAAAGAAATTCCAAAAAAAGAAAAAACACCAAAAAAAGAAAAAACAACAAATTTAAATACAGAATCAACTCCACAATTAGTTATATATTTTTATGAAACAATTTTAGGCGGAAAAATAAATGAAGCAACATTTAAAAAAGAGCTTGGACAAGTAAAAAATCTTTTAAAACAATATACTGCAGAAGAAATTAAAGCAACAATGGTATTTTTACATAGAAAAGGCAATGTAGATTTAAAATATTTAAATAGTTCAATGGAAGAGTGTAAATTTGAAGCTGCAAATTTAGAAAATATTAATATTGATGGAACAGAAGCTTTTTTGGTAAATTTATATTATACTGGCATTGAACAAGATTTAAATATGCAAACCTTTACACGCGATATTAAAAAAATGAAAGAAACAATTAATAATATTGGTTATGAAAAAGCAAAACTAGTTATTGAATATATGATAAGAACAAATTGTTTAACATTTAACTTTATAGGATCAAAAATTAATGAAGCATTAAAATCCAATAATCAAAGCGCTAATCCATGTTTAAATGAAAATTCAGATAGAGAAATTGTTGGAATTAAAAGTGATTTAAGAGATGGAAATAAAATTAAATCTCTAGAATATGCAAAAATTGCAAGAGAAATGTTTTTGAATGATGATTTTAATAAAAAATATGATAACTTTGAATGGGCTTATAAAATTGGTTTAGAATTAGATGAAGAATTATATCTTCATGGAATTAAAAATAAGAAAGAACAATCAATATTTCAAGTAGTTATTAATGATTTAAGTAAAAATGAAGATGTGAGAAATAAATTTAGCAATCATCAAGCTAAATATGAAAAATGGTTGCTTCAATATTGTGAAAAATGTAATAAATAGAAATTAATAAAGGATGAAATTAATGAGTAAAAGAGATAATGAATTCAAATATTGGAAACATAAATTTATGGAAAATTGTGAAAAATGTCATGGAACAGGATTAAATAATGGCAAAGATTGTGATTGTTATATAAATGTTGAATTATATACCCATCTAACAATAAGAAATTTTCCAAGAAGATATGTCACTTGGAATTGGGACCAATGTGAAAATAAAGAATTAACACAAAAATGTATTGAATATTGTGATAATTTTGAAGAAAATTATTATGATGGTAGAAGCATATATATATATGGCCAACAGGGAAGAGGAAAGACAACTTTAACAACTATAATAGGAAAAGAAATATCAAAGAAAACAAAACCAGGTGAAAATAAAAACTTTAATTCACTATTTTTAATGATGAGTGATATTATTAATTATTCTTTTAATAATAAAGAATTATTTGAAAATTTGAAAAATGAATCTGTAGACTTATTAGTTATCGATAATTTGGGTTCTGAAAATGGACAAAATGAAAATAAATATAGTGCAAAAGTTTTAGATGAAATCATTCGCAATAGAACTAATAAATGTTTACCAACAGTCATTAGTTCTAATTTTATGCCTGAAGAACTTGAAAATCAATATAGCAAAACAATTAAAGAATTAATAGAACAATTTTTTATAAAAATTTATACAGATGGAGATAGCTTTAGAGCTAGACCAACAGTAAACGACGATGAATTTGATGAATTTTAAAAATTAATTTTTTAAAAAATTAATTTTAATTTAAATATTTAATAAAATATACTTTATAAGAAAAAGAAGGGTAGTGATTATATTTTGGATATCATGCCAAGAGAAAGATTAAAAATAGAAAAAAGAATTCTTGCATATTTATTTAGTGATAAAAAATATATTGCTTACTCAATTAGTAAAATAAATCAAGATTCATTATCAAGTCCAATAAAACCAATCTACCAAATATTATTTGAATATTATAATAAACATAGAGATATTATAACTGACGATGTAGTTCAATTAAAGTTTACTACAAAAAATTTATCTGAAGATATTCTTGTTAAATATAATTCTTTAATTATGGAAGTTAAAAATATTCCAGTAAAAAATGAGGGAGAATTTAATTATTTAATCGATGAATTAAATAATTTTAATAAAAGAAATAAACTTTCAGAGATAATCGAGCATCTTGGGAATAAAAATCCAGCAGCTTGTTCTAATGTAGAATTAGAAGAAATGCAATTATATGTTAAAAAACAAATTTCAACTTTAAATGTAAATGATTTGGAAATAAAAAAAGAGGGAACAATAAAAGATTCTGCAAAAAATAGATGGAAACGTTATAGTGATATTAAAAACAATCCACAATTATTAAAATTTGTAAAAACAGGATTTAAAAAAATAGACGACGTTGAAGGCGGATTTTTACCCGGCGAATTAATATATGTTATTGGTAGAAAAGGTGATGGGAAAAGTATTGCATTATTACATATGGCAACAGCTGCTTGGTTAAGTGGAGAAAGTGTATTATTAGTATCGCTTGAAATAAGTAAAGAAGATTATGAAAGAAGATTTGATTCTAAAGTTTGTCAAATTCCTTCAAACAATTTAAAAAGAGGAATATTAGAACCTGAAGATGAAAAAGTATATAGAAAATATTTGAAAAATATAGATTCAGGACTAGGTCCAAATGAAGAAAAAACAGGAACTTTCTATATTATTGATTGTCCATCAGGCTGTACAGCTTCTTTTATAGACGCAAAAATAGAAGATATTCAAGCAGAATTAGGAATTAAATTTAGTGTTGTAGTAATTGATTATGCCGGGATTATGAATCCAGAAGTTCCAGATATAAAAAGGCTTGAACAAGCAAAAATATCTTTAGATTTAAAAAGAATTGCTCGTACAAGAGAATGCGTAATATTAACAGCAGCACAAATGAATAGAAAAGGAAAAGAAGATATAAAAAATAAAACAGCTGACGTTGAATCTTCATCAATAGCTGAGTCAGATGCAATTGGAGATAATATAGATTGGGGTATTAGTATTAGTACTACATCCGAAGAAAGAGGTCTAATTAAGAGTTTTAAAACACGTGATGCAGCTCCGTTTGAGATTAGATTTAATAAAAAATATAGTCATATGACTATTGAAGAATTAGACGATTTTGGATCAAACTGGGGTCCTATCAATGGGTTAGAAGAATAATGAGTAAATATGTATATGATTTAATTAAATCTAAGGTAGATGGATTCGCTTATTTTAGTAATTATATAAGATTAAGAAAAATAGGTTCTAATTATAAAGGATTGTGCCCATTTCATAGCGAAAAAACTCCATCATTAATGGTATATCCAATTGGAACAACTTCTAAAGATGGAATAAAACAAAATTATGCTTCATTTTTTTGCTTTGGATGTGCATGTGGTGGAGATGTTATTGAATTCAAAAGACTTCAAGATGGATTAAACACTAGATTAGAAGCCTGTGAAGTTCTAGCTAAAGAATTTAATATTGATTTTGGTGATGAAAATGTTATTAAAGAAATATTTTTAGAACATGTTAAACAAATGAAAAGATATGAAGGAAATTTTAAAAAACCCGAAATAATCAATCTTGCATGTTCTAATATGTGTAGAAATTATTTAAATTTTATAAAAGAATATTATACACAACATTATAACAATGAATGTTCCATCATAGAAAAATATTATAAGCATATCGACTTAATTTTATTAGATGATATTTATAAAGCTCAAGATTTAATTGAAGATATAAAAAATAAATTACAAAAAAGAATTGATATTATAAAAATGAGTTAAAAATACTCATTTTTTTTATTAAAATAAATAAAAGAAAACTTTTTTGGAGGAAAAATACATGATTAATAATCACTTAGAAACATCCATACAAATTGCCGCTATTGAAGCTCAAAAAAGAGGTAAAAATATTATTGGGTCAGAACATGTTTTAATTGGATTATTATTAAATGAAGAATGTTTAGCATCTAAATTTTTAAAAGACCAAAACATCTCCATTAATAAAATAGATGAAATCTTAAGTTTAGAGCAATCAAAAGAGACTTCAGAGCCGCCAATAGACGTTTTTACTCCTAAGGTTAAAAATTTAACCGAAACCGCAACTATGATGGCAAATAATTATGGGATTGAACATGTTGGAACTGAGCAATTTTTAGTAGCTATTTTAAAAGATAGAAATTGTTTTGCAAATAAAATATTACAAACTTTAAATTTTAATATTGATCAAACCGTAGATGAAATAATAAGTTTACATAAAAACAATATAAAAACAAATGTTAAGAAAAACAATGAAAATAGTTTACTTGAAAAGCATAGTAAAAATTTAAATACTATGGCACTTAATGATAAGTTCGATCCTATTATTGGTAGAGAAGACGAAATAGATAGAATCATTCAAGTATTGGCTCGTAGAACTAAAAATAATCCATGTTTAGTTGGAGAACCCGGTGTAGGTAAGACAGCAATTGTTGAAGGATTAGCGCAGAGAATAGTATATAAAGATGTCCCAGAAATTCTTTTTAGTAAAAAAATATTGAATTTAGATTTAACATCCGTAGTTGCTGGGTCAAAATATCGAGGAGAATTTGAAGAAAAAATTAAAAAAATAATTGAAGAAGCCGCACAAGATAAGGATGTAATATTATTTATTGATGAAATTCATACAATAGTTGGTGCTGGTGGTTCTCAAGAAAACCCAATGGATGCAGCAAATATTTTAAAACCTTATTTAACTCGCGGAGAATTACAAATAATGGGCTCAACTACACTTAGGGAATATAGAAAATATATTGAAAAAGATGCAGCCTTAGAAAGAAGATTCCAACCAATTAAAGTGACAGAACCAACGGAAGAAGAAACATTAGATATTTTAACAGGTATAAAGCATAAATATGAAGAATTTCATAATGTATCAATTGACCAAGAAGCTATTGAATCAGCAATTAAATTATCAATGAGATATATTAACGATAGATTTTTGCCTGATAAAGCAATTGATTTATTAGATGAAGCTTGCGCAAAATCTAAATTAGAAAAATATAATTCACCTAAAAATATACGTAAAATTAAATTAAAATTAAATACATTACAGAGTGAAAAAGAAAATGCAATTAAAAATGAAGATTATAGTAAAGCACTTGAAATTAAAAATGAAGAATTAAAATTAAATGAAGAAGTTAAAAATCATAATAAAAAAACTTCAAAAAGTAATATAGTTCCAATTGTAAGTGCTGAAAAAGTGGCTGAAATTGTAGCTAAACAAACCAAAATACCAATTAGTAAATTAACTGAGACTGAAAATAAAAAATTGTTAAATATTGAAAATGTATTGCATGAAAGGGTTATTGGACAACACGAAGCGGTTGAATCAATATCTAAAGCAATACGTAGAAGTAGAGTAGGATTAAAGGATCCTAAGAGGCCTTCAAGTTTCATTTTTGCTGGTCCATCAGGTGTAGGTAAATCCGAATTAGCTAAATCTTTAGCAGAAGCATTATTTGAGAGTGAAAAAGTGATAATTAGACTTGACATGAGTGAATATATGGAATCTCATAGTGTTTCAAAATTAATTGGATCACCTCCAGGCTATGTTGGTCATGATGATGCTGGACAATTGACAGAAAAAATTCGTAGAAATCCATATAGCGTTGTATTGCTAGATGAAATAGAAAAAGCTCATCCCGATCTTATAAACGCATTTTTACAAGTTTTAGATGATGGACAACTTACAGATTCACATGGTAAGACAGTAAGCTTTAAAGATTCAATAATTATAATGACTACAAATGTTGGCTCTAAAAATATTAGTGAAAAATCAAAACAGCTGGGATTTGGTTCAACGGCTGGTACATACAACGCTAATGAATCAGTAGAAAAAGCTAACAAAGCATTAAGCGATGCTTTTAAACCTGAGTTTCTTAATAGAATAGATGATATTATAATATTTAATTCATTAACCTCGGACGAAATTAAAGAAATTACAGATTTAATGATTAAAAATCTTAATATTAGAATTCAAGATATTGGAGCAAAAATAATTTTAACAGATAATGCTAAAAATTATTTTGCGGAAAAAGGGTTAGATCCTAAATATGGTGCAAGACCACTGAGAAGATTAATTCAAAATAAAATTGAGAATAAAATTTCAGAGTTAATACTTGCCAGTGAAATAAAATTAGGTGAAATCAATATTGACTTCGATGGTGAAAAATTGACTTATAATTAAAAAAAAATAAAATATCTGATTGTAAATATTTACAATCAGATATTTTTATGATATGATATAAAAAAGAAGAGTTATACCATAAAGCAAAATTATTAATAAATCTATTTAAAAAAATAATAAAAATATTAATATAATATTAAAATAATGAAAAAAGGTGGACATTAAATTGAGCATTATAAATGATAAAAGTTTAAGCATTTCTATAGGAAAGCCAACGCCTTTTGGTTCTTCTGTTTTGCAATCAGGAGTTAATTTTTCTATTTTCTCACAACATGCTACAAGCTGTGTCCTAGTTTTATTTAAAAAAGGAGAATTAATTCCTTTTGAAGAAATACAATTTCCAGAAGAATTTAAACTTGGTTCAGTTTTTACAATGTTTGTACATGATTTAGATTATGAAAATATTGAATATTGTTATAAACTAGATGGGCCTTTTGACCCAAGTAAAGGTCTCTGGTTTGATAAAAATAGAGCACTATTAGACCCATATGCAAAATCAATATCAGGTAGAAGCATTTGGAAACAAAAAGATTATGATGATGTTTATGAATATAGGTCTCTTATATATAATAAAGAATTCAATTGGGAAGAAGATGTGTTGCTTAAAATTCCTATGGAAGATTTGATTATATATGAAATGAGTATTAGGGATTTTACGAGTCATCATTCATCTGGAGTAAAAAATCCAGGCACTTATGATGCCGTTAATGAAAAAATAGATTATTTAAAAAAATTAGGAATTAATTGTATTGAAATAATGCCTATATTTGAATATGATGAATTAGAAAATAGTAGAATTTCACCCATTACTCATCAATTGTTATCAAATTGTTGGGGATATAGCCCAATCAGCTTTTTTGCTCCCAAGATGAGTCTAGGAGCTAATAAGGATAATCATATTAACGAATTAAAAAACCTAATTAAAAATCTTCATAAGAATGGAATAGAAGTTATATTTGATGTAGTATATAATCATACAGCTGAAGGTAATGAACATGGGAAAATAATGTCTTTAAAAGGTATAGACAATAATATTTATTATATGTTAACTCCAGAAGGATATTATTATAATTTTTCAGGATGTGGAAATACATTAAATTGTAATGATCCAATAGTTATTAATCTAATATTAGAAAGTCTTCGTTATTGGGTATCAGAATTTCATGTAGATGGATTTAGATTTGATTTAGCTTCTATTTTAGGTAGAAATAATATTGGATATCCAATGTGTAATCCGCCTTTGATTGAAGCAATGGCTTGTGATCCTGTACTAAGTAATTGTAAATTAATAGCAGAAGCTTGGGACGCAGGTGGGTTGTATCAAGTGGGGTCATTCCCATCAGTTAAAAGATGGTCCGAATGGAATGGTAAATTTAGAGATGATGCAAGAAAATTTCTTAAAGGAGATGAAGGATTAACTGGAGTAATAGCTCAGAGAGTCCAGGGCTCTCCAGATTTATATTGGTGGAAAGACTTAGGTATTAACTCATCAATTAATTTTATAACCTGTCATGATGGTTTCTCGCTAAGAGATTTATGGTCTTATACAAATAAGCGTAATTATATAAATGGAGAATCTAACACTGATGGATGTAATGATAATAATAGCTGGAATTGTGACGTAGAAGGAGAAACTGAAAACATAACTGTTATTAAAATGAGAAAAAAATTAGTAAAAAATTCATTAGTATTATTAATGATGAGTCGTGGAACTCCAATGATATATTCAGGAGATGAAATGTATCATACAAAACAAGGAAATAATAATTGTTATTGTCAAGATAATGAAATATCTTGGTTAGATTGGGATAAACTAGAGCAATATGGAGATATTTTTAATTTTTTTAAAAAACTTATAGATTTTAGAAAACAACATCCAATTATTAGAAAAAATAATTCCTTCAACGTTAAAGTGTATGAAGATAATTCATATCCAGAAATATCATGGCATGGGGTAAAGGCTTGGCAACCTGATTTTTCTTACAATTCTAGAACATTAGCGTTTCTCTATCATGATAAAGAAAAAGAAGATTATATATATACAATTTTAAATTCACATTGGGAAACACATAATTTTGAATTACCAATTTTGCCAAATGAATTAAAATGGCATATGTTTGTTAATACTGATGATTATATTAGTGCTAATGAAGTAGGGGATGAAAAAGTATTACAAGACCAAAATAATATTTTAGTTGCACCACGGTCGTCAATAATATTAATTGCAAAATAATAAAAATGTTTAAAAAAATAAAAAAATAAATTATAATAAATAAAAACAATAAAAAAGGAGAAAAAATAATGAGTAATTCAAATTCGTCAATATTAATAGGAGATAACTATAGGGAAATTGCAGAAAAATTAATAGTAAAATACCCAAAAGCATTTGAACATATAGATGTTAATAAGATTTTATTTTTAGTTGATCAAAAGAAATCTCCTAAAAAATTCGCAGATGTTAGAAAAGTAGGACATCCATTTGATTTTTTTACAGAACATAAATTTATCATGACATTCTATGAAAACAATATGGCTCCACTTGGCGTAGCTCAGGTAAATATGGTAGTTTTGCACGAATTATTACATATCTCTTATGATTTTGATAAACTTGTAAAACACGATGTTCAAGATTTTAGTGCAATAGTGGATAAATATAATTCTAATTGGACTATGCAACAAGATTTACCAGATATTTTAGCAGATGAAGTTATATTTGGAAATGATAATTTAGGTAGAGATGATGAAGATATAGATGCAAATTATTAATTTAAAAAAATATTTGTTTACAAAACAACTCTTTTGTGTTATTATTAATTTAAGAAGGAGTTGTTTTTAATGATAGGATTTATATTATGGTTAGTATTATTTATAGGGTGTTCAGCAATTTATACAATTTTTAATTTAATAAAAATTGCAGGACAAGTTTCAATCTATTCAATTTTTGAAACATATAGATATTTTAAAGTCACAAAACCAATGATTAAAAATGGAACAATCGAGAGAAAAAAAATAGAACAACATATAATAGAAGAAGAAAAAAGATTAAGAGACAATGAAAATTTAAATAATCAAAGAAATAAAATAATAAAAGCTGGAATTAATAAAGTGCAAGAATTGAGAATAAGATATCAATATGCTGATGAAAATTTATTTCAATTATATTTAAAAAAATATCCAATTTACGCATCGCATGAATTAAGAGAAATTGAAAAAAGAATAATAAATAGTCATTTAATAAATGAATAAAATTAAATATTGTATAATAAATGAATAATTAAAATAAAATTATTCATTTTTTTTATTAAAATATCATGAGGTGATTTTGTGAAAAGATTAATTCAAAGTGAATTTTATAATGGATATAAAAAAAATGATACTTATATAGAAGTCTTTAAGAATCCAACAAATAAAGAATTTATTGATGTTAGAAACAATAATGAAAACAAAAGTGCCCGTGCTATAATTACACAAGACGGTGAAGTTTATATGTGGGATGCTGAAGTTTTACATGATGAAATGATTAATCAAAATAATATCCCTGATGGAGTTCATATAGTTGTTGTTGGCCCAAGTGGGAAATTTATATTATATTTAAGAGATAAAGATACTTTTGAAGTTTTAAAGAAAACATTCCAAAACTCAATTGATAAATTAAATAATTTAGAAATTAATAATAATTCAAGAGTTTATATAGAATATTCTTTTGAACCAAGAGGAATTTTAACAGAAGATGAACATAATATCTTTATGTCTTTAAAAACAGTAAATGATATATTAAATATTAAAAATAATTGATATTTTTATTTAAAAAATAATCATTAATAAAATATAATAAATAAAAACGTGACTTTGAAAGGGAGATATTATGGCCGATTTTAATTTTTCAGACTTTATTCAAAATGATAGATCAGAGCGTACTCACGTAGATTTTTCAGGAAAATTTTTAGATTATGTAAATTTAGTTCAAAAAAATCCTGAATTAGCAATGTTTGCACATAAGAGAATGTTCCAATTACTTATTGAACCTGGAATTGAAGTAATAAAAACAAACGAAGATGAAAGATTAAGAAAAATTTATGGAAATGATATTATTAAAAAATACGATTACTTTAAAAATGATTTTTTTGGTATGGATAAAACTTTAATGAAAATAGTTAGATATTTTCATTCAGCTGCAATGCAAGGCGAAGAATCTCGCCAAGTTTTATATTTAGTTGGACCCGTTGGTTCAGGAAAATCATCTCTTATGGAATCTATTAAAAAAGCGCTTGAAGCAGCTCCTCCAACTTATCATTTAAAAGGTTGCCCAATGAGAGAAGAACCTCTTCATTTAGTTCCTAAACATCTTCGTTCAAAATTTGAAAATTTATTAGACGTTAAAATTGAGGGAGACCTTTGTCCAGTTTGTAGATATAATTTAAAAAATAAATATAATGGTAAATTTGAAGATTTTGAAATTTCAACTACAAGTTTTTCAGTAAGATCTCGTAAAGGAATAGGAGTAGTTCCTCCTGTTGACCCTAATAACCAAGACACTTCAGTTCTAGTAGGATCTGTAGATATATCAAAAATTGATCTTTATTCAGAAGATGACCCAAGAGTGCTTTCCTTAAATGGCGCATTTAATGTTGGGAATAGAGGCATAGTTGAATTTATAGAAGTATTTAAAAACGAAACTGAATATCTTCATACTATGATTACTGCTACACAAGAAAAAAGTGTTCCTTCTCCAGGGAAAGGTTCAATGATTTATTTTGATGGAGTAATATTAGCACACTCCAACGAATCAGAGTGGAATAAATTTAAAAGTGATCATACAAACGAAGCTATTCTTGACAGAATAGTTAAAGTAGAAGTTCCATACTGTTTAGAAGTATCTGAAGAAGTTAAAATTTATAAAAAAATGTTAGAAAAAAGTAAATTTAAAACTCATATTG
>Ga0209777_10002506_pt1 | contig 23995 bp, 23 predicted proteins | sample FrelakmetHBP12HB_FD_187147 | JGI IMG/M metagenome (GOLD analysis project Ga0209777, IMG submission 187147) | Freshwater lake sediment microbial communities from the University of Notre Dame, USA, for methane emissions studies -HBP12 HB (SPAdes)... | ecosystem: Environmental > Aquatic >... | reverse complement strand
GTTATCGCGTCCTTGATATTGTCGATCATCGCGCAACCCATGATTTCAAAACCGATTGTCGCGCCATAATTCTCCGCCTCCGAGCATAATGCCGCAAACGCCTCAATGATATGGGGCATGGGACAGGCTGAGTTGTAAAAGTCTCCTACTTTGATATGTTTTGCATGCAGCATTTCAGACGCCTCAAACAATCTGTGCTTGCGGCTATCCGATTCTGTCTTCCTTGCGCCGTCGAGAAACCAGTCGTTGAGAAACTCAAGCTCGACATATTTTAGCCCGTTGTCGTCAAGCGTCCTTTTCATTTCTTTGAGTGTTCTGTACTGGAGAATATGCTCCAGATCAGTATGCCAAATTCCTATCCCTTTAAAACCAGCCCTGGCAGCAGCCTGTACCCTGTCCTTAAAATCAAATCGGCTTATCTCGCCATGACCCGGGAATACCCCTGCGGTTGTCCAATATGAATTCATCAGTTCAATATTTTTATCCATATGACCATCCAGAACCCCTTTGCGAAAATAGGTCGGCCATTTATTCCTCATTGCTTTATTCAACCCGCTTTGTGCGAGACACTGCGCAGCGTGGCGGCCCATTCAACCGGCATGCCACCCATCAAAGAAGTATGATGGCCGCGGAAGGTTACCATTTCACAGCCAGGCTTTTCAGTCAGGATTTGTGTCGTCTCAGTGTACCACTTCTTTTATTCATGGACATTTTTCCAGCTGCCATGATCATCCTGCCCCCGTTTTTCTTGATCGTCTCGACATCCAGCAGGTCGTCCGGGTCGCTGTCGCTCGGTGTGGATCAAATGACCAGGCGGCGCACGATGTTGACCACCTCTGCACCGCTGCTGGCGTGCTCAATTACCGCTTTGTCGGTCAATTCGCCCTGCACGATCGTCAGACGCTCATGACTTGGGCCGATTTTTTATGGATTTCGGGCGAAGGCAACCACCTGGTTTCCTGCGGCAAGTGCCTGTTCAACAAGTTGCCTGCCTGTAGTACCCGTTGTGCCAAAGATAACAAGTTTTATATTATTTTAACCATGCGGCCGCATCTGAATGGATGATGATCCCATCAAGCTTCAATAATCTCTGTTCCTGTCGTTTTATCTCCTGCGCGACTCTCAGACGATCTGCCTGATGAGGAAATTGGGCGGTGAACTCGGGGGAACCAAAGAGCCGACTGTCCTGAATACCATCGAATGATTGATCGGGTAAGAAATCCAGGGCGCCGGTTTTCCCGAGATCGACCCGATGATGGGTAAAGGCTTCCTGCTCCAGGTCGCCAAAATCAACTCCGACAGGCGCCGCCTCCAGCTCGAACAGGATCCGGCAGAACCACGGCTCGAACAAGGCAGTATATCCCCAACTGGGGTGTTCCAGTGACATTTTACCAAACGGCGTGTTGATATGGAGCGAGGCGGGTAATTTGCTCGTATTCGAGCCGCAGGCGATATCCAGGATCTTTTTGTTTTGAATATTGGATAATCTCTGATAGGAATTGGCCAGCCTGCCAAACATTTGCTTGAGGACCTCTTCGACCCCGGGCTCTTTCGCACTTTTCCGGCCCAAGGCATAACGGGTATCGAGCGCCTGGATGGTTTTGGCGATCAGTATACAATCCTGCGGGTCCTCCCATAAGCGGATCAGTTCGGCGATCAGCCTGTCTTGTTGGTTATTCCGGATTGGAACGGTCATAGGTTTACCACAGCCATTTCCCGGATGGAATTAACCTTCTTCTAAATCCCGATCGGTTCCCGGACCAAGATTACGGTCATCCGCCCGCTGTTCCATTCACGCTCGATGAGCAGAATTTTGCCAACAAATGTTCCGATGTTGGCGGCTTTCCGGATCTGGGCATCCTCCCAGGGCAAAACATATTCACGGATACGCCTGAACGCGGTTTCGAGGTTGGGTACGATCTTTTGACTTCCAACCACCAGGATCACCTTGCCGGCTGTGTTGGCGTAGGGACCAATCTGGCTTGCAGTGGCAGAAGCCACCACCAGGATGCCATCCTCCGTAATCGCCTGAACACTGCCCAGCATGAAATCAGGGGCCGCGATAAGTTTTCGAATTTCTCGCCCTTGGGTCTTGCGATCCATTTTGAGGAATTGGTGTCGTAATGCGTTGTATTGATTCTGATCCTGGATTGCATCAAAAATGCCGGAGTCCTGGAGGGTTTTTGACTTTCCGGAGTGGACTTCTGCCCCTTTTGGGAGCCGCTCAAGTACAATCTGTCGCGCTTCTTCTCCGTTGTCAACGATCAACAGCTCGATGTTTCGTTCCCGGATCCGATCAGCAACTCGTTGGAGTATGGTTTCAGAGGCCGGTTCCATAAAGTCTTGCTGAATTTGGGACATATCTCAATATCTCCTTAGTTTTGTCTCCATTTTTGTGCAGATCTTGGTAATCCATTAAAAGGACTGAACGGCCTGCAACAATTCCTTGCTTTCCTGCAGCCACGTATTTGGGTTCGTGGCGCGCTTGAGGTAGAGCACCGCGCCGTTTGGGTCCACGATGACGGAGGCGGTGCGTTGGATGCCAATGAAGTTCTTGACGAGTTCATAACGATGATAGACGGCACGATCTGGGTCAACCAGGACCGGGAACGGCGTTTTGAGTGTCTCTGCAAACCTGCGGGCACGATCGAGTGTATCACCGAGGATGATTAGAATCTGCGCCCCGGCTTTGACGAACTCAGTGTTCATGCGCCCCAACTGGGCGACGTGTGCGCGGCACTGTATTCAGTTGTACTCGCGCACAAAAAATAGGACGGTTTTTTTGCCACGATAATCGGAAAGAGCAATCTCGCCGCCGGTATTTGAGATGAGTTTGAAATCAGGCGCAATAGATCCAACTTCCAATTCAGTGTTTGACATCATCTTCCTTCCTCGACCGGTCAAAATTCGCGGCCGGACATTTTGTTTGCATGGGGGATTATAGGTCTCAATTGTTAATTGAGCGTATGAAAGGTGAAGGAAATGAAATAGTAAGCGAGTCTCCATGGTCGGGAGATGATTCCAATCTAATAAGAGTGCGCTATCCTATGGATGTGGTTGAATCTAATCTGGTTTACCAAAGACAGGCTCCAAACAGGGCGACCAGTAGCAGATAGTTCTATTAATAAATCTGATAAATTGCTTTATCGATCACGTCCTTTCGAAGCGATTGACTCTAGACAGGTATCAGATTTGTTGATCACAACCAAATCTGTTTACATCCAGTTTATAAATAGGGTGTATCCTCATTTCTGAAAATGCCATCGTTGTGATACTGAGCGGCCTATTCAGAATATCAAACGGTACCATCTGTAAGTTCACGCAGCACCTGGCTTAGAAAAGGACAAGCAGGGATGATGAATAAAATAATGATTGTCGACGATGATCCTCATATTCGGGAGTTAGCAGGAGTATTTTTAAAAAGAGAGGGCTTTGATATCCTGGAAGCCTCTGATGGAGTAGAAGCCCTTGGCAAACTCGAGACTTTAAAGGTAGATCTGGTCATCGTCGACGTCATGATGCCCAAAATGGACGGCTGGGAGCTGTGCCGCGAGTTGAAGGCAAGCTCTGACGTTCCTGTACTGATGCTCACCGCCAGAGGCGAGACAAGTCAGAAACTAAAAGGTTTCCAATTGGGAACCGACGATTATTTGGTCAAACCCTTTGAACCGCTGGAATTGGTGGCCAGGGTCAAGGCCCTGCTGAAACGCTACCGGATTACCACCTCCCAAACAATTCAGGTTGGCAAAATATTACTGGATCGCAAGGCTTATTTCGTAAAAGTTGACGGCGAGGACCTCACCCTGCCCATGAAAGAGTTCGAACTCCTCTTCAAACTGGCCAGTGAGGCTGGAAGGACGTTCACACGGGAACAGCTGATCGAGGATATTTGGGGATATGATTTCCATGGGAATTTCCGCACCCTGGATGTTCACATCAACCGGCTGCGTGGGCGTTTCCCGGAGGAACTTTACTCCTTCAGGATCAGGACAATTCGAGGTCTGGGCTACCGCCTGGAGGTGAACTTATGAAAACCAAGCGGCTTTTCATCCGGCTCGGTGGGATAGTGCTCAGCCTTGCTTTTTTAACAGGAGTATTTTCGGGGACTTTTGTCCTGACTGCATTCGTTTATGAACAGCTCTATCTTCACCCAACTGCCCTGGCTGCCCAGGTAGTTAATTCTTTGCTGGGCTTGTTCTTTTGCGTCCTGATTATTTCGATCCTGGGCTTCATCTTCAGAACCAGACGAAGGGAATTTCTAATGGGCACAGTGGAACCGATCATCAAAGCGCTGGAGAGGATTGCACAGGGAGATTTTGACGTCCGGCTCGAAAATGAGCTGGATCGCGACTTCGAAGGGCGTGAACCAGTCAATAAATTGGTGCAGAGCGTTAACAGCATGGCGCTGGAATTGAGCCAGATGGAGGAACTGCGACAGGAGTTCATCTCCAATGTATCCCACGAAATCCAATCACCGCTGACTTCCATTCGAGGCTTCGCCCGGGCGCTCCAAAACGAGGATCTCAGCCAGGAAGAGAAAAACCATTACCTGAATATCATCGAAACCGAGAGCATGCGTCTGTCTAAATTAACTGAGGACCTGCTCAAACTTGCCTCCCTGGAGGCTGAGAACATACGGTTCGAACCCAAACCTTACCGGCTGGATAAACAGATTCGCAGCATCGTCCTGGCTTGTGAACCGCAATGGATGGATAAGGCCATCATCATGGATGTTTCCATCGAGGAAGTCAGCATCACTGCCGACGAGGACCTTTTGAGCCAGGTGTGGATAAACCTGATCCATAACAGCATCAAGTTTTCACCTCAATGCGCTAGAATAAATATCGCTTTGCACCAACAAGGGGATAAAGTACTCTTCAGCATCTCGGACACGGGCATCGGCATTTCAGACGCAGACCAGACCCGCGTTTTCGAGCGCTTCTTCAAGGCAGACAAATCCCGGCAGCGGTCAAACGGGGGCAGCGGCCTGGGACTATCCATTGCAAAGAAAATCGTTGAAATCCATCAGGGTGAAATCAGACTGCAAAGCAAATTGGACGCCGGCACCACCGTTACTGTGTCTTTGCCTGTTATGAAATAATCGAAAACCGATCGTAATGGAGCAACGCTGCGCGGCCCGAATATACGCAGCATTGCACTTATTTATTACTGAGATGCTGTTTATATTCAGTTTACATAGCTGTTGTATAAATGACGACACCAAGACAATAGCGGTTTATTCTCAATCCGCTTACGATTTGTTCGAAAGCTGAAGAAATCTGTTTTACCAAATCTTATAAAGAGATTCTCTTATGAAAACGATCACAGCGCCTTCACCATTGACTGTCCGTAGATCAAAAAGGAACACTCAGACGACGGTCCCTCTCGGCTCTTCCCTGAAGGCCCAGGAGGTCAATGAAAAGCATTCCTTAGATTCCCGGATGGACCAAACTATTCCGCAATCTGCCAACGTCCCGGCTACCAATAATTTTGCGGAGACGAGTAGTGAGATTGTCGATAAAGACAACTCACCAGAAAAAGCATGCTCTGATTGGGAGTGGGAATTGGAATATCTGCTTTTCCTCTCCATGTTTTTTGAAGAAAATGCATGTGAGGGTGAAAAATGACCTCCATTTCCGTGATGTCACGCTACCACCTTTGACGCTTGAAGAGTAAAATCATCCAGAATTTATTTCTGAATAAGTTCAGCTTTTCTCTAACCTTGGGCTGGATGTATAGATCTTGTATTCATCGGTTCAGGTGAACCTTGGAAATTAAAACATCCTGGAGGAATAAAATGGTAAGTAATAGTAATGAAGTAAAAGGCGTAATTGGTAAGTCGAAAGTTCAAAAAAAGGGCAAGCGCAGGAAGGCAATCATCTGGTGGATCATTGGCGTAGTTGTCCTGGCGGCTGCAGCGGTTGTAGTGGTCTACATGCTGCGTACACGCGCAAATACAGGCAGCACCTATCAGACCACGACCATTGCACGCGGTACATTGACGGCGACGATCGGTGCTACCGGTAACGTGCGTGCCAACCAGACGGCCATACTCACCTGGCAGACGTCTGGCACGGTGGATGCTGTGAGCGCGAAAGTCGGGGACCAGGTCACGGCTGGGGATGTTTTAGCCTCTCTCTCGCAGATTTCCTTGTCTCAGAATGTGGTTCTGGCCCAGGCGGATCTGGTGACTGCCCAACGAAACCTGGATAGTTTGCTCCACTCATCCACGCAAAGCGCCCAGGCGCAACTGGACCTGGTCACTGCACAGAAAAACTTTGACAGCGACAAATCCACCCTGGATAGTTTTTTGGCGTCCCATCATGGCGGCACCTCGGATGACATCACGAATGCACAGGCGAAGGTTACCCTGGCAGAACAGAACCTGCGCAGTGCACAGACATGGTATGACGAGGTTAAGTATTTGGGAGACACTGACCCAAAAAAGGCGCAGGCTTATACCAACCTTTACAATGCCCAGCAATCGCTCAAAAGCGCCCAAGACAACCTGGACTACTTTCTTCTGACGCCTTCCGGTCGGGATGTTGAACAGGCACGCGCCAACCTGGCACTGGCGCAGGCGAAATTGGACGATGCCCAGCGGGAATGGGACCGCTTGAGAAACGGGCCAGATCCAAGCGATGTGGCTGCGGACCAGGCGCGCGTGGATGCCGCCCAGGCGACGATCAATTTATCACGCATCATGGCCCCCTTTGCCGGGATAGTCACCGAGGCTTACCCCATGGCTGGTGACCAGGTTTCCCCCGGGACTTCAGGGTTCCGTGTGGACGATCTCTCGCATTTGCTGGTGGATGTGCAAGTCTCCGAAGTGGACATAAATAATGTCACAGTCGGCCAGCCGGTGGCGGTGACATTCGATGCCGTCCTCGGTCGTGAATATCATGGCAAGGTGGTTGACGTTTCGCAGGTGGGTACATCAGTCCAGAGTGTGGTTAATTTTAACGTCACTGTGGAGTTAACCGACCCTGATGCAGAGGTAAAGCCTGGTATGACTGCCTCGGTGACGGTCACCATCCAGTCCCTGGATAACGTACTCCTGGTCCCAAACCGGGCTGTGCATCTGGTAAACGGTCAGCGCGTGGTATACGTCTTGCGCAACAGGCAGCTGTCAGAGATCCCGGTCACGCTGGGCGCCTCAGACGACACCAATAGCCAGGTGACCTCCGGCGATCTCTCTGCCGGCGATGTGCTGGTTTTGAATCCCCCGGCGAATTTCACACCTGGTCAAGACAGCGGCGCCAGAAGTATTTTTGGTGGAGGATAGCATGGCAAAGGACTGGGTAATCCTCGCTGAGGATTTGATGAAAGTGTATCAAATGGGTCAGGTCGAGGTGCGCGCCCTGGCGGGTGTTTCGTTAAATATCGAGCGAGGGGAAGTGGTGGCCATCATGGGGCCCTCAGGCTCTGGAAAATCCACGCTGATGAATATCCTTGGTTGTCTTGACCTGCCCACCTCCGGTAAATATATCCTGGATGGGGAACCGGTTGAAACCCTTAACGACGACCAACTGGCTGATATTCGCAATCGCAAAGTTGGTTTCATCTTCCAATCTTTCAACCTGCTCTCGCGTACCACGGCGCTGGCCAATGTGGAACTGCCGCTCCGTTATGCCGGGAAGCTGCCGAACAGAAGAGAGCGGGCGCGGGCTGCGCTTGAGTCGGTTGATTTGGCTGATCGTATTTCGCACCGGCCGACGGAACTCTCCGGCGGCGAGCAGCAACGGGTCGCCATCGCCCGCGCCCTGGTCAATAACCCGGCCATTATTATGGCCGATGAGCCGACCGGCAACCTGGATTCCAAGGTTGGGAAAGAGATCCTGGAACTACTGCTTGCCCTTAATCGTGACAATGGAACTACATTGATCATCGTTACCCATGACCAGGCTATTGCTGCTCAGGCACAGCGGATCATCCACCTGCGCGACGGGCTGGTCGAGGAGAAGAAATGAACATCGGACAGTCCATTCTCGAGGCGTTGGAGACTCTGAACGGCAATAAACTCCGTTCCGGTTTAACCATTCTGGGCATTGTCATTGGTGTGGGTGCGGTGATTGCCATGTTGTCGATAGGGCAGGGTGCCCAGGATACCATTACCGGCGCGATCAGTGGTATTGGCACGAATCTGCTCTTTGTCTCTTCGGGAAATCTGGTTCAGGATGTGCGCAACCCCAAGCCCCTGACTCTGGGGGATGCCCAGGCGATGTCAGATCCATTTGCTGCCCCCGATGTACTGAGTGTTACACCCATCATCCAGGGCAGCGGCGATGTTACTGCCAGCGGCCAGACGATGAGAGTGAGCGTGACCGGTACCACGCCCCAATATTTCATCATGCAGAATTATTCCCTGCTCGAGGGCGATTTCCTGTCCCAGGACAATCTTCAGGGAAACGCCTCGGCTGTGGTGATTGGCCCGGGTGTGGCGGACAAACTTTTTGGCCGCCGAAATGGTGTTGTTGGTCAGACCATACGAATAAATGGGCAGCCCTTCCATGTTGTTGGCCTCCTGCAATCCAAGGGCGGTGGGTCGTTCGGCAGCCAGGATAACCAGGTCATCGTCCCGTTTACCACCGCCCAGACCCGTCTGATTCCCCGTTCCGTTCTGAATGAAGTGGATCAACTCTATGTGCAGGCGGTCAGCGCAAAGGCGGTTCCGCTGGCCACCGACGAGGTGAAGCAGATCTTGCGCCAGCGCCACCGCACGCCGGTGGGTATAGATGATTTCACGGTCTTCTCGCAAGCGGACTTTCTCACCATCGCCAAGACGGTAACCGGTGTTTTCACCATTTTTCTGGGAGGGATTGCTGGTATTTCCCTGCTGGTGGGCGGGATCGGGATCATGAACATCATGCTGGTGTCCGTTACAGAGCGGACGCGTGAGATCGGCCTGCGTAAGGCACTGGGAGCGCGTAAGCGCGACATCCTCGTCCAGTTCCTGATCGAGTCGTCCATGCTCAGCCTGCTGGGCGGTGTGATCGGCATTCTGCTGGGTTGGTTCCTGGGTTTTATCGTTGGTCGCATCGCGGCAGCCTCCGGGAATCCTTTCAACCCGGCCATCAGCCTGAACGCCATCCTGCTGGCCACGCTCTTCTCGGCGGCAGTGGGCCTGTTCTTTGGAATTTACCCCGCCAGCCGTGCCGCCAGCCTGGAACCGGTGGAAGCACTGCGGTACGAATAGGCCGATTTTGGTCTGGATGGCAGTACAATCCCCTCCGGCATCTTGATGGTGCCGGAGATTTTTTCAGGAGCCAGCCATGCCTGTTCAAATTGTCGAAATCGGTCCCGAACGCCTGGCGGATTATGCCAGTATACCAAGCAGGTTCGAAGTCAAATCCATTCTGCAAGTTGAACTGGTGGACGGCGGTCTGGGTGGGATGCTTCTGCACCGGGTGCCGGTGAAGAAACCTTACGTCAAGGATTACGACTCGTACGGAGAATTGCCCATCGACTGGCCGAAACAATTCGATGTGACCAGGTGGGGCTTCTTTCTGGCGCTGGAGGGCGGGAGACCCGCCAGTGCGGCGGCGGTGGCATTCGATACCACCGGGGGATTCATGCTCGAAGACCGGCGGGACCTTGCGGTGTTGTGGGATCTCCGCTCGCATCCGGCCTATCGGGGGGTGGGCATCCCGCTTTTCCGTTACGCGGCCTTTTGGTCCAGGGTGCGCGGCTGCCGGCAGATGAAAGTGGAGACGCAAAACGTTAACGTTCCCGCCTGTCGCTTTTACCAGCGCATGGGTTGCCAGTTGGGGGAGATCCGCCGCTTCGGTTATAGCGCGCATCCGGCGGTGGCGCATGAGGTGATGCTGAACTGGTACCTGCCGTTACAAGCCAGAGTATAATTGGCGTTGATGAACTCCAGACCGTCTTGAGATCTGGAAAGAAGCAGGTGCAGAATCGAAGCAGCAAGTACCATCGTTCCAAGGAGGATTTCGTGAAAGAGAAGTTAAAGCAGCTCAGAGACACCCTGGCCGAAATCTCAGATTTGAGGTATGCGGCTGCCCTGCTTAGCTGGGACCAGCAGACCTACATGCCATCGGGCGGAGCGGAAGCGCGCGGTAATCAACTGGCGTTGCTCGGGCGCCTGGTGCATGAACGGGCCACTTCGCCCGAGCTGGGTAAATTGCTCGAGGAACTCAAGCCGTACACGGCCAGCCTCGACCCGGATTCGGACGATGCCCGGTTGGTTAAAGTGGCCGCCCGCGACTACGAGAAAGCCGTACGGGTGCCGGTCAAACATGTGGTCGAATTTGCGCAGGCAACCACCCTGGGGCAGCAAGCCTGGATGGAAGCCCGCTCCAAATCCGATTTCTCCATCTTCCGCCCGCACCTGGAGAAAATCGTGGCCCTGCGCCAGGAATACGCCTCGTTCTTCCCGAATTTTGAGCATCCTTACGATGCCCTGCTGGACGACTTCGAACCGAACATGAAGACCGCCGATGTGAAGGTCATCTTCGACAGCCTGCGTCCCAGGCAGGTGGAGCTCATCCAGGCCATTGCCGGCAAGCCGCAGGTGGATGATTCCTTCCTGCACCAGCCGTTCGACGAAAAGAAGCAATGGGATTTCGGTGTAAGAGTCATCACCAGGTTCGGTTACGATTGGAACCGCGGCCGGCAGGATAAGGCTCTTCATCCCTTCACCACCAGCTTCAGCATCAACGATGTGCGCATCACCACGCGCGTGTCCCCGGGCTTCCTCAATTCGATGCTCTTCGGCACCATGCACGAGTGCGGTCATGCCCTGTATGGAATGGGGGTTGCCCCCGAACTGGAGCGGACCGGATTGGAAGGCGGCGCTTCACTGGCGGTGCACGAATCACAGAGCCGCCTGTGGGAAAACCTGGTCGGGCGCTCTTTGCCGTTCTGGGAGTATTTCTACCCCTGCCTGCAGGAAACCTTCCCGCAACTGGCGGGTGTCCCCCTGGAGAAGTTCTATAAAGGCATTAACAAGGTCCAACCTTCGTTCATCCGCGTCGAATCCGACGAGGCCACCTACAACCTGCACATCATGCTGCGCCTAGAACTGGAAATTGCCCTGCTCGAAGGCAAAGTGGCAGTCAAAGATTTGCCTGACATGTGGAATGCCCGAATGCAGGAATACCTGGGCGTAACCCCACCAAACGACGCTCAGGGCGTAATGCAGGATATCCACTGGTCCGGCGGCTCGATCGGCTATTTCTCCACCTATGCCCTCGGCAATCTCATCTCGGCCCAACTGTGGGAAAAGATCAACCAGGATATTCCTGACCTGGTCGGGCAGATCCGCCAGGGCAAATTCGAGGATCTTCTTGGCTGGCTGCGCGAGAAGGTCCATCGCCACGGAGGCAAGTTCGAACCACAGGAACTGGTCCAAAAAGTCACCGGCTCCAGGATCGACCCGGCGCCCTACGTGCGTTACCTCAATAAAAAATACGGCGAGATATACAACCTGTAGAAGAACTGAGACGCTCCAACCGGAGCGTCTCTGGTTTACGGGTATAATTTCGTCATGCACCGCCGCTTTTTCCTGACCTGCATCCTGCTTGTCTTTCTGACTGCCTGCACACCGGCGACTGCGACCCCTCCACCGGCCCCGACTCTGACCCCTGTCCTGCCTGCCACGATCCAATCCACGGCAACCCTCCCCGCACCTGCAACCAGTTCCCCGACTGCCGAGGTTGTCTCCCCCAGCCCGGAGACCTCCCCGACTCCTGAGATTACTTTCACCCTCGAACCGACCATCACCGAGACCATCCCACCGCTCCCGACTCTCAACCTGCCACCCACGCAGGAGGCTACCAGCCTCCCCCAGCCGGCAGTTGGCTCGGGCGCCATCCAGCTCTACGCTCCGGGCCCGCTTTCCGAGCTTGTCTCGCCGTTGGCAGTCTATGGGTACGCCATCCCCGGTTACGGGAACAAAGGCAACGTTAACTTATATGGGGAAGATGGCCGCCTGCTGGATTCAGAGCTCTTGCAACTGAATACCGCCTACTTGTGGGCGTATTTTTATTGGACACTGGATTTCAGGGTGCAGGGGGCAGGGGAGTTGGCGCGGCTGACGATGAGCACGCAGGATCAGTATGGGCGGCTCACCGCCGTGTATTCGGTCCATCTGATCCTGCTCCCCGAAGGGTTCTCGGTCATCAATCCACCTGGAGATATGAAGGAGCGCTGCGTCATCGACCAGCCCGTACCCGGGCGCCGCATCTCTGGTGGAATGCTGGCAGTGACCGGGGAGATGCGTCCATTCAACAGCCTGCCTCTGGTGGTTGAACTGATAACCAGGGATGGCAAAACTATCGCTTCACAACTGGTGGCCATTACACCTGCCCCCGACGATAGTTATGTGCCATTTCAGGTTAACTTGCCTTATACTGTTTCCACCGGTACCTGGGCCCTTCTGGTGATCCGCCAGCCGGATGACCGCATTGGCGGTACCATGTACTTATACAGCCGGGAAATTTTCCTCAGTCCTTGACTTGCCCCTGTGGGGGTGATACAATCACCGCTCGTTCGACCCGTCGCGGGGTAGAGCAGTGGCAGCTCGTCAGGCTCATAACCTGGAGGTCGCTGGTTCGAGTCCAGCCCCCGCAACCTAAAGACGCCTGAGAAGGCGTCTTTTATTTTGGGACGGGCTCCCCCTTACAGAGGTCAGGCGAGTCCAGCCTCCGAAAAAAGTGGGTGCACATAAGATCGGTGGTAAGCGCTGGATACGGAAGTATCTACTAATAGATTTTTTGTAATCAAGCTTCGCTAGACCTTCCCTTGAGGGTTGTCAACACAAATTAGAAGTCTCCGCTTGACAAAAAGGAAATATGCTATATAATGAAAATGTAAACAATTACAAAAATATGTAACGTAATGTTATTATCTAGTTGTTCGGCAGGTGATCGTCCATATAATAACCCTGTCAAGGTAATGCCTATTTGTTTCTCAGAATTATTACAGGCATTTTTACCGGAAAATATGCAGGTTATTGCGATTTTTCTCATAGTAGCGGAAGCCGAATAAATCGGAAGTGCTATAAATCATGCGTTTCATGAATATTTTTTTTGCTATCTTTGTAAACGATTACATTATTTATCTTGATTTGAACACCCAATGTTGAGTATTGGTCAATATGAACCAGAATCTAAAATAATTTGCGAAAAGTACATCTTATGACAGAATTAAGACGCAAACCATCTACACTTAAACAAGTTGCCGCATCCGCAGGGGTCTCGACTGCCACAGTTTCGCGCGTCATCAGTGGAAACGGTATAGTGAGTAAGAAATTATTAAAACGAGTCCAGAATGCGATTGATACTTTAGACTATCATCCGAATCAGGCTGCGCGCCGCCTGCGCCACATGAGCACAAAAATCGTAGGGGTGGCTATTTCAGATATTCAGAATCCGTTTTTCTCAACCCTGGTCGAAGGTATTGAGAGCGTCTTACAAGAAAATAGATATCTCCTCCTCCTGGGGAATTCGAATGAAAATATGGAGCGGGAGCGTCAGCACCTCAATACTTTTTTATCTGAACGCGTATCTGGTGTTATTTTCAATTCCACCGGTGATGATATAGCCTATTATGAAAAATTTCGTCTCGCCGGGGTACCCCTTGTAGCAGTAGACCGCAAACCAAATAAGCTAGACGTTGACTTGATCCAGCTTGCCAATGAAAAAGCTGCCTTCGATGCTGTCAATCACTTTTTCATGGAGGGTCATCGACGGATTGGGTTAATCGCTGGACCAAGTACGGTCAGCACAGGTTCTGAACGATGTGCGGGTTATCAACGTGCGCTTCAGGCTTCTGGTTTACCGATTGATCAGGAATTGATCCAAACCGGTGATTTTCGCCTTACAGGCGGATATCAAGCCATGCGGTCATTGTTGGATTTACCCGAGCCTCCTTCCGCGGTGCTCGTTTCAAACAATCTAATGACTTTGGGCGCGTTGCAAATGATCCACGAACGTGGGTTAAGCATTCCAGATCAAATTTCTTTAATTGGATTCGACGACATGCCTTGGGCGGCTTCCTTACGCCCGCCTTTGACAGTTATTGCTCAACCAGTCTATGAGATGGGTATTGCTGCCGCACATCTTGTATTAGATAGGATTAAGGAGCCTGAAGGCCCCATCCGGCAAATTACCTTCGAAACCAAGTTAATCGTACGGGCGTCTTGTAGATGCGCCAAGCTCTTTTATCCGAAAGTTACGAAGGATGAACAGAACTTATAGACCAGAGAGGACAACTCAACCTGTCTGAGGAGAATACTTTGGTTAATTCAATTCCCACGTTCGGAGAACACATCAGTGAGGACCGTCTAATCGGTCACCTTCCAAAAATTGGAATTCGTCCGATTATCGACGGCCGTAAGAAGGGGATTCGAGAATCTTTGGAGACGCCCACCATGGCATTAGCCCGCGCGGTTGCGGATTTGTTGACATCGAACCTGCAACATGCAAGCGGTCAGCCGGTAGAGTGCGTCATCCCTGATTTTTGTATTAGCGGTGCTGCAGAAGCAGCCCAAGCGGCTGATCTTTTCACACATTATGGGGTCGGTGTTTCAATTTCGATTACGCCTTGCTGGTGTTATGGATCGGAGACAATGGATATGGATCCATTCACCCCAAAGGCTGTCTGGGGATTTAATGGGACAGAGCGTCCCGGAGCGGTTTACCTTGCTGCAGTATTGGCTGCCCATAATCAGAAGGGACTTCCGGCTTTTGGTATTTATGGGCGCGATGTGCAGGACGCTGGTTCAACCGATATTCCAAAAGATGTGCAGGAAAATTTATTGCGGTTCTCTCGCGCCGGTCTGGCTCTTGCAACGATGCGCGGCAAATCTTATCTGGCAATGGGGGGGGTTTCAATGGGAATTGCCGGCTCGATTATCGATCAAAAATTATTTGAGCAATACGCTGGGATGCGTGTTGAATCGATCGATATGAGCGAATTCATCCGCCGGATCGAAGAGAATATTATTGATGCGGAGGAGTTCGATCGAGCAATGAAGTGGGTTGGACATTTTTGTAAAGAAGGACAGGACAAGAATCCGCCCATCCAGCAGCGATCCCGTGCGAGGAAAGATCAAGATTGGGAGTTTGTAGTCAAGATGACTATGATCGCCCGGGACTTGATGGTCGGTAATTCCAGACTGGCCGCTTTGGGATTTGGCGAAGAAGCGCTCGGGCACAATGCAATTGCAGCCGGTTTCCAGGGACAACGCCAGTGGACTGATCATTACCCGAACGGCGATTTTATGGAGGCGATTCTGAATGCCTCCTTCGACTGGAATGGTATTCGCCAACCCTTTATTTTAGCAACTGAAAATGACTCGTTGAATGCCCTCTCGATGCTCTTCGGTCATTTACTGACCGATACTGCCCAGATCTTTGCAGATGTGCGAACTTATTGGAGCCCGGCAGCCGTTAAGCGCATTAGTGGATATTCATTGAGTGGCCTGGCGGAATGTGGGATGATCCATCTCGTAAATTCGGGTGCGGCTGCCTTGGATGGGACCGGGCAAATGACACGCGGCGGGAAGCCCGTAATGAAGCCCTGGTGGCAGATCGAGCCGCAAGATGTAGAAGCATGCCTTAGGGCAACCACCTGGTATCCGGCGATGCTCGAATATTTCCGCGGCGGCGGTTACTCATCCGGATATTTAAGTTGTGGCGGAATGCCTATGACTATGTGCAGGCTTAACCTGGTTCAGGGGCTGGGGCCGGTGCTTCAAATAGCCGAAGGTCATTCAATCGACCTGCCTGCCAATGTACACACAATACTAAACGACCGCACCGATCCCACCTGGCCGACCACCTGGTTTGTGCCACGGATCACCGGTAAAGGTGCGTTTAAGGATGTTTATTCGGTGATGAATCATTGGGGGGCCAATCACGCGGCAATCAGCTACGGCCACATTGGCGCGGATTTGATCACCCTGGCATCAATGCTGCGTATTCCAGTCTGCATGCATAACATCGAGGAAGAAAATATATTCCGGCCCAGCGCCTGGACTGCGTTTGGAACCGATGATTTGCAGTCTGCAGATTATCGGGCTTGCTCTAACTTTGGGCCGCTCTATCGTTAATACCGAGTAATTACCCAGAAAGAAAAGACGAGCCTGGATGGCAAGGAGGTGCCTATCGACCTGATATCAAAACTGCCCACCTTTTCCGATTTCACTCTCATTTTCATCTGGACCGTGCCGGATACGGAGTCTGCTCCGATTGCAGAGGTAGGCCTGGAAATAATCCCGGTCCTGGGTGCGGACGGCGTCCTTTACCTGGATTACCTGACCTGGGATGGGATACCTAAAGTTATTTTTTCGCGCCCGGCTCGGAGAGGGAAGATGTGGCGCAAGGCCTGGATCACTGGGCTGGACCACTTCGGGACCTGGGCGGAGGTACCCTTCCGGATCAGCCAGGATGAAGGTCGAGGCTTATTGATCCAGGGCTCCCGGGAATGGACCGATTACCGGGTTGGTGCTGACGTAACCCCTCAGCTCATCAAATCGGGCGGGATCGCCGCCAGGGTCCAGGGCCTGCGTCGTTTTTATGCCTTGATGCTGTCTGAACGCGGCAAGGTGCGTCTGATCAAAGGACTGGATGGAGACCGGATTTTGGCGGAGGCAAATTTCCCCTGGCAAATCGGAAAAACGTATCACCTTGACCTGAGTGTGATCGGGGATCGGCTCCAGGGGGAGGTGGATGGGCGTTTGCTCTTCGACATCCACGATATTGAACGCCCTCTGCTTAGCGGATGTGTGGCATTGGCGTGTGAAGAAGGCTGCTTTTCCACAAACTCTATCTACGTCGCTCCCATCGGATAAGAAAGCGAACGGATATTTCCAATGAAACCGAAGATTGTAGTGATTGGAAGTTCTAATACGGATATGGTCGTGTATGTGACGCATTTGCCTTCTGCGGGTGAAACCGTATTAGGGCACCAATTTGAAAGCTCCCGGGGAGGCAAAGGCGCAAACCAGGCGATTTCCGCGGCGCGTTTGGGCGCTGAGGTCTGCTTTGTTACCCGTCTGGGTCGGGATAATTTTGGAGAAGAGTCTTTTAAATGTTATGTTCAGGAAGGGCTGGATACCGATTTCATTGTTTGGGACGAGAAAGAGCCTTCCGGTGTGGCTCTGATTATGGTCGAACGTAGCGGTGAAAATAGCATTGCGGTCGCGTCAGGTGCGAACGCTCATCTGAGTCCTCAGGACGTGGAGGCGGCCGCTTCTGCTATTCGCAGCGCGAGTTGCATCCTGTTGCAACTTGAGATCCCTTTGGAGACCGTAGAGGCAGCGGTCAATTTGGCCAGCAAATCTGGTGTGCGGATCATTCTTAACCCGGCCCCTGCCGTCCAGTTGCCGGCGAGCTTGCTGAAAAAAGTGGATATCTTGACCCCGAATGAAAAAGAAGCCGACCTGTTGGCTGCCGGTTATACCTCGGCTCATGTAGGGGATGTGGCTGGCTTTTTATACCAGCAAAGCGGGGTCAGGAATTTAGTTATTACCATGGGGGCGAAAGGGTCTGTGATTTGCGGGAGCAGTAATGCCTTCGTACCCGGCTTTCCGATCCAGGCAATCGATACGACCGGAGCAGGAGACGCATTTAATGGTGGGTTGGCAGTAGGTTTGGCGCGCGGCGATGACCTGATCACAGCGGTACGTTATGCGAACGCTGTGGGAGCACTATCCACGACACAGTCGGGTGCCCAATCGTCGTTGCCATCAGCCTCGCAGGTGGAGAATTTTCTTAATCAATCTTCGGCTGGGGTCCCATCTAGATTAAAACACCACAAGCTGTGAGGCACGGTATACGAGCGAACGCTATGGAAAAGGAACGCTTATGCAGGACATCTTAAAGATCATCCAGGAAAGACACTCTGCCCGGCTGCCCTTCGATCCAGAGCGCCCGATCTCCGGGAAAGACCTGCGGCAGATCCTGGAAGCAGGGCGATGGGCACCCACCGCTCACAATATGCAGAACTTTGAAATTATCGTCGTCGATGATAGAAAAATTCTGGAAGAGCTCGGGAACATCAAAAGCATGGTCTCCGATGTCTTCATCCGGGAAAACTACCAGCAGCTGTCCTTTTCAGAAGAAGAACTGCTTCGGAAAAAAGTTGGGCTGCTCGGGACCATGTTCCCGCCCTCCTGGAGGACACCCGGCGTCAAACCGGTGCCTGAAGAAGGTCGATCGCGGCCTTTCCCGGTCTGTCCCACCCTGCTGATTGTGCTTTACGACCCTGGCAAAAGGGCGCCTGCTTCGGAGGGGGATTTTCTGGGCATCATCAGCCTGGGCTGTATGATGGAGAATCTTTGGTTAATGGCCAGTTCGCTGGGGGTCGATTTTCAAATCATCAGCGCCTTGGCCAGCGGACTGGTCGAAAAACAGGTCAAACGCATCCTGGCTGTCCCCGAGCATCTGAAAATTGCCTTCACCATCCGCTTGGGTTATGTGATTGCGGCGCCGTCGCGCCATTTGAGGGTACGCCGGGATATAGAAGATTTCAGCCACCACAACCACTTCGGAAACAAGGGTATTGATTGAGGTGGGGCACGTAGAGCGGAAAAACTCTGGCCAGAGGGCTTCCACTCTGAGGGTTGTGCCGTGCGTTGCTTAAAAACTTTTACAATTAAGGGACGCAGATCGTCACCGATTGTTGATCCGGCCGGCGTTCGAATTAGCTGGCCGGTTTATTTTCCGGGATTCCTGGCCGTTTTCTCCATAGCTGGATGCCCAGGAATGTTCCATTGACCAGCAATGCGACCAGGGTCGCCAGGGCATACACCGCCCATGGGTTGCTTCTCTCGACCAGCGACCGGATGACCAGGAAGAAAACCACGTACGAAAAAAGACCCAGGCTCACCCCCTGGATCAACCGTCGGGCAGCGGTCGCTCCGCCCTCTCGATGAGCGAAGGTGACCATTACGAATGTGAATATCGGGAACGGGGAGAGAAGTCCGCTCCATTTCGGTCCAAGGGTGTTGGCTCCGGTGGTGATCAGAAGAAGGATTGAGGTCGCCAGGATCATCCGGGCGGGAAGGTCCCACGCTGGAGGCGAAATTGGCAGACCCGCCTCCACCCTTTTTCCCAGGGTCAGCATGCCTGCTAAAAGGACAATGGGTACGAGGATGGTGGTGAGCCGCGCATCGATTTCCAGAACGGATATCCCCGTCACCACAACGGAGTACAGGAGCAGGCCGGACAGGGCGGATAGATACCAGGGAAAGCGCCTGGCGCTGAGCACGTAAGTGACATAGAATGCCGTCACGGGGATCAGCCCGAGCATGGCAGAGTTGGCTGCACCCGCCGCGAAATGTCGGCCCTGCTCTACTGCCAGGAAGATCGAGACCGGGCCGGATGTCAGGGGCAGGCCGATTAATAATCCACCGATGGATTCTCCCCAGCGCCGTGCAACCAGTGTCACAATTAAAACGATCAGGGGGGTCAGGATAAGTTTCAGAATGAATATGGTTGTGTTCACATCAATGATCCTGTTTGGGATATTTTTTATCGATCACCAACCCTTAGTCTCTTTGGTTGCGATCAATACGATGATAACACTCAATGGTTTCTCTGGCGATCCTCGCTCGCAAAATCTCTGTTTTTTCTCATTTCCCGCGCCGCAGGATCTCGCTTTTCATAGTCGTTGACCAACCCTGGAAAGAATCATATACTATGCTAAATGTGTATGCTATATAAGTTTCACATGCCGACTCATGGTCAGGCCGCCGCTCATTGAGCCGATTCTTCGGAGGATGTTTAATGAATTTTCTTGAGCATAACCGTTTGGCATGGAATAAAGAAGTACTAACAGGGAACCAATGGACTATTCCTGTCACGAAAACAGAGATAGAGGCTGCCTTCAAAGGGGATTACAAAATTGTTTTGACACCCTACAAACCCATCCCTGCTGATTGGCTAGGAGACGTCCGGCTTAAGCAGGTCTTGTGCCTGGCTTCCGGTGGAGGACAGCAAGGGCCTGTCCTGGCTGCCGCAGGGGCGGATGTGACCGTATTTGACAATTCGGATGAACAGTTGAAGCGCGATAGTCAGGTTGCAGAAGCGTTTAATCTACCCATCAAAATAGAGCAGGGGAATATGCAGGATTTGAGTTGTTTTTCCGATCAGACCTTTGATCTGATCATCCATCCGGTTTCCAACTGTTTTATAGACGACGTTCTGCCAGTGTGGAGGGAATGTTATCGGGTTCTCAGATCGCCAGGCAGGCTGCTGGCAGGTTTTTCCAACCCGCTCATGTATATGATTGACTGGGAGATGGCAGATCAGACCCAACGCTGTGAAATCAGAAATACTATTCCATATGCGGATCTCCTTTCCCTTTCGCCTCAGAGCTTGCAGCGCTACGTGGAGGAAAAGAAACCATTTGAATTTGGACATTCGCTGAGCGATCAAATTCAAGGGCAGATAGCGGCGGGGTTTCTCATCGCAGGGTTTTATGAAGATAAGGGAGAACCGTTGCTGGATAAGTACACCGATATATTTATTGCCACTAAAGCTGTTAAGCTGTAATTGGGGTGGTTCTCAGGGATTGCTTGACTTCGGCTGGCGGACAGTGGCTCGGTACAGCAGCTTGGTGAAGTGGTCCCACAAAAAGGATGTTATGAGCACACAGTTTCTAATCCAATCCTCAGATCCCTCACTATTAGAGCAAGCCGCCCAGGTTGCCAAAGAATTCGCCCAGCAGTATAGAAGCGACGAGATCGTTGGGATTGTCTTTTTAGGGGCCATTGCCCGCGGCTATTTTGATCAGTCTGCCGACATCGATATCGCATTCTTTAATAAACACGGATCGGCTGTTCCTTTGACAACCAATTATCTCAAGGTTCAGGGCTTTGAGATTCATTGTCATTTTGAAGACTATGACTCCGATCTTCAAACACTCTGGGACATGTCAAAGCGTTGGACATATTCTCAAAGACAGATTTATTATGATCCAGAAGGCTTGATATCTCAGCTTTTACAGGAAAAAGTTCCATTGCAGCACGAGGAAAAAAGGTGGTTGTTAATGTCGGGGCTGGTACTCTCGGAATGGTATATCAATAGATTGACCCGCCTTTGGGTGGAGCGTGGCAATCTGGTTAGCGCCCACCATATGTTCATTCAGGGGCTCAACTATTTCTTTGACATGTTGTTTGCGATCAATAACCAGCTTGTCCCTGATATGAAATGGCGGTACTACTGTGTGGAAAGATTAACACGGTTACCTCTTAATTTTCATGGACGTATCAAAGAGGTATTGTTAGTCAATGCATTGACGGTCGAGGAAATCGACCGCCGCCAGCGGGCATTTATGGAGATGTGGCAGGAGATGGTCCCTCTCGTGGAACAGGAAGTGAACATGCCATACGACGAATTTAAAGAACTGGTCTAGATAAATAACAGAAAGGAACAGACCAGAATGAGCACACAAACCCCCGAACGTATTTCCCTGGGCCTCAGCGATCTGCGCATCAGCCCGCTCGGCATGGGCACCAATGCCTGGGGATTCAGCCACCGGGCTGACCCTGATAAGCTGCCGACCCTCGATTCTGCATTGGATAAGGGGATCAACTTTATCGATACGGCCGAGGTCTACAATTTTGGAGGCTCCGAGCGGACGCTCGGCCTCTTCCTACCGGGATCCCGCAAAGAACTGGTGCTGGCCACCAAGTTCTTCCCGTACCCCTGGCGTCTCAACAGATCCAGTCTGGCTGCTGCCCTGCGCCTCAGCCTGGAGCGGCTGGGGGTTTCCAATGTGGACCTGTACATTTTGCATTTCCCCGTCCCGCCGGTCCCGCTCGAAACCTGGGTCGAGGCGCTGGCGGATGTACAGCAGGCCGGCCTGACCCGTTCAGTGGGCATCTCCAACTGCACCCCTGCCCAGACGCGCCGGGCCCATGCCGTCCTGGCCGGGCGTGGGATTCCGTTGGCCAGCAACCAGGTCGAGTACAGCCTGCTCAAGCGTTCGGCCGAGCGCAGCGGTCTGCTGGAAACCTGCCGGGAGCTGGGTGTAACCCTGGTGGCATACCGGCCGCTGGGTTATGGCCTACTGACCGGCAAATACACCCTCGAGAACCTGCCGTCCTACCTGCACGGGCGCATCGTCAGGCGCGCCGACCTCCGGCGGGTCAACCCCCTGCTCGACCTGCTGGGCGAGCTTACCCGGAGTCACGCCAAAACCCCCTCCCAGGTGGCGCTGAACTGGATCGTGTGCAAGGGCGCTGTGCCCATCCCGGGCGCCAAGAATCCGCACCAGGCTGCCGAAAACGCGGGGGCGTTGGGCTGGCGCCTGGACGCCGCCGAAGTGGAAGCGCTCGATCAGGCCAGTGAACCTTTATCGTAATGAAAATTGGCTAATTTTCATCCCTGTCTGGCATCGTATTCCCGTTCTGCAAGTTGCGCAAGGTGACCGCTCCCAGGGCGGCGGCAGTCAGGGCGGCCAGGCCGCCCAAGGCCAGGCCCCAGCGCGCCCCGGCGGCTCCGGCAAACCAGCCAACGATGGGCCCGCCGATGGTGGTGGATCCCAGGAACGCCACCGACCAGAATGACATGACCCGCCCGCGCATTTGCGGCGAGCTCTCCAATTGCAGGGTGCTGTTGCCCAGCGAGGAGAAATTGATCGAGCAGATCCCCACCAGCACCATGGCCAGCCCCGAAAGAAGCAGGCTCGGCATGAAGGCCGCCGCCAGCACCGCCAGCCCGAACAGCAGGGAGGCGCTGACCAGCTTGTAAGGGTTGATGCCTTTGCGGCTGGCAAAGAAGATCCCTCCGATGGCCGCCCCGAACCCCATGGAAGCGCTCAGGAAAGCGTAACTGCTGGCATCCCCCTTGAATGTGAACTGGGCGATCAACGGCAGGCTGACCTGGAATTCAAAAGTGAGCGTGCCGATGATGGCCATCATCAGCAGGGTGGAACCGAGCACGGGCGTGGAGACCACGTACTTGAAACCCTCCTGGAGCTGGCCTTTGGCGCGCGGCACCGGCGGGGTGACCACCAGTTCGTTGGCGCGCATCATGCCGAGCATGATCACCACGGCAACGTAAGAAACCCCATTAATGATGAAACAGGGCGCCAGCCCAAAAGCGGCGATCAACGCCGCCGCGATCGCCGGTCCGATGATCCGGGCCAGGTTGACCATCGTCGAATACAATGTGACCGCGTTCCTGAGGTTGTCTGGTCCGACCATTTCGATGTAGAAAGTCTGGCGGGTGGGGTTGTCGAAGACGGTAACCATGCCCAGGCAAAAGGCCAGGATATAGACCATCCAGACCCTTACCAGGCCGGTCGCTACCAGCACGCCCAGGATTAGGGCCAGGATGCCGGAGATGGATTGGGTGAAGTAAAGGATTTTTCGCTTGGAAAGCCGGTCGGCGATGACGCCGCCGTACGGGCCCAGGAACAGGATGGGCAGGTACTGCAGGGCGGTGGTGAGACCCAGGGCCGTGCCGGAGTTGGTCAGCTTGAGCACCAGCCAGGCCTGGGCGATCGACTGCATGAAGGTGCCGGAGGTGGAAATGATCTGCCCGATGTAATACAGGCGGTAATTGCGGACGTGCAGGGACGAGAAGGTCTCCTGGCTGAATCTTCGTAGAGTATTGGATAGACGTCCCATGATCCCTTCGGTTGAACCCTGGATATCGAATAATTATACTCTTGCCCAATACCTTCGCCAATTACGGTAAATGAACAGGCATTTTAGTCAGATGATCATACAGCTTCTTGGCCAAACCATTCACCACCTTCACGCTTTGAAGTCTGTGCAAATCCGCTGGTTACCTCCGTTTGAATCAGACCTGTCAGGATATTTGGCTATTATGGCTCGGGAAATGGCCCCCTTCTGTTTGAAATATATATATCTTATTTAATTCTGGCAATCTGTCAGGTGGCTAAATTTAATTTGAATATCATAATAAAATGGTATGATAAGATTACTATCCGTCAAGGGTGTTCTTTAGGGGGTGTTCTTTGGGAATCTCTGAAATAGGGAAAGATATTGGTCTGG
>Ga0209777_10002505_pt1 | contig 24001 bp, 7 predicted proteins | sample FrelakmetHBP12HB_FD_187147 | JGI IMG/M metagenome (GOLD analysis project Ga0209777, IMG submission 187147) | Freshwater lake sediment microbial communities from the University of Notre Dame, USA, for methane emissions studies -HBP12 HB (SPAdes)... | ecosystem: Environmental > Aquatic >... | reverse complement strand
CCGCCGCTTGCGGCGAGAAAATAAGAATAAACCTAATCAACTTGATACCCCGCTGCTTGCGGCGGGGAGATTCATTTACGCCGGAGCAATCAATCCCCGCCACGGGCATCCCCGGCCGCCATTGGGAAACCTGCATGACGATCAACGACACATGGGGCTACAAAAAGGATGATCACAACTGGAAGGCGACAGGTACGCTGCTGCGCAACCTGATCGATATTGTCAGCAAAGGAGGTAACTATCTGCTAAACGTCGGTCCGACGGCCGAAGGTGAGTTCCCTCCCGAAATCGTCAGCCGGTTGGAGGAGATCGGCCGGTGGATGAAGATAAACGGCGAAGCTATCTACGGCACAACTGCCAGTCCTTTCAAACATCTCGCGTGGGGTCGCTGCACCCAGAAGCCGGGCAAGCTCTATCTGCATGTCTTCGATTGGCCAACTAATGAGCTGAAAATTCCCGGCCTGAGAAACAAGATCCGGCAAGCGTACCTGCTGTCCGATCCGGATAAAAAGCCGCTTGTCATTTCCCGGAAGGGGGACAATCTGATCGTAAAAATTCCTTCACATGTGCCCGACACGATCGCTTCCGTTGTCGTGCTTTCCATCGCAGGTCCGGCCGATGTGACACCGTACTCTATTATCCAGATGCCCGATGGATCCGTAACGCTCCCGGCAATCGATGCTACGATCCACGGCACCACCGCCCGAGTTCAATCCACTCAGGGAAAAGACAACATCGGGTACTGGACCGAAGCAAAGGATTGGGCCGGATGGGATCTTACGATCAGGGTGCCCGGCACTTTCGACGTCGAGGTCACTTATGCCTGCGAGGATGCCGCAGCCGGAAGCGAGTACATCATTGAACTGGCCGACAGAAAGCTGGCGGGTAAAGTCGAAGGGACTGGCGCCTGGGACAAGTTCGTCACGAGCAAGCTCGGGAGATTTCGGATCGACAGTACAGGCCGCCGGACACTCACCGTCCGCGCGACGACAATGCCCCATGGGGCCGTGATGAATCTCGCTGAGGTCAACCTAAAGCCAGTCCACTAGAGTGACAGAAGTGCGCAATTATGTTTGAAAATGTTCTTCGAAACATCAAGAAGCAAATCTATTGAGAGTTCAATGAAAATAGCACTCCCTCGAAGCAGGCTCATTCTCAGCACTGTGATCACCGGGACCCTGCTACAATCGGGCATCTCTCAAACCAACCCACCATAAACCCAAAGTCCCAACTGCGTTATCGCCGGTCAGGACTTTCTGTGGTCCGCTAAAGGTGGATTGTAGCAGGGGTAGGAGCTGCACACGATAGAGACATCATGCGTATACCAGATGAATTAATTTGTACGCCGATCCTTCATAACCTTCGATAAAGAGCGGTCTTACAAAAGGAACAAAACCCCTCGAATGGATGATTTTCCTCCGGAAAGAGGAAATCGATCGAGACGGAGCCTTTCACCCTTTTTTCCCCTCTATCGTGAGCATAGATGGAGTCATTATACCATGAGAAACGTCAGACACGTAGAGCAACAAAGAAGAACTCTCGAAAATCAAAACAAAAGAGCCGGCCCAGCTACCTGAGCCAGCTTCATTACTACGCAGAATATCGAAGTTCGACCCGGAAACCTATTTCAAGAGCATCATCTTCTTGATGTCGGTGAACTTGCCTGCGTGCAGGTAATAGAAGTACACGCCGCTCGGCAGGCTGCTTCCGTCAAACCGAGCCGTTTTATAACCAGCATCCTCTCTGCCATTGACTAACGTCGCCACTTGCTGGCCTAGAATGTTGTAGACCTTGAGCGTCACATAAGTCTCTTCTGGGATCTCGTAGTTGATCAACGTCCCTGGGTTGAACGGGTTCGGCATGTTTTGTCTTAGTGCGAACTCATGCGGCATGGAACCTGCCAGTTCATGGAGCAGCCGATTCGAAGAAGCAGTTCCTTGACCGCCGGGCGGACACGGTTGATAGGCCTGGGCCGAAACAAAAAGAGTTCCGCTTGTCGAGTTATTCAAACCGACGCTACCAGAGCCTGCCAAGGGAGTCTGATGTCCGCCACCGCCGGGAGATACCGAATAGCTCATTGCGTTTTCAGGGCGTAGCTTCCAGCTGAAGGTTATCGGATAGGCGGCATTTCTCATTATAATGGGGATACTCTTGATTGCGGCTGACTCTGGAACCGTTTCAATGAACCTCCCCGACTGAAAACGGGCATGGAAGATTCCAGGGAGCGGTGCAGGGGGCATCTCGAAATCAACGAATCCTAGGTTAAGCTTGCGCGAGGCATTTGCAATGAATAGGCTCTGGCCAAAACCATTCGCATCAACGATTTGAAGTTGGTCCAATGCAGCCATTGAGTTTATGCTCGATTGACATGGTGGCGGTGGTGCACTGCCCGTGATGAAAGACCATGTCGAGGACCATGCACTTGTGCCCCCGTTATTCTTCGCGTACACGCGCCAGTAGTAGGTGGTGGAATAGTTCAATGCCCCTATCTGTTCCGACGTTGTTGCCAACGAATCGTTCACCACTAAAGTACCAAACCCGCTACTAATCGATGCCTGTACGCGGTAAGATGTAGCGTAGGTGGACGAATTCCAGCTTAAGGTGGGCGTAATTGACACTCCGGTGCTTCCGTTCGATGGCGAAGCGAGCACTGGGGCAGCAGGAACTGGCGCAGTCCCAGTGGTAAAGCTCCATGTCGATGACCATGCACTTGTCCCAATATTATTTGAGGCGTTGACTCGCCAGTAGTAGACTGTATTGCCTTCCAGAGCCCCTGATTGTTTAGAAGTAGTGGTCAGGCCAGTGTAGTCGTACTTTAGCGTGGAGAAACTCGAGTTTGTTGATATCTGAAGGCGATAAGAGGTCGCGCCGGACGAGGTGTTCCAAATCAGCGTTGGAATAGTTGATTGTCCTGTTGCGCCATTTGCAGGCGTGGAAAGTGTCGGTGTCGGCGGAGGACTGCCTGTTGTGAAATTCCAAATACTTGACCAACCGCTTTCACCATTTGAATTCTTAGCAGTAAGGCGCCAATAGTAGGTGGTGCCATAGGACAGAGAACTGAGTTGCTGCGATGTTGCGGTGATATTTGTATTCTCGTACGTTAACGTCCCGAAACCTGAGCTTGGGGAAACCTGCAGGTGATATGCAGTAGCACAGTCCGTCGCCAACCAAGCCAGTGTGGGTGAAGTTATCAGACCTGTTGTGCCATTGCCCGGGGAAGAGAGCGTCGGCACTCCTGGCGGTGATGGCGGACATGGGGGAGGTTGCACTGGCGGGGGCGGGTTGTTCGCTGAAGACGATGCGCTCAGAATTATTGTTCCGCTCGAGCTTGTTTTAACCCAGTATCCAAAACCTGGCATGAGGGTCGTAGCCGTACCATAACCGGGACCGCCAGCCCAGCCCATGTAGCTAGATGTCACAATGCCGCTAGGGGATGTTGTTATCTTCGTAACAGCAATGCTAGTATCGATGCAGCCAATGATGTGCCACCCTCCCGAACTGACGGAGATATTCAGCGTAGGGAGCGAGACACCTACAAAATTCGACATAGAAGGGGTTTGTGGGAATTTTACCCAATAGCCTTGTCCTGGGGTAAGTTGGGATAAAATATAGTATCCCCCTGAGTATCCAAACAACTGTCCCGTATGAGTCGGATAGACCGCATAGGGGTTGAAATTCATGAAATCCAAGGGAACGCTCGCAAGGTTCCAGCCATTCTGTAGGCTAACGGGCACTGTCAAGGGCTTTTCCGGTACGATTTGTCCCCCGGACTCAAGCGTAATCTGTCCGCCATTTCGCTGAATGCCGTCTTTTACAATGAGGGTACCAGATACGTCGATGACAGCACCGACACCCATGTTAATAGTGCCCTCGACATACGAGGTAGTGTTAACCGGGATTCTTACGGTATCATTGCTCCCGATGCTTGTCGTACCACTTACGTGAAGCCAATTCCAAGAGGTGTTGCTCGAAAATGTCTGAGAAATCTCATTGGTCAGCCCTCTCTTCATCATTTCATACGCATTTACCTTGCCGTAACCTGTTTTGCTATTCCATGTTCCTCCTGTGCCACCCGCGAAACCTGTTGCGCTGCTATCAAGAGCAGCCTTCGTATCGCTGGCACTCTTCGATTCGAAGATGGAACGAAATAACGCAGCAATTCCGGCGACGTGTGCTACAGCGGCCGAAGTACCCGGGAAAGGATCTGCAAATTTTCCTTGTGCGCCGATCTCCGTATGTACGCTATCAGTCCCACAAACTTCTGGTGTTTGTCGGTCCACCTCTGGAGATGCGGCATATTGGCCAGGATTGTCAGGATCAAAGTTGAAAATAGGGGTTGGTCCTCTACTGCTGAAAGCCCTTAGCACGCTTGGACTGCCTGCTGAGTAAGCTCCGACCGTGATTGCTCCGTCAACGGCGTGATGGCCTGCTATTTGGTACTTAGCTTGGGTCTGACTGTAATCTGGGTAGGTGTAATACAGCACAGCACCTGGGGCGCTAGGGTTTAGGCTCCAAACGACCAATCTGATCATGACATTTGAGGAATTCTGTGTGACGCTGTTATCGTAATGGTACACTTCAACGTTATAGGTTTGTAATAATCCTGTTGAATTCGTGTAGTCAATAACTTCCTCTGGATAATGGCCCGGTTGGGTAAGATCACCCACACCAACAATACCGCCACTATTGTTATACAACTCAAGATTATAGTCGTCCATTGCGACACTGGTATCCGTACTCCAAAGATTAGCCCATTGCAATACGATATAGACGCGCTGACCTGCGGGAATGTATATGGGATTATCTATCAAAGAGCCCGAGAAATCAATGTAGCCATCAAACGCGAGGTCATCAATCGGCAGACCAGCCCATGCGCATTGACCCCCATTCCCTGCCGAACCAACATAGCATACATCTCCGCCAGACGACGAAGTTACTTCTTGAACTTTCTGAGCGACGATACCATCTTGGAATCGCGGTTGACCATAAGGTATTTGCTCGTCATCAACTATTACTTGACAGCCTGCATCGTTCAACGCTTGAATTTTATCAGCAATATCACTCTCGGGTTCACCTGGTGCAAAACCGTCAAAGGCAAAATTGACACCAGGGGCCATATCATATACAATTTCCATCATCGCTGTCCCCTCGTTACTATTCGCATCCCCGGATTCGATGATGTTGATTCTGTCTGTGGGGGGAAGATCATTTGAGCCAATAACATCTTGATAGTTCTTAACCCCATTTGCAATAACACCGACTGTAATTCCACTACCATCCACATCGAATCTGCCACGCGCTAAATCCGCAAAAAGCTGTCCATCACCATCAGAGGTGACGGCTCCTATGTCAGAAATTCCAAAAGCTGGGGGCAAAGTAATCGCTCCAACAACTGGCAACTTAGCCATGTTCTCAATTTCCCTAAAAGGAATCCAACAGTACATCTCTGTTTCGAAGCCACCATTCGACGTTATGATTTCTTTCACCAAGCCACCAACTCTTAGAATCTCTTGCGTGATTATCAGTGTATCTGAAAGGTTCTTTTTGTTTGCTAAATGAACAGTTACCTCGATTCTTCCTGAGTCGTCGACTCGTATCAAACTGCTTGAATATTTCTTCGCTAGCCCAAGTTTATTAGCTCCCTCTCCCGCTTTTTCATCCGTCATTTTCCTGATAATCTTCAGGAAACTCTGTATTTTCCGATCAACAGGAGAGAGCGATGCTTTGTATGCCTTCACACTGTCCCGGTGAGCTTTTCGTTCCTTCTGCTTCTCAGACAATTCCTGCGAAAATGTATTATTAATGAAAGCGTGGATGAGAGACAAAAGCATTACAGCAAGAATAATTTTTAGAAGAGAACAAAAGAAACCACGGCCTATCTTTTTTGTGTAAATTATTGACATCATAAATCCTCCAATATTGATTGTTTATCAGTTATGGTTTTAACAGATTTGTTACTTCCTGTATCCCATCTTCGTCTGTTCCAAAAAATAGCCTACCGTCGTCAAGCACTCTCAACCTGTTACTGATTATCACGCCATCACATACGTGAACACGTTTTAGACTCCCCCCCGCGAACTCATAGAGAATTGTTTGTTTTGATAAAAGCACTCCCTTCGGGTTTCGTGTAAGTGTTTCTCCAGAGACAAGGACATGGTCAACGCATTTAGGATCGACGAGCACGGATGTAATCGTTACTGTACTGTCGGCTTTCAAGAACATACTCCATGTCGAGCCATCATCTGTTGAACGAACCACACGATCAAGCTGACTTATATAGACTTCTCCGATATTCCCGAAAACCATACTCGTTATAACATGAACCGGGAAATTATCTGAATAAGTATTCACAAATAGCCAACTCACACCACTATCCGTGGATCGCTGCAGCCATCCGGCAGCCCAAACCCGTTCGGGTCGCTGCGGCTCAGTTTCAATAATGCCAATGAAATATCCATCCAGACTAGTATTCGCGGTACGTGACCAATCCGCGCCATAATCATGGGTCCAAAAGACCGCTGAGTTCCACCAATTGCAGGTAAAGATCAGACCCGGAGTGATCGGGCTCACAGCAAAGTAGGTCGCGGAGTGAATTTGAGTAAGAGACGGAATGCCAGTATATCCACCAACAAGATTAGAGTCTGAGGCAATCCATGTTAAACCTTGGTCTGTGCTGCGCAGCAAACCCGGGAAACCCTCCTTATCATTACCTATTCCCGCAAGTATCAAATCATCGTTATCGCCGAAAACCGCAACATCCAGAACACCATGCGTGCCTAAAGCATTCGTTTTTAAGCCGAGGTACTCCCAGTATCCCGATCCCAGATCCGATTTGAGAATGCGGAATAAACCATCTCGCTGTGTGCACGCATATATGTATTTCTTGCTTTCACGAATCGAATAAACCGAGAATCCCTGCAACCCGCGAGATACGAACTGCACTGTAGTGTCTATTGCTTCTATCGGCCCGACTTGATTATTTCTGCAGGCGCTCAAATTCAGGCCCACCAAAACGACCAAGGTCAGAAAGCTTGTGCGAAGGAAACGGGTTCGTTTGAATCCCATGGACAAGGAAATCCAAGAGAACCTAAACGGCTCCAAACCCAGATGAATCCATTTTTGAGCATGCCCAATGTTCTGAGCAACCAAGAGAATGCACGGCAAGATGAAACACTCCCTGAATTTCATCATGCAACTGACTTCCTACAAACGCGCAAAACCCGCTGTGCCACACACTCCGGCACACGCGGGTTAATTTTGCATGTCCACCAATCCATCCTGAAAGTTTTGATCATGAGATCGGCCACATTTGCCTCACAATCTTCACGACAAAGATACTACATTCCTGCCTGATTGTCAAGATCTTTTTGCGAATAAACAAAGAAATAATCTCGGAAGGGCACTCCGATGTCTCAACTCAAAGCATACCAATAACTCACATTCAAATCAACAGTCTCATTTCGGAACAGACTTGCTGGCCTGATTGACCTGCCGGTCTGGTAGGAAGGGATTGCGGGTTCATCTCGGGGTCCCGGGGAAAAATAAGCCGATTCATTGCAGAATCGGCTTTTGGAGTAGCAGGGGCCGGATACATGTACTAGAGAGGAATTTGAGTGTGTTTAGTTCCGCATGAAGACAGCAGAAGGAAGGCTGGTTTTCGGTGAAATTTAGAAGCATATCAGTCTAGTGATCCACTCTGGTATCTGTTTGATAATGTCCTTGGAATATTGTAGCTTCAGCGGAGGTGGTTAGGATTAGGTAGTTTATGTCTAAATCTAAAATAGACCGATCTTCACGAGTTTACTCAAGCCCGCTTGCATTGAAGTACAGTGTGGCGGTTTTTCATTTTCCGACCGTATTCCAAGATAGATTTCTCGTATTGAAAGGTTCGTTATGCCATCCAATCATGTGCAACAGAGTCGGTGTATTGTCGTTGTCCTCTCAGGATTGATCGTTCTCTGGTCATCAGTGTACGGATCGACCGGGAATTCAGTACAACTGGTTCGGAACGGTCATTCTGCTTACCGCATAGCGTTATCCGGGAATGCGTCGGAAATTGACAAAAAGGCAGCCGGTGAACTGCAGAAGTATCAAAGAGATCTCCATCGCTCACTTCAGTTCCACTTTTTCCCTCGCTTGCAGCGTCACCGGTCCCAGCAATCCTGACTCTACCAGCGGGTCATCTTTCTTCCAGAGGCGCCAACTCGTGAAAGAAATCCGACCTGTGGGGCTGGATTTTCCTTCACTGACCCATTGCGGCCAGGCTTTGAGCGTGCCATCGGGGTTACGGTCGCTGTCTTCCGGGAGTTGCTCGTCGCCGATCTGCCGGTTGATCCAGAGGTTGACGACCTTCACTTCGAGTTTGTTACTACCGCTTCTGACAACGTTGGTCACATCTGCGCAATAAGGAGGTTTCCATAAGATACCGAGGTCCTTGTCGTTGAGCTTCACCTGAGCCATCACTTCCAGTCTGCCAAGATCGAGATACAAGTGCCTGTCCTTCCCGATCAGCTCCGCCGGGACGTTGAACGTCTTGTGGTAGGTCGCAGCGCCCGAAAAATACTTCACTCCAGAGTCAGTGTGTTCGCTCCAGGAGATCAGCTTTTCCATTGTTACCTGTCCCGGCGCGCCAAGGTTCGGAGCAAAGGTGACATCCCACGGACCTGTGATTTCCAACGGCACCGGCAACGCTGTTACTTCGAATTGTTGACTCCTTCCGTCGGCAGACTTCACCTCGTATTTGCCGGTTTGGGAGACCTCTGCAGAAACATTACCGTCTTCACCCCGTACGATCACCACAGGAACATTCTTCACATCCGATGACGGTATAGGCATCGTTTTCATTAACTGCGCGATTTCGGTTTCAGACAACGCTTTGTCGAATTGACTGAACTCGCCAAGTTCTCCCCTGAAGTTTCCCACACCGCGAGTGTGCCGCACACCGACACCTGAATGCACCTTGTACGTGCTCTTCATACCTTGGTGGTTGAACTTACCGTCGATGTACAGTTCGGGAGTACCATCTTTATAGACCACAGTCACGTGTGTCCAACCGGTTAATGCAATAGCAGAAACCAACACAGGTGCGAAGTATGATGCACTATGCTCGTAAACGCACACGCCGTTCGTACCGATAGAAAGTCCCGCACCGGAATGATTTTCGTCCGGAGGATAGACCTCGTGACCCGGCGGCGGATAGAGCGCGTCATTGCGTGCAACATCCAGAAATACACCGCTGTTCGCTTCTTCCGGCAATCCGATCCTAACACCTGGCCTGGCCCAGACAGCCATCGTGAAGGTTCCGATAGTCGTTTTGTTATTGTCACCTTCCTGGGGCTTTGCTGGCTCCGTCAGTGTCGTATTCATGACTGATTCACCGTTTCGGGCGACGGATGTGATGCGGTCCGGCTCCGCCTTGCCATGCCCACGGAACACCACGAACACCGAGCCTGCCGGATCAAACCGGATCGGCACGTTCGTGCGACTTGCAGTCTCATCATAGACGGCCGGTCTCTCGATGACACCTTTATCGGGCCACCAGAGTTCGGGCCGTTTGTTCTTCAGAGGGAACGAACAGACCGCCGAGCCGGACTTCTGATTTTTATTCGCAACGAAGTAGACGTCAGCGCCATCGATGATTCGGTGGATGTACCGAAGGCTCACACCATCTTTACTATCGAAAATGAAGTCCGGCCCCACATTCATACCGGCGAGAACATCGGCTGGCGTTCTGCCTTGCACCACTCGTCCCTTGCCGAAACGATGCTCAGTAACCGTCGTGCCATTGCAGTCACCCCATAGTTTGTCAGCAAGACGTTTCACCTCCTCATCGCACTTCGGATAGCCGCTCATTCCGGGCGACTTTGCCGGCCGTGCGCCGATCACGGTCGCACCGGCGCTCACGAGGTCTCTGATCTTGCGCAGTAAGCGCGGGGTCATCGTTTCAGCTTCGGGAAGCACCATCAGACGATAGCTCATTCCATCGGGAAGTACCAACCGGCCGTCTTTTACTTTCATACGTGTCAGCACGACCTCGGGCGTACAACCGTCGAAGTTGTAACTGCCGCGATCCAATCCTGTCGGCCTGACGCTGACGGGCGGCACAAAACGCATCGGAGAACCCTCCGGTTCAAGGCAACATATATCCGCCACGAAGAGCCCTTGCTGGAGCAGGTACTGGCAGCGGGAAAGATACTCGTGCCACGCCGACGATTGCTCCCACCAGGTCTGTGTTCGTTCGTAATGAAGTCCCCATGGTCCCATGGACATGCCTGGCGGGCGATCCGCCCACGGCTGAAGTGCGTACCGGTGGAATACGAAACGGTTGATCCCCTCACAAAACGCCCAGTCGCCAAGGTCTTTGATGAAAGCCGGGTACCCCTGCCACTTTTCAGCATCGGTTGCCGTGAATGCTTCCGCGCCCAGGATACGTTTTCCATATACATGAGCCGCCGAAGACATTTCTGTGCAACTATACGCCGCGGCGTATTTGCTCCAGGACCAGAACTCGGCCATCGGTTCGTCCGCCTGTCCGGCATAGGTCATTTCGTCGGTCGGGCAACCGTCGTACGCTTCAATCGAGAGCCGCATACCGTTTTTGTGTGCCAGCGTCCGGAAATGACCGGCATAGTTTTGTACGAGAAGATCGGAAACGGTTTGCCGCAGATCCCAAAGGAAACGCTCGGAGACTTCCAGATTCTCCACTACCCTGCCTGTCATCACGGGGAGGAATGGGAGCAGATCATAACCGCGCAGTTCTTGGAATTCTTGACGAAAATTCTTCGTCCAGTTCTGCGAACCAACTTCCCAACTGTCAATGTGCGTCGAGACGAGCGTTTTCGGAACAAACGGTTTTGAGTCGGAGATGATCTTTGCCATCAGCCCGGCAAACATCGCATCGGCGCCTGCCTTGTCGAGTTTATCGCATTCAAGACCGAGGCCTTCGAGCGGCGCCGGATGATTGTCGGTGCCGGTCGGAGTGTAACCGATGCGAAGAACCGTCCATTTCCCTTCGGGTGCATCCCACAGAAGTCTGCCGTCCTTGTTCATACGCCCGGTCAGGTCAGTAACGCGGTCACGCGGGATCGTGAGATCTGCGGGGAGATCCGGCCATCTCGCAATCAGGGGGACATGATTTGGCGTGAAGGCAGCTTTGTCGCGAATGTTGTGAATGCGGTACCGTGGCGACAGTTCAACCTCCCCGATCGCAAGCTGCTTCATCTCCGGATCGCTACGTGTAAACAATATTCTGAACCACCGTGCGGAAATACCATCGAAGTTTAACTCCAGTGCCGGGGGATTTGCATCGAACTCCTGGACTGTCCTGAATTGTTCACCGTCGTCGGATACCTGCAGGGCACCGTGGCAACTGGCGCCCGGTGTTCCGGATAAGGACAGAGTGAGAACACGGGCGAGAAAAGGTTTCGCGAAACTGATCTGAATGAATTGGGGTTTATCTTTTTCAGGTAACGGCAATGTAATACAGGTACCGGTATCCCCGTCCACCAGTTTCTTGCCATCGAAGCCGTTATCCATAATACTCGCCGTTATGCTCGGAGTATACTCGGTCATCCTGACATTATCAGTCGCCGGGGTAGGGATCGCAAGTACAACGATGTCGCGGTACCAATCGGCAACCGCCTCAGGCTGAGGCAGGAGACCTACGAATCTCTTTCCGCCTGTCACGTTGGTTTCAGTCCAGACGATCTTTTTCTGTGCGACCTCCGGCGTGATCCACGGCCCTCCGCTGCCGCACCAGCCCGCATCGTTATTCATGTTCACTTCGAGGCCGAGCCGGTTCGCTTCCGAGAGAACGAATTTGAACATTTCACGCCATAACGTACCCGCGAACCGCGCGGGACCTTTCGGCGCGCCCTGGTCAACTTCCATGATCAGCACTCCGCCGATGCCGACGCGTTTCATCGCTTCCAGATCAGCGGTGATACCTTCGCGCGTAATGTTACCATCGAGCCAGAACCAGTACACCCAGGGACGGGCGGAAGCCGGAGGGTATAGGAAACCCCGTTCAAGACCGGAATTCTTTCCGGCCCCCGGAGCAGCGAGACACAAATTTGCCGCCAGCAATATAAGTGGGAACCATTTTATTTTCATCGCAGTATATCCTTAGAAATTATTTGGAGGGAACTTCAGATGAATGTCGACAAGAGAGGGTGAATTCTCGTTCGGTGTGGAATTTTCATATATCAGTGCTACAGGTGGAAATCGGCTGGATCGGGGATGAATACGGACAAAGAGAGCAAGGAGAAGCAGCACAACACTGAAACGACGGAGTTTGTCCACAGATACCTCGTTTAAGTATTGGAATTCATGGCCGCATCGTCGAACTATGATAGACATTGGGTGATGCACCTCGACTGTGCTCAGTGCAGGAAAGTTATCACCACAGGGTGCTGTACGTCAACCCATGGAAATATAGACGAAAATAAACAATAATTCAAATTGTCAACGCGGGAAATTTGCTATTGACAACGATCGGCGAAACCGCACGTCGTCTAATACTTCATTGGTATACCCGTTCGGACGTGTTCTCACTATGAACAGGCACGCGTTTATCGAATGAATGTGCTCTGTCCGAGGAAATCAATCAACGGAATTCCCTTACTCATGGCAAATTGAAATCTTACCCGGTCAAGGGCCACCGAGGCCGTTGAGCATCAATAGGAAAAGTCTTTTGACCAACTGGAGTTGTTACCTCACCTCTCCGATCGCGCTCAGGTTCTAACAGCCATGCTAACAGAAACGCGTCTCGGGCAAGCGCTTGACACTCTCCTCGAATTTTCTTAGTTTAGCGGCATCAACCGGTATGCCACAGAGTTCTTTTCAAACCCATTGCGCGATTGCGTAGTGGCTTTTTGTCGTTATAACGATATGAAGGAAGGATTTACTAACATTCCAATCGGTACATGAAACGGGGTAAGGTCAACCGCTGGAGATGAAAATAGTCAAATGAACGCAAACCATTCTAACGCCTCCATTTTGATCAGTAGATGGCGCATCATCTTCATGGTCTGTGTGGGTTTTGCAGGGCAAGGAATGATATGTCTTGCACAGCAAGCATCTTCCGAAGGCCGGCCATCGGAGATAACGTGGCGGGGCGGCTGGCTGCCGGAATCAGAAAAACGGGTCGATGAGTATGCCGCTTTCCGTGGAGTCTTCACTCTCGATCGCAGCACGAAACTGAGAGTTGAAATTGTCGGTGCGCATTGGTTTCAATCATGGATTGATGAACAGTTTTTGACTGAGGGCCCTGCACGTTTTCCACTCGGGCATGCCGAATACGAGGTTGACCAAGTGGATCTGAATGCTGGAACGCACGTACTTTCGGCCCTGGTTCACAATCAGGGGATATCCACCCGGCTGCTTCGGGGCGACATCATTCCCCCATTCTTGATCTGCCGCGTGTTCGCGGACGGCAAAGAGGTTGAAGTCCGATGGAAGGTGGAGCGTCTTGGGGGGTACAAAAATTCTGGCGTACGGATCAGTCCGCAATTTGCATGGATCGAATGGGTTGATACGAAAGAAATTCCCCGGCACTGGCAGGCCGTCGGTTTTAACGATTCCGCATGGAAAGTGCCGGCAAAAACCGAAGCAGCGGAGTGGAAAATGCAACCGTTAAGTATCAGTCCTGTCCGCCACTTCACCGTTCAACCGAAGTTGATTGCGGCAGGTTTACTTTCAGGCCCGTTTGAGGGAACGGAACCGCCAAATTGGAAAAAAGAGGGAGATGTTTCATGGTACGGACGAAACCTTCATCCGGGAAATGATGCCGTCGGCGTCTGGCGGCGGTACGATTTGGGAAAGGTACGGCTCGGCAGCCCTCGATTCTTACTCGACTTGCCCGCTAACAGCGTTGTCGAGTTTGCCTACAGTGAGGCATTGTATAATAGAAGTATCGTTGATGGATACTCTCATGATACGGTGGTCGTGTTTAAGGAACCGGAGGTTACTCGAGATCCGAGAGTGATTCCATATATACCGCTCTCATTTCCAGTCTCACGTAATCTCGATCATTACGTCGCTCAAGGTGGGGTGCAAACTTTTTCACCCTTGACCCCGAAGGGCGGACGGTACCTCGAAGTGCATATTCAGGCCGACCCGGAGAAAGTAAAATTCCTCAATGAAGAATTCATCGAGCGTAGCTATTTTGGCGACCCTCTGGGGCGCTTCGAATGCAGTGACGCATTATTGAACCAAATCTGGATGCTGGGAATCAAAACTCTGCGCGGGTGTACTGAAGATGCAGTCATCGACAACCCTACGCGGGAACGCGGGCAATGGACCGGTGACGTGCTACTCTCGATGTACATCGCCGCGGCGGGCTACAATGATGTGCGTTTGTTTAGACGCGGAATTCAACAAACTGCATACTGCGCCCGCGAAGACGGGATGGTAGCCGGATTGAATCCGGGTGGGCCGGGATACCTTTCGAGCTATGCCGCGCAATGGGTGACGTCGATTCTGAATTACTTTGACCTCACCGGCGATAGCACAATCCTTGAAGAAATGTACCCCTATGCAGTCCGGGATATGGAGGCTTTCGAAAAAGCACTTGGCGCGGACGGAGTGAGCCAGAAATTGGGATGGGCATTCATAGATTGGGGGTACGTGGCTCCCGATACCGGCTCGGATATCGGGCTTAATCTGCATGTGCTTGAATCATTGAGAAACATGATCCGCTGGAGTCTGCTTCTGGGGAAAAATCCCGAACATTTCAGCGATCTCGCCAGACGTTGTGAAGACATCCTCCATGAACGTTTAGATGCGCCGGTCAGATTAAAAAAATGGGAAAAGATCGGTTATCATTGCACAGTGCTCGCGTACCGCAATGGGTTCATCCCCCAGGTGAACCAGGCTGACGCCAGGCAGTTTATCAAGACGCATATCATGAATTGCTTTCCGAATAATCTTCAGGCTCCGCGCTTGTCGGATCCCGGAGTCGGCAGTTCACAATTAATCACCCCATATTTTTCGTATTATGCTTTTCCGATTCTGATCGAAAACGGAGATATGGATTTTGTCCTCGGTCAGTATCGAACCTGCTGGGGATGGGCGTTGAATGAGGGGCTCACGACTCAACCAGAAGTATTTGACCTCGGCTGGAGTCACTGTCATGTCTGGGCATCTTCTCCCACGGCTCAGTTATCAAAGTATGTCCTGGGATTGGTTCCGTGCTTCAGTCAAGGACTGAATCATTTCCGGTTTGAGCTTATTCCTGGAAGTCTCGATAGCGCGTCGGGAAGCGTGCCTTTTCCCAACGGCTCCGGCGTCGTGAGTGTTCACTGGCATCGAATGGAAAGCAACCGGATCAGCTACGAGCTGCAAAGTTCCATGCCAGTCTGGATTCATGATGAAAGATTCCCAAAGCCCGTCAGCGTTGAAGGGGAAAGGATTTTCATGGTAAAGTACCGGGATCAGAAATGGGTGTTGGAGAATTAAGGAATTGGCTAAGCAGTGACGTCACCCAAAGTGCCGATCCGGAAAGCAAGCACGGATTTCGCACTTTTACTAATTTGAGGAACGGTAATTTCCGCAACCATAGACCGCAAAGGAAACGAGAATGAAGACAAACAAAAGAATTCGAGTCGGCTTGTTTGGAATTGGATTGGACGCCTATTGGCCGCAGTTTGCCGGACTGTTGGACCGGCTGACCGGTTACCAGGCGCAAATAGCAGCCAGGCTCCGGAGCTTTGGCGTGGATCTCATCGATGCCGGGATGGTGGACAGCACTGGTAAGGCGCACGCAGCGGCGTCATTGTTCCGGCGCGAGGAGGTCGATTTGATCTTCCTCTACATCTCCACCTATGCGCTCTCTTCGACCGTCCTGCTGGTGGCCCAGAGAACCAAGGCGCCGGTTGTCGTGCTTAACCTTCAGCCGACACCGCAACTTGATTACGCAGAATTCAATCGTCTCAGCGACCGCGGCACGATGACCGGCGTATGGCTTGAGCATTGTCAGGCATGTTGCGCGCCCGAGATTGCCTGCGTTTTTAACCGTGCCGGTATAGCGTATCACCTCGTTACCGGGTTTCTTCAAGATGAGGCGGCATGGCTGGATATCCGCGATTGGGTGGAAGCCGCGAAGGTTGTCGGCGGCATGCGTGAAAATCAGGTCGGCGTGCTGGGGCATTACTACGGCGGGATGCTCGATGTTTACAGTGACATGACACAACAGTCGGTTGTGTTCGGCAGTCATTTTGAACTGCTGGAGATGTGCGAGTTGCATACCCTCCGGGAAGCTGTCACCGATGCGCGGGTGCAAACTAAAATTGAACAGTTCCGGAAAGAATTCAACGTATCGCGGGAGTGCGAGCATTCGGAACTAGTCCGCGCCGCGAAATCCTCGTGTGCGCTCGACGCATTGGTGGAAAAACACGATCTCGGCTCGATGGCTTACTACTACGAGAGTGTGGAGGGTCATCCCTATCGCGATATTGTCACCTCGATGATCCCCGGCAACACGTTACTAACGGGCCACGGCGTGCCCGTGGCAGGGGAGTGCGAGATCAAGAATGTGCAGGCAATGAAAATCATGGACCTTTTGGGCGCGGGCGGCTCCTTTTCTGAGTTTTATTTAGCCGACTTCAAGGATGAAGTAATCTACTTCGGGCACGATGGACCTGCGCATTGTGCAATTGCCGAAGGACCTGTCGGGCTCGTGCCTCTGCCTCTGTACCACGGTAAACCAGGTAAGGGACTTTCAATTCAGATGACTGTCAAAAATGGTCCGGTGACGTTGCTTTCAGTAGTCCAGGGCATCAGTGGGAAGATATCATTATTGACGGCAGAGGGCGAATCGGTGCCAGGCCCGGTTTTACAAATCGGCAATACGAACAGTCGATACCGGTTCTCCGTCGGTGTTAAGGAATTCATGAACGAATGGTCGAAGGCCGGCCCTGCGCATCACTGCGCGATTGGCATAGGCCATGTCGCGGATAAGCTCCGAAAAGTCGGCGAGTTACTGGGGATTGATGTGCAGCGTGTTTGCTGACTTGAATATCTGAACATTTATCCACTAATTGAAGTCCGAAAGTGTCCAAAAGGTTCGGCCGACAGACAATTGGAAGATTGCTTTGCTATGCAGAACGGCGCAAAGCAAAAGCCTTCAATCATTATGTAAGATGAGGAGCATATGCCAAATAAGGTAACCAAATGAAATCATTCGAACACGATTATTTTCTTCATCAACCGATTTCACAGCAAATGCTGATGAATGTTCGCGCACTCGGTGAGTTTCGTGGAAGACAATCATTATACCGCGATCAATTTCCCGAAGTGCTGGAGACCCTGCGTCGTGTAGCGATTGTTCAAAGCACTGAATCAAGCAATCGAATTGAAGGCATTACTGTCCCGGCAGATCGTCTTGATGCTATCGTTTCAAAGAAATCGAAGCCAAAGAATCGTTCCGAGCAAGAAGTTGCCGGTTATCGTGATGTGCTTTCTGAAATCCATGCTAATCACAACAGAATTCACCTTTCTCCCGACTTAATCCTTCGTTGGCACAAGCAGTTGTTTCGCTACACTACCGAAGAAGCAGGCACCTGGAAGAAAGAAGATAATGCCATCATCGAAGTTCTTCCCGACGAACGCAAAGTTATTCGTTTTCGTGCGTTGGCTGCAAGTGCCACGCCTCATGCAATACAGCAAATCTGCGACAAGTATCTGGAATGTCTAAAGCAAGGAACAGCTGAACCGCTTCTTGCCATAGCGTCTTTTATTTTTGACTTCGAGTGTATTCATCCATTCAAAGACGGTAATGGTAGAATGGGAAGATTATTGACACTCCTTCTTCTCTATCAAGCCGGGTATGAAGTCGGGCGATTCATTAGTCTTGAACGAATCATCGAAGAGAGTAAAGAAACATACTACGATGCACTTTATAAAAGCTCGCAAGGTTGGCACGAAGGAGAGCATGATTTACAGCCTTGGTGGAGTTATTTCTTTGGCAGTGTGATAGCGGCATACAATGAGTTTGAAGGACGAGTTGGTACCATTACTTCAGCACGAGGCGCGAAAAGGGAAATGGTCTATACCGCAATTCAGCGGCTGCCGGAGGAATTCTCATTCTCCGATATCCAACGTGTGTGCCCTGGAGTCAGCTTTGCAACATTGAAACGGGCCTTGCAGGATCTGAAGCGAAAAAAGAAGATAAAATCGCTTGGCAAAGGTCGGGATGCCCGTTGGAAAAGAATTGGTTCAATGAGCCATTAATGGTATCACCAAACCCTTTGGTGAGCCTATTAATGATGTTCTCAGATTGGTGGTTGATTTGACAAATGTGATGCAACGTCAGGTTAGAAAATGAGCATGACGCCTCGCACACTTTACCAATATGAAGTTTCAAAAAGAATTAAAATGTCTCTCCGGAAAGTCGGTAAAGAAAATCTCTATTTGAATAAGAAACTCTATGTATTACTCACAAAATAACGTGTCCATAACGGACACTTGTCTATTTCTATATGTCCAGGTTATGCCTATATTTGGACACGTTAAAATAACCTGTCCATAACGTGGACATATCCATAATGGAATAATAATCGAGTTTTGAAAGGATTCATAAGAAAGAAACTTGCTGTGGATGGGAAATCATTTGATGTAAAACAGGAACAACTCAGAAGACTTCAAGAAGCCTTCCCTGAATCTATCTCTGAGGGACAAGTAGATGGGGAAAAGCTACGCCTGACACTTGGAGAAGAGTTGGTGGTAAAAGGGGTTCTCAAGAAAATTTGTGCGACTGGAAAAGGCACATATTTTGTCCTCAGTTCCAAAGGGCTCATCGCAAAATGAGACACTTATGGGACATTTGAGAAGCCCGAAAACCCAAGGGGCCATAAAGGGGACATTGCCGAAAGCGTCCAGCCACCAAAATATCTTCATAATTATTTAATGGATGAGATTTATCGTGACAGAAATGATTTTGTGCACGGACGCTTTGCTGAACGACATATGCAGGTTGAGGCGATATCGGCCGTCCTTTGCTTTTATATGTTTGTCCAAGACATTAATTCACATTTAACAAGTCTATGAATAGATATGATTTTTCGCTGGTGTTCGGTTAGCTATCTACTGCCAACATTATAGGTTACAACTATGAATACTGGTGCACCTGGTGCCTTAGCAGGATATCAATTCCAATTGTGGTTCGTCGCATTGAAAGCTGCTGAAGCTTTTTTTAATGAAAACATTGAGGTAATACCTGAAACCCATACCGTCCCGGTGCCATTTGAAGTCAATGGAAGAATAGAATACCGCGAAGACATTGCGACGATTGATGATTGTGTCGTCATTTACGGAAATACTATCACACATTATGATCTAAAATATATTGCCCCAATAAATGCAACATGGAATTTGTCAGATCTCAAAAAAGAAAAAGTATTAGAAAGGATGTTCAAACAGCATCAAAGGAATAAACAGGCAATAATTAGATTTGTTAGTCAAAGTCCTTGTTCACTATTTCAAAAGGCATTTAAATCTGTATCAACGGCCTCAGGAAAAAAAGAAATAAAACATCGATTGAATAAAAAGCAGGTAAAGGATTGGAATGATATAAGAATACTTCTAAATAAATCAGACCAACAATTATTAGAATTTGCAAAAGTTGTGGAATATGAGTTTGCCAATATTGACCAGATGGAAGAAAGTATAAAAGATAAATTCAGAGGGCGCGTGACGAATGATTTTGCAGTTGCGAATGCACTTTATAAATATGCAATGGAATGTTCGATTCGACGAACGAAGATAAATCAGCAATCGGCCCTAAGTTATCTAAAGAAAGAAGGTGTTCATCCCCGAGCTCATCTAAATATAACCGACATCAAAAGCTCCTTCTTGCGTGCTTCAAGTTCTCTTATCGGTTGGAAGAATACTTTTGGCAAATTAATAAATTCTCAAATACAGAGAGAAGAAACCCAACAAGTAATACGATGGGTTAAACAAGAAAGGCTTGATTCAAAAGATCCTATCAAGGTTTTAGTGGGATCTGGCGGTTCAGGAAAAACAGTCATATGCCAGCAGATATACCAATCCTTAGCAGCAGAAGATATTCCGGTTGTCGGTATTAAGGCGGATCTTGTATCTGCAAAATCCCCTATAGAATTTATGCAATCGTTGGGTTTGCAGGATGATCTTTACAAACTCTTAACAGCTGTTTCTTCGGAGAAAAATCGAGTTGTGGTAATAGTAGATCAAATAGACGCATTATCGCTATCCTTATCCGCTGATCGAAGTGCAATTACTACTATGCTCAATATAATTCAACAGCTTATATCTGTTCCTCATATCCGCATTATTGTTTCCTGTAGAGCATACGATTTACATTTTGATCCGCTGCTTCAAAAATACGAAGATCAAAACAAAGTGGAGGTCAAAGAATTAGACAAGGATAAAGTAGAATCTGTTTTAAAGTCTCTTGGAATCGACATCAAACAAGTTCCGGAGAAATTGTTAAAATTACTTCAACATCCGCATCATCTTGATGTATTTAGCGAAATCTATTCAACCGATCTTGCATTGGATTCGATTTTGACTCTTCGAGATATGTATAGAAAACTTTGGGAACGAAAGATTACAATGAAAGGACAAGAATACAAATTAATCGAGATACTGGATTTCATATCTAAAAAAATGTCCACAGACCAAATAATGGTAATTAGTGCGGAATTGTTACTAGATCGATGGTCTGTGGGAACTCGATATCTTCTAAGCGAAGGTATCTTAATTCAAGCGGCTAACAACTGTCAATTCTTTCATCAATCGTTCTTTGATTATACTTTTGCACGATTCTTTGCCAATAGAGAAGAATCTCTCGCGGAGTATGTATTATCAAGACATCAGGGACTTTTTATTAGGTCGCAATTAAAGCAGGTGCTCGCTTATCTTAGAAGTATCGACGAAGCAAGATATGCTAATGAAATTGATCATCTATTTGGTTCAAAAAGAACTCGATTGCATTTGAAAGTAGCAATAATCAATGAAATCGGCTCTGAAATAAAACCCGTTGACTGTGAAAAAGAAATAATAGAAAGATTCGTTTTGGTGAATCCTGTGTTGCGGAGAAACTTTCTAGATTCAATCAGAACGGAAGCATGGTTTGATTGGTTAATACTCGAAGATTTATTGATCTCTTTTCTTGCTTCCTCCGATCAGGATTTAGCACAGGGCTCCAGTTGGATGCTTATAACGCTTGTCCAATATTGCCCTGAAAAAGTGCTGAGCTTTTTAAAGAATCTGTCCTTGTCAGAAGTAAATGATAAAATAATTAGTGAAGTTCTCTTTAATCTGAAGGACTGGAAACAGGTACATGCAATATCTTTATTTGAGCGAATTGAACCTTATCTGAATAAAGACAAAGTTTCCCGAATTAGTCACATCTATGTCAATGCACTTAGTGAAACTGCGGAATGGGTAAAAACTAAACTAACAGAAAATATTCTCAATAGAATCAATTCAAAAACCATTGATGAAGAATCTCCCCGTCTGGAGAGGGATTTCATTCCTTCGGAAATAGGATATGTCTTTGATAAACTGAAGAAATTACGTCGGGACTTATATTGGGATTTGGCCTACCATATTGTACCACTTTTGGCATTAAAGACAAAATTAGAATGGCGAGAGTCTACATTGTTTTTAGATAGAGCTTTCTATGGCTATGATGATTCGGGTTCTCTTTATGAACATTGGAAGTTATTGGATGGCCTCGTAGAGTATTTTTGTAATCTTGCAGTGAGTGATTATCAAAGATACAACGATATCTCGTCCCATTTATTATCTTCAAATTCAGTGACATTACTTACTGTTGTCATTAAGGGATGGAACCAAGCGCCCAAGAACTATATTGAACAGATATTACAATTTCTAGAAAGAAATGACCTCTTAAAGGAATACACTCATTTTACCCAATCCTTCGGGATTGAAGTGCGAAAGTTAATATCGAACATCTATGTTTTGTTAAATGATTCTCAAAAAACTGATTTAGATAAGAAAATCCTGAACGCAGAACCAGAGAGTGAAAAAACAAAAGAAAGTTTGAGATATCATATTCGCGGGATAAATCAATATCGCCTGCTATGGGCAATTCCAGAGGATGAAAGAAAACAACGTTATGAAATTAATAAGAAGTACCTTGAACTAGAACGTAAATTTGGGAAATATGTGGAAGAGAAAATCGACAAACATGAACATAAGATGTCTTCTGTCGGTCCACCCTTACCTGATAGCGCCTATAAATACATGACTTTCGCTCAGTGGTTGGAGACGTTCAAAGAATATGATGACTCAACTGGATGGGAGGCTCATTATCACAATCCAAAGGGTTTTCATAAAGGAGGTTTAGTCGAACACTCCCGAGCATTTGGGAGATGTGTAAAAGCAGAACCAGACAAGTATTATCCCTTTATTCAAAGACTGGTCAATGAAACGATTTCTGAGTCATATCTATCAGAAGCATTAGGTGCCTTCACAGAAATCAAATACGATCCGATAAAGCTGAAAATGTTGATTCTCTCAATTGGTGTTAATTTGAAAAGTGCAGGGTTGCGAATAAGTATGGTGTCGGCCATAAGATATTTGGCAGGAGAAAAATCGATTGATAAAGGTTTGCTTAATATTCTCGAAGAATATGCTTTGCGAGATCCTAATCCTGCGGAAGAAATATGGATACAGAAAGCAGAGGGAGGAAAAGAGTTCTACGGAGGCGATCCATTAGTTCATGGAATAAACTCGGTTAGAGGGTCAGCCGTGGAAGCATTGGTTCTGATAGGACAAATCGAAGAATTGTCAAAGGATGTTATATCAATACTACACCGGCTTTCAGAGAAAGACCCTGTATCGGTAAGGTGTTGTGCGATTAATCATTTGGCTGTACTGATACGATATGATAGAAATGGAATCGAAACAATATTTTTTAATCTCACAAAGGACTTGCACCCTCAGGTTGTCAAATACGGTTTGAATTGTTTGAGTTATTTAATGGACCATAATTTTTCACTATACAAGAAACATCTAGAAGTAGCGATGAATTTAGTCGAAACATATGGCTATGATTCTATCCAACATAATGTTGGTCAGATTCTCACTTTGGCATTTGCGGTAGGTCTAAGAGGAAGTAAAGAACTTTTGGAAAAAAGCTACCGCATATCCAATGATGCCAAAGCTGGTAGTGTCGATTTTGCAATCCGTCATCTTGTACATCAAAAGAGAACGGTGAGGAGCAAGGCTCAACACATTTATACAAGATTTATATCCAACAAAACTGAAGTTGTTCAAAGTGAATATTCTAAAGGATTCACACAACTTGATGTTCGAGATTTTGATTCATTGTTTCCATTGGTATTGTTGTATTCAAAGAAAAAACATGTCAAGGAACATTTCTTCGATTATTTAGTGGAATATTTGCAGAAACTCGTACATTCTTATCCTGAGAAGGTCGTATTGATTTTGCGCAATTACTTTGAAAAGACGATAATGAATTCGAATAATCTAGAATATTCTGATGACCCAATACAAATTCTTATTGGTGCATATGATAGACTGAATAAGCGTAAAGCAAACGTCAAGGAATTAAACAATGTAATGAATTTGTTTGATCGAATGTTGACTATCCCCGCCATGAGATATCAGGCAATTGGAGTGCTAACTAAAATGGATTATTTATAGTGAGTTCTGCCTTCCTAATGACAATTGATAACATATATTAGCTGAGAGAACTTTCAATATTTAGACTTACGCCTGTTCGCCACTTCTTGGCTTCGTTCGTGTGCGGCCTGCCCTTCGCGAAGTCGAAGGATCAATGCCTACACATTTGGTAGAGAAGTCGAACCGCATCCTTCACCGCATCACTCACTCACGGCGAAGCCGTCGAGTCCGTGTAAAAAGTAATTTTTACCGATCGATATTTTCAAAAATGTGGTGTGAGTGGGTGAAAGTTTCTTAATGCAAGGGATTTTGTTTGATAGCTTCATCAAAGAGAAGCCGTTTTCTGAAA
>Ga0209777_10002504_pt1 | contig 24025 bp, 31 predicted proteins | sample FrelakmetHBP12HB_FD_187147 | JGI IMG/M metagenome (GOLD analysis project Ga0209777, IMG submission 187147) | Freshwater lake sediment microbial communities from the University of Notre Dame, USA, for methane emissions studies -HBP12 HB (SPAdes)... | ecosystem: Environmental > Aquatic >... | reverse complement strand
CGACATCATCATCACATCGAAACGGCTCCAGCCACTCGACCTCGAACTCTACAGGAGTCAGGGTATCGAGCCAACCGACGCCAAATTCATCGTAGTAAAATCATCCGTCCACTTCCGCGCCAGTCATGAGCCCATAGCGAAGGAGGTCATCGAGCTCGACACACCTGGTCTAACTAGCCCTCGCCTCGCCGGATTCAATTTCAGGAAGATACGGCGTCCTATATTTCCCCTCGACTTCGAGATGCTCGGCATCACAGAGCTCAAGGGAGTAGACGAGGAGTAGCTAAGCCAGCCTCGTAGACCTCTATATGGAGGTCAATCATCCTAGGCGTTTTGGACCAAGAAGATATATTTCCTCCCCCCCTCACTACGCCTCTTTCAAGCTACGTCATCCAATAGTCATCCAAAACAGGAGGCGAAGCCGTTCGAGGTCGAACCTGACACGCGCGCCGGGTTTTACAGGGAACTCGCCGGCTAGCCTTTTAATTACAGCCCACGTAAGATTTAGCCATGAGGGTCGTCGGGGTTGATGAAGCGGGAAGGGGCTGTGCTATTGGCCCCCTTGTCGTCGCCGGGGTCTCCTTCCCCGAGGACAAGATCCCCCTGCTCATCGAGCTCGGCGTCAAGGACTCGAAAAAACTGACTGCAAGGAAGCGAGAGGGTCTCGTGGATGGAATCCACGCCCTCGCCTCCGGAGTGAGATTTTTCGAGATTCCTCCCCGCGCCATAGACACTGTGGTCTCTCGCGGCATCAGGCTTAGGAGGCTCAACTACCTGGAAGCCGTCGCCATGGCGTGCGTCATTAGAGATCTCGGTCCCGAGGAGGCGTACGTCGACGCTTCGGATGTGGACGAGGCTAGATTCGCGGCGACCATCCTCAAACTCCTCCCTGCCCAGCCAAGGCTGGTTTGCGAACATAAAGCTGATAACACATATCCAGTCGTCTCCGCGGCTTCGATTCTCGCCAAAGTTAGGAGGGATGAGATAGTTGCAGGTCTCAGGGAGGAGTTCGGTGACTTCAATTCTGGCTATCCTAGCGATGACAAGACTATAAAGTGGCTCGAAACTTGGTATAAGGAGCACAGGGATTGGCCGCCCTTCGTGCGCTGCTCATGGAAGCCTGTCATCAAGATAAAGCGCGACGCCACTCAAACGAAACTGGCGAGCGTGAGTGCGTGATCCACTTCTAATGGGTCCAGTTCAACGAGTTCCTCGATCCTGAAACCCGCCCTCTCCAGTACAGCGACTTGCTCCGCGTAGATCTCCCTTGGACTCCTCGAGACGTTGACGCTTCTCGACTTTATCGAGAGCATGGCGTATCCGCCCCTCCTAAGGAATAGCTTGGCATTTTTAACTACTATCTCCGCCTGGTCTGGTTGGGCGACATCAGCGAAGATGACCTCGACCTTAGAAACTAGAGAGGCATATCCCTGAGGATGGCGAGCGTCACCTAGGATTGGCGAGATGTTCATCCTATACCTAGCGACATGATCGATAAGGTCCCTTATTGGGCGTGGGGCGAAGTCGACACCCCAGACGTGACCAGAGTCTCCGATAATGTCGGAGACGTGGCTGCAGGTTGTCCCCGAGGCAACACCGAGGTAGAGAACCTTCGAACCCAGCTTGATAGGGTTTCTCTTTAGACCTTTCATTATTGCTGCACCAAGCTTACTCCTCGAGGGGTTCCATAGGCGATACTCTATGCCGCCAACAGTTACAAGCTCCTCGCCATATACCTTCCGCCCGGGGACTAAATTTCTCGTAGTGAGAAGCTTTTGGTCATCCTTTTCTATGAAATAGACCCCGGGTGTGTGCTCAACCACGGTTAAACCCAATAGAGCTTTACCTCTGCGTCTGGTCTGCCGCTTCCACGTCGGGGCCTGCGGCTTCGATCACCCTTGCCTGATCTACGGCTAGCTTCTGCAGCCAAGTCATAGGGACTTGTAGCTCGCCGACGCGTTTAGCGAAGTTATGACAATTAGGGTAAGCAGAGGTCTTACAGACACGGGTGAAAAAGTCCTTTGTAATCTCGAAGTTGCAGTCAAAGATGAATGGACAGTCCTTCCGCCCAAATTTCTCTTGGAATGCCTCAGAGAACGTCGACACCCTAATAGCCTCGGGAATTACCCATGGTTGCCGATGTTTAAATCTTTCAGGGCGTAGTCGATTCTTAATCTACATTGGGTAGTATAGTTTAAGAGGCTACACGGTGTCTCGCATCTGGTGAACATGTCAGAGAACATCTACGTCGGCTCAAAGCCGATACTGAACTACGTGACAGCTATCGCATCCGCTCTCCAGAGGTCTGGGACAGTTAATGTTGTGGCTCGAGGTAGAGCAATAACCAGCGCAGTCGATGTCGTCGAGGTAAGTAGGAGGAGGTTCTTCACAGACCTTCATATCGAAGACATAGAGATCGGTACTGAGAAACTCCAAGGTGAAAACGGTGAACGGAACGTCTCCACGATCTCGATCACAGTGAAGAGAGGTTAGGCTTCGCAGCCTCTTCCAGATCCTTCTTCAGCTGATCCGCTATCAGATTTCCCGAGAAGGCGTCCGCCCTCGCGGCTATCGAGAGCTTGGCAGCTAGGTGACGGGCCCTTATCCCCCTCAATCCTCTGGGTGCGCCATTGACATAGGGATGCTGGAAGATCAGCCCATGCTTGGGTGGACGCGACTTCGTTTTAATAGACCTGTATAAAGCCTTCTCGGCACCGATTATCTGTAGTGTACTGGAGGGCATCATCGCCATCCTGCGGAGGCCACCGGCCCTCTCTATGAGCTTCGCGGCGAGGGTCGGACCTGCGATGATCGAGACATTGGGTGCAATCTCCTCGGCGAGACTTGAGATATACTCAGTAAGCTTAACACGATAGTCGTATAAGGCGAGGGCTTGCTGAGCCAGGCGCTTGACCTCGGCGAGGTCTTCCTCGCCTAGAGTCGCCCCCATTGAGACCTCCGATCCTTTGAGTATCCCGGTGACCTCGCGCCTTTGAAGCCCCAACGCCTCTAATTTTTCCTTTGTGACGGCGGAGCGGTCTCCGATCTCTGTGATGAACGCTAAGTAAGATCTGTGATCTCTGACAATTCTGCTTAACTCAGGGTAGTGCAGGCCGTACCATTCCCTAACACGGCTACTCAGACCATTGAGTGAGGTGTCGAGTTCACCGAGGAGCTGAACGGTCTGGGTGATAAGGGCCTCTCTACTGCTGAGAGCGTCTTGTACTGCACCACGCGTGAGGATCGTAGAGACACTCCTACTAAGCTCGTAGAACTCCTCCTCCGTCTTCACGAGCCCCCCTTGAATCGCTAGGGTGGGAAGGTTCTCCCTAAGCTTATCGTCAAGCTCGGAGTCGACAAACTTTACCTCCAGAGCGTTCTCGACCTTGAGGGTCTCGGCGAGCTCGGGGTTAGTGGTTGTGACGACGTCAAAACCCCTTTTAACGAGCCCCTCGACGACCTTTATTACCTCCTTTGTCGCCTCTCCGTTCCTCTGCCGTGTGATTGCGCGAGCTATCTTCTCCGGCTCTTTCGGGTAAAAGGCCTTCTCAATGATTTTCCCTTCGGGTGTCAGGGCGAAGACGCCTATCAGGGTCTCTTCAATATGAGCGGTGCTAGTCATTATCTTGCCTCCATAGATTTATGTAAGGGGAGATTGAGTATCTGTGGGCGGTTTGTCTAGTATAAGCTTAGCCGTGGACATAGCTGGGCTGAAGCTTCGTTCTCCCACCCTCAACGCCTCGGGCGTTCTCGGTATGTCGGCACCCCTTCTTAAACGCGTCTACGACTCTGGTGCGGGAGCTGTGGTGACGAAGAGCCTCGGTCCACAAGCGAAGCCGGGTTACATCAATCCGACGGTCGTCGAGGTCGAAGGCGGGTTCCTCAACGCCATGGGGCTACCGAACCCAAGCGTCAATGGCTACCTAGGTGAGCTACAGGAGCTTAATAAAGAGGGCGTACCTGTGGTTGCGAGCTTCTTCGCGTCGACGATCGAGGAGTTCCAGTCAAGCGCTGAGCTACTCTGTGGGGCTGGGGCCAATGCCCTCGAACTCAACCTGAGCTGCCCCAACGTTAGCGGGGAGCCGGGGATGTGTGCAGCCGACCCTTTGAGCGTCAAAAGGGTCACATCGGCGATTAAGGATGTCGCAGAGGTGCCTGTCTTCGTCAAGCTCTCTCCCAACGTCTCGGATATCGCGGATGTAGCGGTGGCCGCGGAGAAAGGTGGTGCAGATGCAATAACCGCGGGGAACACGCTCAAGGCGATAGCTATCGACATCGATTTCAGGTGCCCTATTCTCACCAATGTAACAGGTGGTCTCTCGGGACCTGCTCTCAAACCGGTGGCTCTCCGCTGCGTCTGGGAGATAGCCGAGGTCGTTAAGGTACCAATAATCGGCTGCGGTGGAGTCTCAAATTGGCATGATGCTGTCGAGTACATACTTGCTGGTGCTTCTGCAGTCGAGATAGGGACTGCTGTTATGAACCATGGCTTAGAGGTCTACGGGAAGGTCAACGAGGGCGTCGCTAAGTATCTCAAAGATAATCTGTTCAGATCGGTGAATGAAATTGTCGGTCTTGCACACAGGAAGTGAAACCTTAAAGGTCGTGAAGGTCGAGCGCATCGTCAAGGAAACTCCAGACATAACCACCATCTACTTCCCGTCAGTCGCTGAGGCAAGTCCAGGACAATACCTCATGGTGTGGATCCCAGGCGTCGACGAGGTTCCGATGAGCCTCTCAACCATTGGTGATCCCTCGGGCATAGCTGTCAGAGACGTTGGAGAAGCAACGCATGCTATATCGAGCCTAAAGAAGGGTGACAAGATGGGGCTTCGGGGCCCCTTCGGAAACGGTTATTCAATCAAGGGAAAGCGCCCCTTCTTCGTCGGCGGTGGTACCGGTATAGCATCCCTTACCCCCCTTGCCGAAGAATTTGTCAAGCGGGGTGTAAAACCCACCTTCCTAATCGGTGCTCGGAGCCGCAATCAACTCCTCTTTAAAGAGAAACTCACTAAGTTACTGAAAACAGGCCTAGTCATCTCCACCGACGACGGCTCCGAAGGCTATGACGGCTACGCCTCCGACTATGCGGGGGGTCTCATGGCCAAGGGTGAATTCGACCAAGTCTATATATGCGGTCCTGAACTAATGGCCGCTAAAGTCTGGGCAGACGCAGAGAAGGTCGGGCTCCCCGTAGAGGCTAGCTTAGAGAGGCTCTGCAAATGTGCCGTCGGGCTCTGCGGGAGCTGTGCCATAGGCCCTTACAGAGTGTGCAAGGATGGGCCGGTCTTCGGATCCGAGGTTCTAAGGGAGGTCGCTGCTGACTTTGGTAAGAGACGTATGGATGCCTCTGGTCGAATTATTCGCGTCGACCACTGATTTCAACCTTAGAAAAGTTTATAGATACAAAGCCGCGCAGAAGACGGCGGTAATCACATGCCGACGCACGGTTCACTAACCAAGGCGGGTAAGGTCAGGGCTCAGACACCCAAGATCGAGGCTCAGCCACACACTCATCTAACTCCGAAGAGGAAGACGAGGAGCAACTTTGTTAAGAGAGTCATCCACGCCCCCCGTGACGAACGTGGCGGCCGCAGGGAACGATTTTAGATTACCTCCCCCACTTTAAAGTGGAACCGATTTTGGATAGCGCTCTAAGGGAGATCGCCGATATGCTGCTTTTATTGGATCGGCCAACTAAAGCCGACCTTGACAAGGTGAAGATAGAGGTAGCCCGTGCTCATGGGTTGCCCACTATACCTCGCAACTCAGAGATCCTAGCTATTCTCCCCGAAGAGAGTGCGGAACTCCTTCTGCCTGTCCTCAGGAGAAAGGAGGCGCGCGCCCTCAGTGGCGTCAGTGTCGTCGCAGTTATGACAAAACCCTACCCATGCCCCCACGGGAGATGTGCCTATTGCCCAGGCGGCCCTGACGAGGAGAGCCCTCAGAGCTATACTGGCTTCGAGCCCGCAGCTATGAGGGGTGCTCAGAACGAATACGATCCTTACCGGCAAGTGAAGGCTCGGATCAAGCAGCTTGAGACCATAGGACACGTTGTCGACAAAGTCGACCTCATCATAATGGGGGGCACTTTCCCCGCGTCGCCTCGCCCTTATCAGGAAAGCTTCGTTGAGGGCTGTCTCGACGCCCTGACTGACATACCATCAAAAGACTTGTTTGAGGCGGAGCTCAACGCCGAGATCACAGGGATAAGGAACGTCGGCATCACAGTGGAAACTCGCCCAGACTGCGTCAAGGAATTAGATGTTGATGGGATGCTCGATCTCGGTGTGACCCGTGTCGAACTTGGTGTCCAGAACATCTATGACGACATATACAGAAAGGTGGATCGAGGTCATACGGTGCAGGATGTCGTCGACGCCACCTCCCGCCTCAAGGATTCGGCACTCAAGATCTGTTACCACATGATGCCGGGTCTCCCTGGCTCCAGCCTCGAGATGGATCTTGAGGGCTTCAAGGTCATCTTCAATGACCCTCGCTTCAAGCCAGATATGCTGAAGATCTACCCGACGCTTGTTGTGAAGGGGACCCGCTTATACGATTGGTGGCGGAAGGGTGAGTATGTCCCCCTGACGACCGAGGACGCGACTGAACTTGTTTCCAAGGTAATGGAGATCACTCCGCCATGGATTCGCATTATGCGGGTCCAGCGGGACATACCTCTCCCCAAGATAAGCGCTGGTGTCGACAAGAGCAACCTCCGTCAGCTCGCAGAAGAGAGGCTTGAGGCCCGGAGAGGACGTTGCAGGTGTATTAGGTGCAGGGAAGCTGGCCACTCCATGGATAAGGTAGTCCCCAACAGGATCGAGATAACCCACACCGTCTACGAGGCCTCCGGGGGAACTGAGGACTTCATCCAGGCCGAAGACAGGGAGGTGGACACACTTATCGGCTTCGTCCGTCTCAGAATCCCAAACAAACCATTCCGACCAGAGATCGACACTCGCACAGGCATAGTTCGAGAGCTTCATGTCTATGGGCGTATGGTCCCTGTAGGGGAGAGGCGTGGCGACGCCTGGCAGCACCGGGGTTGGGGGGAGGCGCTTATAGCGGAGGCAGAAAATACTGCACAAGAGCATTACGATATGCATAAGATGGTCATAATGAGTGCTCTCGGGACGAAGCTTTACTACGCCCGCTTCGGCTATAGGAAAGATGGCATCTACGTCTCCAAATCCATCTGACCCACATCTCTTAATACTCGGGGCAGCGGTAGAAATCCCTGATTCTATATGGCTGCCGAGACTCTCCCTGGCTACAGAGGGAAGCTCAGAGAGCTTCTCTACTGCGCCAAGGTCGGTGTAGGCGACGTCGTCAGGGTCCAGACAGAGAATGAGACCTACGAGGGCACGCTCCTCCCCCGCGTCGAGAATGCAGACGAATGGCACGTCGTCATTAAGCAGAAAACTGGTTACAACATAGGTATCGCCTATACCGGAGACCTAAAGGTTGTGAAAATCGGCGAGGCGATCAAACCCGAGTTCCGACCACCACCGATCCCCCTCACGAGGGATGGGCTACCCAAAGTCAGTATTATAAGCACAGGCGGAACCATAGCGAGCCGTGTCGACTACGTCACCGGCGGCGTCTACGCCGCTATGAGTAGTCGAGACCTCCTAAGCATCGTCCCCGAACTCGCAGATATTGCCCAAATCGAAGCCGATATCCTCTACAGCGTCTTCAGCGAGAACATCAACAGTGACCACTGGCAAGGAATGGCGAAAAGGGTCGCAGAGAAGATTAAACAGGGCGCATCAGGAATCATCGTCACCCACGGCACCGACACAATGGGATACAGCACCGCAGCACTGAGTTTCGCGATCCAGAACCTTCCTGTCCCCGTCATCTTCGTCGGGAGCCAACGTAGCAGTGACCGCCCCAGCAGTGACTCTGCGACGAATCTCGTCGCAGTCGTAAAAGCAGCCGCCTACGCCCCCTTCGCAGAAGTCGTACTCGGGATGCACGAGGGAACCGGCGACGACTCGATAATATTCCACCCGGGCGCAAAGGTACGGAAGTGCCACTCAAGCGCTCGATATGCTTTCCAGACCGTCAACGCGAGCCCCATTGCACGCTATAGGAACGAAAAGATCGAGATCATAGCAGAACATTACCGGAAGAGGCAGGACTCAGAGCCTATCATCAGAAACCGATTCGAGAAGAAAGTCGCCCTCCTCAAGTTCCACCCCGACTTCGACCCACTGATAGTCGACACCTTAGTTGACGCGGATTTCAAGGGAATAGTTTTCGAGGGCACCGGCCTCGGTCACGTCTCAGAGCGTTGTTACGACGCCATAGACCACGCCAGAAAAGCTGGGGTCCTAATGGGGATGACTAGCCAATGCGTATGGGGGCGAGTCAACATGAATGTCTATAGCATGGGTCGTGAGATCACCCGCCGCGGTGTCGAACCTCTCGAAGACATGCTTTCTGAGACGGCATACGTAAAGATGATGTGGAGTCTCGGCAACTCGGATAGCCCCGAGGAAGCGAGGAGGCTGTTGAAAACGAATATCGCGGGGGAGTATAACCCAAGGACGCTTTACGATAGGAGAGAAACCTGATGGATTATAAAAAGATCAATCTAATGGTTGGGATCGAGGTCCATCAGGAGCTCGCCACCCAGCATAAGTTATTCTGTCACTGCCCACCAGTCCTCAGCGAGATTGAATCCGAGTTCAAATTCCTTCGTCGTCTCCGCCCGAGCCAGAGCGAGCTCGGTGAGGTCGACCTCGCTGCCCTCTTCGAATTTCTGAAGGGGAAGACGATCCAATACGAGGGTGATCACACCACAAACTGCCTCGTCGAGATGGACGAAGAGCCGCCAGGGCCACTTGACCCAGAAACACTCGAACTGACGCTGACCTTCGCATTGATGGTTGGAAGCCGCCCCTTGGACGAGGTCCACGTAATGCGTAAGACCGTCGTTGACGGCAGCAACACAGGTGGTTTCCAGCGAACTTGTGTAGTGAGCTTAAACGGTGCCGTCAAGGTTGACGGAAAGAAGTATGGCATTCAGCAGATTAGCCTAGAAGAGGACGCTGCCCGCAATGTAGGCGAGGAAGGGAACATCTCGAAATATCGCCTCGACCGCCTCGGCATACCACTCATGGAGATCACTACAGCACCAGATATGCACAACCCCACAGAGGTCCAAGCAGTCGCTCTCAGGATCGGCAGTATTCTTCGTGCAACCGGGAAGGTCCGCCGCGGCATCGGTACAATACGCCAAGACATAAACATCTCCATCATGGGAGGTAAAGTTGTCGAGATAAAGGGTGTACAAGACCTCCAAATGATGCCCACCATCGTCGAGTACGAGACCCTTCGCCAGTTGAGCCTCCTCGAGATCAGAAGCGAGCTCCTGAGACGTGGCATCAAACCCGATCAGATCATCGACGTTCAGCTAGACTCCTCCAAAATCTTCAAAGCGACTGAGTCGAAGATACTGAAGAATGCCCTCAAGGCAGGGGGCGTCGTCAAAGCTATAAAACTCCCTGGCTTCTCAGGACTTACAGGCAGGGAGCTTTGTCCCAACAGACGGTTCGGCACAGAGCTTAGCGACCACGCCAAATTCAAGGGTGGCGTGAGGGGAATCTTCCACACCGACGAACTTCCCGGATACAACATTACTCAGTCCGAGGTCGACGCACTGAGGAAATTTGTAGGCGCGACCGAGGGCGACGCCGTTGTCATAGTAGCGGACGATTCTGAAAAGAGTCAGCGTGCATTGACGGCCGTCGTGGAGCGGGCCAAAGACGTCTTCAACGGGATACCCCTCGAGACCCGGGCCGCGAACCCTGATGGGACAACGAGGTTCACACGCCCGCGCCCAGGCGCCGCTCGCATGTACCCGGAAACCGATGTCAAAGCGATAACCATTACACCTGAATATCTAGCCGCCCTCAGGGGGAACCTCCCGGAGATGCCGGAGTCCAAACTAAAACGCTTCCAAAGCGACTACGGCCTCAATGAAAAGCTTGCAAAACAAATAGTTGACTCAGATTACATTAGCCTCTTCGAGAAATTGACTCGGGACCACAAAACGCTTACTACACTCATCGCAGTTACACTGACCGAGGACTTGAAGAAGCTCCAGAGGGATGGCGTCCCTGTCGAGGCGCTCAGTGATGATGTCATCAGGGACACATTCAAGCTCGTTGACTCGGGGGAGACTGTGAAAGAGTCGGTCCCTGTTATTCTTACATGGTTGGCTCAAAACCCAGGAAGGAAGGCAAAGGATGCAATAGAAGCCCTTGGCATTGGTATCATCTCTGAGGCGCAACTTGCTGCTGTCGTAGAAGCAAAGTTCAAAGCTAACTCCGAACTAGTCGCGAAGATGGGTGAGAAGGCAGCGGGTCCAATTATGGGGATGGTGATGGGCGAGGTCCGTGGCAAGGCAAAACCGGTCGATGTCCAGATGATGATAGGAAGGAAGCTGAAAGAGACCCTCGCCAAATGACCCTCGCCTTAATTTTATAATATTTCCACAGTACGGATCGTATTATAATGATCTGATATGCAATGTCGCTTTTCCCTGAGACTTCTAGGTTAAAAACGGACAAAGAACCATTGAAAACGATTGATAATCCCCATTTTTTACACTCTCAAAGCTATGTTAAGGTAATGAAACCCTTTTAACAAATATTCGATAAGTGTTATAAGCTCTATAATATGAGAGTAATACGAGTTGTGACCCATGAGTCGTCCGCCCTTCCACCTCAAGGTCAGGATAGGCGAAATGGAGGTCGAGTTAGGCGGCGACAAGGCCGAAGTCCTCTCCACCCTCGACGAACTCCCAAACATCGTCGAGAAGGTCTCGGTATCCTTCCAGGGTGAGTCCACCGGCCACAGACCACGTCCCAAAAAGCAGACGGAGAACGGAGAGCCAGAGGCACTTCCCCAGATACCGCGCACGACACAGTGCAGCGAAGCGGTAACATCGCTACTCGCCGATCCGTGGGGAAAAAAACCACGAACCATTGCAGAGCTCAGAGAAGCCATGGAGGCGAACGCCGTCTTCTTCCCTAAGACTACCCTATCCGGTGTCCTCGTATGGCTAGTAAAGAAAGGGACAATCCGCCGCTGGAAGGATAAGAAGAGGGGGTACCTATACACTATGAATGCGTCGGAGATCGAGTGACGTGCCTACAATAACTTTGACAGTGAAGACTCGGTTCGGGGATATCCAAGTCTCTGGGGAGAACCCCGAGGAGCTTCTCCAGGCACTGGAGTGGCTCACTCAGGAATATTTGGCTCAGTTGAACGAGAAGGTCTCCATCGTTGTCTCGAAGCAAGCCCTCGACCACCTGAAGGACATCGTCGAGATGCGTCGTAATGGGCCTGTCCTCGTCTGCAAGGAGCAGATAAGCCACTACGAGGCAATAGGGCTACTTCTCTATGCAATGAAAGGTTATCAGGCTACAGGCAAGGAGCTGAAGGCGAGCCTCAACGAGAGCGGCCGGAAAGTCGTAGTCCCTGCCCGCCTTCACGAGATGGTGAAGAAGGGTCACCTCTTCCGCCCCGAAGGACGGGGGAGCATCTATAAGTTGACGACAAAAGGCGTCAACTGGGTGGAGAAGGAGGTACTACCGCCGATTCGGGAGAAGCAAGCTGCACTTGCTTAGGGTGCGCTTTCTCATAGTCCTCGTACAAGTCGGAGACAGTGACGAGGAGGCTTAGCACTATATGCTTGGCATCACAGGAATATCCACCGTCTTTGAAAGGGCTTCTCTGAATGAGGTTCTTCTCGAGGAGCTTGGCTACGGCGCGCTCAGTGGCCTTAGGGGTGAGGCCAAGCTCCATGGATATCTCCTTGACCGTCATGGTGCGAGCAGTGCCGAGTAGGTGAAAGAGAATCTGGAACTGACTGGGAGCCTTTCGGAGCTTTAAGAGTGTGTCCGTCCTGTCCTTTAGCTCTGCAAGCTGCTTCTCTGACATGTGTTCCCCGAGCCACTTTCTCTCATGTCCTTTTAAGTGATACTTATCATTAGGCAACGGGGAGGTAACCGAAAGTGGCTATTTTCCCAGGTCGCGGTAGAGTTTCATAATAAGATCGTAAGGCGTCACGACAGCCATATAGCCTTCTGGCTTGGCATTAACTAGACCCTGCTTCTTCAGCTCTGCAAGGCGGGCTCTGACGGTGGAACCATTCTCCCCGAGCGCCTGCGCGATCTCCTGCGGCTTAAGAACAGTCCCTCTGAAGGCGAGGTAACAAAGGATCTTGTAAGCGCTTGTTTGCGGCTCTAGCTGGTCGAGCTTGTCGGCACTCATTGCTTGAAGTACTCCTGTAATAGGGTGACTAAGATTGGACCGAGCTTGTAGCGGTAGACACCCCGACTAACAGGATCGACGAGGCCCTTATTCTTTAAATTGAAGAGAGCGATATTGACAGCGTTAACGGTAAGCCCTAACTTCCCAGCGATCTCTTGGCTGCTCATCGCCTCACCGCTCTCAACGAGGCAGAGGAGGATCTGCTGCTGGCTCTCCGCCCGCCTCAGTCCTTCAAGTTCGTCGACGCCCACCATCAAAATCACTTCTTGATGAAGACATACGAAACGAAATCGGTGAATGGAATGGAGGAACTATATGTGCCATCATCTTGCTGTTTGACGTAACCCTTATCAAGGAGGCTACGAAGGACGGGGCGGACTGTGCCGGGGGCGATCCCTGTTTCGTCACTTATTGCACTCGGCTGACTCGGTCCGCGAAAAGCCAGATAAGCGAGGACCTTAAACTGAGCAGTGTCGGGCTTAAGCTCTTGCGTTGCCTTGTCCATAAGTTCCGACATTTTACTTAGCCTTCTCTAGCGCTTCGATCCTGTCGAGAAGATGGATGACAATACCCGCATAGTTGGGTTCGTAGTTGCCACGCCCGCTCCTCTTAAGGAGACCGTCTTTAGCTAATTTAGCGAAGGCGTCCTTTACGGAGTTGTATTTAGCATCTAGTTTGGCTGCCATCTGCTCTGGGCCAACGGTTGGGTCCTTCAGAAAGTTATGGAAAACTTTGTCCTTCAGGCTCAGTTCCTCGGACATTTAGATTACACTGGGGTGAACCTCTTTTTAACTTTATTTTTGACCTCGTGATATCTAATCGCTCGTTAATTGAGAAACGTGAGCGTTATTCTTTCTATCTTTATATATAAAATGGCATTTAAACCAAATTTCGCTCCATATACTCGATCAGTTTATATATCTAAGAAAAAATGTGTTGTGTGAGGATTATTCTGGGGGGTTAACATCGAGTGCTGAGTCTTGAAGAGCGGGAGAGCATTGCTGAATCAGGGAGGTCTGGTGCAAGCCTCAGCTTATCCATAAGAGATCTTCTCCTGAATGAGATTTCGGTGGACGTTATATCGGAGCAGCCTGCCGTTGCCGCCCTTGCAGCCCGGATCAGGGAGGAGATGTGCTTCTTCCCGATGACGAAGCATGAGGCGTACAGTCGGGTCGCAGGTGTGGACGCCGGGAGCCAGATTTTACCACTCGCATCGAAGCGGTACGGGGTCATAAGCGCCCTTGTCTACGGGTTGCCTAGAGGCACCAAATTTTGGATGGCTCCGGAGTCGATGTCTCTTCCGTATGGTGTATCAGGTAACCGATTCGAGGGAATGGTGAACGTGCGACGAGAGGCGAAGCTCTACGAGACTGCTGCCGTCTACTTGGAGGCAAATCCGGAGACGGAACTACTCCTCGTCGATGGTCCTCTCGCTTTTAGCAACTGGTGGAAAATGGCTGGGTGCCACAAAGACCAGAAGAGACTCCTCGATGCCGTCAACGGGCTTCTCCACCTCTGCAGGGAAGCGGGAATCAAACTCGCCGGAGTGGTGAAGAGACCAAGTGCTCGGTACCTAGTCTACCACCTCGGCCTACAAGAAGAGACTCAGCTACCCGATAGCTTCCTGTTGCTCCAAGCGCTAAAACCTGGGGAGAGAACGGACATCTTCTCGCCAAAGAGCGCGATGATGCAGGCGAGCCGAGCTGCCTGCTTTATGGGTTCTCTCGATGTCCCCGTCTATAGCTTCTATGGGAGGATGACACGGGAGTGGAGCTTTCCGCCAATCAGGGTCGATATACCCGCATACTGCCTCGGAAGCCTCGATGACGTCGCCGACTACTGCTACGGGATGGCTCTCAGCAATGGGATACCTCTTCCAATAGTGAAAGCGGATGAGGAGGTCAAAATCACACACAGATTCATGGGTGAGGTATACACCGAGATACTGAACAGATTGAGTAGGTGTACTGGGGAGATCCGAGGGCTTGCACCATATTGGGGTGAGGGGCGATGGATGGGAGTCTGAAAGTAGGTCACACCTATAGCCTAACTGGCGAGTATGGTCTCGATCAGATCACTGTGCTTCTCATGCGTGGGCGGGAGCTTGCGAAAGGTGACCTCGTTTACGTTAAGCACCCGAAGAATAGCGCACCTGTCGTCTACCAGATCGTGAAGGTCTACCAACACAAGCGGGTCCGTGAGTATGAGGAGTCGCTCCTCACCGAGGGACGTGTCATAGAAGATGCCGAGGACTCGAGCCTCCACGCAGAGGCGTACCAGTGGGGTTGGATGGACGGCGAAGGCAGCCTGAGACCACTACGATACCCACTTTCTCCTAGTACACCCGTCTATGCTGCAGAGCGTGATCTCGTCTCGAAGTTTACAAAGCCCAACGGGGAGTGGAAGTTCCTCCTCGGGACCGATCCAACTACAGACTTGGATGTCGAGTTGGGTCTCTACCCGCTGATTCGGCAGAGTTGCCTCATTTGCGGGGCTGTAGGCACTGGGAAGACTACAACAGCCATCAGTATGGTGGCACGCGCTGCTAGTGCTAACCCTCCGGTGCGATTCTTAATAGTCGATAAGGACGGGGAATATAGTAGCCTCACCGACCGCCTTGGGGTGGGAAATGTCCTCAAGGTACCGTGGAGGAGCTTTTTCCAACCTGGCGATATAGAATGGGACGACTACGTCGCTGAGTTCGGATGGCAGAAGACCTGGTGGAACGCCAAGATCATGGTACAGGCGCTAAAGATGCTCTACGCCCAGGCTGCAGTAGTAACGAAGGTGAACCTCCGCTACGCCGTCGCGATGGTGAGCGCTGAAAATCTAGGATTCAACAAGAAGACAGAAGAGTGGGAGCTCTATCGCGCTCAGGTTGAGAATGCCATCAATACGAGTCGCCTCATCCCAGACGGCGAAGCCACCGTCCTTGACCCGGTCCAGTTGCTCAAGGAGAGGAAGGTAGTCATAATGGACCTAAGCGACGGCAAGGATACCTGGGAGCAAAAGCACCTCGTCGTCGCTCAGGTCCTTAGACGCGTCTTCGCCGAGGCGCTGGAGAACCGAAAGTTTGGATGCATCGTTGTGCTAGAGGAGGCGATGTACTACGCGCCGCAACACGGCGTATTCGAGATCGGTGAGAAGGAGAGCCGGGGAAAACTGTTGGGGGTTATCAAGGAGATCGCTACTAATGGTGGACGTAACGGCGTTGGTCTCTGGGCTGTCACCCAGCGTCTTGCCACAGTCGAGAAGACGGTTGTGACCCAGTGCGCCAACAATATAATCTGTCACGGCCTCGAGGACCTCGACAAGCAGCGCCTCGCTGAGATCATGGGGGACGAGTTCACACAGCTCATAGGCGACCTCCCACCGGGGGAGGCGATCGTCAAGGGAACAACTCTCAAGTGCAAGTTTCCGATCTGGGTCAAGGTACTTCCAGAGGTCTACCCGGCTTCTAGTTTGAGCACCCCTATGAGTCGCTTCGTTAACATGGAGATGGCGATGAGGGAGGTAACGACGTAGGGCTGAAGCCTTAAACATCTCAATAGACGCGACTAGATTGGTGTTATCCATAAGTCCCGGTCGCCTCTACCCCGAGCGCCCGATGGTGGGCGTCGGTATCCTGATCAGGAAGAGCGAAGTATACCTCATGATCAAGCGTGCTGCCGAACCCGACAAGGGTCTCTGGTCGGTGCCGGGAGGAATGGTGGAGGTCGGAGAGACGACGAAGGAAGCCGCAATCAGGGAGGCGAAGGAAGAGACCGGGCTCGAGGTAGATATTCTGAAGACCCTCGGCGTCGTCGACAAGATAGTGAAGGACGAGGTCGGGAAGGTCAAGTACCACTTCGTTATCATCGACTATCTTGCCGATCGGGCAGCTGGGGAGATGCACCAACACGACGACGCCTTAGACGCGAAATGGGTGCATCCACGGGACTTCCCAAAGTACCAGATGTCTCCCACCCTCGTAGACCTTCTGAGGCAGATCAACATCTACCCCGAATCCTAACCCCTCACACTTTTAAGGCGAGAAACCCAACTCCCAAGGCGTAGTGATCGATTTGGTTAAGGCATCCGACTTCAAGGGGAAGGACGTCCTATCGATGCGTGACTACAGCCGCAAGGAGATAGACTTCGTCCTCGATGAGGCCACGAAGATGATGAAGGTGGCTGAGAAACCAAGCACCCTCTGCGATGGGAAAATACTCGCCACCCTATTCTTCGAGCCAAGCACACGCACACGGCTCAGCTTCGAGACCGCGATGCTACGCCTAGGCGGAGGCGTAACGGGATTCAGTGACCCGAGCGCAAGTTCAGTGAAGAAGGGTGAAACGCTAGAGGACACTATCAAAACTGTGGAGTGCTACGCGGATATAATCGCGATACGCCACCCGGAGAACGACTCGGCTCTAAGGGCTGCAGCAGCGGCCTCCATTCCAATCCTAAACGGTGGCGCCGGCTCTGGCGAGCACCCAACACAAGCCCTCCTAGATCTCCACACGATGAAGTACGCAAAAGGGGAGATCGACGGCCTCAAGATCGGCCTCTGCGGAGACCTCCTATTTGGGCGCACTACCCACAGCCTAGCCTTGGCCCTAAACCATTTCGATGTGGAGCTCTACCTCATCAGCCCTAAGGAGTTAGCGATGAAGGAAGACATCAGAAAAGACCTGAAAATGAAGGTTAGCGAAACCACCGACCTCGCGAAGGTGATCTCGAAACTTGACATCCTCTATGATACCCGCATCCAGAAGGAGAGATTTACTGATCCGGCCAAGTACGATGAGCTGAAGAACACCTACATAATCGACCCCACAATGGTGAGGAAGGGGAAGAAAGACCTGATATTAATGCATCCTCTTCCTAGGGTAAACGAGATTACAACCGATGTCGATTCGATGCCGAATGCCTGGTACTTCAAGCAGGTAAAACATGGTGTCTACATTAGGATGGCTCTTATCGCCCTCGCCCTCGGCGCTGTCAAGTAAAAATCTTATTCCACCATTTTTGGTGTTCTTCCTCACTCTAGATCTCATTGTAAACATAATACGCGCGCACGTGTGTGTTTGGGCATCATTATAAAATGCAGGGGGTTTTCTCACCTCACTAATGATTGATTGCCACCTATTTTTGGCATAGTCACAACCCAAACCCAGGTTTATTATGTGAGAGTAAAGGGGATCCTCCAGCAAAAGTTATGTATGAAATCCTCCAGCATGCTCGAAAGCTTCTACATGGCTTAAAAGCAAGACAGAATAAACACCACTTTGAGAGTTGTTCCTATGAGTTCTGCATCAGGAGACCAGAGATTTCCCAAACATATGCCGTCGAAGGATCTAGAAAAGCGAATTATCCAATTTTTCAAAGAGCAGAATATGTGTGTCCTTGCAACATGCAGCGACAACATTCCGCGAGCAACTCCAATTGAGTACCACTCAAAAGGAAAGACGATATATTTCGTTGGCGAACCAGGCACAAAACTGAGAAACATAACGAATAATCCAAATGTGAGCATCGGCATTTTTCAGCAATACACAAACTGGGACAGCGTCAAAGGCGCACAAGTCACCGGAAAGGCGAAGATCATTTCGAAAAAGAACGCTACTGAATTCGAAGAAGGCTTAGCAGCATATCAATGGGAAAAAACTGCAAATGAATTAGGCGTTAAAACATTTCCTGAAACCGTAGAACTCGTAAAAGTAGAGCCTGAGAAAATCGAATTCATCGATATGTCTTTAAAAAAGATGGGCTACAGTCCACAACAAACGCTTAACGTACTTTAATTTCTGTAAGTATATTATATAGATCTACATTAACGACAATTATCTAAGATCGTGCGTCGCAGGTTAGATGTTAGGCAGGTTATAGTGTATCCGTAATCGGATATTAGCCAAAAAATGTTCAATTTATATCCCCCGACACGTTTTTCTCGCTCGCGTAATTCCACTAAAATACAAACAGATCACTTTTGTGTCATCCCTTATCTATTCGAATGAACATATCGCGTATCCGCCTCCACCTGTCCTCCTCAACAGAAGTTCGAGGCACTATGACTTCCTTTGTATAAGCCTCGGGGATCCGATATAGAAACATCTTATGGCTTCCCATCGTGTATGCGGTGCCATCGGGCTGGTCCGTAACCCAGCCATGGATGGGGAAGTCGTGGCTCACAACCCGAGTTGTCGGCTTCAGTTCCGCTTCGAGCTTCGGCTTGAGCTTCGCGTTACCGCTCGTTGTGAGATAGAGGGTCACTATAGTGGCGGGGCTTAAATCAACTTCCATGAAGTTGGCGCAAATGGCGTTAATGTGACCTACCATTCCCTTGTCTTTGATCTTCCTTTCGAGCGCCTCAACCATCTCAGGGTCGAGGTCGTAACCAACCGCTCTCCCTACCTTGAATTCCTCCACCGCCGTGAAGAGGACACGCCCGTCTCCGCAACCGAGATCATAAACTACATCATCTGACCCCGCATTCGCAAGGGTGAGCATTTCCCTCACGATGTTGAGGGGGCTAGGCACATAAGGGGCAAGGCTGTCAGGGTGATCCCCCCAATATGTTGTCCTCACCCACTCCGGCACCCTCCTGTCCGGCTCCTCGGTGCGGCGCTCATCAACCATGTTTGAAAACCCAATCAACCGGTTCATATACCCTGCGCAGGGGTTCAGGTTTTAAGTCCCAAAAAACAAAGGATCAGCCATGGAGTTTAAGATAGTCAATGTGGAACCCCCACGGGACTGCAACCTCATTCTCGGGCAGAGCCACTTCATTAAAACTGTTGAGGACGTCTACGAGGCACTAGCCTCTTCAGCGGCGGGGATCAAGTTTGGTCTTGCCTTCTGTGAGTCTAGTGGCGAGTGCCTCATACGTCATGACGGAAACGATGCTGAGCTGCATGAGAAGGCAGTGGAGGCGGCACAGAACATCGGCTGTGGCCACAGCTTCATCATCTTCCTAAAGGGCGCTTATCCGATCAACGTCCTTACACAGCTCAAGGTCGTCCCTGAAGTCTGTGGTGTCTACGCCGCTACAGCAAACCCAGTACAGGTAATCATAGTCGAGACAGAGCAAGGGCGTGGCATAATGGGTGTCATCGATGGTGCCAAGCCCAGGGGCGTTGAGGACGAGAACGGTATCAAGTGGCGCAAAGAATTTCTAAGAAAAATCGGCTATAAAACATAGCTTAGAGATTAAGCGTATAATCCCATAAGTAACTTAGCCACAGTCCTCTAGTATCCACTTTAGGAAGGCTGGGAGCTCCTTAAGGTCGATGTCTCCTCTAATCACCTTGATTTTTTCCCTCTTCTGGTAGAAGTCGAGTAGCGGCTGAGTCTTCTCCCTGTAGACCTCGAGCCTCCTTCTGATCACATCCTCCTTATCGTCGTTTCGCTGAATAAGCTCTGTTGCGCAGATATCGCACTTTCCGTCCTCCTTGGGTGGCTTATAGTGGAGGTGGTAAATAGAACCGCACTTAGGGCAACTCCTCCTCCTGCTCAGCCTGTCAATGATGATTTCGTCCTCCAAAACGACGTGGAGTACATGGTCAAGCCTTTTGCCCGACTTTTTCAGAACTCTCTCGAGGGTCTCTGCTTGTCTTGGGCTCCTGGGGTAACCGTCGAGAATGAACCCGTTCTTTGCGTCTGGTTCACTAAGCCTCTCCTCCACGAAGACGTTAACAAGATCATCCGGCACTAACTCACCACGATCCATATAGCCCTTCGCCGTCACTCCGAGCGGCGTAGACATTGCTACAGCTGCCCGCAGCATGTCGCCTGTCGTGATTACGGGCACATTATAGAGTTCACCAATGATCTTAGCGCAAGTCCCCTTCCCCGATCCTGGGGGACCCAGAAGTACGACCCTCACAGAGCAGCCTCCTAGAGCACGCCAGATACCTGCCCAAGCGATTATAACGTTTATGGGGACAAAAACACAATTTTTAAACAACAACGCCGCTGATTTTAATTAGATCAATCAACTTCGAACCATTCACACCAAAAATAAGACCCCAATTAACTCCTTTGATACAAAACTTCACAGCTGACTAGGGAGAGGAAATATCCATTTAAAATGCACGATTGCCTAAGCGATTCATAAAAAAGCTAAAACGATACCAATCAGGATCAAAACTTCATAGTAAAAACACATCATATCAAGAAACGAAACAGAGAACGCTCAATAGTTAACAGCTTGGACAAAGTGAACCTATTCATGCCCTCAGCGTCCTGCTGATCCCACTCGGTGTACTCTTAGTTATTCTATCATTCATCCATCGTGATATCGATAAGATAGTCTGGATAATACTCTGGGGTTAGCTCTTCTGTTTGTAAAGATCTACAAGCGCGTCTACGAGCTCCTCCTCTGAAGGCAGGCGAGAATACCCTAATGGTATCCCCTCATGTTCCGCTAGACTCACCGCAAGTGGATCGATCTTCTTAATCTTTCCATGCAGAATCACTACCCTCGGCTTGAACGGGCTTATTTTTACAGCGATCATTGGACTCCTACCCTGAGTCACCTCAGTAAAAACTAGAGCACGCTCGCTCGTTGCCCCAAAAATCCTGTAAAAGTCGAGCCCAGATAGCGTCAAGATCGCTTTCACGCTATCGATGATAGTGTATCCGAGGACCTGAGCGTCTAACTTATTCTTTCCAGTCAGAATCTCCGCGTCCACAACTCTGCACAGTTGCTCAACCGTCACCGGTTGTGTGAACTCGCGTATATCGGTGAAGACGTCGCTAGGGTCTATAGTGATCCTCGCCATCTGCCTGATGTAGTCACCACCCCTCCTCTGATCCAGATCCAGCAGAGCCTCAACATACCGCTTGATAAAGCCACTACCCGGTGACTGCCTCCTCCCCGTCTCATAGTCGCTGATCACCGACGGCGAAAGATCCAGCTCATCCGCTAGCTCCATCTGGTTCACATTCAGCAGCCCCCTCCACTTCCTCATCGTCTGACCCGGGTTGCTACTGAGAACGATCTCGCCAGCAATACGCTTAGCCAATGTATCCCTAACGGGGCTGAAAGCAGACATCAAAAACAAACTAGCTGTAGGAAGTAAAAAAAGGGTGAGGCGGCTAAACGCCCGCCTTCTCGCAGAGAATCTGCCACCTCAGGTCAATCGACTCCTTAAGCGCCTTCAGGAGCTCCTCATCCCTGCTCGGCCGGAAGAAGTGCCTGAACCGCCCCTGTTGCTCTAAGTATACTTCGATTGATTTCTTCGTCTCTGGCCTTTTCGCGATGGCGAGGCTAGGGGCCGAAAGCTGATACACCGGCCTCCCCTTCTCCTGTGTGCACTCATACAGTGGAAAGACGCATGTTTGCGTAGCTAGCCTAGATATCTCCACAGTCTTCTCTTGTGGGAATCTCCAACCTCTACTACACGGCGCTAAGCTGTGGAGGAACGTTGGCCCGTCCACTTCAATCGCTTTCCTCGTCTTCTTTATTAGGTCGAGGGGCCAAGCCGTATTTATCGTCGCTACATATGGCGTACCGTGGGCGATTATGATCTCGTCGATGGGCTTCTTTGTCTCTGTCTTACCGTGGATGACTTTACCTGCTGGTGTCGTCGTCGTAGAAGCACCGAACGGTGTGCCCCCGCTCCTCTGTATACCTGTGTTCATGTAGGCCTCGTTGTCTAGCAACACATAGGTGAAGTCGTGGCCACGTTCGATGGCCCCTGAAAGCGCTTGGAATCCGATATCGTAAGTCCCGCCATCGCCAGCAAAGGCAATCACATCGACCCTCGGATACTTTGCGAGGGGGCCCTCCTTCTTCTTATGCATCGCCTTGATGGTTGCCTCGATTCCGCTTGCTGTCGCAGCGACGTTCTCGAAGGCGCTATGAATCCATGGCACATCCCACGATGTGTAAGGGAAGATACTCGTCGAGACCTCGAGGCATCCAGTCGCGTTCGTCACGATCGTCGGGCCTCTCGTTGCCTTCATTACCTGCCTGACGACGATGGTCTCATCGCACCCTGCGCATAGGCGGGCGCCGCAGACCAATGCGTCCGGCTTCCTAGCCATGTCCTTAAGAGTTATGTCGCTCATGTTTACTCCCTCACACCCACGTAGCTTACCGGCTCGCCCACAGAGCCTTTCTCCTTGATCTTCTGGAGATTCTTGAAAACTCCCCTAATCATCTCAGGACTCGTGTCCTTGCCGCCGAGGCCGTTTATGTAGTCGGTGATGAGCGGCCTCTCCTTGGTATCATATAGAGCGGTCATAACCTCCTCATAGAGGGGTGCACCAGGCCCCCCAATACTATAGGCCTTCTCCATGACGCCGAGCACCGGCACACTACCTACGGCTTTCCTCAGATCCTCGACAGGGAATGGTCTGAAAAACCGCATCTTAATCATCCCCGCCTTAACGCCCTCGGCGCGAAGCTCGTCCACGACCTCTCGGACGGTACCCATCGCCGAACCTAATCCGACGACAGCGACCTCCGCATCATCCATCTTGTACGGGTAGACGCAATCGAGCTTCCTGCCCGTGACCTTCTCAAACTCCCTGTCTATGGCCTTAATCGCGTTTAGGGAGCCTTTCATAGCTTCCATCTGCTGTACCTTGTGCTCGAAGTAAAAATCCTGCAGATCAAGTGGACCGATGGTTATCGGGGTCTCAGGGTCGAGTCTGAACTCTACCTCACCTCTCGGACCTTCTGTCTTCATATAAACGCGCTTCCCCACGAACTTCTTCACGTCTGCGTCCTCGAGGACGTAGACATTCTCCATCGTGTGGCTTATCGTGAAACCGTCGAAGTTGACCATGACCGGGAGCTGGATGTCGGGGTGCTCCGCGATCCTCCAGGCCTCTACACTTGTGTCGTAGACCTCTTGGTTGTTCTCACAGAATATCTGTATCCATCCTGCGTCCCTAGCGCCCATTGCGTCGCTGTGGTCATTATGTATGTTGATTGGCCCACCCAGGCACCGGTTCGCGACAGCCATCACAATCGGCTGCCTGAGGCCAGCTGCGACATAGAGTATCTCCCACATCAACGCGAGGCCGTTAGCCGCTGTCGCTGTAAAAGCGCGAGCACCTGCCGCAGAAGCGCCCACGCATGCGCTCAGTGCGCTGTGCTCTGACTCCACTGCTACAAACTCCGTTCCGACGAGTCCGTCGGCGACGTACTCGCTGTACTTCTCAACGATGATCGTCTGGGGGGTGATCGGGTAAGCTGCGACGATATCTGGGTCGACCTGCTTCGTCGCGTAAGCTGATGCCTCGTCTCCGTTGAGGCCTGTCATATTCTGCTTTGCAACCATCACTTCTTCATCTCCATCTTGATGCACTTCACAGGGCACTCATTGGCGCAGACGCCACAGCCCTTACAGTAGTCGTAATTAACCTCAGTGTATCCGTCATCCCTTACCGTTATCGCCCCCTCAGGGCAGAAGAAGTGGCAAAGGGTGCACTTCGTACACTTCGTGTGATCAATAACAGGCTTCGCGACGCCCCAGTCACCGGTCTGGTAGTCTCGGCTAGACTTGTATGGAACTGCGCCCTTGGGCAGGGTCTTCCAGCCCCTCTTCTTCTCGCTCAACCCTTAATAGCCTCCTTGTATGCGGTCTCGACTACCTCAAGGTTCTGATCTCTGATTTTGCCCTGGAAACGCTCCTTGACAACAGCGAGAACAGATTCGAGCTTTACCGCCTCGGACGCCTTCACCACAGCCCCTAGCACAGCCGTGTTAGTGATATTCACACCCATTATCTTCATC